>WNFP01011826.1_pt1 | contig 11275 bp, 9 predicted proteins | sample 5400201 | NCBI WGS metagenome assembly WNFP01 (sample SAMN13153355, study PRJNA577476) | soil metagenome | isolation source: 115 cm saprolite under Madrone tree | place: USA:California | collected 2016-06-14
TCCCGATCGTAATCCGCCGTGGTTTCTTCGATTTGACGGCGGAGCTGATTAACGCGTCCCTGGATGGCTGCGGCCTTGCCAGCGCCCGATACGATCGTGGTGCTTTCCCGATCCACGACGATCGATTTGGCCGAACCGAGGTCTTCAAGGCCGATGGACTCGAGTTTGAGGCCGAGGTCTTCGGTGATGCATTTGCCGCCGGTGATGATGGCGATGTCTTCAAGCATCTCCTTGCGGCGATCGCCGAAGCCGGGCGCTTTGACGGCGCAAACCTTGAGGCTGCCGCGGAGTCTGTTGACGACGAGTGTCGAGAGGGCTTCGCCTTCGATGTCTTCGGCGATAATCAAGAGCGGCTTGCCGGCTGCGGCAACTTTCTCGAGGAGAGGAAGCAATTCCTTAACGCTGCTGATTTTCTTTTCGCAATTGAGGACGCAAGCGTCTTCGAGCTTGGCTTCCATGCTCTCGGCATCGGTCACGAAATAAGGCGAAAGATAGCCTTTATCGAATTGCATGCCTTCGACGACTTCCATGGTGGTCTCGATGGATTTGGCTTCCTCAACAGTGATAGTGCCGTCCTTGCCCACTTTATCCATCGCGTCGGCAATGATCCCGCCGATAGCGCTGTCCCAGTTGGCTGAGACGGTGGCGACTTGCTTAATCTCGTCCTTCTCCTTCACTTTCCGGGTGATGTGATCGAGATGTTCCACCGCCGCGGCGACGGCTTTTTGGATGCCGCGCTGAATGCCAATCGGGTTGCCGCCCGCGGTGACAAACTTTAGCCCTTCGCGGTAGATCGCTTCGGCGAGCAACGTGGCGGTCGTGGTGCCATCACCGGCGTCATCGCTGGTTTTACTGGCGACTTCGCGGACCATTTGAGCGCCCATGTTTTCGCAGGCGTCCTCCAATTCGATTTCCTTGGCGACAGTTACGCCGTCCTTGGTGACGGTCGGAGAGCCAAATTTTCTGCTGAAGACCACATTGCGGCCTTTGGGCCCGAGCGTGGCCTTGACTGCGCGAGTCAATTGTTGAACCCCCCGGAGGAGGGCCTGACGCGCCGATTCATCAAAAATTAATTGTTTTGCTGACATAAATTAGGAGCTTGTTAATTGTTTGCTATTGGCCCCGAAAGAATTCGGGACCGCATGTTTCAAACGTTGGGAGTTGAGAATCAGTTATCAATGACGGCGAGGACATCATCACCGTTGAAGATTCTGTAGTCCTTGCCATCCAATTTGATTTCCGTGCCGCCGTATTTGCTGACGAGGACGCGGTCGCCTTTCTTGACTTCGAGCGGAATCCTTTTGCCATCGTCGTCGGTTTTGCCGATGCCGACCGCGACTACCAGGCTTTCCATCGGTTTTTCCTTGGCGGTATCGGGAATGATGATTCCGCCCTTTTTGCCGTTTTCTTTTTTATCTTCGATCGGCTCAACGAGGATCCGATCGCCTATGGGTCTAACGTTCAGTGTCATATTTCATTTTCCTTTTTGTTTAAGATTAATAACTGCACATCCCATTACGCCGCTAGCGCATCGGAAATGCTTAAAGCCGATTCGCGCTTCGCCCGAACTTCCTGCGCCGGCTTCGCCGGCTCCTTTGCCCAGCCTTGAGGCCTCCTGCGATTCCTTCCGGTTGGACGAGTGAGCACGATGATTTCGGGTATTTCCCACCCCATTTTGCCTTCGATGATTTCACGCAACGCGATGTCCGCGACGCTGAGATTACCGACGTCGGGGATCAGAGGCCTGCTCACGTTTCCACCGCCGGAATTTAACTGGCGGACACGGCGTGAGATCAGGTTGACCAGAATGTGCGGGTCGAGGACTTTTTCGAGTGCTTTTTTGACGAGTTCAGCGTTCATAATGTTTAGAATCAATAACTGCGGATCGCACGGCGCTTGCGCATGGGAACGGTTTGAGGCTGGATTGCCTGCTCAAGCCTTCCGAGTGTGGGGTTCCAATCCACCAACAGGATCACACCCCGGACGCACCCGCGCCAATACTTAGATAAGGGAATGATGATAGCTTTAAGCTATCGGCCAGAGACTCTTGTGGACGAGACAGTTCGCAAGTTCTATCCTTCTTCCATGACGTATTTCTTTGCGTCTGATATGATGTCCATCATTTGTTAAGCGTCCAAGCTACCAATGCGCTACATCGAGTCTTACACTCACAAATGCCGAGTTGGCGTGCTTTTGGAGCTGGAGGTAGCTGCTGATTCGGCCGCCGAGAGCGACGAATTTCGCCAATTGGCGCGAGATCTTGTCTTGCAGATTGCTGGTGGCAGGCCAAAGTCACCCAGTGAGTTGCTCGGGCAGCCCTTCATTAAGGACCCGGAGCAGTTGGTGTCCCATCGCCTTTATGTTATTTCAACACTGCTCAAGACACCCATTCGGATCACTCGTTTCGTGCGATATGATGCGGAGATCGCTTAACCAGTGGCGTTTTTGCCATCACATCCATGGATTATGACCTCATGACGCGCAACGCGAATTTCACGACGCCAAACCCAACTCTCGCAGCGTACGGCACGTTGATCACGACGGCGCAAGATTGTTAGCCGTCTCATTTGGTCCTTCCTGGAAACCCCAGCGGGGTTGCCTGTTTATAGCCTGCAACGCCCATCCACTCTTTCCCCTTTTGTTTTTCAGCGGCGCGCGATGCCACCGCGTGTGATTTCCATGCAGCGTCTGATCGCGCGCCGCTGAAAAACAAAAGATTAATTGTGGGGGACCGTTATTCTATAAACAGGCAACCCGTAAACGGGTTTGATTTCCCGCGGTTACCCTTTAGTATTGAGACTCTGTGGACGAGACACCTCGCAAGTTCTATCCTTCTTCCATGACGTGTTTATTTGCGTCTGATATGATGTCCATTAATTGTTGGGTGCAAGCATGAGCCAGTGGAAGCTGCATATCCCGGATGAGAGCAACCGTATCACACGGTACAAATGCGGGTTGGTTGCTGGCCAACGCGTTCGGCTTAAGAAGGACTTGGTCGCTACGACTTTCGATGGCGTGCCTACTGGAAAGGTTTATCAAGTCGGCGAGGAGTGGGTGGTCCTGACTGGAATCACTTCGGACCCGGTGCTCTGGTTCCGTCAGGCTGACGGAGAGCGCCACACCTGGGACGATGATGCCGCTTCAGTCGACGAGTGGTTCGAAAAGATCTAAAACGTGAGAGATCATAACCATTGCAAGATCAAAGAGCAGGGGAATTGATTAGTCTTTTTCATCTTTATATTCGTTTAACTCTTAACGTGCGGCAGAAACTATGGTAGGTTGGCCTAACGAAAACTAACTTCTTTGCGGGAAACGGTGACTCTGGAGGGTTTGCGCCTCGAGGCCTAAAAGGATCAAAAGTGAAGAAATCGGGGCATAAATTCGCACGGAGAAAGCGCGCGGCAGATGAGCCTTTGATCGAGCAGCCGGTCGCAGACACGACTGGCGCAGTAGCTTGCGCGGTGTGTCGCCATCCAGTCGATCCGAAACGCATGCACATTCACATGGTGCGATTTCATGGTGCTAAGCACCGGTAGACAGCGCGTTGGATTAGCTTGATCTACAGGTCACGCCGGATCGTTTCATGAGATGATTTAGGTGGAACATTGGGGGAACGGCCCTATAGTGACGAAATCGCGCGGGGGAATAACATCACGCCACGCGAGATTGAAACGGGCGAACTTTTGTCCACCACCTCTGAATTTCGGAAGATAGCATTTTTCGGCGACTACTTGCCGCGCAAATGCGGCATCGCGACGTTCACGACGGATATCCTGACGGCCGTGGCGACGGAATTTCCCGGACACGAATGCTTCGCTGTGCCGGTGAACGACATCAAAGGGGGATACGAATATCCGAAGGTGGTGCGATTTGAAGTCGAGGAACAGGATTTGGCGTCGTATCAGCGAGCTGCGGATTTTCTGAACATCGGCAACGCAGACATCGTCTGTTTGCAACACGAGTTTGGGATTTTCGGAGGGCCGGCGGGGAGTCATGTGCTGGCGTTGCTGCGCGAGTTGAAAATGCCGGTGGTGACGACGTTGCACACCGTCTTGCGTGAGCCTAACTCGGAACAGAGGCGCGTGACGCACGATTTGATCGCGTTCTCGACGCGGTTGGTGGTGATGACGGAGCGAGGTCGGCGGATGTTGCAGGAAATTTATCAGGCGCCGCCCGCCAAGATCGATCTGATTCCGCACGGGATTCCGGACATCCCGTTTGTCGATCCGAATTATTACAAAGATCAATTCGGCGTCGAAGGAAGACGCGTCCTGTTGACCTTCGGCCTGCTCTCGCCAAACAAGGGGATCGAGCATGTGCTCAATGCGTTGCCGCGAGTGCTGGCTGAAAGAACAAAGTCCAAAAGAACGTCATTTTCTACAATCGCTTCGTGGAGTTGGAGGAACTCAAGGAGTTTATCGGCGCGGCGGATCTTTACATTACGCCATACCTCAACGAAGCGCAGGTAACTTCAGGCACGCTGGCGTACACTTTTGGCGCGGGCAAAGCGGTGATTTCAACCCCGTATTGGCATGCCGCCGAGCTCCTGGCTGAAGAACGGGGGGTGCTGGTGCCGTTTGGCGACTCCGGCGCCATTGCTCAAGAGGTCGTTGGTTTGCTTCGCGATGACACGCGACGGCACGCGATGCGAAAGAATGCCTACAAGCTCGGCCGGGAAATGGTCTGGAGCAACGTCGCCCGAATCTACATGGGTTCATTCGAGAGCGCGCGGCTGGAAGGCGCAGTGCGTTCCCGAAAGTTTTTTGCGACTAAAACGCTGGACCAGCAGCCGCGGGAATTGCCTGGCTTGCGCCTGGACCACTTGTCACGCATGACCGATTCGACAGGACTCTTCCAACACGCGATCCTGACCGTGCCAAATTTTTCCGAAGGTTACTGCACGGACGATAATGCGCGCGCGCTGATTTTGATGGTTCTGCTCGAGCAATTGGATGAAGAGCCGGAGCGGATGAGAGCTTTGGCGACCACTTACGCGGCGTTTTTGCATCATGCGTTTGATGTCGAAAGGAAGCGATTTCATAATTTCCTGAGCTTCGATCGCCGATGGCTCGATGACCGGGGATCAGAGGATTGCCACGCCCGCGCGCTATGGGCATTAGGACTGGCGGTGGGCCGCTCCCAGTATCGCAGTTTTCAAATCATGGCCGGGCAACTTTTCACGCAAGCGCTTCCGGTGGTTACGGAGTTCACCTCGCCCCGAGCCTGGGCATTCGGCCTGGTGGGAATTCACGAATATCTGACGCGATTGAGCGGAGATCGCGCGGCCAGCCAGGTGCGGGAAGCGCTCATGACGAAGTTGATGGAACTATTCGACCGCGCGGCGAAACCGGACTGGCCGTGGTTTGAGGAGGAATTGACCTACGACAATGCGAAACTGGCGCATGCTCTCATACTGAGTGGACGCGCCAGCGGACAGACTCCGGTGTTTGAGCGCGGCCTGCAAACGTTGCGCTGGCTGGTGAAAACCCAAACCTCTGAGCACGGTCATTTCCGGCCAATTGGCAGTAATGGCTTTTATCGACGCGGTGGCACTCGGGCGAATTTCGACCAGCAACCCATAGAAGCTCAGGCGATGGTCTCGGCGTGCCTCGAGGCTTACCGCGCCACCTCGGACATGTGGTGGTACGAGCAGGCCCAGCATGCGTTTGACTGGTTTCTCGGTTGGAACGATCTGGGGCTGGAATTGTATTCTTCGAGCACCGGGGGTTGCCGCGATGCGTTGCATGTGGATCGCGTAAACGGCAACCAGGGCGCCGAATCCACGCTGGCCTTCCTGCTCTCGCTCGCCGAAATGCAGGTCATGCAAAACGCAGTCACCGTCTTTAATCAACCCGCGAAATAGCGTTTCAAATTCATGACCCCCATTGCGATTCATCGCACCGGCCTCACTTTGCGCGCGGACCCGGCGCGCGTTTTGGTTCGCCCTTTTAATCCGACGAGTGAGCGACGGGCAAAGAAAATCTGCGCGCGGGTCATGGCACTCACCGAAGATGAAGTGAGCGCTTTGCTGGAGCAGGTGGAAGCCGAATTCGGCGAACGACACCGCCAAACGCGCGAGTTCTTCCAGCGCCGTTTTAAACATGCCCGGCAGTATTTGCCTTGGGGCCAAACACTGTCGGAGAAAAGAAGACTTCTGCTCGGGGCGCATTTTACTCACGAATATTCATTGGAAGCGGCTGCCTTGTTCAACCCTTCGATCGTTCTACACCCGGACCAATCGGACCTGCCCGAAGGTTCGTTGCGCTTCGTCCTTAGCCTGCGAGCCACCGGCGAGGGCCATATTTCTTCAATTACATTTCGGACGGGGTTCCTCGACCGCGAGGGCCGGATCACGATCAACACTCCGACGCGTTATTGCGTCGAACCTGCGCAAATTCCTAATACGTCCTACGAGAAGGCGCTTTTTAAGCTGAAACTTCAGGAACTCGGGTTGCTGGGAGATTTCAGCCGGGAGGTGCTCCAGGGTGTCAAAAACTCGTTCACATTAGGGGAATTGCAGACAATCGTTAAACGGGTTGCCGCTGAGTCTCAGGACCGCGGCCAGGGAGTCGCGGCGGAGGCAAGGAAGACGGTAGCGCTGGCACAATCGAATTATGAAGTGCAGTTCGCGGCGGATTCCCGTTTGTCTGAGCGGGTGCTTTTTCCCGCCACGCCCTCACAGAGTAACGGCATTGAGGACGCTCGCTTCGTGATGTTTCAAGAGGAAGACGGCAAACAAACTTACTATGCGACCTATACCGCGTATGACGGCAAAATGATTCTGCCGCAATTCATTGAAACCCCGGACTTCCTTCATTTCAAATTCATCACGCTCAATGGCCCGGCGGTGCAGAACAAAGGCATGGCGCTTTTTCCGCGAAAAATCAAAGGGCGCTACGCGATGCTTGGCCGGCAGGATTACGAAAACATCTACGTCATGTTCTCCGACCATCTGCATTTCTGGCACGCGACGCAATTGGTCCTCGAGCCAAAGTTTCCCTGGGAATTCATCCAGATGGGTAATTGCGGTTCGCCAATCGAAACGGAAGCCGGCTGGCTCGTGCTCAGCCACGGTGTCGGCGCCATGCGCAAGTATTGCATCGGAGCGTTTCTGCTCGACCTGGACGATCCGACCAAAGTCATCGGGCGCCTGCGCGAGCCGTTGATTAAGCCAAACGAAAATGAACGCGAGGGTTATGTCCCGAACGTTGTTTATTCCTGCGGCAGCCTCCTGCATGGCCGGCAACTCATCCTCCCTTACGCGATGTCCGACTCCGCCACCACCTTCGCTACGCTCTCAGTGGATGATCTTTTAGCCGCGATGAAATAAAAGCCAGCCGTCGACATAATCTCTTGCTACATAGAGATTCGGTGCTAGACACATTCCTGGCCAAGTTGCCCAAAGGCTGGCCTTACGGCGTCGAGATTCGGAACAAATATTTCCTGACGCCGGATTACTTCGCGATGCTCGCCAGGCATATTTCAATTCACCGATTCGCGCCCTCCGAGCCGGAGCAGTTTCATCCTCGGCAGTAGCGGCGTCTTGTAAGAACGCCGCAAATTCGACAAAGTAATGACGGTGGATTTGGGCCTCGGATATCCTAATAAGCTTCTTAGCGCTATGGCTTCTGTAGCACTGCTGGGCGTCGTCGTCGTGGCATGCGCAGGAGGCGCCGAGTCGCTTTCGGCGCGTTACCCGGATGATGTCGGGATTGAGAATGATCCGACGGTGCTTTTTGCGGATAACTTTGAAGGCCGCAATTTGAAGAAATGGGATGATGTGCATGGTTCGATTGTCGTGACGAACTCACGGCCGCACGGTGGCAAGTATTGCGTGGAAATCGAAATGGTGCGCGGCAAGAACACCGGTGGCGACGCCAAGAAGTGGTTCATGCCGGGACATGATAAAGTGTATGTCCGGTTTTATGCGAAGTTTTCCGCCGACTACCAATATAACCACCACTTTGTATGGCTGGGGGCGAATCAGCGCACCAACAAATGGTCTGCGTTCGGAAAGGCGGGTCTCAAGCCGGATGGGACCTACTACTCAACCGGCATGGAGCCATGGTTTGACTGGGGGGAGAAACCCGCGGCCCGGCGAGGTGAACCTTTACACCTACTACCTCGACATGGAGAAAGACCCGAAGATGGACAAATATTGGGGCAACGGTTTCTTTCCGCCAGGACCCGGCAAGGGACGGGCAGGCGGCCCGGACCGGGTAATCCCTCCGCTGGACCAATGGCAATGCTGGGAGTTCATGATTCAAGCGAATACGGCGCCAGACCGGGCGGACGGGCGGCAAGCGATGTGGGTGGACGGCAAGCTGGTGGGCGAGTTCAGCGGAATACTATGGCGCAGGGACATCGACTTAAAGGTGAACTGCCTATGGCTGGAGCATTATGGTTACGATCCCGGTGACCCGACGCGACAATATTGGAAAGAGCGGCAGACGGTCTGGTTTGACGACGTCGTGGTCGCGCGGGAGTACATCGGGCCGATGGTTCGCGAGACAGGAGGTTCGTGACCCCTTGGCAGGCGGCACGGTTGGGAACTCAGAATGGGTCTGCTGGAGAATTTCAACGATACGGCCGCACTCGGCCGCGTCGAGGTAGGCATAACGCGGTCGGGCGTGATGAGAGGGAGCGCGTGAAGAGACGATCCTGGATGCGGCTCTTGAGTTGGGAGGGCCGGGCCATTCCTTCGGCTTGCGATTCTTCAGCCAAAAGATGCAGACGGTTGTGTTAGGTGGATAATGCTTTTTGAACGGGTTACGGTAACAATTCCCTTGTATTGGGAGATATGGCAGTCCTCGCACGTGTAACCGACGGCGCGTTAAGGTTAGCAATAATCTTTTATTGCTTTTTCGCTCGGTCCATTCAGTAGGTATCGAGAGAGGAAGACCTTGAAAAGCACAAAGACCGTCCCGGAGCCGACGGCGAACGCGGCGTGAAGCAACCAGAACCTGGGTGTGGGCCACTTTTCATACAGACCACCGACCCAGCCCACCAGCGTGTTGCACGCAAAAAAAGCAAGGTAATAAAGGCCCATGACAGTGGAATTGATTGTCGCTGGCGCGAGCCTCGCAAAAAAGGCGAGGCTAACCGGCAGCATGTGCGCGAAGGCAATGCTGTTCGTGAGATGAAAAGCCATCGGCCACAGCAGGCCGATCTTCCCGCCGGTGGGTTTCGAAACTGCCGCCATGAACAGACATAACATGCCGAGCACTGAAAACGCCGAGCCGATCATGAGTTTCGTGATTTCATCGGGCTCCTGTCGGCGCTTACCGTACCAGCGATAGAAGACCGCCACCCCCGCAAGGAACGCTACGCTGGTGATGGAATCGAGTGTGATAAGCCAGGTGGTCGGTAGTTTCTTGCCGAAGAAGACGAGGTCAAACTGCTCGTTGCCCCAGACCAGGTACGCGTTAAAGATCTGGTTATTGGGAACAATGGCCACCGCGAGCACGGGAATCAGAAGAATCAGGGCGGCAGTGCTCAGACGCTCTCTCGGGCTGAGCGGTGGACGCTGCACGCGGGCGGAAGCGCTGCTGCGAACGAATTCTTCCTTCGGCAAGTACTTCTGACCCGCAACGTAAATCGAAAGCCCGATGAGCATGCCAATACCGGCGGCAGCAAAACCCCAATGCCAGCCAACGGTCTCCCCGAGGGTGCCGACGATCAGTGGTGTGGTAATCACGCCAGCATTGACGGCCAGGTAATAAATCTGGAACGCATCCGCGCGTCGCTGGTCTTCCGGCTTATAGAGAGCTCCCACTTGACTGGCGAGATTTCCCTTGAACATGCCGCAGCCGGCTACCAGGCAGAGCAGGGCAAACAAAAACGTCTGCTCGAACGCCATCAGGAAATGTCCCAGGGCCATCGTTGCCGCGCCGGCGAGCACTGTTCGCCGCTTCCCGAGAACGCGGTCCGCCAAAAACCCGCCCAGGATCGGCGTCAGATAGACCAGCCCGGTATAAGTGCCAAAGATCGCCGAGGCAAGCGGCTGTCCTTGCAGTCCGTACAGGCCCTTAATGGGTTCAAAAAACCAGACGTGTTCGATATGCCCTGGCAACAGCAGCTCCTTCACCATGTAAAGGACGAGCAGGGTCTGCATCCCATAATAGGAGAATCGTTCCCAGGCCTCTGTGAACGCGAGATACCCCAGGCCTTTCGGGTGTCCGAGAAAAGCTCGGTCGAGGTGCTCGGAGGTGTCGCTCGAAGCGGCGGCGCCGGCCATCGCTTTCAGTGTGCTCATGGGTTGCGCGGGTTTTTTACCGAAAAAATGGCCACGCCGCAGAATGTGATGCCGGTTTCAAAATCATGGCGTGCTTCGGTTTAGCCGTCGGTGAATCCTCCTGTCAAGACTGCGCAGAAGACAACAGCTTGAAAACTATGGTGCCCGCGACAGGACTTGAACCTGTACGATGTTACTCACTAGAACCTGAATCTAGCGCGTCTGCCAATTCCGCCACGCGGGCTCATTGATTATCCAAGCAACCTTGACACACCTGGTGGCACGGTTGCTTTCCTTCAACAGAACCGAAAGTTGCCGCAATGAGAGGCTCGCTGCAAGTTATTTCCAATAGGTATAGTCCACATCTGGAAAGATATTGTCGCATGATTCGACCATTTCCAGCGAGTTTTCATCGAGGGTGTTGTTTTTCAATTGTTCGTAAAGTGAAGTGAAGCGCAGTAAATGGTCGTTAATCCGTTTGCGTGCATAATCCGGGCTGGTGCCGCTGCGCAGGATAAACGGCCAGTCGCTGGATTGAGCGAGAAGAAGTTCCCGGGCCGCTTGTTTGAGAGCGCGTTCCTGAAGCGTGTCGGGTTGAGCAAAACGTAGGGCGATTTCGCTCATGCGCTCCTGTGCGATGTTTAAATGAGGGTAAATCCATTGGTTCTTTTCATCCAACCAAACGCCCCAATAACCGCCTTCGCCCCAGCTTGAAGCTGACGGGGTCGCCAGTTGATTTGTTGGATGACGCGTTAGGTATTGCTCGGGGGTGATTATCTCGAAAACTTTTTGATCGTAGTATGCTTTTCGAACGAAGTAATTGAGAAATTCTGGACCTTCGTACCACCAGTGACCGAACAGTTCCGCGTCATAGGGACAGAGAACCAATGGCGGACGATCCAGGATTTCTGACAGTCGTTCAATTTGTGAGATGCGGGCGCGGAGGAAATCACTCGCGTGCTCGTCGGCAGCCCGGAGGGCGGTTTTTCTTTCGTAAACTTCTTTGCCGATCCCACTCCCAGTGACGCGATAATACTTAAT
>WNFP01010314.1_pt1 | contig 11269 bp, 4 predicted proteins | sample 5400201 | NCBI WGS metagenome assembly WNFP01 (sample SAMN13153355, study PRJNA577476) | soil metagenome | isolation source: 115 cm saprolite under Madrone tree | place: USA:California | collected 2016-06-14
CAATCAACTGCTCGACCTCAGTAAACATGCGCAGGTTACCGACCACGGGGACCAGTCACTAAATGGGGAAAACCTGCGCCATATTACTATCACTCTTGATAAGAATGGACTGAAAGACCTGATGAATAGCACCGGGCAACTGAGCAGCCTGACAGGCTCAAGCCAGCAAATGGTCGACCAGTTCCTGAACAGCACCAAGAATTTCCAGGCAAGCCTGGACTTCTGGATCGATGAGTCAACTTCGTACGTCCATCGTGTGGAGATGAAGTTTAATCTGAATATCGATGCGAGCAGCTTCGCTACACCTGGCACGACCAGCAAGGGTCCATCGGCCATCACGATCGGATTCGATATGACCATTGATCTCAGCAGGTTCAACGACTCCTCGATTACGGTGACGACTCCGGCCAATGCCATTCCTACCAATAACCCCAGCACCATCTTTACGGGTGCGTAATAAGCGGAGAAGGCTGTAGGGAGGTACTACCGGGAGCTTGATTTCTTCAAGCTCCCGGTGTTTTATGCCAGATCAATCCTCGTTGAGCCGCAGTGCCTGGCTCATCGACGGGCGCACAACCACGCCTACCATTGTTCCCAGGGCAAAGACGCACACGGCAACGAGCGCAATGAACGCCAGCCCTAGCGAAAGTGGAACGATGATTTGTGTCGGAGTGATATGCTGGATGGCGAAAAACTCATCATTGCTGATGCTGCCCAGGACGCCTCCTGCAGGTGTGCTGGAAAAGCTCAACGTGGGCACCGCTGTTGCGGAGAGCACTACTCCAAAGACCACACCTAGCAAGAGCGCGGCGATATACACAATCACCTGTTCCCAGAGCAACACCCGCGTCACCTGTCCAGACGTGGCGCCCAGGGAGCGCAACACCGCAAAATTGGTCACGCGCGTGCGCACACCAAGCCAGGACGCGATCAGATCTCCTACTAACGTTAACAGCAGGGCGGTTGCTGCCCCAACCACCAGAATGATAATGAGGTTCAGGTACAGCGGATCGTTATGCATGGTAGCAATGAGCACCTGCCGATCATAGAGATTATCGAGGCGCAGGTCGGGCGTTGTCAGCGCTGCACGCACATGCGCCAGCGAAGCCGTGTCGCCTGTGGTACGCAGCCAGGTATGATTGATGGGTAGGTAGGGGTCAGCCCCGTAGCGATTCGCAAGTATATTTTGCGCATAGACGGTGGCGAAGGTCGTGTAGTCGAGGAGCACACCACCTGGCTGCGCGGAACTACCTGCCGTATCACTATTATTGATGGTCGGAATATGCTGCACTTCCGCGATAACTATGCAATTCAAGGTGCTGTAGGGTAAGTTGTCCACAGAGAGGGTAAAACTGTCGTTCACCTGCAATCCAAGTATGTTCATTGTCACAGCATCGATAATCACGGGGACGTTTGCGGCAGCACCATGGCGAGCCACGAGCTGTGCCATCAGAGAGGCGAGCGACTGCGATGAGTACTGTGGCGTCCAGATGGCTGTGTGTGCAAAGGTCCTAGCATCGACAGCCCTGATTTGCAGAGGAAGCGTTGGCGAGGTACCCGCTGTAACACCCGTGCCGGTATAGCCGAAAGTCGCGGAGGTGACGCCTGAAATAGTGCTATATTTCGCTGTTTCACCCTGCACGGTCAGGTGTTGAGCAGCGAGGGGAATGTCCCCACTAAAATCGGCTCCTGATTCGTAGGCCGCGATATCGCTGATGCGCTGCGACTGCGAGGAAGCAAACACCAGGGTGAAGATGGCAAAGGCGATAGCAAGGGCCAGCAGCAGCGTCATGCGTATCGCCTGGCGAGGCGAGCGAGCCATCTGCGCCAGGGCCAGCATAGAAATCATGCCCCGACCACGCACAGCGAACCGCTCTCCCAGACGCAACAGCGCGGAGAAGAAGCGCAGGAAGAGCAGCAAAGCCCCGATGAGCAGGAAGACGGGAGCCACGAGTGTGAGCGGCGCCGCAACGAGGGCTTTCGTGCGGGCGTCGAACAGGTTGCTGATACTGGCCAGGTAGAGGGAAACACCGTAACCTATCAGCGCAAGCAGGGCAGCGACCACATCGAGGTTGAGACGCTGCCAGAGCGGACGCCGCGTGGCGCGAGCTGCTTCGCGGCGCACAAGCAATACGTTCATGCCTGCCGCGCGCCTGAGCAAGAAGAACATCACAATCATGACCACCAGCACGGTCCCCAGGGCATACCAGCCTGCCGCTACTGCTGACTGAGCGATCGGGCCTATGCTAAAGGGAAGAGCCTCTTGCCCTACCGCACCCAGCATACGCAGGGCGATGAATGAGACGACAATCGCAGCCAGCAGCGGGCCCACCACCAGGGCGATCACTCCCAGGCTGATACTCTGGGTAAACAGGGCGCCGAAAATCTGGCTGTTGCTGGCCCCCCGGCTGCGCAAAATGGCGATGGAATCGGCCTGCCGGTCAACCAATAGATTGGCAATCAGGCCGCTGCGGGATTATAGACATTCACCTGCACCAGGTAGGGAGCATTGAGGGCACCATCCGGCTGCATTTCATCGTTTTGCACATTACTATATTTGTTCGCAATACTCGACCGCAGGATGGTGAGGTTACTGATGAGTTGATCTACCTGGTTCACGGCCACCTTTGAAGTATCCAGGTGATAGCGCCAGAGCAGTTCAAATGTTTCAGGCGAGAAGACGGTGTCCCCATGAGCAGCCGCAGCGAGCTGATCGAGCGCGGTGAGCAACGCCTCGTTAGGAACGAGCAGCGGGGACGAGAAGACCTGGTTCGTTTCGGTTGGCTCAAAGGATGCCCCGTGCCAGAACGCCGCATTCCCCGGAATGAGATTGAAGAGTCCCACTACGCGTAGTTTCAGGATTCCTGATGGAGTGGTGCCACCGAACATGTCCCGCGGGTTCGTGAAGAAATCCCCGCGCACAGTGATCAGCGAGCCGAGCGTTACATGCAGGTGCTGCGCAGTCACCGGGGTAAGCAGCGTTTCGATGGCCCCGTTGACAGTGCTCTGCGGAAGGCGCCCCTGCACCAGGCGAAGGTAGGGCGCGGCCTGTTCTACCGATGCGCTGATGAACTGTACCTCGTCCTTGCTATTTGCAGGCATGGGTGAGAGCAGCGTCAAGCCTGATGTCTGGATTGAGAATGGCGTTGTGCGATCCAGGTAATTCCCAAGGTACTGTTGAAACAGCGGATCGACCTGGTGCTGCACACTCCTCATAACGTTTGTGGAGAGTCCCTGCGTGGTGACATCAAGTGTAATCTCGGAGGTAGCAGGAGCTGCGGTCAGCACATCGTGCAGTTCCGCAGTATTGGTAGCTGTTGAGAAGAGCGGTACAACGCAGACAATGGCGACGGCTGCGATCATGCCTATGCCCTGCACCAGCCAGAGCAAGCGTACCTGGCGCAGTTGCCAGAGGGCGAGTGTCACAACGGAGGGCCCGGAGCGACCCCTGGGCTGCGACACGCCCTGCTGTGACTTTGAGCGAACGATGATCGCATCTTCTCTCAAGAGGAATTCACTGCTCTGATTCTCATCGAGTCGCAACACTGGGCGACTCGATGGCCGCAAGACGACGCGCACCATCAAGGTCAGCGCCACGATGCAGATAATCACGAGCGCAACGAATGCGATACCAAGCGCGGCAGGCGCCACGAGTTGGAGCGGAATAGCATGCTGGAGAGCAACCCACGCGTTGTTGCTCGCCACGGTCGCACCAGCATCGACGGGTGGAACATTGAACACCAGCGTCGGGACGGCTGTGACTGTAAGCAGCACACCAAGGACGATTCCAAGCGCCAGCGTGGTCGCATAGATAATACCCTGTTCCCATGTCAAGACGCTAACGATCTGTTGTGGAGCAGCGCCCAATGTACGCAGCACCGTAAAGTTCGTCAATCGCCGGCGCACGCTGAGCCACGAGGTCAACAGGTTCCCGGCGAGCGCCAGCAATAAGGCCGCTGTTGTGCCGACTGCGAGGAGGCCAACAAGGCTCAGAGAGAGGGGATCGTTGCGCAGGCTATCGATGAGCGCGCGCCGGTCAGACAGGCCGTCGAGTTGCAGCGGCAGCGTGCTAAGAGCAGCACGCACGCTTGCCAGCGCAGCAGCATCGTCGCGTGTGTGCAGCCAGATATGATTTACAACGATGTATGCCATGTTCTGCCTTAACTGGACAGCGGCAAAGCTTTGATAGTCAACGATCGCGCTCCCCCCGGCAGAAGTGCTGCCGATCATGGCAATGTGAGGCACCACAGCGATCACGATGTAATGCATTGTTACGCCCGGTGTGTCGGGTTTATACAATGAGAATGATGACCCAACGTGCAGGTTGAGCGCGCCGGCTGTGGGGGCATCAACAATGGCCGCCAGAACCCCACTCTGCGTGGCTGCCGTTCGTCGCGCGGCAAGCTGCGCCAGGAGAGGGGCATCCTGTGTGGGCCAGAGCGTGGCCTGCGCGTAGGTACCAGGATCGACCGCCTGGAGCTGTACGGGGAAGGCAGCAGCGTTTGCTGCCGAGGTGTCATCCTCTACGTACCCGCCTGTGGCGGAGAGGACACCCTGGATATGGCGATAGAGCGCGATTTCCTGCTGTAAGGGCGAGCTATTGACGGTGCCAAGGGGAATGGCTCCACTAAAGTCTGCTCCCACCTGGTAGTCTGCAATATCAGATGCCCTTTGCGTTTGCGAGGCAGCAAACACCAGGGTGAAGATGGCAAACGCGATAGCGAGGGCGAGGAGCAGGATCGTACGCAGCGCCTGGCGAGGAGCACGCGCCATCTGCGCCAGCGCCAGCATAGGGGCCGCTCCGCGACCGCGCAGAACCAGGCCAGAACCAAGCTGCAGCAGGAGTGGGAAGACGCGCAGGAAAAGCAGGACTGCCGCCAGCAGCAGGAAGACCGGCGCGAGCAATGCCAGCGGGGAGATAACCAGAGTCTGCGTCTTCGCATCCAGCAGTTGCTCGATGCCAGTCAGGTACAAAGAGATACCATAGGCCGCGAGCGCAAGCAGGACCGCTACAAGGTCGAGGTTGAAGCGCCGCCAGAGCGGGCGCCGGCGCTCGTGTTTCGCTTCACTGCCGGTAGTCCAGGCATCTGCACGCGAGGCGCGGTAAAGAGCGAGACACATCGCCAGTACCGCCGCGATGACGGCGGCAAGCGCATACCACTTGACGTTTAAAAGCGCCTGCACGGGGGCATTGGAGATGACGTTGAAGGAATCCTGATTCGCAACGGGTAACAAGCGCTGCGCCATAAAATACACTGTTACAATGGCGAGCGGCGGCCCCAGGACGAGCGCAATCAGGCCAAGGCCGACGCCCTGGGCCAGGAATGCACCGAACACCTGGCGCTTACTCGCGCCCCGGCTGCGCAGCACCGCGATAGCGTCGGCCTGCCGGTCAACCAGCAAGACGGCCATCAGCCCGACAAAGAACAGGAGCAGGGCGAGCACCTGCACGGCGAGAATGGTAACGGGAATCTGTACCACGGCGAGCTGGTCGCGGAAGCGCTCCAGCGTACTGGGAATGCCGGGTAGGGGGAAGACAGCTCCGGAGAGAGTAACGATCTCTATATACGGGGAAGTACGGACCAGGGAGGGATTGCTAAAGTTCGTCGTGATCGCTGCCTGCGCGGCATTTAGGCGGCTCATGAGGTCATTCAGCTGGTCGATGGAGATCCTGGAGGGATCGAGGTGATAATACCAGGTAAGAAAGGATGGCGGTATAAAGAAGACCTGGGGGATGTGATGGCTGGCAGCGATGCGATCAAAGGAGGCAAGCAAGTTTTGCTCGGAAGCGAGCACGGTATACTCTGTGGGGGTTTTATCGCTTGATGCTGGCAGGAAGTTATAGCCATGCCAGTACGAGTCATCTGGCTTCACGCTAAAGATACCAACGACACGCATGGTGAATTGTTGACTGAAGGACGGTAGGGTTGAGGTTTCGGGCAAAGATGCGATAGTCCAGTTCAGGAGTATCACCGAACCAACGTGCAGTTGCAGGGGCAAGGCCGTCGCGGGCGTGACAGCAATCTCGACGCTGCTACTGGTGGCCCGGGGAAGTCGCCCTTGCACGAGGGTCAGGTGCGACGCAGCCGCGTCCATCGACGTGCCATAAATTGACATCTGGTCAGCACGCCCTGAGTGGCCAGGTGAAGGAAGATCGAAAAGCGGGGTCTCAATATCAAGTCGCGGCGAGCTGTTCAGATAGGTTCCCAGGTGCTGGCGGAGAGGCCGTTTGACATCCTGGTAGACCTGCTCAATGCCCTGCGTAGATAGCCCGCCAACAGTAGCGCTGAGGGTAATCTCGGAGCTAGTGGGAGATGCGCGCAGGACACCGCGCAGTCCCGCCGTCAACATGGTTTGTGAGAGAAGGGGGACTGCGCACGCGATGATCACAGCGGCGATCATGCCCAGGCCGGTCATCAAGAGCAGGAACCAGTGCTGGCGCCAACGCCAGAGTGCAAGCGTTACTACCGAGGTTACGAGATGGCGACCCGCGGGCGGCTGCAAAGTGCTCGTTGCGCGATTCATCTTACCCCCTGTGAAATTACCACGACAATTTACTGTATAATTGTACGTTGAAAGCATGCCAGGGCATCACACGATGAGCTACTCCGGTGCGCAACCTTGATTGTCTGGCTTGACCAGTGTAACATAACAACGAAAGATATTCTCCACAACCTTGAAATGGGTCTTGCCAACGACGCTACGGCCTCACCCCATCCCTCTCCATTGCATGGAGAGGGATGGGGTGAGGCGTCCGTCAGGCAAGACCCAAGGCAGTACAAAGAAGCAGGGCAGCGAGGGAGATACAACCATGAGCAGCAATTATAACGATGGGGCAGCGCAGCATTCTCCTACAAATGCCTGGAATCTCTATCTTGGTCGCGATATCTGTAGCGATGTAGAGGCTGGCCTTAACCGCGAATGGCTGGTAACGAATGGCCTGGGTGGGTATGCCTCTGGCTCTATCCTGGGAGCCACGACCCGTAGTTATCATGGTCTGCTGGTGGCTGCACTCCGTCCTCCCGTCGAACGCACCGTGCTCGTCACGAAGATCGATGAGGAGCTAGAACTCCACGACGGGCAGCTGCTCAAACTAGGCGTCAACGAGTATCATGATGGCAGCATCGACCCACAGGGGTACCAGTATCTCGATACGGTTTCGCTGGAAGGCGATATCGTTTGCTTTTCATACCAGGTACAAGACGGTCTGAAGCTGGAAAAACGTGTATGGATGGAATATGGGCAGAATACAACATATGTCCAATACAGGTTACATGACGAGGAAACCAGTAACGCGCCGGTGACGCTCAGATTGTCACCATTCTGCCTCTTTCGCGATCACCATAGAACAACTCAAGGGGCGAACGACTGGCACTTTCTGGTGGAGAACCTGGGTAATAGCTGCCGCGTTCGCGCTTATGAAGGCGCAATCTCTTTTCAGCTTATTGCAGGGCTAACGGCACAATTTACTTCTACAGGAGTGTGGTACTGGCGCGTATTACATCGACGCGACAGGGAGCGTGGGCTGCCTGAGTTGGATGATGTTTACCAGCCTGGTATCTTCGATGTGCAGATTACCCCCGGCGGGTGCATCACGCTTGTTCTCAGCGCTGAAAGTAATCTGCAGGGTAAGTCCGGCTTTGGCGGACCACAACACGAAGAGGCCGTGACACAGGCGCACACCCGTCATAAACGCCGCATTAAGCAGCTTTTGGACATAGCCGACCGTTCAACCGATGATCTACCCAAACGCGACCCAGTTCACGCTCGCCTGGTCATCGCCGCCGACCAGTTCATCGTTGCCCGCCCGCAGTATACCGGCAATACCACCGATAGCACGGCAATCCGGCTCTCTCCAGACCGTAAGACGGTAATCGCGGGCTACCCCTGGTTCACAGACTGGGGACGTGATAGTATGATCTCTTTACCGGGCTTGTTCTTGTGTACAGGCAGATACAGCGAAGCGCGTGGCCTGCTGAAAGCCTTCGTGGCCTACACACACCAGGGGCTTATCCCCAATCGTTTCCCCGATAGCGGAGAGGCCCCGGAATATAACACCGTAGACGCCACACTATGGATGTTCCATGCGCTCCAGAGCTATACGAAAACTACCGGTGACTGGTCATTGCTGAAAGAACTCTTTCCTAAATTGAGCGATATCATTTCATGGCACGTGCGAGGCACGGATTACGGTATCGGTGTTGATCCGAGTGATAGTTTGCTGCACGCAGGAGTGCCAGGCGTACAGCTCACATGGATGGATGCGAAGGTTGGCGATTGGGTGGTTACGCCGCGCCGTGGGAAGCCGGTGGAAATCAATGCTCTGTGGTATTGTGCGCTGGCCTGCATGGAGAGCTGGGCGATGCATCTTTCGATTGACGCGCTCCAATATGGCCAGATGCGCGTGCAGGTGGGCGAAAACTTTGCCCGGCGATTCTGGTATGAGGAGGGCGGCTATCTCTACGATGTAATAGATGTTGATGGTGTTCCCGGGCAAAACGATGCTTCACTACGCCCCAATCAGTTGTTGGCAGCATCGCTCACACACAACCTGCTTTCCGAGACGCAGACCCGCAGCATGCTACAACAGGTGACCGATCATTTATTGACCCCAATGGGTCTGCGCACCTTAGACCCTGGTGATCCGGCTTATCGCAACCACTTTAATGGCAACCAGCTAGAGCGCGACAGCGCCTATCACCAGGGTACGGTCTGGCCGTGGCTAATCGGTCCGTATATCGATGTCCACCTGCACATTTACAACGATTGCGCGGCTTTGTTGCCGCTGCTACAGCCACTGGTACGCCATTTGTGGGACGACTGCATGGGTACGGTCTGTGAAGTTGCGGAGCCAGAACCGCCTTTTGCCCCCGCGGGCTGCTTCGCACAAGCCTGGAGCGTAGCCGAATTGCTGAGAGCATGGTTAGCTGTTGCCGGGTGAGAGGCGCATCAATCGCCACTCCTAATAAGGCGGCTGCAGTTGCGGAGGCAGTGGATAGGTTGCCCCTGGCTCGGGCAAAAGGGCCTGCTCACCATGCGGCGATACATTCAGATGCGGCATGCCTGCCAGAATCGATGGCGACTCGTACTGGCCATTGTCAATTGGCTGATTGAAGAGCGCCTCGAAGAGAGGACCCTCTAACGTCTCTTCTTTAATCAGACGCTCGCTAATCATTATCAAGCGAGTCTTGTTCTGTAGCAGCACACGATACGCTTTATCGAATGCTTCCTGGATAATACGACGTATCTCTTCATCGATTTCGCGTGCGGTCTGTTCACTGTAGTTACGTTGTTCGCCAAAGTCACGCCCCAGGAATACCAGTTCTTCTTTGTGGCCCAGGGCCATCGGACCAATACGACTACTCATGCCATACTCAGTAACCATCGAGCGAGCAATCTTAGTCACGCGCTCGATATCGTTCGATGCGCCGGTCGTCACCTCGCCAAAGATAATGAGTTCGGCCACGTGACCGCCAAGGGCGTACGCGAGCATATCTTCAAATTGCGGCTTGCTCCACAGGTAGCGATCTTCGGTAGGCAATAACATAGTGAAACCGCCGGCCTGGCCTCGCGCTACGATTGAAACCTTGTGAACCGGATCGCAGTTGGGAAGCATGCGCGCCACCAGGGCATGGCCTACCTCGTGGTATCCAGTTATGGCTTTTTCCCGCTCGCTAATGATACGGCTCTTGCGGGCAGGGCCAGCCACGACGCGATCTATGGCCTCGTTACGTCGCGCAGCTAGAATAGCTGCCTCGTTGAGGAGGTTAGCAAGATCAGCGCCGGAAAAGCCCGGAGTCTGCTTCGCCAGGGTTTCCAGCGTCACACTCGATTCGAGGGGTTTGCCCTTGGCATGGACCTGTAGAATGGCAATACGTCCACGAATATCGGGACGGTCAAGCACCACCTGTCGATCAAAGCGCCCAGGGCGCAGCAAGGCGGGGTCAAGCACATCGGGACGGTTTGTGGCAGCAATTACAATTACATTGGTGTTTGTGTCAAAGCCATCCATCTCTACAAGAATCTGATTCAGCGTTTGCTCGCGCTCATCATGCGAGCCGCCCAGTCCCGCGCCACGCTGGCGACCGACCGCATCGATTTCGTCAACGAAGACGATACAAGGGCTATTGCGTTTAGCCTGGTCAAAGAGGTCGCGCACGCGACTGGCGCCAACTCCAACAAACATTTCCACAAATTCGGAACCGCTGATACTAAAGAATGGCACGCCAGCTTCACCAGCCACAGCACGTGAGATGAGCGTCTTACCCGTTCCTGGAGGGCCAACGAGCAACAGCCCTTTAGGGATGCGTGCGCCAAGGGCAGCAAATTTGTCGGGGAATTTCAAAAACTCTACGATTTCCTGCAGTTCCTGCTTGGCTTCGTCAACTCCGGCAACGTCCGTGAACGTCACCGTCGGTTTGTTGCCCATAAACATACGTGCACGGCTCTTGCCGAACGATAACGCCTGGTTGTTGGTACCCTGGGCCTGGCGCATCATAAAGATGAGCACACCCGCAATCAGGATAAAAGGAATAAGCCCGCCCAGTATGTTGAGCCACGCGCCTAAGGCGCTGGGCGGCTCGTACTGAAGCACCAAGAACTGGTTATTTGTATAATCGATATTGTTGTCTTTGAGCACTCTCGTTATGTCAAAGGTATCGTTGATGGTGGCTACCTCTTTATTTGGTGAGGGCCCTCGCGTGAGTGTAATAGTATTGCTGGCGACTGTGAGCGTGTCTTTCTGCCCTGTGCTTATATCCATCCTGATATCATTCAAGATGGTAGACACATTGACCGAGGTTGTGTCTGATGGCGGACGGAAGAAGACCACGATCACCAGCACAATGGCCAGTGCCAGGACAAGCCAGATAAAACTAGTTCTCAACCATTTCCCACTACTTGACATGGGAGTTCCTCTCTTATAGCAGACAAGCAGTCAGGCTCTGCCAAACTTCCCTTCCGATGATTCACAAGCTCTGGCTACCTGCTGTCGGTGTTTAACTCTTTTTGGGGTTATTATAACACACTTCTCTCTATCTCACGTAGAGGGCTACTTTCATAACTATATTCTTATGCTACCGGACGAGCCAGGACAAGACCCCAAACCATCTCCGCGCCAGCGGCAAAAAGTGGCATAGCACAGGCCTCTATTGTAGCACCGGTGGTGCACACATCATCGATGATAACGATTCTACGTCCGCAGAGCGTACCGGTTGCAAACGCAGGGGTACAGTGAAACGCTCCGGCGACGTTTTGATAACGATCTTTG
>WNFP01004454.1_pt1 | contig 11268 bp, 8 predicted proteins | sample 5400201 | NCBI WGS metagenome assembly WNFP01 (sample SAMN13153355, study PRJNA577476) | soil metagenome | isolation source: 115 cm saprolite under Madrone tree | place: USA:California | collected 2016-06-14
TATGGTCGGTTGAATTCATAGCATTGGAGACGATCGTCTTAGTCGGGTACATCGCTGCACCACCGACCATTGGGTTCTCCCTCATCATCTGCGCGAAAGCTGTGGAACTTCCGATCGTAAGAGCCGCCGCTGCTATCATGATTGCAAAATACTTTTTCATTCCTTCTCTCCCTTTGTTGCTTGAAAATTGTGAACTTCTGAGTGATATACGCGGTGTCGGGAAAATCGGATTTTCCGTCTGCTAAGAATTTCCTGCTGGCGATTCTGGTCGCCAGCTACCGATGCACGGGTTTCACCCCGCCAGGGGTGAAATGTTTATAGAACGCAGCGCATTTCACCCCAGCTCCGTTCGAAGGAGCGGAATGGTTCTCGATTATTAGAGCTTGGTTGACCTTCCGCTCCTTCGAACGGAGCCAGTGACGAGGGGATGCCAGGTTCTATAGACATTCCACTCCTAACGGAGTGAAAACTTTTAGGCTACTGAAGGCTGAGTTAGTTTGTGCTGGCTTAGTTGTTCACAGTCGGGTGGCTCTTTGGTGACAAGCCCTGGGCTAGGAACTTGGACTGCTGAGATAAATGGCGCCGGTGGGAACGGCCGATCCTTTTTTCGGTTCGAGGGTAATTGCTATGACTGAGTTTGCCATTGCCTCAGACGGCATTTGTTCCGGAAGCATTGCATGACCCGAAGCGTCAACCGTAAATATTCTTCCGGCCATTGGCGAGTGACCTTTGGGAATAAACCACAGCTCATATGCCTTGTCGGCGGGAGTTGCCGGCAGTCCATCCGCCATCAGTAATGCCCGGCCAGTCTTCTGATCGTAGACGAAAGTACCGTGGGCGCTCTGCGCCGTTTGGGTACCGGCCAACTCCATCTTCTTTGCGGAGGGCATGTTGAGCAGCGCCAGGGCTTCGCGTTGTCGCCCCAGCACATCGCGATCCCGCACCAGCTCGTGTTGCTGCGTATTGACCTGCCGCGAGAGCTGTGCGATTTCCTGCCGCATTTTCACATCACGTCGCCAGAATACGATTAGGCTGACCAGCAGTGCGACGACAGCTACGCCCGCTGCCAATCTGAGTCCAATCGTCCAGATGTTTCGCGCAGCTCGCGGCTTCAACGGAACAACCTGGGGCGAGGTGACCGCAGCCGGCCGAGCCTGCGTTCGTTCCGCCCGAACACTGGCCAGGAGCTGATTGCGCATTTCAGGGCGAGGCTCTGCCGGCGGGGCGGCGTGCGCTAATAAGGCGGCTGCATCACGCAGGCGGGCCAATTCAGCGCGGCATTCAGCGCAGGTCTTGAGATGTTCTTCGAGGCCACGCGCTTCAGACGCCTCGAGTGCGTCGAGCGCGTGAAACTCCAACAGTTCCTTATATTCCTGATGTTCCATTAGACTGAGTCGCGTGACTGTCCCAACAATTCCCGCAATTTCATCATTCCCGAACGCATTCGCGTCTTGACCGTGCCCAAAGGATCGCCGAGCCGCGCGGCAATTTCAGTTTGGGTCAAACCTTCAAAGTAAGCCAGGAAAAGCGTCCTTCTTTGTTCCTCGGGGAGTTCGGCCAAGGCACTTCTAACGATGGTCCTCGCTTCGGATTTCACAGCGTCCAGTTCGGCGTCTCCGACCTCTTCGCGTGGCATTTGCGCTGCTTCTTCGCCTAACCTTGCTCGCGATCCGGCCGAGCGCAGACGATCCAGCGCGCGGCTGCGGGCGATGGTTACCAGCCAGGTAAAAGCTCGTCCCCGCGCTTCGTCAAAATCGCCGGCTCGCCGCCAAACCTGCAAAAAGACTTCCTGTAAAACATCTTCCGCTTCTTCGCGGTCATGCAATATACGAATGATCAGGCCAAACAGGATGAGGCGGTAACGATCATAACAGGCAGCGAGGGCAGCTTCGTCCCCACCCGCCACCGCGTGTAAAAGATCGTTATCAGAAATCTGTGAAGGTTGGGCTTGCACTAGCGAGAAACTCGCGCCATCAGTCAAGGCGTCGCTGCAACTACCGGACTCAGTCTGACTGAAGCCCCGTCGCGGTTGGCGCGCACGCGGATGCGGCGGTGGCCCTTGCTGTCAGTGCCTGAAGCGTAGGTGATTGTGTAAGCGGTGCGCATTTGTGCGACCACGTCATCGTAGGCTTTCTGCAAGTCTGCGAGCCGCTTGATCGGGTAAAAGACTCCGCCGGAAACGGTGGCCAGCTTTTGTCCCTCTTCCTCGGCGCGCGTGGTAATCGTCAGATAACGCGTGCGCATCGGATCGACAGTGATCGAAGGCCGCGGGACACTTCCTTCAGGAATCAATCCCGAAGGCACGTACAGCGGATAGATTAGAGCCCCGGATTCGATCGTAGCTTCCAGAATTGCTGGAAAAGGAATGAACGATTTGTTGTCATCCCCGTCCGAGAGAATCACCACGGCCGTGCGCTCGCCGCGCAGGGGCTTTAGCGTATAAACCAGGGTGTAACCGAGCGCGTCCCAGAGCGCAGTGGCGCCGCCGGCGTCGAGTTCATCCAGCTTCTTTGAAAGCAAGCGACGGTCAGTGGAGAAGCCCGAAATGACTTTGATGTCGTCGTGAAAGCTGATGATCGAGATTCGATCCTGCGGGCTGGCTGTATTCAGAAAATCGCGCGCCGCCTTACGAATAAAATCGATTCGCTCTTCCACGCTGCCGGAAGCGTCGAGCAGGAGCACCAGATTAAAGGGCTCGGTCGTCGGCGTGACATCGACAATCCTGCGTTCGCTGCCGTCTTCGTAAACGGAAAAGTCGGAATTGCGCATACCCGGAATCGCGCGGCCGCTACGGTCGGTCACGCTCGCGTTAACTCGCATAAGTTGCGGGGCGACAGAAGTCGCAACCTCGCCTGGAGGCGGCAGCTTGACCAGCGACGGCTCGCTGCGTGGTGGTGGTAGAGTCCTGGCAAAATCTCCGAACATGCGCGGGCTGACTTTGCGAATGGCGTCCGTCAGCGGACCATCACCGCTGCGAACTATCGCGCGCGCGGCTTCAGTTAAAGGCCGTTCGCGCAGGTCGTTTGGCGCCATAGACGGATCGACGTTGAGTAAAATCACGCCGCGCTGGGTGGTGAAGTTCAACTGCACCAGAGCCTGTTTTTCCGGTGGCTTCTCAGCATCAGGGTCAGGCTTACCGGTCGTAACTTTCGTTGCGTTGTCGGCAGGATCGGCGGTGTCGTCGGTACTGGGGGCTTCCTTTTTTTTGTGTTTCTTTCGCTTGGTGTCTGGTCCCAGCGTGCCGGAAATTGTAAACGCGCCGGCACGGCCTTCTTTGATTTTCGGCAATTCAACGTCACTGAGAAATCGCGGATGGCTGGATTCCCAAAGGAATTTGAATTTGAGCGCGTCAAGCGGGACGTCCGCATGAATCGTGCCGGTATTCGTGAGCACGTCGGCGATTTCAAAGTCTCCGATCACGTCGACCATACCCGTTTCAGTTTCCACTCTTACCCGTGACCGCTTCGGCACATGAACAGTAAGATCGATCCGATCCCGCCGTTCGCGTACTGTGATCTCGCTGCCAGAGATGTTGACGTCGGCAGGTGCGACCGGGGCGCCGAGAGAATTGGCCTGCAAACTTGCATTGCTCTTCTCGTCATCAGAGGCGACTACGGAAACGCGGCCAGTGCGATTCTTGATCGTCAGAAGAGTCCTTCCACCGGCGCTCAATTCCTTTTGATAAGATTGTGCCTGCGCGTGAGTTCGCAATCGCGAAGGGGAGAAAGAGGCCCAAAGACAGGCCGCAACCAGAAGGAAAATCCCAGCGGGAATTTCGCGCCGGCGAGCTAATGATCGATAAAACATTGCGATTGATCTTGCCTGTGCGTTGAGCGGTGGTCAAGTTGAACGGGGCCTGCTGGCGCCTTCTTCGGTGCGGCTTTTGTCTTGCTTTTGAGACTCGTGACGCAGTTTCACGCACTGGCGCAAAGGCAATACCAAAGGCGCCAAAGAGTTCTGCTAGAATGGGCCGCGAAACTTCGCATGATCAATCAAAAGTTCAAATCGTTTTCGGACTTCTGGCCGTACTATCTGGGGGAACACAGCAGGGTGGCTACGCGCGTGCTGCATTGTCTCGGCACGCTGACGGCTGTGGGTTTTGTGATCCTCCTCGTCGGAATCGGCAAGTGGTGGCTGTTCCCGCTGGCGCTGATACCCGGCTACGCCTTTGCCTGGGCCGGCCACTTTTTCATTGAAAAGAATCGGCCGGCCACGTTCACCCATCCGCTCTGGTCGTTTATGGGCGATTGGAAAATGCTGGCGTTGATGCTGACGGGGAGACTGAGGCCGTAAGCACCGGGGCAGTAGCCCGACCGTTAGGGAGGGCTCGGTTTTAGATCGAGCGCGCCGAGCGCGCTGTGCGGGCAAGGATGCCCGCGCTCCATTTTGGGATGAGAGAAACCAAGGCACAGCGCAAAGCTCGCACTGAACAGATCATCAAACTGCTCAAGCGCGCGCATCCCGATGCGCACTGCGCGCTGAATCACTCAAATGCGTTTGAGTTGCTGATCGCCACCATCCTCTCAGCGCAGTGTACAGACGAACGCGTCAACATCGTCACCGCGGATCTCTTTCGCAAATACCGTAAGCCCGAAGACTATCTAAAGGTCCCGGCGACTGAGTTGCAGCAGGACATTCGCACGACCGGCTTTTTTCGCAACAAGACAAAATCGATTCAAGGCGCGTGCAAAATGCTCTCGGAAGAATTCAGTGGCCATGTGCCGCAAACGATGGAAGAATTGTTGAAGCTTCCCGGCGTCGCCCGGAAGACAGCTAACGTCGTGCTCGGCGTCGCTTTCGGCATCGCTGCGGGAATAGTTGTGGACACGCATGTCAGCCGGCTGTCTCAGCGGCTCGGTCTGACCAGGCAGAAAGACCCCGGCAAGATCGAACAGGAGTTAGTAGCGCTGGTGCCGCAGAACGACTGGATCATCTTTTCCCACCTGCTGATCTTTCACGGCCGCAGGGTCTGCAAAGCGCGCCGGCCTTTGTGCGAAGAGTGCGTGGTTGAGAAGTTGTGTCCCTCTTCGATGCTGAAGACCGGGAAACTGCCGAAGTAAGCAGTTAACTTAATTTAGCGATTAGATAGTGCAGAGCGGCAGATCCTTATGCTTGGAGCCCAACCGCAAAGCGGTTAGTCCCTCCAGCCCAGGGTTGCCACTTCGGCTACCCTGGGATAAAGAGAACGATTATCCCAACAACCGCAACGCGGTTGCGCCGGGCTGTGTGGATCTCTCTGGGGCAAGTGACGCAACCGCGTCGCGGTTGGAAATTATTCTCTTAAGCTTCCCAGAGTAGCCGCGACGGCAACTCTGGGCTGGAGGACGTAACCGCGTTGCGGTTGAAATCCATGCGACGAAATATTAGAACACTTCTGCTCCCGGTCCTGGTCTTAACCTGTCTGCTGACCTTGGGCCCTTCGGTTTGGTCTCAAGCGAAACCGATCAGAGATCTGCAGCCGACGGTGTTACTGATTTCACTCGACGGCTTTCGATATGACTATTTGAATCTATACCGGCCCGCGAATCTGAACGCTTTGGCAAACGACGGCGTGCGGGCAAGGTGGATGACTCCTTCGTTTCCCAGTAAGACGTTTCCGAATCATTACACCATGGCCACCGGTCTCTATCCACAGAATCACGGGATCGTCGAGAACAATATCTACGATCCTGTTTTCAAAGCCGTGTTCACACTGTCAGATCGAGAGGAAGTTGAGAACGGCCGTTGGTGGTTGGGCGAACCAATCTGGGTTACGGCCGAGAAGCAGGGACAAAGATCCGCTTCGGTTTTTTATCCGGGCACGGAAGGCGAGATTGCCGGAACGCGCCCGTCGTTCTGGAGAAAATACGACGAAGGCATCTCGAACGACGTGCGCGTGAACACGATCCTTTCGTGGCTGGATTTGCCGCGAGATCAAAGACCTACTTTTCTGGCTCTTTACTTCAGCGACCCTGATGATGCCGGTCACGCCTTTGGACCTGTTTCGCGTGAGACGAAGAAAGCTGTGCTCAAAGTCGATGGTGAAATTGGAAGGCTGATTACAGGACTCAAGTCGCGCAGGATCTTCAGCCAAGTAAATTTGATCATAGTCTCCGATCACGGGATGGCGACGGTTAGGTGGAGTAACGCTATTTTGCTGGACCGATTGTTCGACATTAAGCTGGCGTCAAGGATTTTCTGGACCCGCGAGATCGTCAGTATTTTTCCAAAGCCGGGAAAGGAAGACGAGATCTATCGGAGTTTGAAGCGGAAGCTCCCGGCGCAGGCGCGCGTCTATCGAAAAGCGGAAATGCCCGCGCGCTTTCATTACTCGCGGAGCCCGCGGATTGCTCCATTGTTGGTGCTGCCTGCAGAGGGTTGGATTCTGACTAACAGTCAGGAGTTCTCAGAATTGGAGGCGAAAGGTGAGACCAAGACTGACAGGGGCGGACACGGCTATGACAATCAACTTGCTTCGATGCGAGCGATCTTTATTGGGCATGGCGCCGCGTTCAGAAAAGGAAAGTTAGTCGAGCCGTTTGAAAATATTCAGGTCTATAACATCATGACCAGAATTCTCAGCCTCAAGCCCGCGCCTAATGATGGAAACTATCGCGCAGCCAAAGCGGTCCTGGTGCAATGATCATCGTGGTTTTATGGCGGTGATGATTCGACTGGATTACTCTGAAATCCATTTTTTGAGGCATCAGAAACTAAGTCTCACGCGCAGGCTGATCTGCCGATTTCCAACAGAGCCACCGCCACCGCCGGGGCCAAAGAAAAACATGCCCGACGTCGCGTTCGACTTTAGAAAATAAGGCGAGGCCATATTTCCCACCGGTGTTCCGCGGTTAGTGTGGTTCAGAGCGTTGTTGGCATTGATCGAAAACGAAAGCGCATATGGTCTTTGAATTTCCGGTTTGGTGGGCGGCTTTTGGCTGCCGGTCGCACTGACCACGCTGCTATTGCCACTGGCGGGAGTTGCCGGTGTCTTGGGTTGAATCGGCCGGCCAAACTTAAAGACCTTGGCTATTCCGAAATTGACTGAGAAGAAAGCTGGTCCCTGGCCGAAGTTCCTGGGAATGATTCGCTGACCGGCAACCGGATTGGGATCAAAGGCGCCCATGGGCGTCACTATCACACCGGGCTTGTTCAAGTCCGTGGCAAAGGCCGGGCGTTCGGTAAAGAAGGTGTCGCCATTGGTATCGTGCCCGGTAGTGATATTAAAAGGCGCGCCCGAATTAGCAATGAAAAAAGAATTCAGACTGAACCCCGAACGGGTCTGATAGTTAGCACTGGCGTAGAACCAATGCCGGATGTCGTACGAAGCTCTGCCCCATTCCCGGCTGAAGTCATAAGGATCAAATGACGAACCACTGGTCCCGTTGTCGCTGCTTCGAGTCTTGTTCAGCGAATAATTAGTCCAAAAACTAATCTTGTGGATGGTCCCGTTTACTCCCACACTTATCGAATCATTTATCGATCGCCCAGACGACAGGTATTCGAGAACGTTTCCGGCGAAGTTACCGAGCGGCCGCGCACCGCTAGTAGGCATCGCCGGATCGTAGGTTCCCGCCAGCGGGGCGTTGATATTTACCGAACGCATGATCCGCCGGGTTTGGTTGTGGGAATAATTAATATTGAGACGGAGTTTGTGCGGTAGTTGATGTTCCAGGCTTACCGAGGCGCGCAACGAATAGTTTGGGGCCAGGTCTGAACTGATCAAACGTCGCGTCTGCGGCTGCGCGAATGCATTAAGTTGCGCGATCTGGGGGATGTTGGGAAACAAATCGAGCACCGCCGGATCCGTGACGAGGAACTGCTGCTGATTAAGACCGTTGAATCTGCGCGCCTGGAGGATCAGGTCCTCCGATATGCGATTGTAAAAGATCCCGACTCCGCCACGAACGACGGACTTTGGCTCGCGGGGTCCGGCAGGCTTTGCAGGCGTGGCTGATTTTGCTGCCGTCGCGCTTTTATTGTCGGCGACCGGAGGGCTTTTTTTCTTGCTGCCGGACGCAGGAGACCAGGCAAAGCCGATGCGCGGTGCAAAGTTCGAGTTGCTGCTGATGTTGTTCTGGTTTTCGTAACGCAATCCGGGGGAGATGGTGAAGTTTGGCCGCACCTTCCAGTCGTCCTGCACGTAAAAACTGATATCGCTCTGATTGACGTCGGCCCGGGGATTGCCGCCGGCGATCGAAAACTGCGTGGCCCCGCCTCCCAGACTTCTGATTTGAGCCGCCGTCAGGTTTTGTCTTTGGAACGTGAGCGTGCGCCGGTAGCGCTCGAGGCTGCTGATCTCAATCGGTGCGCCGCCCGGAATAAGCTGATCGTTTGCATCGAGGCTTGGGCCCGTGCCGCCGGCGAAGGTGTAACTGCCGCCGAAATTGTTTGGCGAAATACTTCTAATCCGCACGTTCCTGATCCGTCCTCCGATCTTGGCAAAATGTTTACCCGTGGACCACGAGGTGAAGTTTTGCACCTCTAAGCGGTCCTGCTGGTTAGACGCAGTACCTACCTGGGCGCCGCCCCCAAAAAAAGATTCCGCTACGTTGAGCGCGGGCAGGGCAGTGTTGGCAATTTGGCGAGAGATGACATGGCTTATCTGCAGTCGAGTTTCATTGATTGTCTTCTCGTTTATGATCGCGGTCTCAGTCACTTGCAGGGTGTAGTTGTGCCGGCCGCCGCGATACGCCCGCGACGGCAGCGTGAATCCACCGACGCCTTGCAGGTTCTGGGTGAACCATCCGTAATCAAAATTCGCGACCAGAGTGTGCTTCTTATTAATCTTCAAGTCACCGCGCAGACTGAAGTAATCCGATGTCTGCGGAGTGACCAGAGTCTGGTTGAAGAGCGCGGGCTTCAACGTAACTGGATCGAGAATCGTGGCATTGATGACTGAATTTCCTTCGCTGGCATAGCGCCCAAAATAGAAAGCGAACGAGGCGCGCTTGGGAATTATTGGCCCGGTCAGATTTCCGTTCAAACCGCGCTGTTGATACGGCGCCCGCCGCAGCGCAAAAGGGTTTCGCGAGTTGAGGCTCTCGTCGTTGAAATTAAAACTGGCTCCGCCGTGAAACTTCTCAGATCCCGGTTGAGTGTAAATCTCAATTCCGCCCCAGCCCGGATATTCATTCTCAGCAGAGTACGGATTCTGGTTGATGCGAACTTCCCTGATCGCTTCCTTTGGCGGGACTCGCCCGTTCGAGAATCCATCGACCGTCACCTGCGGCGCGTTCTCTCCCTGGGTTGGTCCGGCCATCGCCTGCAGCGCCGAGGCCAGTGCCTCAGGATCGTTGGGCAGGGCCTCCAGCTCGCGGCCGCGCAGGACCATGGCATCGCCGTTTCGATCAGAGTCAGTGCTGATTCCTTTGTTATCTATCGTGACCGACTGTTGCAGGGCTTCGATGCTTAGTTGCAAATCAAGCGTCGCGGTCGAGCCCGCCTTAACTTTAACCTGCTTCTCTTCTCGTACTGTGAAGCCGACGGCCGCGGCGGTGACCTCGTAATTGCCGGGCGGCAGTGATTTGAATTCATAATTGCCGGAAGAGTTGGTCGTAGCGGTTCGCGCTTTGCCCTGAGCATCTTTGACGACCACGGTGGCGTTTGTGACCAGACCTTCGAGTTGATCTGTGACCGTGCCCTTGATCGAGCCGGTGGTCTGTTGACAAAAACCAGCGGGGGGCCAGGCGATAATAGCGGGGGGCCAGGCGATAATAAAGAGGCTGCACACCATCAAGGTCGGGAAGATTCGGCGCATGGGAGTATGTGACATAAGCACCTCAAATGTTTCAGAGAACTTGACTGGCCGAAGGCTTCGCCCAGATTTAGTTTGGTTGAACTAAGACGACTAGGATTCCCTACCGTTACACGTCACTTGAAAGGCAGGGTTGCAAAAATCCCCTGGGCGAGACTGAGGCGTATCTTAGCAGCAAACAGAGTTTCTGTCGCAGGAAATTGGAGAATGGTTGGGGTCTCTCAAGAGTTTCAAAGTTCAACTCCAGGTTGCTGATGGTAACCACAAGCTTGAACTCGAAACTGTTTCATTAACACTTCGCTTCAGCGAGGTGTCTACGGAATTTCTCACCTCAAGATAGACGTTTCAACGGCCTCTCGGTAAACCGTCGGCATCCCTGGTTTGCTCTACAAGTCGCCTCGCTGAAACGAGGTCCCTATGAAAGCGGCCGATTACCGCTTCGGGCCTGCTTGGGTCGCGGGCATTCCCTTCATTGGAATCGGCAGTTTCCCGTCCGCGCCGCTCGTCAACGCGATGAACGCTTGATCGGCGCGAATGGAATCGAACACTGCATCGACGCGGGCTTCCATCATCTCCTTCTCGCGCACCGCCTGGTAGCGTTCGTACTGGAAGAAGTGACGCCGCAAGAGACTGAGCGCGCGCTCGCGCTGTCCGTTCTGAGCATAGATCGCGGCGAGATTGTAGGACGCCGGCAACAGCTCGACGTTATCGCGAGCAATCTTTAGCGCCTCTTCCTTCTTTCCGTTCGCGGCGAGAAAGACAGCGGCGAATACCAGGTTGTATGGATCCTTGGGATCGAGAGCGAGGGCCTGTTTTGTATACTCGTTCGCCTTGGCCGGATCGCCTTCGGAATTCCAATAGACGGCCAGGTTTCGGTACGCCAGCGCGAGCGGAAACTCTGCCACCGCGCGTTCCATCAGCTCTAATCCTTTTTTGAACTCACCATCGTGAATCGTCATCTTGCCCAAGCCGTGGAACGCGACCGAGCGCGACAACGAATCGGCCGGCATGTTCAGAATAGATTCGAAGGCGAGCCGCGCCTTGTTCCAATCACCGATGTTGTGGCGATAGTTCTCGCCCATGAAGCGCAGCGGAGTCGGATCAGCCGGATCCATCAGGTGCGCGCGCGTGTACAACTTGTCGGCGGCGATGTAGCGGCCAGCATTCTCAGCAGTTAATCCCAGCTTCATCGTGCGCTGAATCAGCGCGCTCTGCCTGCGCTCGAAGATGGGCGCCGCCGGGATCGCGGCAACTTCGACGCCAAGTTTCTTCAGTTCCTTGGCCGCCTCTTTCGCCTTCTTCGGGAAGAGGCATTTCTGATCGAGCACCGCGCGATAAACCGCGATTGCGCCATTGTTGTCGCCGGCTTTAACTTTGGCGGCTGCATCCTTCAGTTGGCTGTCGAGCGAAGTCTCGCGTTGTTTCATCTCGGTTTCGACGACCTTTTCCACGTCGCCGACTCTCAGCTTGCCTTCTTTGTTATCGATCTTTTTGACGGGCGTTCCATCGGGCGTTGCCAACACCGCCACCGG
>WNFP01007773.1_pt1 | contig 11266 bp, 10 predicted proteins | sample 5400201 | NCBI WGS metagenome assembly WNFP01 (sample SAMN13153355, study PRJNA577476) | soil metagenome | isolation source: 115 cm saprolite under Madrone tree | place: USA:California | collected 2016-06-14
CGATTGGCGTACTCGGGCTTGGCGGCGAGCACGGCGTCATAGGCCTTGGTGATGCTCTGGTCGGCATCCGATGCCACCGCAAACTTATTGCGGCACTCGCTCACGGAGAACTTGTTGAGGGTGTCGATGGGATCGTGCGAGACCCCGATGACGGTGGCGCCCAGGGTCTTGAATTTTTCCGTCGCCTCGGCGAACTCATGGGCTTCGACGGTGCAGCCGGGCGTGAACGCCGCGGGATAAAAATACAATACGACCGGACCGCTCTTGAGTGCATCCGCCAGGGAAAACTTGAACGGCTTGCCGGCGAGAGTCGCCTGGGTGGTGAAATCGGGGGCTTGTGCGCCGGTCTTCAAGGCCGCGTGCGAGGCCGCGGCAGCCAACACCGCGCAGCCCAAGGCAAGAGTCATTGATCGCTTCATATAAGTTTCCTTTGGAGCTGGATCGGCTCTGCGGCAGTCTGCGCCATCCGATTTTCGGTCGCAAGCCGCCCAAACCTTCGGCAGGGGCGCACCGCTTCCGCCGTCTACAGCGTGGACGCCGCAGCGCCCGAACGTCACTTCAACACTTCTCGAAGCTCGTGACACACCCGCACCACATCGTCATCGCTCATCGCCGGAAACAAGGGCAGGGTCACCGTCTCGCGTCCGACTCGCGCCGCCACCGGCGTATCTTCCTCGCTATATCCAAGATTCCGATAATATTTGAGGCTGGGAATGCTGGGATAGTGCACACCGATGCCGATGCCGCGATCGGCCATGATTTTTTGGAATCCCGGCCGCGTCATGCCGCGCGCTCGAAAGTCGATGAGCAGCTGAAACATATGCCAGCTATGACCCGAGTCGCCGCGCGCCGGCAATACCGCGCCTGAGAAGCCGCCAAGTTCCTTGAAGTAGAGCGCGGCCAGCGCGCGGCGCCGCGTGTTGAAGCCGTCCAGGCGACGCAGCTGATCGATGCCGACCTGCGCCGCGATGTCGGTCAGATTGCTCTTCGCTCCGGGGAACATGACATCCACTTCGCCGTCGGCATTGCGCTTGATGCCGTGGAATCGATATTGCTCGAACAGTTCCGCCGCCATGGCGTCGCCCGTGCTGATGGCGCCCCCTTCCATGGTGGTCATGTTCTTGTTCGGATGGAAGCTGAACACCACGAGATCGCCGAAGCTGCCGATGGGCTTGTCCGCGTAGCGCGACCCTATCGCATGCGCGGCATCTTCCACGACCCGCAACCCGTGCTGGGCCGCGAGCGCATACAGCCGCTCCATGTCCACCGGCAGTCCGGAGAAATGCACCGGCATGATGGCGCGGGTCTTCGACGTGATCGCGGCGGGTACTTTGCCGAGATCGAGATTGCGCGTCGAGAGTTCGATGTCGACGAACTTAGGTGTGGCGCGCAGGCGCGCAACCACGTTCGCGCTCGCCGCGAAACTCATGGCTGGAACGATGACTTCGTGCCCCGCACCGATGCCGGCGACCTCGAGCGCCATCTCGAGGCCGGCGGTGGCCGAGGTCATCACCCGTACATGGCGATTGCCGCCCAAGTAGGCCGCGAGCGCGCCCTCGAAGGCCTTCACCTTGGGACCGCTCGCCAATTGGCCCGAGCGAAATACATCGGCGACGGCCGCAATGCTCTCCTCATCGATGGACGGGCGGGTAAAGGGAAGAAAAGGCTTCATGCGGAGCTCCTGGACACGAGAATCACGCCGGCGCAGATCAATGCGATGCCGAGCGCCTTGGCGGGCCCCATGCTCTCGCCCAGCCACAACACCGACACGGCCGCGACCGCCACGTATCCCAAGGACAACATCGGATAGGCGGTGCTCACCGGCGCCTTGGACAGGGCCGCCAGCCACACACACACGCTCGCCCCATAACACACCATGCCGGTCCAAAACGGCAGGCTCTTGGACAAGATCATGAGGCTGCTGCCGAGCGTGTCGGCACTGAAGTCTGAGAAATGCGCCAGCGGCCGGGTCGCCACTTTGAGCAACAATTGCGCGGCGGCGTTCAGACCCACCCCGGTCAGGATCAGCGCCCAGGTAACCCAGCTCACTGCCGCGCCACCAGGACGCGCTTGGCGTTTTCCGCGACCAGACGCATCGGGACGCCGCGGCCTTTGAGATCATCGAACATGGTTCTCTCCATCACCGCGAAGGCCTGAGTCGGCGACGACCAGCGGCGAAGAAATTCCGCCGCATCGGCAATCTCGGCGCCGGGCGCCTTTCGCAATCCATAATCAAGTTCGCCACGATACCTTACGAGCGTGACGGTTCGTCGTGAATAAAATGTCAGGGTTTGATCGTAAGTGCCCACGCTGTAGATGGGCGCGCCAAGGTCGTGGCCTGTGAGCGCGCCGGCTAGGGCTACCCCCGAGTAGAGCGGCGCCGCCAGCGCAGCGGCGCGGATCAGCAGCAACCAAGCCAGACACCAACCCGCACCGAGAAATACGCCGGCGCGGGTCGCGCCCCGCGCGCGCTGCACCAGCACGAAGGCGCCCGACACCGAGAGAAGCAGCGCGATCTGTCCAAGCGGCTTGGCCATCGGCAAGAAGTACGCGATGCGGTCCGCGGATTCGATCACCCTGGCCCAATTGAGGCTGGCCGCTCACCGACCTAAACCGGCTATCAGGGTCAGTATCGCCGTGAACAGGAAATCACGTTCCAGGGCCGGCGTCGGCAGGGCGGCGATGAGCAGCGCCAGCGCCGGCATGAGCGGCAGAATATAGGGCATGAGCTTCGAGTCGGACAGCGAGAAAAACACTCCGATGAATACCACCCAGATCCACAGGAACAGGGCGGGGTCGAAGGCGGCAGGCGATGCGCGCCGCCGCCAACCGCCGCCCAACACTCGCAGTGCGGACAGGGTCCACGGCATGCTGCCCGCCAAGAATACGCCGCCGAAAAACCACCACGGTTCCTGGCGATCGGCCATGGGAGTCAAATACCGCGCCACATGCTCGTGCACGAAGAAGAACTCCAGGAAATCATCGAGGCGCCGCGCCGCGAGCCAGTGCCAGGGCACGGTGATGGCGAGAAAGAGCGGTAAACCCCACCTGGCGTCGTCAGCAGCTGGCCCAGGACCACGAACAACAGCATGCCGGACAGCACGGCCGCAGCGCGCCAGCCGGCCTCAAGGCCCCACAGGCGGCGCGCCGCCAGCCACGCCAGCAGAATGGTCGCCAACGCAGTGAGCGCCGTATAGAGGCGTGCTGCAAACTCGCTGGGACCCAGCAGGCGATAGCTCACAGCGGTAGCCCAATATTGCAGCGGCGGCTTCTCGATGTAGGCCAAGCCGTTCAAATGGGGAATGACCCAGTCGCCTGCGCTCTGCATCTCGCGCGGAATTTCCGCGTAGCGCCCCTCATCGGGATTGAACAGCGGCCGAGCGGCCAGCGTCGCCAACCATAGCAGGGTGAGCAGCACGGCCAGCCCCCGGTAGATCCACCGCTCGCGCGGAGCCAGACCTAAGGGTTCGCTCACGCCCAAGCGCCGCTCACGTGCGGGTTGCCGCGCTCGTCGGGTCCTGCGCGCTCGCCGCGGCTGCCGCGCTCTCCGAGTCTGGCGCACTCGCGGCGGTGATTGCGCTAACCGCTTGCACCGCCAGTAGACCGGACCGCCCCGCCACCTCGCCCATGACCACGGCTCGGGCAGGCAAAGGACGCTGCATGGCCAGTTCGTGAATCGTGGCCATGCGCGTGATCGAGGCGCCCGACCCCCGCCATTTCACGAGCAGGGACTCGAAGGCATCGAGCAGCCGCATGCCCTCCAGCTCCGCGTGCAGAGTAAACACCTGCAAATCGTCCGAAGGCTGTGCGTCGGCCGCGGCGGCGGATGAGCGGAACACCGCGTCCGCGATGGTCGATGCATCGACGCCGTCAACACCCAAGACCTCATCGAAGGTGGGCAACGTGGTGGGCAACTGGGGACAGGAACTCGTGCCCTGCGCCAGCACCGGAAAGAACGGCGGGCCGCCGCGCGTGTCGCTCGCGTAGCGCAGGCCGTACTCCTGTTCGAGTGCGAGGCCATGCGCGTTGATCTGCCAGCCGGCCGCGGCATGCGATTGCGGCAAGAATCCGAACACCCGCTCGAAGGCCTCGAGGCCTCGCTCGAATTCCACGCGGGTCCAGGCCGCCGTCGCCTTGGCCACGTAATCTTGCCAGCGCACATGATCATGGGTGTGAAGGCCGACCTCGAAGCCGGCGTCGTGCACGCTGCGCATCACCCCGCCCGCGCTTCGCCCGATATCCGGGCCGGGCAGCAGCACGCCGTAGAGCAAGGTCTTCAACCCGTAGTGCTCGAGCACCGAGGTGCGCGCGACCTTCTGCGCAAAGCCCTTGCGAAAGACGCGGCGCATGGCGCGTCCCGTGTTGTCGGGCCCCACCGAAAAATAAAAAGTCGCGTCCAGGCCCAGCTTGCGAAGCAGCGCCATGAGGCGCGGCACGCCTTCGCGCGTACCGCGCAAGGTATCCACATCGACCTTCAGGCCGATGCGCGTGCTCTCAAGCATCGCGCGACAACAGCGCCGACGCCGACGGCAGGCTGTGGGCGTAGGAGTCGAAGATCGCGCTCAAGGAGGCGCGCATGTCGGTCTTGGGGGTCCAGCCCAGTTCCGCCGTGGTGTTCTTGATCGAGGGCAGACGCGCCGGGATGTCCGCATACCCCTTGCCGTAGTACTCGAGCGCCGAAATGTCGACGAGCTTGGTATTGCGAGCGGTGGGCGCATATTCCGGCCGGGACAAAGCGATCTCCAGCATCATCTCCGCGAGCTTGCGGATGGAATATGAATTGTGGGGATTGCCGATATTGTAGATCTTGCCGTCGGCGATGCCGCCCGGATTGTCGATGATCTTGGTCAGGCACTCGACCGCATCGTCGACGAAGGTAAAGGCGCGCGTTTGCTTGCCGCCGTCGACCAGCTTGATCGGTTCGCCGCGCACGATATGCCCCAGGAACTGCGTGAGCACCCGCGATGAACCTTCCTTGGGATCGTCCATGCTGTCGAGGCCGGAGCCGATCCAGTTGAACGGCCGGAACAACGTGAACTGCAGGCCCTGCTGACCATAGGCATAGATGATGCGATCCAGCAGCTGCTTCACGCAGGAATAGATCCAGCGCTGCTTGTGGATGGGACCCAAGACCAATTCGGTGGTCTCGGAATCGAATTCCTTGTCCGTGCTCGCGCCGTAGACTTCGGAGGTCGACGGGAACACCACGCGTTTCTTGTATTTGACGCAGTGGCGAATGATGGGCAGATTGGCCTCGAAATCCAATTCGAACACCCGCAGCGGCTCGCGCACGTAGGTCGCGGGCGTCGCGATGGCCACCAGCGGCAGAATCACATCGCACTTGCGCACGTGATACTCCACCCACTCGAGGTTGATGGTGATATCGCCTTCCACGAAGTGAAATTTCGAGTTCCCGAGCAGCGTGCTCACGCGCTCGGATTGCAGGTCCATGCCGTAAATATGCCAATCGGTGTGAGCCAGGATGTACTTGCTCAGGTGATGACCGATGAATCCATTGACCCCGAGAATGAGAACGTTTTTCAAGATGAAACCCCTGTTACTCATGCGCTTCGCGCAACTGTTGACGGGGTCGAGGCGACCCCGTTCGTTAGGCGCTCGCTGCGCGAGCGTCAAGATCTAATCTTCAGGCCGGCGCCGTGTTCAGACCAGCGCCAACGGCTGGTGCGCCAAGGACGGCGGCGCAGCGTCGGGCGGCACGGGCTCCCCATTCATCGCCAGCCGCAGGATCCTGAGGCGCCGCCCGTCGACGCAGTCGGCGTACCACTCGCCGTCCGCGGCATACAGACAGGGCGCTTGGTTCAAGTATCGCGCCGGCTCCGCATCCACGCGCGTCTCGAGAACCGCAAGCCTACACCCGTTCACCTCCGTAAAGGCACCGGGGAACGGCGGTGCCACGGCCCGCACCAGGTCGTGCACCGTGCGGGCCGTGCCTCGCCAATCGATGCGCCCATCTTCCGGACGGCGCCGGCCGAAATAAGAACCTCTACTCAAGTCGAGCGGCTGCGCGGGCGCGGAGCCTGCGATCAATGTCGGCAAACTGCGCCGCAAGACCTGCTCGGCCGCCTCGGCGACCTTGAACGAGACGTCGAGCGCCGTGTCATTCTCCAAAATGGGCACGGATTGCTGATCCACGAGTGCGCCGGCGTCGGGCTTTTCCACCATGTAGTGCAGGCTGGCGCCGGTCTCCGACTCGCCGTTGAGGATGGCCCAATGCACAGGCGCCCTGCCCCGGTACTTGGGCAGCAAGGATCCGTGCATATTGAGGGCCCCGAGGCGCGGCACCTCAACCCAAGCCCGCTCCAGCATGTACCGATAGTAAAACGAGAACAGAAAATCAGGGTCCGCGGCCCTTCCCTCGGCGATCCACTCCGGTGTATTGGGATCGGCCGGTGTTTCGACCCGGAGATGATGCGCCTCCGCCAATTGCCGCACGCTGCCGAACCATTGGGTCTCACCGGGATCATCGGGATGCGTGAACAGAAGGGGGATGTCGATGCCTTGCGCCAATAGCTCTCTCACACAGCGAACACCCACCTCGCTGTAGGCGAATACCACCGCGCGCGTCACTGCCGGATAGCCTGGCTGCGTTGGGACAACTCCAGAGGCCTGGTATCCACGGCAGACTCTCCGTCCTCGTCCTCCAGGACCGCCTCGACGATGTAGCGCGGGCGCTCGCGTACCTGGGCGTAGATGCGACCCACGTATTCACCCAATAGGCCGATGCCGAACAGCGCCACGCCGATCAGGAAAAACACGATGGCGAACAAGGTGAACAAGCCTTCGGCTTCCGGGCCGACGATGAGGCGGCGCACGAACAGATAGAGCACGAACAGGGCGGAGAAAAGTGCCACCGTCATGCCCGCCATGGAAAAGAGCTGCAGGGGCACCACGGAAAAGCCGGTGATCAAATCGAAATTCAGGCGAATCAGACTGTACATCGAATACTTCGAACGGCCGGCGAAGCGCTCCTCATGCGCGATCGGCACCTCGATGGGCCGCATGGCATACAGCGACGCCAGTGCGGGAATGAAGGTATTGACTTCCCGAGTCTGGTTGAGCGCGGTCACCACCGAACGCGCATAGCCGCGCATCATGCAGCCCTGATCGGTGATGCGCACCGGCGTGATCCATTCGCGCAGCTTGTTGATGCGCTTGGAGAACCAGCGCCGCCACCATGAGTCCTGGCGCTGCTCACGAATCGTGCCGACATAGTCGTAGCCCTGATCGAGCATGCCGACCAACTTGCCGATTTCTTCCGGCGGGTTCTGCAGATCCGCATCCAAGGTGACGACGTACTCGCCGCGCGCGTAGGCCAGGCCCGCCATCACGGCCGAGTGCTGGCCGAAATTCGCGTGAAACAACACCACTCGCGTGTGCCGCGGCCTCGAGGAAAACTGTTGCCGCAATAACGCGACCGAGCGATCACGGCTGCCGTCGTTGACGAACACGATTTCGTACGACACCTTCAGCGCATCGAGCGCCGGGTACAGCCGCGCGAACAAGGTCGGCAATACCGCCTCTTCGTTGTAGACCGGAATGACGACGCTCAGCTTGGGTGTGGCAGCCAATGACGTATGCTCAGTGATCCGCCGCGACCGCGCCCTGCGACTTCAATACCGCCAGCAACTCGTCGGTCTTGTCGCGCAGGAGCTTCACCGAGCCGCGCACCTCGACGTTGAGCCGTATCAAAGGTTCGGTATTCGAGCTGCGCAAATTGAAGCGCCAATCCGCGAACTCGAAGGACACGCCGTCGGTTCGATCGAGGATGACGGCCTGTGGCGCATAGCGTGCTTCGAAGGCCGCGATGGTCGCCTTGGCATCGGGGACCCGAAAATTGAGCTCGCCGCTGACCGGAAACAGAGCGATCCGCTCGTCCACCAGCTGGGAGAGCGTCTGCCCGGACTCGGACAGGATTTGCGCGACGATGAGCCAGGGAATCATCCCGCTGTCGCAATAGGAGAAGCGCTGGAAGTAATGGTGCGCACTCATTTCTCCGCCGTAGACGCCGTCGACCTCGCGCATGCGCTCCTTGATGAACGCGTGACCGGATTTCGACAGCACCGTCAGGCCTCCGCTGGCCTTGACCACTTCGATGGTATTCCACGTGAGCCGCGGATCGTGCACCACTTTGCCGCCGGCACGGCCGCGCAGCAGCACCGAGGCCAGGAGACCGACGATGTAGTAGCCCTCGATGAAGCCGCCGCGCTCATCGAAGAAGAAACAGCGGTCGAAATCCCCGTCCCAGGCGATCCCGAGATCCGCACCGTGCCGGCGGATCGCCTCCACCGTGGGGGCGCGATTTTCTTCGATCATGGGATTCGGGATGCCGTTCGGGAAATGGCCATCCGGCTCGTGGTGCACCTTGATGAATCCGAACGGCAGATGGGGTTCGAGCTTATCGATGATCAGACCCGCCCCGCCATTGCCGGCATTGACGACGATTTTGAGCGGCTTGAGCTTTTGCGTGTCGACGTAGGACAGGAGATGCGCCACATAGGCGTCGGTGGTATCGATGCCATGCCGCACGCCGGTGCGCGCCGGCGCGGGGAACTCAGCTCGTTCCGCGAATCTGCGAATGGCTTCCAGTCCATTGTCGCCGCTGATCGGCTTGGATTGCTCGCGCACGAATTTCATGCCGTTGTAATCGGGCGGATTGTGGCTTGCCGTGATCATGATGCCGCCGTCGTACCCGCCATTGAAGGTCGCGAAATACACGCCCTCCGTGCCGCAGACCCCGATGTCGTACACATCCACGCCGCTGTCGGTCAAACCGCGGCACACGGCATCGGTGAGGCCGGCGCTCGACAATCGAATGTCGCGCCCGACGACGATGCGCCTGGGGCTGAGAAACTGGGCGTAGCCGCGCGCCACCCGGTAAGCCACATCGTCGTTCAATTCGCCGGGGATCCGGCCGCGTAAGTCGTAGGCTTTGAAGCAGGTAATCGATTTCAAGTACTGGTCCCTTTACGCCCGTAGTTGTCTTCGAAGCGCACGATGTCGTCTTCGCCCAGATACGATCCCGATTGCACCTCCACGATGTGCAGGGGCACCTTGCCCGGATTTTCGATGCGATGCGTGGCGCCGATGGGAATATAGGTCGATTCGTTCTCCGACAACAGAAACGTCTTGTCGTTGCAGGTAATGCGCGCCGTGCCCTGCACCACGATCCAATGTTCGGCTCGATGATGGTGCATCTGCAGCGACAGCACTCCGCCCGGTTTGACCGACAAGCGCTTCACCTGAAATCGCTCGCCGTTGTCGATGCTGTCGTAGCTGCCCCAGGGCCTGAAGACTTCGCGATGCCAGGCCGATTCGCTGCGCCCGGATTTCTTGATCCGGGCGACCAGGTCCTTCACGTCCTGGACGCGTTCCTTGGGCGCCACCAGGATGGCATCCTTGGTCTCGACGATGATGTGATCGTCCATGCCCACGGCCGCGACCAGGCGGCTGGTCGAGTGCACGTAGCAGTCGTGGGTGTCCTGCACCATGACATCCCCCTGCAGCACATTGCCTTCCTCATCGGCCGGCAGGGCATCGAACAGCGAGGACCATGAGCCCACGTCGCTCCAGCCGGCATCGAGCGGCAGGACGAGCGCATCATGCGTCTTCTCCATGACCGCATAGTCGATCGATTCGCTGCGGCATTTCTCGAATTCAGCCCGGTCGATGCGCACGAAATCCAGATCCGTCTTGGCGGCGAGGAACGCGGCCCGAGACGCGTCGAGGATATCGGGGGCGAAGGCTGCGAGCTCCGCGAGGTATCGCTCGGCCTTGAACACGAACATGCCGCTGTTCCAGAAGTAATCGCCCGACGCGACGAACTGCGTCGCCACGTCCAGCGGCGGCTTTTCGATGAATTGCGCCACGGGATAGGCGGGACCCATGCCCGCTCCGCGACGGATATAGCCGTAGCCGGTTTCCGGTGCATGGGCCACGATGCCGAACGTCACGAGCTTGCCATCCTGAGCCAATCTCACCGCCACGTCGGCCGCGGCTTGGAAGGTGCGCACATCGCGAATCACGTGATCCGCGGGCGCCACCGCGATGGTGGCATCAGGATCGATCTGTAGTGCCCTGAGCGCCGCGAGTGCGACGGCGGGCGCCGTGTTGCGGCCCGCGGGTTCCAGCAGAATCGCGGAGGCCTGCATTCCCAAGGCCCGGATCTGCTCGGCAACGGTGAACCGATGCGCTTCATTGCACACCACGATGGGCGGCTGGGCGCCCGGGACACCCGCCAGCCGCGTGGCCGTATCCTGCAGCATGGTGTGCTTGCCGGTGAGCGCCAGCAATTGTTTGGGATACATTTCTCGCGACAGCGGCCAAAGCCTCGTGCCGGCGCCGCCGGATAAGATCACCGGAATCAATAGGGTCACGATTTACTCGCTGCGGAACGTTTGCCACGGCCGATCGCATAATAACTGAAGCCGGCTCGCGCCATTTGGTCCGGGTCATAGAGATTGCGCCCGTCGAATATCGCCGGTGTGCGCAGCGCGCTCTTGATGGCGTCGAAATCCGGGCTGCGAAATTCCCGCCATTCGGTCACGATGGCCAGCGCATCCGCGCCATCGAGCACCTCGGGGCTGGTCTTGCATAGGGTGAGATCCGCGCGCTCACCATATAGCCTCAGGCACTCAGGCATGGCGACCGGATCAAAGGCGCGCACCTTGGCGCCCGCCGACCAGAGAGACTCCATCAAGACGCGGCTGGCCGCCTCCCGCATGTCATCGGTATTGGGCTTGAAGGCGAGGCCCCACAGGGCGATGGTCTTGCCCTCGAGATCACCGAAATGCGCCTTGATCTTGTTGAACAACACGTGCTTCTGCCGGTTGTTGACGCTCTCCACCGCCGCCAGAACACTGGCCTGGTAGCCCACCTCGTCCGCCGAGCGCTTCAACGCCTGCACGTCCTTGGGAAAACACGAGCCGCCATACCCCACGCCGGGATAGATGAAGGCATAGCCGATGCGCGGATCCGACCCTATCCCCAACCGCACCGACTCGATGTCGGCACCGAAGTGTTCCGCCAGATTGGCCAACTCGTTCATGAAGCTGATTTTCGTCGCCAGCATGGCGTTGGCGGCGTACTTGGTGAGTTCCGCCGAGCGCACATCCATCACGATCATGCGGTCGCGATTGTGAGTGAAAGGCTCGTACAGGGATCTCAGCAATTCGGTCGCGCGGTCGGAGTCCGTGCCGACTATCACCCGATCGGGCCGCATGAAGTCGCCGATGGCCGCCCCTTCCTT
>WNFP01019385.1_pt1 | contig 11266 bp, 15 predicted proteins | sample 5400201 | NCBI WGS metagenome assembly WNFP01 (sample SAMN13153355, study PRJNA577476) | soil metagenome | isolation source: 115 cm saprolite under Madrone tree | place: USA:California | collected 2016-06-14
CAGCATGTGCCACGGTCCCGATGTCGAATTTGCTATGGGTCTCCGGCATGAATTTCGGATTCAGGCGTGGATGTTCGAGCCAGGCATGGCCCGGGGATTTCCGATAGAGAGTATCGGCGAGGCTGGCGCTCAGCGACGGCTTGATGCACGGGTCCGCGTGATACTCCGCCGCCGTGATCGTGTAACAGCCCGACCTGAACCGGCGCTGTCTTGCAGGTGAACCAGCAGCATCCGCTGCGCCAGGTTCGCCTGGCGCCACCGTCGCTTTGCGAGCCATGATTGAAGCCTCCCGAACATTCGTCCTTCCTCAAGACCGCGATTCGGCGTGGTGGCGCTTCCGGAGCCTGGCCGCCCTGCGCGCCGGCGATTCATCGTTCCAGGCTTCGTCCTTCGCCCACCGATCGAGTTCGGCGATATCGTAAAAGGGCTTCGTGCCGAGATAGCGGATCTTCGGCCCTCGTTCGGCCGCCATCCAATTCGCCAGGGTTTTGGCTGTCGTCGGGATGGCGTGTTTTTCTTTCAGATAGCGGGCGGCCGTCTGGCGATCCATCTTCACCGGCCATCCTTCTTCGACGGCAATCCTCGGCTTCGCGGCCATGGGTGACACCTCCAACATGGGCAATTCGGTAGTCATCTTTTAATTTTCCTTCGTCGATCGAAACGTGCTTACACCGTGGCAATGAGACGCCAAGTTGCCTGTGAAAAACAATATAAATGATGCGACACTGATTGTATCCGATAGGCGGGAATGTTTTACGACTAGCGGGAATGCCCGCTGCTTGCAGCACAGGGCTTTGGCACAACTTGGCAGAGTCTGTCACAACTTGGCAGAGTATTGTCATATCGCATAAACGACGTTGACGAGGGCGCCGGGCCGGATCGAAGCTGATCGCTCCCAGCACACCGCGTCGCGTGACCTGTTTTTTCTCCACGTTCTCAGAAAAAAGGAAGCCCCCATGGCGAGGACACTCCGTTCAACCACGAAATTCGACGAGCACGGCGACGAGATCGGCGAGCCGGCGCGGGCGGGACGGCCGCGCAAGCGCCCGCTGACAATGGGCGGAAACGTCACCGACGAGACCATTGAGGAGTTCGGCAACAAAGCATTGACCGCGAAGCTGGAGGCCGAGAAAAAGCGCGACGAAGCCAAGACCCTCGACAGCATGTACCGCGGCGTCCTCAAGGAAGCCAAGAAAGCCGGGGTCGATCCCGACGCGATCATCTGGTGGCTGAAGGCGCGCAAGCGGGAGAGCGAAGACCTCGACCGGGAGATCCTGTGGCAGAACCGCATCGCCAAGGTCATGGGCCTGCCGATCGGCACCCAGCTGGGCGTGGACTTCGAGACCGGCGAGACCATCGCCAGCACCGTGGACAAGGCCCAGATCAAGCGCGGCCGGCGCGCCAGAAAGCCGAAGCTGACGAACGGCGAGGCCGATCCGGTGGCCGCCTACGTCCTGGGCTATGACATCGGCCTGGCGGGCAAGTCGCCGAAGCGCCCCGGCTCCAAGCTGACCGGCGAGGCAGCCATCGAGTTCCAGAAAGGCTGGCAGCAAGGCACGAAGGACGCCGCCAAAGACCTTGGCCCGGAGGGTAGTAGCGCGACGGCGCATTAGGTGGCGCCATGCTGATTACTGAGGACAAGCGCCTGCTTCGCGATGGCCCGGAATTTTGGGTGCACCGCAAATCCGAGAAGCCTTGGCACTATTGCAAATATTGCTATCACGACGTGCCGACCTTCCTTTTGTCGGAAGGGCTCTATGGCAGCGTAGATACAATCTCGATACTTCGCTGTTGTTGGGAATGCGGCGCCGGCCTGGAGAGCATCAAGGAATTGGATGTGGCCGAGATGCGTCGGATCATCGAACGCGCATCGGGTGCGGCATGAACGCGCCGCTCGCCCGCTATGACTCGATGCGCGCACGAGGCGGCAGACATCCGCGACCGGGCCGCAGCTATGAAAGCCTATGCCCGCCAGCGCGACGATTCCGAACTCAACCTTTGGGTCTCGGAAATTCATTTGCGAGCCTGCCAGAAGATCGCCGAGCTGAGCCGCAAGCTACCGAAGGCGCCACAAGCCAGTGGTGGTCGGCATCCCACCAGTGGGAAGCCGACGAAGACCGAGGCGCTGGCCGAGGCCGGGCTCTCGACATCGACGGCGCAGCGCTATGAAGGTGAGCTTGCCGGCAGCGGCTTTGAAGAGATAGCCGGCGACCGTGCTGACCAGATCGAGAGCGTGGCAGACGCGGCTGCCGAGAAGCACTTCGCCGAGGCGCGGGCGAGCGGGAAGCCAGCGGACATGAAAGGGCTTCGTAATGCTGTCCGCACGGCCCTGGTTGATACCTTCGGCGAGCCGAAGAAGCCGCCGCGCGATCCAGGGCGAACGCCTGAGGATAATCAGTATCTCGACTTCATCCTCGCCATCGACCAGCTCACCCGCGTCGTGCATCGCGATCCTACCGAGATCGCCCGCCAAGTTGCGCCGCCTCTCCGGGAGGGTCACTGCCGCAAGGCGGAAGATGCAGTGGCGAAAATCAACCTCTACATCACAACGCTACGGGGATTGATCCATGTCAGATGATCAGGAGCAAACGACGATTGAGAGGCGGCCCTTAGGGTGGGCGCCGCAACTATGGATTCGTTCACTCGGGCGGGCACTACTGACCAGGAGAAAAAGGGAATTCCATAACGGGATCGTCCCCAGCACAGTCCGCAAAGCATTCCTGAAACGCTTCCAGGCTTCAATCGTCGCTGACAAAGAAACGCTGGCATCAATGCTGGCGCGCTCGACGGACGATTGGCTGCGGCCAGTGATCCGGGAGTTTGATGCTAACCACACCGAGCAGCTCACCTGGAAAGAATGGGTACGCACCTTCCCCGAGGATGAGCGGGCAACTGCCGAGCAGTTCGGTGCGCGCCGGCTTTACGATCCGAGGTTTGACCAGCATCGGCGGCCGCAGGATATGGGACCTTCTGGCCTACGCCGCGCGGCAGAATTTTTGGAACAGCACGGCAAGGGAGAGTTGCGCGAGGCGCAGGTTGCTCGTGATCTCGCCGATATTCGAGAAGGTAAGGGCTGGAATGACGACGACGACGGCGGCGACGGCGAGGCCGAATGACGCGCCGAGGACCGCCAGCTAATCGAGACGTGCGGCGCCGGCCGCCGGACGTGCGCATCCTTGCCCTGGATCCGGGGCATAAGCTCGGCTGGGCCGTCGACGGCGAGGCGCCTGGCTCGCTGGTCACCGGCACCGAGATCCTGCCGGGCAAGGCACCGGACAACGGCAGGACCTTCCTCCACTTCGAGGATTGGCTGTTCAACATGATCGACGTCCACAAGCCGAACGTGCTCGCCTGGGAAGCGCCGATCATCTTCGGCGGCGCCAAGGGATCGACCACGCCGACCAATCATTTCGCGATCCACTTCGCCATTGCCATCTCGGCCATCGCCGAGCTCGCCGGCGAGCGCACCGGGCTCGACTGCTGGCAGGCGCCGCTCGGCACGGTGCGCCATCATTTCTGCGGCGACGGCAAGGCCAAGAAGGACGCCGTCTATGCCAAGTGCCTGGATATGGGCTGGCCGGTGAAGGGCCTCGACGCGGCCGACGCCACGGCGATCTGGGACCTGTGCGCGCACGTCTACCGGCGGGACAAGCTGATCCCGGGTCCGCTGTTCGCCAAGCGCGTTTCGCTGAGCCGGCCGGCGCCGGAATTGGAAGGGACGTAGATGCAATGGGATTTAAGACGGGCATCCTGTCCTTTCGCGAAGAGGTTACCAAGCGAGCTCTGGGCGATAGGCGGATCACCGACGCAGCGTTCCGGGTGCTTGTCGCCATGCTAGGCCACGTCAATGGCGAGGAGTACAAGCGCGCCGGCAAGGCCACCTGCTGGCCCGGGATTGAACGCCTCGCCGATCAGCTCGGGAAGAACCAGGCGACCATCAAGCGGGCCGTTGCTCTGCTGGTCGAAGTCCGGGCGATTGCGACCGTCGCCAGGGGCACCCGAAAAAAGCGGGCGACGATGGAAATCAGTCTCCGGTGGCTCGGCGGCCAAGGGGAACTTTTCGAGCGGGCGGCGGCCGAAAAACACGGCGCAAATTTGAGCCATGTTAACGGCCGATCAGGGCGCATTCTTGATAAGAATAGGGCGCAAATTTCGATTCCCTCTATAGATGACTCTGATGAGGAACCTGATGAGGGTGGTGGTAGTAGGCCGGCGCCCCATGTGAACGGCAAGACAAGTCGGGCCGATCTGCCGTCGATCCAATCGCCGCCAGGGATCGATTCCCGCTTCGCCGAAACCGTCGCCAACGTGCTCCTGATCGTAGACAACCCTCCCCACCTGGCGAACTTCGCTCGCGTCGGCGTCTGGCTGCAGGAAGGTGCCGACCCGGAGCTCGACATCTACCCGGCAGTCCGCGAGACGTTCGACCAGAAGCGGTTGAGCGAGCCGGACTGGTATCCCAGGCAGCTGAACTATTTCGACCAGCCGGTGCTGCGCGCCAAGCTCCGCAGATTGGCGCCGATGCCGCAACCGGCTGCTCGCCAGGGGCGGCGGCGCGGCCTCTCGCCCGATCAGGTCGAGGCGGCGATTGCCCGCAGCAAGGAGAACCCCCATGACCGTTGATGAACTGCTGCGCCAGCTTTCGGCGATGTTCCCGCAGTCTTTCAGCGCCGAGGAAGGGCTGGCCTTCTGGGGCCGCGTCTATCGCGACAACCTCGATGCCTACAGCGGCGTCCCGTTACGCGAGGGATTCAAGGAAGTCATGGCGACATGGACAAACGGCTGGGCGCCGAAGCCGGCGGAGATCGCACCCGCCTGCGAACGGGCGCGCGCGGTTCTCCACCGGCCGAAGCCCGGCGCGGGCGTGGTCAACATGAAGCGGATCAGCGAGGAAGCGAAGCGCCTGAAGCCCGTCCTGGTTGAGGACTGGTTCCGCGGCAACGGCGCCGAGGTAGATAGCTTCCTCGAGCGGTTCGAGGGACCAGGCGGTGGTGGGGCCATCCTCAAGGCCGGTGAATGGGATGGGCGGATTCCTGAACTCAGCGACCGGCAGCTGGCTCTGCGGAAACTTGCGGGCCTGGTGCAGCAGCGGGCTTTCGACGTGGCGATGGCAATGGCGAGCGAAGGGCATTTCATCGCGCAGCCGCATGTCAGCGACGATCCGGTGCGGCGCCGGCGGCGGCAAATCGAAATCGACGCGGGAGATCTTGACCGGATCAAAGGCCAGGTGCATTCGCGGCAACGCGGATACGTCTCGCCGTTCGCCGGCGCGCTGCGCGATGTCACCTTGCGGGATGGACCGGGCGACGAGGCGCGCGAGATCACCGAGGAAGATTGGGACGAGCGGACCGCAACCGAGGAAGGGATAGCGCTATGACACTCGCCGTTTACACCGTCACGCCGTCAGATCCGTGGCCGCTCCCGACACTTCGAGACCATCCCCGCCTCTTTCTTACGCCAACGCGCCTCGAGCGCCTGCGCGCCCTCTGGGCGGATCCACCGGTGAACTTTACCAAATTGAAAAGCACCATCGACGGGGATAGTCAGAACATCTCCCGCATGATCCGCTACTTGGCAACGGGGACTCTATCGAACCTGACGAAAGCCTATGACTCGGCAATCGCTCAGAGCTTTTCAGCATTCAGAGGGTCCTACCAATTGTATGCCGATGATTCGGCTTTCGTCTTGGATTGGGGATGGGCCGATCTTACCGCCGAACAGCGATCCGCCTTGATCGCACAATTGGAAGCATTCAACGCGCAGCGCGAGGCGATGACACCCAACGGCCCGCTCGCCGGTTGTGGTCAGGAGCAGGGCTATGTCGGCTATGCCCTGGGCGTTCTTGCAATCGAGGGCGAGGAGGGTGCAACGAGCCGGCTCGCGACTTTGCGAAACATGTTGCAAAACGAGAGCGCATGGATCGACGAGACCCAGGGAGATGGTCATTGGGTGGGATATTCCCATGAGGTGGTCAATTTTCTCCTCGGCGCTGTCATGCCCTACCACATCGCCGGCAACGAGGAGGATTTGATCACCAGCCGATTCAAATTCGCCGCAAGTCGGAACAGCTATCTCGCCTATCGGACGACGAACAACGGGTATTGCCTTCTCGCCGGGCCGTCCGATCACAAGGCGATGGGCGTCGGCACGAACAAGGGATCAAACGTCGATGGGACGCTCTACTCGGCGAAGGCGGAATTCGCCTTTCACAATGCGGCTTATGCCGATGTACTCGGCAGCGGCTTGGCGCAGGATCGGGCCAACAATTGTTCGATCAACTCGCCGTCGCAGAATTGGACCGACGGGCAGGATTCCATGATGGCGGCGCCGGCTTGGGCTGCGTTTGTCTTTTACGACGCTGCCATTGCCGCGGTCTCACCTTCGATGCTTCCCCCTTCGGCGATCTTCCCCGTCCCCGGCTTGGTCGCTTTCCGGAGCGGCTGGACTCAGGAATACGACGTGAAGGGCTGGCTATTCTGCTCGCTATTCAACAACGTTTGCCATGACAACCACTACGCTGGCAGCCTTACGATCTCGCGCGGGGACGATCAGCTTATCTGCGATCAATACACCTATGCAGGCCAACCATGCGCCTGGGAAGACGGGGCGCCGACCTCTAAGGAAGTCGGGACCTATTCGATGTGCAATTCTACCGTGGTCATTTCGCCCACCGGTAGTGCCACGCCGGATCGCTCGGGCTCACAAACGCATGTTCTCAATCCAGCATCTGCCGCCGCCTTTCCGGTTTCCACTCGATTCGGCGGCTCGCAAGCAAGCTGGCTGGCGGGGACGGTCGGCAACTTCTCCTCGAATGACAACTCTCCCGGATCGCAGGCATGGGCGACCGCCGACTACGGGAATGCGTACTATCCCAATGCAGTCGTCACCAGCATCCAGCGCATCGTCGTCTTCCAGAATGGTGAAGATGAGGCGCAAGGGACATTCTTCGTGCGGGATGTTTTCGATGTCGCGCCTGGGGCAGCTGATCGCGTGCGGGCTTTCTTCGGATGCCGCCAGAAGCCGGTCGGCATGACTGACGAGACGATTGTAAAAGGCGGCAGTGCGGCCGGCGTCCTGACCTATCCGAATCAACCGGTCGTCATCCAGTGGCGCAATTCGCAGGCGACGATCCAGATGGTCTCGCCCGATCCCGTCTTGCTGCGCTTGGTCGGCGGCGGGAACGGCATCAACGGCGCGCCCTCTGGTCCCGGCTATGAATCGTATTTCGACGGCGCGAATCTGGATTACTACGCCAATTCGCAGAGCGGCAAGAACGATCCGCAATATGCGCGCATCAAGGGCCACTGGCGGCTTGAATGCGAGACGACGCCGGATGATGCGGGCGGCGAGATGGTATTCGCGATCACGGTGGGAGACATCGGCGAGTCCCGCCGATACCAGAGCCGGGCGAGGGCTTCACCGTCACGCTTGCCGGTAAGGTCTACAAGGTGACCGGATCATGGACCCTGATCCCTGCTGATGCCAGCGAGAGCTGATGGCATGGAACATCCGCCCGATGTTGTCGGCTATCTGGTGAGCGCGCCCGCGCTCAATCACAGCACCAGGCGCAGCTTCTCGACCTTCCCCGTCGACTTCGAGCCGCCCTGGTTTCGGAAGCGGCATAAACTGGACATCCGCATCACGCCGCTGACGCGCGAGGAATATGCGAAGCCCTTGGTGGACATCATCTGCCAGCACGCGCACAAGCTTCGCGATCCGCAGGCCGCGGCGAAACCGCAGGCGCCACAGCAGCCAGAGCAGCCAGAGCTGGTTCACAATTCGGATTCTGGTATCGCCTCGTAGGCATCGGGCGGGACGTCGAAGATCGGCAGGCCCATGGCCTTGCGCCTCTCGTTGATCACCGTCATGCAGAAGCCACAGACCGGCTCCCGCTCATAGCTGGGCACCTTGTGCGGATTGAAGACGAATACCCTCATGCAGCAGGCGCACGGTCCGACGCCATGGACCCAGCCGTCATGCATCGTAATCTCCGATCAGGGGCCGCATATAGTCGCCGCGTTCCTCCGGTGACATTCGTTTCACCCTTGCCACCGCGCGCCGCCATTCATCGGCTGATAGTCGAGGCCGGGCCCATTCGAACATGGTCTGGGGGCCGCGCTCGTCCTCTGTCGGTTGGCTTAATCGGCCGCAATGAAACAGCCAATAGGCGGTCAGCCAGCCCATGAAGTCGCGCTCCTCGACGACATCTTCACCGTCATCGTCCAGGTATATGTGGAATTCCGGCCAGCTCATGGAAATCAGGCATGGTTGTGATTCTGTTGTAGGCATTGAGATCGGATTTGAGAAAGCGGCGCCGATGCCTGATCAGATAGAAAACGAGCAGGCCGGCATTCATGTCCCGATAGAGCGTGCGAACCGATCGCTTGCAATAGATCGCCGCTTCGTCGAGCGAGTAGTAGCGGGGTGGCCGGCGATGGCCGTTCAATTTGCGCAGAGCCGTCTTGTGCGCCGGACTGGACCGGCGCTGGGCATCTTCTGCCAGCATTGTGCTTTACCTCTTTTTCCGTAGGGAGAGAGGAGCCCTTCCCCAATATTTTCGCGCTTGTCGCATAAGTTTAATCGGGGCGCCGTTACTGCTGCAAAACACGAATGGTAAACGGGACGGTATATCGCTAAAAGATCCGTGGTTTTCCCAAACGATTGGCCATCTTCAACCGCAAGATGTGTGCCCCTCAGTAAAGGGGCGGGCTCGGGATCGGCGAAGGGGCTCGCCCGCCGGTTGTGCGGGGATGCCGGAACATCTTGGCAATTGCCTGTAGTGATGATGAATCGGCCGAGAGTCATCCACAGGAACGGACACAAAAAAACACGGCTGCGCGGGGTTCTGATCCCTCTACCGCTTTAGGTGATCTTCGGTATTAGCCGCAAGGGCACTGCTGGCCGTTCCGGCTCCGGATCGAGATGCGCCATGGCCCGTTCCTGGAGGCGGGCCTGGTGCTGTTCGGCCAAGTGGATGTAGCGGCTCGTCGTCGAGGGGTTGCGATGGCGCAGCAGCTTCTGCGTCTCTGGCAGGCTGAGGCCGGCGACTATAGCGGCAGTCCCCACCGAATGGCGCAGGCCATGCAAAGTGAGATCGGCCGGGAGCCCGGCGACTTTGCGAATTCGCCGCCAGTCGATGTTGACGGCGATGTGCTTACCCTGGAGGGGAACGAAGACCAACTCATGGGGCAGCGCATCATCGGGCTTGATGGAGGCCAGAGCCATGACGGCCCGCCAGGGCAGACTGACGTTCTCGGTTTTCGGGCCGCTCCTGGCGAGCTTGGCGCCCTTGGTATCGTGCAGCGTCAGACGCTGGTTATCGAGATCGACATTGCCCCAGCGCAGCTTCTGCAACTCGCTGCGACGCATCCCGGTCAGGGCGGCGATAACGATGAAGGCGCGAGTGAACGGGCGCAACGGCGGCTTGCCCGCGACTATGAGTTCATCCATGGCCGTAAAGAGGCGGGCATATTCCTCGGGCGCGGCGATGATGGTATCGCGCGTCCCATCGCCCCTGAGCTTCATGTTGCCCTTGAGCGGATTGCTCGCGAGCTTGCTCTCGAGGACAGCCCAACTCAACACCACCGACAGCATCCGCGCGGCCTTGCGGGCGATGCCGTCCCCGCCGAGCCTGCGCTTGCGCTTGCCGACGCGCGGATCGGTCTCGACCTTGTGCATGAATCGTTTCAGGGCCGAGACGTCGATATCGGCGAGCTTCGTCGAGGCCAGATGATGGAGGATGTGATTGTCGAAGGTGCAGCCGTCGTTGTACTGGACGAACGGCGTCTTCCGGGTGAAGTCCCGGCTGGCCCGATAGGCGGCCACGGCATCGCCGACCGTCCAGGCTTCCCGCTCGCTGGCCCGCTCCTTCGCGGGATCGCCGCCGATATCTACCTGTCCTAGGGTTTTGCGCGCTGCCGCCCGCGCGGCATCGATGCTCATGGTGAGCGGATTGCCGACCCAGATTTTGCGCGATTGGCCGGTGGCTGTTCTGTACTTGACGTAATAGCCGGCGGCGCAGAGCGCGCCCTCCTTGCGCGACGGCCGCACCCGAAGCAAGAAGCGCGGCAGCACGACATCGTAATAGGTCTTGTCCTTCGTCGGTGGTTCGATCTGCGTCACCCTCTCCACGAAGGCGGCGTTCAGCTTGGTAGCCATTTTTTCTCCTCTGGTTTGAGAGTCCCCCAGGAGTCCCCCGGGGAAATTTTTTGAGTTCTCTCCTCTGCTGCGTCCCCAGAATTTTGGGGGCGGTTGAATTCTCGGGACCCCTGTGGGGACTCGGTGCCCCCGAATTCCCGGTGTTTCCCGCGATCCACGCCTCTATCCCGCTTATATAGGAAAATGCCTGTAAATGTCCATAATGCCGGGATAATTTGGCAAGTCGCGGGAATGTAACGGCGGATGCCGGGATGCCGATCACCGCTTGCGCCAGGGGGTGACCTATTTTCCGGAAAGCGGGAATAGCCAGCCATAATCAAATAGTTGCGGGATATGATGGGAGGCCTGCCCAGCCCTGGGGAGCGCCTGGGGGACTCGGCCGGGTTCAGCCAAAGGCCCCGCGCCGCCCGCCCGGTGCTGCGCTAGGGGGCGAGGCGGGGTCGGCGGCTACTCGGGGGGCCGGAAGGGCTGGAGCTCCTGTAGGGCCCGTCCCAGCCCGATTGCGGGCCTACGGTGCCGGGATACCGCATGGCCGGGGCTCGGCACGCGCCGGCACGCGAGCCCGGCGGGCGCCTCGGCCTGCCGGCGGGCCTGTGCCGGGCCACGTGGGGGCGACCTGGGCGAGGCCGCTAGGGTAGGGGCTGGAGCCGGGCTCGCGCGCCGTTGGGGCCCTTTGGCGGGCTCGGGGTCGGGGGTGGGTGTAATTCCGGGGTCCCCTGAATTACACCCGGCGGGAACGACCCGGGAACGAAAGAGCCCGGCGCAGTCTCCCGCGCCGGGCCAAGGTTCTCTGCAAGGAGGCGGCTATGCCGCGACCGGCTGCTTGCCGGTTTCGACCCCGGCCGCCCGGGGTCTCGTCAGGCGACTCCGACCGGCCGGACCTTGCCGGCGAAATAGTCGCCCAGGCTGGCGAGCCCGCCGTCGCGCTCGGTAGCGGTCAGCCGCTCGGCCGCCTCGCAAGCCTGCATCCGCGAAGCCGCCTCGACCTGGATGGCGCGCAGGGCCCGGCCGCGGTACTCAACGGTTACGCTGTAAAGCATCGGAAGTCTCCTTGTTGCAGGCCGCGGCGGTATTGCCCGGCGGGGACACACATCGCTCTGACCGCCCG
>WNFP01004458.1_pt1 | contig 11264 bp, 8 predicted proteins | sample 5400201 | NCBI WGS metagenome assembly WNFP01 (sample SAMN13153355, study PRJNA577476) | soil metagenome | isolation source: 115 cm saprolite under Madrone tree | place: USA:California | collected 2016-06-14
AAACATGTGATCCACATCGGCGAGGGCCCCGTTTGCACCAAGCGAAATGGAACCTGCTGCGATCTGCGGATCATGTGCGCGTCGACCGTGCGGAGAAATCGCGGGCAAAAATCGTTTTCGCGAAGGTGAGGAATGGCGATTTCCGCTTCAAGCAACCATTACTTCTTGCGTGGCTTCCATTATTAACGGGGAAGTTCCACTCGCGGCCTGCGAGGGAGTTTTTTTTCATTGCGAAATAGGGTTTTCACCTGATTGTAATACGCGGCCCCGCGAGGTATGTATCTCCCAACAGACTTCAAGAGTCTGTCCTCCCTATTTTGGGCCAACCTCACGCCAGCCCCTAGCAACGGCCCACGTAGGGTAATGTAAGGCACGGGCACTCTGCCCAAACAGGAAGATGTGGGCGTCTATGGGGGGCACAAACAGTCCGCGGGTAGCTGTCTATTCTCAGGACGGCCTTGGTCTCGGCCACCTAAGAAGGACAATCACCATCGGCGCTCACTTCCTCGAAAAGGTGTCCGGCAGCAGGGTTCTGCTGTTCGCCGATTCGCCGGTGGCGCCTTTCTTCCAACTCCCCGACGGAATGGATCACGTCAAGCTGCCTTCCATCAGAAAAGTCACCGCAGGCCAGTGGGAAGCCTCGCGCTTGCATCTGCCTATCATGGAGGTACAACTCTTGCGGATGGCTCTTTTGCATGAGGGGCTCCTTAAGTACCAGCCGGACTTGGTTCTGGTGGATCACATGCCCGGCGGAGCTCAAGGAGAGTTGCTTCCTGCGCTGACGACTCTGAAGAAGGCATACCCCAATTGCGCCCTGATTCTCGGATTACGAGACATTTTGGACGCCGAGGAGGTCATCAGACGCGTCTGGACACAGGACAGGGCCTACGAGGCGATCACCCAATACTATGATGGCATTCTGATTTACGGGAAACGCGAAATTTTCGATACTGAGAAAACATATTGCCTACCCGCGCCGCCACAAGGAACCCATTACTGCGGCTACGTTGCCAGTCAGCGGCCGCTACAACCTGCTCAGAAGGTGCGGCAATCACTCGGGGTTCCCGCCGATAAGAAATTTGTGGTTGTTTCCGCGGGCGGCGGTGGCGATGGTCATTTGGTGATGCGGACATACCTGCAAGCCATCCGTCTACTGGGTTCTCAAGCCGATTTCATGACGGTCATGGCTACCGGTGTGAATGCTCCCGCTGACTTATACCAGGAGCTTGAGGCAGCGTCTCAATGCCTCCCGGTCCGGCTGGTCCAGTATCTGGATGACAGTTTGAGCGCCATTGCTGCGTCGGATTTGGCCGTGTGCATGGCTGGGTATAACACTTTGGCTGAGGCTTTGAAGTGTAAGAAAAAAGTTCTGGCGATCCCCCGCGTTGGACCAAGCGCCGAACAAAGGCTGCGTGTGGAGCTCTTCAAGCATAGGGGTCTGATTGATGTGACATACCCTGAAGAACTCTCAGCCGAGAAACTCGCCGAAAGAATTATCGAGGACCTTCAGCGCACGGATTATCCCGCTTCTGACCGGGATTTCGACACAAATGGAGGAATCGAAGCAGCAGTGCACTTAGCAGAATTCATTGCGAAAAAAGCAGTGGGCGCCCATGTCTAACCAAAAGACTAAGGTCGGGTACGTCGTTAGCACATGGCCGAGGTTGTCGCAAACATTTGTGCTGAACGAGATTTTGGCTCTTGAGCGGCTCGGTGTGCCTCTGCGCATCTTTTCGGTGAAAGACCCGGGCGGCGAGCCGGTCCACGGCGCATTAGCGCGCGTGCGGGCCAGCGTAAATTATCTGTCGTTCCGGCGACATTGGAGATCGATTATTCCCGCTAATTACCGGTTGGCCCGTCAGCAGCCCCAGCTCTACTTCGGATGCCTGGGTCGGGCAGCGGGCTATTTTCGCTGGGGCGCTCTCAAACATTTCTTGGAAGCGGCTTATCTGACGGAATTGCTGCGCCAGGAACCTGTGGTGCGCCTCCATGCGCATTTCGCCACCGCCCCGGGGTTAGTGGCCATGTTCGCGCACTGGCTTAGCGGCATTCGATATTCCTTCACCGCGCACGCCCGGGACATATACGTGGATCAAAAGCCTAGGATTCTTCGCGCCGAGATGAAATTCGCGGATGCGGTTGTGACAGTGAGCGAGTACAACAGGCGTTACCTTTCCACCGAGATTTGCCCCAGCGCCAACGGCAAGGTTCGTTGCATCTATAACGGGCTGGATCTGCGTGATTTCAGCTTCCAGTTGCCCCGCGCTTCACAGCTTGAACTGCCCATGATCCTTTCCGTCGGCAGACTAATCGAGAAGAAAGGCTTGGTCGACCTACTGTTAGCGTGCGAGCTTCTTCGCCGACGAGGGCGGCCCTTTCAGGTGGAGATCATCGGAACGGGTCCGTGGGAGGACTTGCTGAAAGCTCAAGCAAAGCGCCTGGGTCTGACGGCGAACGTCAAGTTTCTTGGTGCACAGCCGCAAGAAGTGGTTCGCGGGGCCTTCCACCGCGCTACCGTCTTTGCCCTTCCGTGCATAATCAGCGGCAGGGGCGACCGGGATGGCATCCCGACGGTATTGATGGAGGCCATGGCCAGTGGAACGCCAGTCGTGTCGACTTCGATATCGGGCATTCCTGAGCTGATCGAATCCGGGAGGGATGGCCTTCTCGTTCCACCCAACAACGCTTCACTACTGGCCGATGCTCTAGACCAGCTTTTGAACGCGCCCGAGCTGCGGGAAAACCTGGCCCGTGCTGCTCGCGCCAAGATGGAGGCGCGCTTTTCAATTGAGGAAAGCGCCAGGGAACTGCGGGCCCTTTTTGAAAACGGAGTCAGCCCGTGAGAATCCTTTACCTCTGCACCGATCCCGGTATTGATTTGATGAGCCAAGGCGGTGGCTCAATTCACATCCGAGCGTTCGTGAGCGCTCTCAGGCACCTAAACCATGAAGTGACCGTGACGTGTCATGCTGCGTCGAACGAAAGTACGGATGCACGCAACGGGAGCCGGGATTTGCTCCCTTTGCGCCTTGGAGAGTGGAATCGTGCCCTGGCGAGCAGCATTCGTGGCGCCAATCGCCTCGCAGGAAGCAGGGGGCGTTACCATCCGGATCTCGTTCGCGGCTTGCACAATCTCACCGCCTTCAGGCTCGCCGCGCGCCACGTTCGCGCGCATCGCCCCAACTTTATCTACGAGCGCAACAGCCTTTGGGGCATGACAGGCCTTTGGCTGGCTAGAAAGTATTCTCTTCCGCTGGTTCTTGAAGTGAACGCACCTCTTGCTTACGAACAAAAGCAGTATCGAGGGCTGACCTTCTCCTCATTGGCAGAGTGGACCGAAAGGATGATCTGGTGCGGCGCCGATCTCATCGTTGTGGTCTCCGAATCGCTTCGCCGCCACTTGCAAGAAGCCGGCGTGCGGCCCGAGCGCATCCGCGTACTGCCGAACGCGGTGGATGCCAACCTCTTCCACAACCGACTTGATGGAGAACCGGTGCGGAAGCGATTTCACTTGGGCAGCCGTTTTGTCGTCGGCTTCTTGGGAACGTTCAAACAGTGGCATGGGGCAGATCTTCTCATGGAGGCTTTTCAGCGTTTGCACCAAGGGGACCCCGACATGCATTTGCTCCTGGTGGGAGACGGCCCCTTGCGCGAATCGTTGCAGGAGAAGATTCGTCAAGCAGGGCTAGAGCATGAGGTAACGTTGGCGGGAAAGGTTACGCACCAGGAAGTCCCACTCTACTTAGCCACGATGGATGTTGCTGTTGCGCCGTATCCAGACTTAAGCAAATTCTACTTTTCCCCGCTGAAGCTCTTCGAATATATGGCAGCCGGCCGAGCCATTGTGGCCAGCCGGTTAGGGCAGGTCGCCGAAGTCATCGTGGATGGTGAGAGTGGTCTTTTGTTCAAGCCCGGAGACGTTGAAGACCTGGTTCGCTGCATTCGGCGATTGCGGGAGGATTCCCGACTGCGACTGGCTCTTGGGAAGCAGGCCAGCATGACCAGCCGGAGTTACACCTGGAGTAAGAATGCTTCCCAGGTAGTCGCTTGGGTCGAGGCTTTAGTCGGGGGGGACCAGCAACTGTTTTTGCGGGAGGAGAGAGGCGTTGCCTGAATTCCTCCAACCCGCTCCGCTTCCAGAGATTTCGAGCCTTCTGGCCGTCCTCGATCCGGCGCAGTTGCTCAAAGATTTGGAAGGAGTTTCCTTGCCTGGGTGGGAATCGAGACGGCTCGACCAGGTGCAAGTGAGCGTGCTGAAACTGCATTCTGGCAGGCGCTGCACCGTAGCCATTCGCCTACAAACGGACGGCAGTTGCTACGACCTCGTTGGCAAAGTCTATGCGACTGACCGCTCTGATGTGTATGAGGCGATGCAGGCAATCCAACGCGCCGGGTTTGAAAAGCATGCGGAGTTGTCCATTCCGCAGCCGGTCGCTTATCTCCAGCCGCTGCAGCTTCTGTTGCAAGAGAGAGTAGCAGGTCGGGTCGCAAGCGAATTTTTTTTGACCGCAGACGAAGACGCTCACATCGAAGCAAGCGAGAAGTGCGGGCGCTGGCTAGCGCGCTTCCACGTTGTGGCTCCGAAGATCGGGCCGGTTCGCGAGCCTGGCGTTCAAATGGCTTGTTTGGAGCGATGGTCTCGCAGGATCGCCAGACTTGGCCAACCTTTCGCAAACAAAAGCAGGCGGCTTCTCGAGCGGCTAGAAGATTCCCCCTTAGCTCAGGGCGGCGTGGAGAAGCGTGCGAGCCATGGAAGCTACAGTCCAGCCCAAGTGATCCTCGCCAAAGATCGAACCGTGGCTCTTGATTGGGACGCTTATGGGGTCGCGGAGCCTGCCCGAGATGTGGCCAACTTTATTGTGGCACTGCGGCGGCTTGCCTTGGGGAGGCTTCGCTCAATCCGCCTGCGAGATTCAGCGGCCGAGACATTCAAGAAAGCATACTTGGCAAGCGGGGGTGCGAACGTCGAGTCGCGCCTTCCGTTTCACCAAGCGGCAGCCTGCCTCCAGCTTGCAAAATATAACCTCTATCATCGCGTAGCGGATTGGGAGGAAAAACTAGGGGCCATGCTCGATGAAGGCCTGCAAATTCTGGAACGAGGGGAATGATCCATTGCTAGGGATTGCGAAATCGTTTTCGGCGATCGGGTCACGGCATCCTTTTTTTCCGCACATCTGCCGTTTTAGGAACTTAATGGCCGACGAGCGCCTCCGGCGTGAAATGCAGGAAAACATCAGTGACAGCCACGATGGTCAAGTTTACGCGTCGCTAACCGCCCGTTTTGCCCCAGATCAACGCTGGGAATTGAAAAGAATTTGTTGGTCATGGCAGATCCACGAGGAATCCAGCGTCCCCCGTTTTCGTGCCCTGACAGTCATTTATTCCACTCAATCAGGCGGAATCGAATGCTCCGTGTTTCCTGACGATCCCCGTCTCAAGGTCATTGGTCGTTATTTCAGAGAGAAGTTAGTTCACGCTTGCGGGAAAGAAGCTGTCGCGACGACAGAAGTCCTCCGATATGTCCCCGGTCGGCGGCTGACGTTTCGCACAGGCGGACCTGAGAGTCGGCCTGTCGTGGGCAAGTTTTTGCGCAGATCCGAGATTAGAAAAGCCTATCAAGGGCTTGTCCGCGTCTCCACTGCATCCAGCCGTTCACGGTCTTACTTCTCGGTGCCTTCGCCACTGGCGATCGAAGAGAATAACGGTCTTTTCTTTCAAGAGGCCAAGCCAGGTACAGATTTGACCGTCCAGCTCGCTGCGGACAACTTTGTTGACTTGCTTCACAGCGCCGGCCAGATTCATCAACACATTCACCGACTGCCGATTGAAGCCCCTGAATGGAATCTCACGATCTTCGTGGAAAATCTAACGGCCGCCATTGAATGGATCAAGCTTTTTCAACCGGAACAGGACGTGTTTCTCCATGGCCTCCGCGATTTCCTGGTTTCACATTGTCCTCCCGTCGAACGAGCGCAATTTTCTTTTTGCCACGGCGATTTCAGCTGTCGTCAGTTGCTGAACGAGGACGGGTCCTGGTCCGTAGTTGATTTTGACCGCTGCACGCGGGCGGATCCTTGCTGGGAGATCGCCAGGTTCATTGCTTTCTTAAAGTATGATGTGTCCTTGTTTTGCAATTGGCACTTGGAAGAAAACAACGGGAATAGGAGCCAGCTTGAAGAAGCTCATGCCGCGTATTTGAATGGCTATGAACAGGCGGCAGGTCAGGCATTGAATCGCAAGAAGCTGCTCTGGTACCGCATCGGCGCTGAGATTCACTACTTAGCGCGGCTGCTGAAAAGGGACTTGGCTTCTCGTGTTGTTCTGGAGCGGACTTTCGAGTTGATCGAGGGCCTTCGCGCGAAATTTCAAAACGGAAAAGAGAGAGGGGCTTGGAATTGAACTCATGTTGCAACTCCCACATTGGCTGAGAGCCCTGGTGACCTCTCAATGGCCCTGGGCCAGAGGATATGCGTCGTGACTTGGGATGAGCAGTGGACAGAGACGAAGACAATCGAAAAGTGGCTGAAGCCAGATGAAATGGTTGTGCAGCTAGCCCGAACGTTGAAGGTTCACGGCTTCACTAAGGCGTTTGACCTGGGATGCGGAGTGGGAAGGCATGTCCTTCTGCTCGCCAGAGAAGGGTATGAGGTTCACGCGTCTGACTTCTCCAAGCCCGCTGTTCAATACTGCCAGGAGTGGCTTCGCCGAGAGGAACTAACCGGAATCGTTATCCAGAAGGACATGACTGAGATCCCTTATCCGGACGGTTTCTTCGATTTGGTGATCGCGTACAACGTCATTTACCACACGACGTTTGGAGGAATGAAAGATCTGGTGCAGACCGTCCACCGCAAGCTCCGGCCGGGAGGCTATTTCTTCGTCACGTTGAAATCGTCCGAAGGATGGCTCTACGGCCAGGGCGTAGAGATCGAAAAGAACACTTTTTTGCGACCCGGGAAGGGAGTGCCGGTCCACTTTTCTACGGAGAACGAAATCACAACTCTCTTTTGTGATTTCCATCTTATCGATAAGAAATATCGTTGCTACGCTGCGAAACGAACGAAGAAGCGGCATGCCTCCTGGAAGATTGTTTTGAAAAAGCCCAGCAACATCGCTTAACACTGGCAGATGGTTTTGGATTAAGAAGACGGCTTACGAGAACATGCGAATCCTACTGAAGCTGGCTCGGTTCCTTAAACCCTATCGTTTCTACCTTGCCGCCGCTCTTCTGGCAGCCTTTGGAGAAATCGTTGCAGACCTCTTGCAACCCTGGCCGCTCAAGTTCGTCATCGACAACATTCTGAGGAAGCAGCCTCTCCCTCACGGCGTCGCGCGGTACGTTGCTCCCGTTTTCGGGACGAGTGACATGGGAGTCTTGTACTTTGCTTTGTCATCGGTGCTGGCTATCGCCTGTCTGGGAGCAGTGGCTTCATTCGTTCAGGACTATTTGATGCCGCGCATCGGCCACTGGGTCATGCACGACGTGCGCCGCCACCTTTATTGGCACATTCAAGGCCTCTCGCTTTCCTACCACAACGAGCAGCGGCTGGGGGACCTGATGAGCACCCTGACTGGTGACATCAATGTGGCCCGAGAACTGATCGAGTCGGCTTTGCTGGGACTCCTGGTCAACAGTGTTGCTCTCAGCAGCATGATCCTCATCATAGTTGCGATGGATTGGCGATTCGCCCTGATCGCTCTGAGCGTCGCTCCAGTATTGTTCGTCCTGGTGTACCGGTTTACACGGCGCGTGAAACAGGCCTCGCGCGATGTCCGGCGGCGTGAGGGAAAAGTTGCCTCGATCGCACAGGAGGTACTCTCCTCGATTCGCGTCGTGCAGGCATTTACGCGCGAAGATTACGAGCAGGCCCGCTTCGAGCGCGAGAATCTCGGGCGAATCTCGGCGGGCATTCAGGCACGCACGCTGCAGGCCAAACTGAAATCGCTGGTGGAACTTGTCGTTGCGTCGGCAACGGCGCTGGTACTTTGGTACGGCGTTCGTCAGGTTCTGTTGGGCCATTTGATGCCGGGTTCTCTTCTCGTACTGCTCGCTTATCTTAGCCGCCTCTACAGGCCAATGCGGGACCTTTCCAAGCAATCGGATATTTTGAATCGGGCACAGGTGGGCTTGGAACGCATCTTCGGCCTCCTCGAAACTGAGCGAGCGGTGCAGGATTTACCTGGCGCCAAAGTCGCGCCGTCATTTAAGGGCAAGATCGAATTCGATGACGTTGCGTACGCGTTCCGATCCGACAAGCCCGTCTTGCATGACATCTGTCTCATAGCCGAGCCGGGACAGGTTCTGGGCGTTGTGGGCTCAACCGGCGCAGGAAAAACAACGCTTCTCAGCCTGATCCCGCGCTTTCACGACCCGGATCGAGGCTCCATACGAATTGACGGCCGCGACATCCGCAGCTACACGCTGCCATCTCTTCGCGGCCAGATGAGCCTCGTCTTGCAGGAAACCGTACTGTTCTATGGGACGGCACGCGACAACATCGCCTATGGTCGGCCAGAGACCACGATGGATGAGATCGTCGCTGCGGCAGTGGCAGCTAACGCGCAGGAGTTCATCGAGAAATTGCCCGAAGGCTACGAAACGCTGATCGGCGAGCGCGGAGCGACGCTCTCGGGCGGGCAGCGGCAGCGGCTCGCCATCGCCAGAGCAATGATTCGCAACGCACCCATCATTTTGCTTGACGAGCCCACAACCGGTCTCGATGCCACTTCTGAGGCTTCAGTGATGGAAGGCCTGGCTCGCCTGATCGCTGGTCGCACGGCCATCATCATTGCGCATCGTCTGTCCACGGTGAGCCGCTGCGATGCCATCCTGGTTCTAGAAGGCGGCAGAATCATTGAAACGGGGACACATCAGCAATTGCTCAGCTCGGGGGGACGCTATGCTGAACTTTACGAAGTTCAGTTTCGCGGACAGACCGCCGCATTCCGCGCGGACAGCCAAATGAGGACACCTTGAGTGGAAAAATGGTCTTGGAGGAGCCAACGCACGGGGCGGCCGAATCCCGGTCCATTCCTACGGACGCAGCTCTTCCCGGATTGAGTCTTCTGGTCCGACCGCCCGAGTTGGTGGAATTTCTCTCCTCTCTCTTGGTCGAATGGATGGATGCGGGTAAGCGGATCTCGGACTGTCGCGTGAATCTTCTCCGATACGTTCCGGGCAAACGATGCATTGTGGCATTGCAGCTCAGGATCGAGTCCAAAGAAAGCGGCGGGGTCGAATGCCGGAAGCTGATCGCCAAAGCTTATGCGAACGGGCGAGGGAAGAAAGTCTACAGTACACTCCGGGAATTGCAGAATCACGGTTTTGCAGACGGCTTGCTGACCGTGAGTCAGCCCCTGGCCTATGATGCAAAATGGCAACTGCTGCTCCTTCGTCATTACGAAGGCGAGCTGTTGAGAAATCTCGTTCTGACCCAACCCAATCTTGAATGGGCCATGGAAGGCGCAGCCGAATGGCTAGCGAAGTTGCATAGATGCGGCATCAAGAGTGGCAGGCGCTACAGCTTGCAGGACCATCTGCGTACGCTCGGAGCGAGGAGGCAACCCCTCGAGCAAGTATCTCCCGACGCAGCCCGGAGCTTCGAAGGGATTCTCGCGCGAATCGAAAGGCAAATTGAGAAAATCGAGGAAAGGAGGCTTGGCCCCACCCATCGCGACTTTTCTCCCGATCATCTGCTAGTTGACGGGGCGCACTTCACGGGACTGGACTTCGACGAGTTCTGCCAGTACGACCCGGTTTTCGACGTGGCCCATTTTATCGCTCATGTCGGGTATCTCGGGCTGCTCCATTCGGGCTCTTTGCATCGCTTCGATCCGCTGGCGAAGCGCTTCTCGGCCACTTATCAATCCTGTGCAGGGATCCAGTCCCTGGCGCAATTGGAACCGTATCTTGGACTGGCGTACTTGAAATTGGCCCAGATCGTGGCCCTGGTCACACGGCCCGACGGTTGGCGGGAGATGACGGAGAGCATTCTGGCTGAGGCTCAGCGATTTTGTCAGGTGAAATGATGTTCAAAGGCTTTTGGTTCGTCGCTGGAACCAGTTCATTCGGTCGCATCCTCCCGTTGATATTAGGGTTGGTGCTTTTCCCCAATCAAGCAGTGGCGCAGAGCGCCACATATTTAAGAGGCGTGGTGGAAGACCCGAGCAGGGCCCCCGTGCCCGGAGCGAAGCTCATCTTAATCAACAAGGCGACAGGCGAAAATCGCATAGCAATATCCGATAGCAACGGCCGCTTCCTCTTCGAAAATGTTCTCCCGGGTGATTACACTTTGAAGGCTCAAGCAGAAGAGTTTCGAGCTTACGTCAAGGATGTCACCATCGGAGCGGAATCCCTAGAAATCATTGTCAAAATGAAAATTGCCCCGGAGGAACAGCAAATCACCGTGATGGGGACTCAGGACCGTACCCTGCCCCAAGATAATGCGGACGCAGTGAAAGTCAATGATCAACTTATTCGGGAGCTTCCAACGGAAAGCCAGGACATTGTGCCCCTCCTGAGCAATTTTCTATCTCCGGGAGCTATGGGAGCGGAAGGAGTATCTCTCGTCGTTGACGGAGTCGAGGTCAATGAATTGGACACCCCCACCTGGTCCATCAAGGATGTCACCATTAACCAGAACCCTTATTCGGCGGAATTCCGGCGGCCAGGCAAGTCGCGCATTGAAGTCACCACAAGGCAGCCCTCCCGCAGATATTTCCACGGCGGTATTTCTTACTATGCGCGCAATTCTGCGATGGATGCGCGCAACTTCTTTGCTCAAGAGAAACCCAGCCTGGACCGGCGGCTGTGGGAAGGAGGTCTGAGCGGTCCCTTGGCTGGGAGAGCCGCCACTTTCTTCTTGAGCGGTTCGCACCTGGAAGATGATAGAGAAATGGTAGTGAATGCTTTCACCCCTGCCGGCCAGGTCGTCAAGAACGTTCCGACGCACCAGGACCGCACGAATCTCCTGGGGCGCCTCGACATTTATCCGAGCAAAGTTCATATGATCACAGTGCTCTATACCCTGAATCTACAAAATGGTCGTAATCAGGGCGTAAGCGGTTTCTTTCTTCCAGAGCAAGGAAACGGAGGCCAGGAGCATCTTCACAGGATTGAAATGTCCGATCAGGCCGTCGTTTCAGGTAATTTGCTGAATATCCTGCGCCTCGTGGTCAAACGAAAAACTCAGAGTGCAGGCGCTCCTGCGGACATGCCCAAAATAGTGGTCAATGGAGCATTCACTGGTGGGCCATCCTCGACA
>WNFP01004459.1_pt1 | contig 11264 bp, 10 predicted proteins | sample 5400201 | NCBI WGS metagenome assembly WNFP01 (sample SAMN13153355, study PRJNA577476) | soil metagenome | isolation source: 115 cm saprolite under Madrone tree | place: USA:California | collected 2016-06-14
AGATCGAAGTCACTTTTGACATCGATGCCAACGGCATCCTGAACGTGAGCGCGAAAGACAAGGCCACGAACAAGGAACAGAAGATCACCATCACCGCTTCGAGCGGCCTGACCAAGGAAGAAGCCGAAAAGATGAAGACGGAGGCCGAAGCGCACAGTGAGGACGACCGCCGCCGGATGGAAGAAGTCGAGGCGCGCAACCGCCTGGACGGCATTCTTTATCAGTCGGAGAAGATGCTCCGCGAAAACCGCGAAAAGATCGCGGAAGCGGACGTGAAGAAGGCCGAAGAGGCCATCGAAGACGCGAAGAAAGCCATCAACGAAGGCGGCGTAGCGCGGCTGCGGGCGGCGACGGAAAACGTCGAGCGCTCGCTGCACAAGATCGCCGAAGAGCTGTACAAGACGACGCAAGCGGCAGGACAGGCCGGTGCGGCGGGCGCCGGAGCGGGCGGAGGTTCTTCCGCTGGCCCGAGCGGAGCGCAGGAAAAGAAGCCTGGCGATGTGATCGACGCCGAGTACGTGGACGTCGACGAGTCGAAGCGGCCGAACTGAGAAAGTTGTCAGTTTTCAGTTGTAAGTAGGAGGAGTTCACCTGGTTTGATTTCCTCCTGCCCAGATGCACGCGAAAATAAGCGGCCGAATTAGCGAGAGTGCCGAACAGGGGCGAAGCATCCCGACAGGGTCGGGACAGATGCTGCGCCCCTACAACTACATACATGCCAACGACAGCAAAACAAGACTATTACGAACTGCTGGGAGTGGCGCGGAAGGCGGGCGCCAAGGATATCCGTTCGGCGTTTCGCAAGCTGGCGCGGAAGTATCACCCCGATTTGAATCCGGGCGACAAATCCTCGGAAGAAAAATTCAAGCAACTGCAGGAAGCCTACGACGTCCTCTCCGATTCCAAGAAGCGGCAGATGTACGACCAGTACGGCTTCTACAGCGACAACCTTCCACCGGGCGGGCCGGGTGGAGGGGGCGGTCACAGCGGGGAGCCGGACGTCAACTTTGATTTTGGCGGATTTGATTTTGGCGGCAGCTCCGGCGCGGCGGGCGGCGGATCGAGCTTCCGCGATCTCTTCAGCCAGTTTTTCAGCGGCGGACGCGGAAGCGCCGGTATGGAGCCGGAACACGAACCCGGCGGCGACCTGGAATACCAGCTCGAGATCGATTTCTGGGATGCCGTGCGCGGCGCGGTGAAAAAGCTCTCGATCACGCGACTGGACACTTGCGAGACGTGCCACGGAACAGGCGCGGTTGGGTCGCCGCAAACTTGCACCGCGTGCGGAGGAACAGGCACGGTCCAGCAGGCTGCGGGCAAGATGAAGTTCAACGTGCCGTGCACGCGGTGCGGCGGGACGGGCAAGCTGCGAACACTGTGCAAGACCTGCGGCGGCGAAGGACGCGTGCGGCGGTCGGAGACGATTGACGTGCGCATCCCAGCAGGCGTTTCGAATGGCGCGCGGGTGCGGGTTCCGGGCAAAGGCAACTCCGGGACGATGGGAGCGCCGGCGGGCGATTTGTATTTGCGCGTGGTGGTGAGGCCACATGAGTTTTTCGAACGGCGCGGCGACGATTTGTACACCAAGATTCCGGTGACGGTGAGCGAGGCGACGCTAGGCGCGAAGATTGAAGTGCCGACGATAGACGGGCGTTCTCTCGTAAGGATTCCGCCGGGGACGAACAGCGGAAAGACGCTGCGGCTGAAGGAAAAAGGCGTTCCGAGCGCAAGGAATGGCGCGAGGGGCGACCAGTATGTGGAGATTCAAGTGGTCGTGCCGCCTCCGACGGATGAACGCGTGCGAAATCTGATGAAGGAATTGGAGAGCGTTGCGCCGGGGGATCCGCGGAAGGACTTGTTCAGTAAGGCGGGAGTATGAAAAGGAGTTTTCAGTGATCCGTTTTCTGTCGTCAGTGAAAGAAGAAACAGGAAATTCGAAAAGTGGAAACTGGAACTTGGAGTTTTGAGACTGTTCTGGACTCGAACTGACTGCTGAACACTGAAGACCAAAGTGGCGATGGCAATTTAAACTTTTTAGGTTTTGGTCTTTTCTTACGGACTACTGGGCACTGAGGACTGAAAACGGGAGAAGAGACAGGCAACAATGCCTGTCCTGCAAAAGATGCCGCCAAGAGCGAAAAAACGGGCCAAGGCCGGCTACATGATTAGCGCGGTGGCGGAGCTGTACAAGCTGCATCCGCAGACGCTGCGACTGTACGAGCGCGTGGGGCTGCTGAAGCCGTCGCGTTCGCAGGGGAACACGCGGCTGTATACGGATTCCGATCTGGAACGGCTGGACGTGATCCTGACACTGGCGCGGGACATGGGCGTGAACCTGGCGGGCATCGAAATTATCCTGAACATGCGCGAGAAGATGATCGAAATGGAGCGCCAGATGGGCGAGTTCGCGCAAGTGGTGCAACAGGAATTGTCGCGGGTGGCGGCTTCGCACATGCAGGGGAAACCGCCGCGGCATGCGATTGTGCGGGCGACACCGCGGCTTGTCCGATAGTTATCAGTGATCGGTGATTGTCGGTGATCAGTAATCAGTTTCAGAGAAAAGATCTAGTAGTTCCTTCCACAGTTTACCCAATACAGACAGCTTGCCGTCTAGAGAGCACGACCGTATGCTGTCCAAAGCGGAGAAAAGACGGCCGGGCTAAAGCCCGGCACCTACACAGACGAACACATTATGGCGCTGGAGAATTGCACGCTTTGCAGAGGGACGGGATGGAAGATGGTGCCGCGGCAGGATGGCGCGGGAGGCCGCGTGGCTGTGGCGTGCGATTGCGGGATGGAGGAGCGCGCGTCGCGGGTGATGGAGCGCGCGCGAATTCCGAAGCGTTACGAGCATTGCGATTTTGAGAGTTACGTTACCGACCTAGCTGACGGAAAGTTTTACTCATCCCAGCATGCTGAATCCTTGAAGCGGGCCAAGCTTTTCGCACAGTCATTCGTTCGCGACTATCCGGGCAGCGACCAAGCCGGACTTCTTTTCATGGGGAACTCTGGTGTAGGAAAGACACATCTGGCGATAGCTGCACTGAAGGAACTAATCAGGCGCGGTCACAGTGGGTACTTCTGCGAATACGGCACTTTGCTAAGAGAAATCCAACAAAGCTATAGCAAGGAGACCGAAGCGACTGAGATTCGTCTCCTCGCTCCCATTCTCACTGTCGAGGTTCTTGTGATTGACGATCTTGGATGTATCAAACCTTCTGACTGGGTTCGGGACACTGTCGGATATATTCTCAACACCAGGTATATCGAAGGTTCGCGTGATCTGAGCCACCCTCGCTGCACGATCATTACGACCAACTACCTTGACTCGGCTGAAGAGAAAGAAGCTCTGCTGCCAAACGGAAGGCGGGCCATGACTCGAAAAGAAACTCTGGCTGATCGAATCAGTGAACGGATGCGCTCGCGACTTTTCGAGATGTGCCGCACAGTGGAAGTCTCCGCTCCAGATTTTCGGCGTGAGAAGACGCAAGCGGGACATGCGCGGGCCTAGGGCTTAGGAATGCGCGCATCGCCAAAAGAGCAACGGCTCGAAGCGCTGGAAGAAGAGTTCAAGTCTCTCCTAATTCCGTGTTTGAAGGAATGTGCAAATGGTCGATGGGGCTTGTTCAAGCAGAATCGACACCCCGAAGCTGATTGGGCTCTGAAGTGGACGGAGGCGGCCCGTTTAAAGGAATTAGCTGAGGAAATCCAGGCGATCCGTGCCGAATTTGGACAGCCTAATGCACTGTGCGAGCAGTTTCTCCACCGCTGCGCTGAACGTGGCGAAAACCTCCCCGGCGAGCCGAAACGTGCGAAAAAATTCCTCGAGTCATTGGGAATTGGTTGTTAGTCGTGTCGCGACTTATTTCATTGAATTGAAAGCCGCTGTTCATTGACACGGAGTTGAGGCGGCGAGTATCCTTTTAAGGTTGCAGCGTTTTCGACGCCCGCAGCATTTATGTCCCGAGTAACCGCTCTGCGGTTAACCTCCTTGCACTAACCCAGTTAGGGAATCAGCAAGGAATCTATTCGACTGAACGCGGGGCCGCATAGCGGCTACCGTAAGCGAAGTAATCCTCCGGAGGCCAACAACCATGTTTTCCGACCACGATAACCAGGCCAATGCGGCTGCCGCCGCGCCTGCACCCGAAGCCGAGACCGCTCCGAACAGCGCGCATCCTGAAACAAATTCAACGGTAGAAAGCGCGACAGAGCAAACTGCTCCTCCAGCTGCAACGGAACATGCCGTGACCGTAAGCGCGGGGCAAGAGAAGCCTGCAGGGGCGGCGCCGGAACGGAGGGGTGCGTCTACCGATGTCGCGGCCGCGCATGCCGCGGCCGAAGCAAACAGGGACGCGCACGCAGCGGATGCCGAAACTGCCGCCGCCGATGAAGAAGCGGCCGGCTCAGAAGAGATGAGCAAGCTGCTGGAGCAGTACGACGAGAAGCAGGAAGCGGCTGCGTCGCACGAGGTGATCGAGGTCAAGGTTGTCGCGTACACCGAACATGGCGTGGTGGTGGACCTGGGCGGAAAGACGGAAGGGCTGATTCCGGCGGCGGAATTCACGGACACGGAGATACCGCGCCCTGAGCCGAACAGCACGATCGAGGTCCAGCGCACTGGGGAACACAAGGACGGCTTCACGATCCTGTCGTACCTGAAGGTGCTGCGCCGCCGGACGTGGGAGAAGATCGACGCCGCGTTTAAAGCGAAAGAAACGGTTACCGGCAAGGTAGTGGATCGCATCAAGGGCGGCCTCGTGGTGGATATCGGCGTGCGCGCGTTCCTGCCGGGCTCGCAGTACGACCTGCGGCCCGCGCAGAACCTGGACGACCTGACCGGCACGGAAGTGCAGGTGCGCATCACGAAGCTGAACCGCCGGCGCGGCAACGTGGTGGTGAGCCGCCGCGCGCTGCTGGAAGAAGAACTGCATGCCAAGCGCGGCGCGTTGATGGAAACGCTGAGCGAAGGCCAGGTCGTGCACGGGCATGTGAAAAACGTGACCGAGTACGGTGCGTTCGTGGACCTTGGCGGAATCGACGGCTTGCTGCACTTGACGGACCTGAGCTGGGGCCGAGTGAAGCATCCTTCCGACGTGGTAAAGCCGGACCAGGAACTCGACGTCATCATTCTGAAGTTTGACAAGGAAAAACAGCGAGTATCGCTTGGGCTGAAGCAACTGATGGCCGATCCTTGGGTGGGAGCGGCGGAGAAATATCCGGCGGGCGGGAAGGTGAAGGGCAAGGTCGTCGGGGTTGTGGACTATGGCGTGTTCGTGGAGCTGGAACAGGGGATCGAAGGCCTGGTGCACGTGTCCGAAATGAGCTGGAACAAGAAAATCCAGCATCCGTCGAAGGTCGTCAAAGTTGGTGAAGAAGTGGATGTGGTGGTGCTGGACATCAAGCCGAGCGACCGGCGCGTTTCGCTGGGAATCAAGCAGGCACAGCCGGATCCCTGGTTGCTGGTTGCGGAGAAATACCCGGTGGGCACGGTGGTGACGGGCAAGGTGCGGAACATCGCGGAGTTCGGCGCGTTTGTGGAGATCGAGGATGGCTTTGACGGGCTGGTGCACGTCGGAGACGTAAGCTGGACCGGCCGCGTGAAGAACCCGCACGAAGTGTTCAAGAAGGGCGAAGACGTTACCGCCAAAGTGCTGAAGATCGACCCGGAGAACCGCCGCGTGTCGCTGGGCATCAAGCAGGTCAACGACATTTGGGGCGACTGGTTCAAACAGCACAAGGTCGGGCAAATCGTTAAGGGCAAGGTGTCGCGCATCGCCACCTTCGGCGCGTTCGTCGAATTGGGCGAAAACATCGAAGCGCTCTGCCATAACACGGAGATCGAGGAGCGGAAGCGCCGTGACGAAGGGCCCTCGAGTTTCCGTCCGACAACCGGGCCGCTGAAGAGTGCGGGTCCGCTCGAGCCGGGCAAAGAATACGATTTCAAGATCATCAAGATCAGCCCGGAGACGCGGCGCATCGGATTGAGCTACCGCGCCGCGGTCAAGCAGATCGAACGCAAGGAAATTGAACAGTATCGCTCGACGTCGAAGACCTCGTCGACGGCGACCATCGGGGACGCGCTGAAGTCCAAGCTGTCGGCGCGTTAGCTGATCCAGGACCGGCCCACCGGGGGCCGGCCGTCATATTTTCATTTACCTACGGGTCATTTTAGTGATAGGAAGGGGGCACTCGGCGAAGAGCCAGCCCCTCTAAGCCGTTTCGTTCCACTGTTTGAGACAACCGCTAGGCGGAAATTGACTCCGGAGTCCCCAAGACAACCGGTGCCCCTGGCGACCGCAAAATGGTGGACGAACTGAAGCGGTCTTTAATCCAGAGTTGTGCGACGAGGCAAAGCGACGATGACCAAGCAATCCACACTAACGAAGGCCGACCTCATCGAAGAGGTTCTGCGCATCACAGAGCTTCCCCGTAAGGAGTCAGAGACCATCGTCGAGACTATTTTCGATAGCATCATTGAATCCCTGCAGAAGGGCCAAAAGATCGAGATCCGGGGGTTCGGCAGCTTCCGCACGCGGGAGCGCCGCGGACGAATCGGCCGCAATCCGAAGACCGGAGCGAAGGTGGAAGTGCCGGCCAAGAAAATTCCCTTCTTCAAGCCCAGCAAAGAGTTGAAAGACTTTGTGAATAGCCCAGAGGCCCAGGCCTCCTCAGCAGCGCTTGCGGGCGGCGATTCACCGCGCTCGTAGGTGGCACAGTCTCTCCTCGCGGTTCGGGTTCAACTTATAGCAGCTCAAATCAATTTAAGTAAGTAAAGCCCCTTGGCAACTTGAGCGCAGAAAGATGGGGGTGCTGTCGATGCGCTCGTTCTGCGTTATGCTGTGCGCGCAACTCTTGAGAAAAAGGAACCGATGCGATGGACTATATCTGGAGTCCCTGGCGCTACCAGTACATGGCGCAGGTGCTGGCTGGAAAGCAGCCGGAATGTTTTTTTTGCGATGCGCTGGCGGGGAAGGATGACGCGAAAACGCTTGTCGTCCATCGAGGCGAGAAGGCGTTTGTCATCCTGAATCGCTTCCCCTACACCTCCGGGCACGTGATGATCGTGCCCAACGCGCACGTAGCGGAATTGAATTTGTGCGATGCGGGAACGCTCGGCGAGATGATGCAGCTGGCGCAGCGTACGGAAACGGCACTGCGCGAGAACTATAAACCTGATGGAATGAACCTGGGAATGAATCTGGGCCGCGCCGCTGGCGCAGGCGTGGTTGGACATTTGCACCTACACATGTTGCCGCGCTGGATCGGGGATTCGAATTTCATGACAGTGACGGGCGAGACGCGCGTGCACCCGGAAGATTTGAAGACCACCTACGAGCGTCTTTCCAAGGCGCTTGCCTGAAGCGGAGCGGTCCGCCTCAGAAGGCGGACCCTGCAAGAACCTATCCTCGCGACGGGGCAATTCGCAGGACACTGAAGTCGCGATAGAATACGCAATTCAAACAAGCGTTTTGCCGGACGGGAGTGAGCGACGGTGGACCTGGAACTGACGGAAGAACAGAAACTGCTGCAGAAGACCGTGCGCGAGTTCGCGGAATCGGAAGTAAGGCCGCTGGCGAAAGAACTCGACGAGACAGGACATTTTCCCCGCGACCTGTTTAAGAAGGCGGCAGAAATCGGGTTGACGGGCGTGGCGCTTCCGGAGACGGAAGGCGGGGCGGGCTTCGACCACGTCGCCTACAGCATCGTGATTGAGGAGATTTCACGGTGTTGCGCCTCGACGGGCGTGATTCTGTCCGTGCAGAATTCGCTCTACTGCGATCCAATTCATCGCTACGGGACGGAAGAACAAAAGAAAAGATTCCTGCTGCCCTACGCGCGGGGGGAAAAGATCGGCTGCTATGCACTGACCGAGCCACAGGCGGGGTCAAACGCCGCCGCACTGCAAACGAAAGCGGTGAAAAAAGGCGACGCATATGTGCTCAATGGGACAAAGGCATGGATCACCAACGGAGGCGCTGCGGATGCGGCAATCGCGTACGTGAACACAGAACCGGCGAAGGGCGAAAAGGGCATCACGGCGCTGGTCGTGGAAAAAGGCACGCCGGGATTCAAGGTCGGTAAGGAAGAGAAAAAACTGGGGATCAGCGCCACGGCCTGCAGCGAACTTATCTTCACGGATTGCGCAGTGCCGGTTGCGAATCGCATCGGCAACGAAGGAGAAGGCTACAAGGTGGCGCTTTCGACGCTGGACGGCGGGCGCATCGGCATCGCCGCGCAGGCCACGGGCATCGCGCAAGGCGCATTCGAAGCGGCGCTGAAGTATTCCCAGGAGCGTATGGCCTTCGGCCACTCGATTTCGCAGTTTCAAGCCATTCAATTCATGCTGGCGGACATGGCTACGGAAATTGACGCGGCGCGGCTGCTGATTCGAAAGGCGGCGTGGAAGCAGGACACCGGCGGGCGGTTCACGATGGATGCGGCTATCGCCAAACTATTCGCCAGCGAAATGGCCACGCGCGTCACGCACAAGGCGATCCAGATCCACGGCGGCAACGGCTATAGCCGCGAATATCCCGCCGAGCGCAACTACCGCGACGCCCGAATCACGGAAATTTACGAAGGTACCAGCGAGATTCAGCGTCTCGTCATTTCCTCCTGGGTTCTGAAGTCCTAGCCGCCCCGTAGTATCCTGACCGTGTGCTGGAACTCGATTGCGGACTAGAATTCAATGCGATGCGGGCGGAAGAAGACTTCTTCCCTGCCCTGCCACCACGCCCTGCGGTTTGCCTCATCGAAGCCCGCGAAGAAAAAGCCGAGCCGTTCCTGATTCGCACGCAGAATTTGCAGAGGCGTCTGCAAAGGCTGCTGGGCCCCGTTGATCCGGCAAGCAAGCGGCTGAATCTGAGCGAGTTTGCGCGCGGCATCCGCTACCGGTTGACGAATTCGGCGTTCGAACAGACACTCACCTATTACCAGCATGCAAAACAACTGTTTCCCACGCGCTATCGCGACCTGATGCGCCTGCGGCCGGCAGCGGTCCTCAAATTGAATTTGCGAAATGTCTATCCACGCTGCTATGTGACCCGCCGGATTCCCGTCGATGAGGCCGGCGTGCCCACGGGCGGCGCGTATTACGGTCCATTCGCATCGCGGCGGTCCGCGCATGCATTCGCCGAACGGATTCTCGACTTGTTCAAAGTGCGGCGCTGCCAGATCAAGATCCGGCGCGACCCTGCGTTTCCCGGCTGCCTCTACTCCGAAATGAAAATGTGCCTCGCGCCATGCTTTGCGGGCTGCACGAAAGAAGAATACGACGTGGAAGTGCAGCGGCTCGTGCAATTCCTCGAAACGAGCGGGGGATCGCTCAGGTCTACGATTGAGGAAGAACGCGAGAAAGCCAGCGAGCAATTGGACTTCGAACGGGCAGCCGCCTTGCACAAAAAAGTAGAGAAGCTCGATGAGGTTTTGCGCGGCAGGCCGGAACTGACGCGGCGGATTCAGGACCTGGACGCGGTGATTCTCCAGCGGGCCGCGGAAGAGCAAACGATTGGCGTCTACGGCGTGCGCGGCGGGAGGCTGGCAGAGCCGTTTTTCCTGCGATTCGCGGAGATTGCCAGCCAGCCGCGGTCGGCAGAGCAAATCTTTCGCGAGCATTTTGAAGCGGAGTCTGCAGCAACCAACGGCGATCTGGGCGAGCATCTATGGCTGGTGGCGCGGTGGTATTACAGCAATCCGCGCGAAGGCGAGATTTTCTTCCACGAAAAGGACTGGCCGTATCGTAGGATTCTTCGGGCGTGCTCGCGGCTACTCGCGCCGAAGACCAGTGAAGCTGAAACGAGCCAAACAACAGGCCCGGCGCAACCGCCCGAAGGAGCGTCATGAGCAAATCCGCTACCAAAGAGGGAACGACGCGTTACGCACAGAAGTTTGCGGGCCGCGCCGCCGAGGGTCATTTTCGAGAGACGCAGAGGTTGGTGCTCTCCTCCCTCGGAATCGGCACGTATCTCGGGCAGCCGGACGCAAAGACGGATGAGGGCTACGCGGCAGCGGCCGTCGCCGCGGTGGAAAGCGGGATCAATGTGATCGATGCCGCGATCAATTACAGGTTCCAGCGCAGCGAGCGCAGCATCGGCACGGCCATCCAGCGGCTTGCGGCGCACGGCATCGAACGCGAGGAAATCGTGGTGTGCACAAAGGGCGGTTACCTGACGCCCGATGGAGCGATGCCCGGCGACCCGAACGAATACTTCTTCCGCGAATACATTCAGCCGGGAGTTTTCACCGCGAAGGATATCGCGGCCGGCAGTCATTGCATGACGCCGAACTTTCTGAAAAACCAGCTCGGGCGCAGCCTGAAGAATCTTGGCGTCGAATGCGTGGATGTCTACTACCTGCACAATCCGGAGACACAGCTCTCTGAAGTGCCGAAAGAAGAGTTCCTGAACCGAGTGCGCGAGGCTTTCACGTTTCTCGAATCGGCGGTGGAGGCCGGCGAGATTCAGTATTACGGGATGGCCACCTGGAATGGCTTCCGGCAAAATGCCCGCGCGCGCGACTCCATGCAACTCGGCGAAATCACGCAGATCGCACAGGAAATTGCCGGGGGCAGGCATCACTTCCGGTTTGTGCAACTGCCGTTCAACCTGGCGATGACGGAAGCGCTGACACTGGGCAATCAATCGTTGCGCGGGCGAGACCGCACGGTGATGGAAGCGGCGAGCGAGCTGGACATTACGTTGATCGCCAGCGCTTCGCTGCTGCAAGGTCAAGTGGCGAAGAATTTGCCGGAGTTTGTCGCGGAAGCGCTTGGGCTGGAGAACGACGCGGAGCGAGCGCTGCAATTCGTGCGGTCGTCGCCGGGAATTGCGACCGCCCTGGTAGGCATGTCTCGAGCAGAACACGTGAAAGCCAACGCCCGGCTGGTCAGCATGGCACCCGCCACAGCCGAGCAGTACAGCAAACTCTTTTCGCGCGGCGAAGGGGCTTGAAGAAAAGATTTAACTCAGAGTTCGCAAAGGACGCGGAGTTCACGGAGAAGGAAGCGGAAATCCCCGCTCTAATGGTGGTCACGGAGAATATCCCCCGTTAACCAGGTGTAGAGGGCGCGATCCAGTTGGTCGAGTTTGCCGGTAAAGAAATGATCGGCGCCGTCGACGACAACGAGATGATTGTTGCCGGGAAGCGTGGGGACGAGCGCTTTGACTTTTTCGATGGCGCCATGCTCGTCGTTACTTCCATGCACGAACAACTTGGGCTTGTTGCACTGGCGCAGGAATGAGAAATCAGTGTTGTTGACGGGA
>WNFP01004460.1_pt1 | contig 11262 bp, 6 predicted proteins | sample 5400201 | NCBI WGS metagenome assembly WNFP01 (sample SAMN13153355, study PRJNA577476) | soil metagenome | isolation source: 115 cm saprolite under Madrone tree | place: USA:California | collected 2016-06-14
TGAAGCTGAAAGACTATGCGCACGCTCAGAAGGAACTTGAACTGGGCGCGAGGCTGAACCCTGACGATTCGAAAGCGCACTATCAGTTGGCGGTCTTGTACGCGCGACTCAAGGATCCGAAACGGGCGCAGTCAGAAATGGCGATCGTGGAAAAGCTGAAATCCGTCGAGCAGTCGCAGAAGAGAGAAGGCGACACGTTCGTGATTACGCCGGCAATACCGAATCCGCGTTGATACCGCGAAAGCGGTTAAGCAGCATAGCCCTGGGTTGCCGCGCTTCGCGGCTACCCTGGGTAAAGGGCTCCAAAGGATCGCAACCCGAAACGGGGTTGTGTCAGTTCTTCAATTCACGTAGTGAGAAGAGTTCGGGTCAAGATTGCGTTTGATGCGGTCGTTCGATTTTGCGCAGAAGACGCAACCCCCGTTGGGGTTGCGGCACATGGACAACTTGATCCAAGGGTAGCCGCGAAGCGCGGCAACCCTGGGCTGTGTTACTCAACCGCTTTGCGGTTGGAAGAATCAACTGTTCAGAGCTTCCTGAACTTATCGAACCACGTGCCAGGTCTTTTGCTGCAGGAATACACATGTCTTTTTACCGTCATCTCAAACTCGCGCTGGCGCTTTTCCTGCTGGCTTCAACTGTGCCGCTCGTCGTTTTCGCTCAGGCTCCTAAATCCAACGTCACCTTCGTCGAAGTACCGGCCCAAAAGAGCGGCATCACCTGGGTTCACAACAACGCGCACTCGAACAATCGCTATTTGCCCGAGACGGTGGGGGCCGGCTGTGCCTTTTTCGATTACGACAATGATGGCTGGATGGATATCTATCTGGTTAACAGCGGGCTTTCAGATTTCTTCACTCCCGATAAGCCGCTTCGGAATGCCCTCTATCACAACAATCATGACGGGACGTTCACAGACGTGACCGACAAAGCCGGAGTCGCGGGCGGCACCTTCGGCATGGGTGTCGCGGCGGGTGATTACGATGGCGATGGTTGGATTGATCTCTATGTGACCAGCTACGGGCGCAATATTCTTTATCACAACAACGGCAATGGGACCTTTACGGACGTCACCGATAAAGCCGGTGTTGGCGCGCCCGGCTGGTCCACTTGTGCCGTGTGGTTTGATTATGACAACGACGGCAAATTGGATCTCTTTGTCTCGAGTTTTGTTGTGTACGAAAAGTCTCTAAACATTCTCTGCACGGACGACACCTTGATCCGGCGTTACTACTGTGTGCCTCGCCTTTTTAAACCAAGGGCCAGCCATCTCTTCCACAACGATGGCAACGGTAAATTTACTGATGTTAGTGAAGCATCTGGTATCGCCGACTCACCCGGCAAATCATTCGGCGTCGTCGCTACCGACGTTAACAACGACGGCTTGATGGACCTGTTTGTAGCTAATGACACGATGCCAAACTTTCTTTTTATAAATAAGGGTGGCGGCAAATTTGAAGAAGTTGGCCTGGCGGCCGGCGTGGCCTTCAGCGACATGGGCAAACCGCGCTCGGGAATGGGAGTCGACGCGGCGGATTATGATGGCGATGGCTGGCAGGACCTTTTTGTCGCCAACATCGATCGAGAATTTTTCAGTCTCTATCACAACCAGAAGGATCTGATCTTTACTGACGAGCCCGGAGAGATTGGCACCGCAACGCAGATGTTGAGCGGGTGGGGACTTAGGTTCTTCGATTACGACAACGATGGCGACCCCGATCTGTTTCTGGTAAACGGCCATCCCGACGACTTTATCGAGATGCGCACTACGCGCGTCAAATACAAAGAGCCTTTGTTGATGTTTGAGAATACGGGGCGCTCTTTCAAAAATGTGAGCGCGCAATCAGGCGCCGTTTTCAGCAAAGAGTTTTCCGGGCGCGGCATGGCTACAGGCGATTTTGATAACGACGGCGATCTGGATGTGCTGATCTCAAACAACGGCGGAGGCCCACTCTTGCTTCGTAACGACGGCGGCAATAGGAACAACTGGCTTGGCCTGCAACTGGTCGCGACTAAGAGCAACCCGTCCGCAGTGGGCGCCGTAATCACCTGGCAGGCTGGCGGCGTGAAACGAAGCCGGCTGAAGACTGCAGGCGGCAGCTATCTGGCTTCCCACGATCCGCGCGAGTTGCTGGGGCTGGGCACAGCTAAGAAAATTGACAGCGTTGAGATTCGCTGGCCCAGCGGTAAAGTGGACAAGCTGACAAACCTGCCAATTAACACCTATATAAAAGTAATCGAAGGCGAAGGCATTGCCAAGAGCAGCCTGGGTACAGTGAAGTAACATGGCGGCACGGGTCAAGAAAACTCTAATAGTCACCGGCCTTGCCTGGTTCGCGTTCGGTCTTTCGCTCACCTTTGCTCAGAGCCAGCGTGACCCTTTTTCAAGATGGCGTCCGACGCATGAACTCGCGAACGTCCGCTATGTGGGCAGCGCCGCTTGCGCCGAATGTCATGCCGCGCTGGCGGTAAAGCGTCTGGCCAATCCCATGAGCCGCGCCCTGGAACCCGCCGACAGTTGTAATGTCCTGAAAGCGCATCCTCGGTTGGCTTTTCGTAACGGCACATACAACTATCAGATCGTCCGGGAAGGAAATCGCAGCAGCTACACGATCAGCGATGGAGTTAACTCTGTTTCCGAACCAATTCTCTTTTGCTTTGGTCAGGGCAAGGCTGGTCAGACTTATGTGTTTCAACACCGCGGAGTGTTCTACGAAAGCCGAGTCAGCTACTATCAGGATACTCAGGGCCTGGACTTTACTATTCTGCACCCACGTTCGTTGCCGGCATCATTGGAAGACGGGTTGGGCCGGCCGATGACGACGGAAGGCGCGCAAGGCTGTTTCAACTGCCACTCCACCGCTGCGGTCAGCAATGCGCAACTACGACTCGATCATCTGAAGCCCGGAGTTACTTGTGAGGGTTGTCATGGTCCAGGCGAAAAACACATTGCAGCCATCAAGGCCGGCGGCAGGGACACGCAAATATTCAATCCGGCGAAGTTGGAAGCCGATGAGTTGTCACAGGATTTCTGCGGCGCCTGTCACGTGAGTTTTGAAAAAGCCTTGCTTATGCCAAAGCAGGATGGCGCGAATAATCTGCGCTATCAACCCTATCGGATCTTCAATAGCAAGGGCCATAGCGGCGATGCACGGATTAGTTGCGTCGCGTGTCACGATCCGCACGATCGTCTGGCAGAGGGCGCGGCCTTCTATGACCCAAAATGTTTGGCGTGCCATCTGACGACTCGGGGAGAGGCAAAGACTACTGCGCGCTCCGCTCCCGCCTGTCCGGTCAGCAAGCAACAATGCACTGCTTGTCACATGCCGAAGATCGATCTTCCCGGCGCCCATGGAAAGTTCACCGACCACTGGATCCGTATCGTCAAGCCCGGCCAGCCTACCCCGAATTGATTTCACCCGCGGATAAAAAGAAGACGATCCACGAAACCACACGAAATAAAAACGGAACCAACCCAAACCATTTCGCTTTTGCTTCGTGTGGATTCGTGGATGGTATTAACCGATTCGCCGACGGCAACTACGGCTTATCAGCGGCCACGGGACTAGCCATGGCCGTGATTCGCTTCTGCCATTCCGCCGGCGTGGTCGCTCGAAGCTGCGGTAGCTCAGCCGCGGCGATCACTAATTTTCGCACGCTCTTGATGACAACAAATTCAAGGGCCGCGCTTGGTTTCGCTGCTTCGTCGAGCTTTGCTAGTTGTGCATCACGCCACTCTGCGGTAACGGCATCACCCGCTGAAAGATGAGAAATCGCTTCCAGTCCGGCTGTCGCGATTGCCGATAGATTGTTCGTCAAAGGCCTGGCCTCCTGCAGGGCGGGCGATCGATCGACCATCGGTCCCAGCGCACGGCCTGCGGTTTGCCATTCAACCAGCGTTCGTTCGAGGTCTGGTCTATAAAGCGCAAAGCGCGGGGCATCGGAAAGGAAGGCATCGACGTTTGCCAAGAACTGGCGAGCCGCTTCGCTGTCCGGGCGCGCCGCATCGACCAGGCCGGTTAGCGGGCTCAACATTGTTTGCGGCCGCATTTGATAACGGCGGTATTGTTTGACGGGTTCGATTATCGATGCCAGCGTGCGCAATGGTCCGGTGTTGTCGCTTCCTGCCAGACGCCGGAGCAACATTCCATAGTTCTTTTCGTGAGTTAAGCCCAGGTCTTCCAGTTGGCGACTGATCACTGACAATCGTCGATACATGTCGTCGACGTCGGCGATGTTTCGCGGAGACCAAAGCCGCTCGGCTACCGCGGCCGTGCGCGGCCAGATGCGCGAGTCGATGGTTTCCGGGCTCACCCACTCTCCCCACATCGTCGCTTCACCACCCAGTACGTGTTTGGCTTCTTCCGCGGTCAGCGTGGAATTCTGCGGAATTGGATCGGCGAGGTAGTGTTGCGACGCGGGAAAGATCAGATCGATATAATAGCCGGCCGATAAAATCCCGTTGTAGCCTTGCTTTGCCGCCGCGGCCAGAGACTCTGGCCCGCGCCACGATTGAATCACCGCGTCCTTCGGCAGATCAGGATGCAGTATTTCTTCCCAACCAATCATTTTCTTGCCGTGCTTCTGCAGGATTTTTAAGACGCGTTGATTAAAGTAAGCCTGCAGGGCGTGATTGTCCTTAATGCCTTTCTCTTTCATGAAGGCCTGAATTTGCGGGTTGCGGTTCCACTGCTTGCCTTCGTTCTCATCGCCGCCGATGTGCATGTAGGCATCAGGAAAAAGCGCCGCCATCTCGCCCAGGAAAGTGTCGAGAAATTTATAGGTCTGTTCGCGCGTCGGATCGAGAGCCGGTTCAAAGATTCCGGCGCCGCGTTCGATCTTGTAAGGTCCCGGCGCGCTGCCGATCTCCGGGTAACCAACCAGCCAACTGGTGCTGTGTCCGGGAATATCAAATTCGGGCATTACTCGAATGCCGCGATCGCGAGCATAGGCAATAATCTCGCGGACCTGATCCTGGGTATAGAAGAGACCATCAGAGCCGAGAGTATGCAGTTTGGGAAGCTTTCGGCTCTCGACGCGAAAGCCCTGGTCTTCCGTCAGATGCCAGTGAAAGACGTTCAGCTTCACCACCGCCATCGCGTCGAGATTTCGTTTGAGAACTTCCATCGGCTCATAGTGGCGGCCGACATCAATGAGTAATCCGCGCCAGGCGAAGCGCGGTTGGTCTTGAATTCGAATACCGGGAAGAAAGTAGCCGTCGCGATCTCCCTGCAGCAGTTGCAGGAAAGTCTCCAGACCGCGAAGCGCTCCCACAACAGTGGGGGCCGCCAACCGTGCTTGCCTATCGGTTACCTCCAAACTATAGCTTTCGTTTTCATTGAGAGAGGGGACTGCTTCGCCGGCTCGTTCGCATTGTATGACCAAAGTCGCGGCGCTCTCATCGGTCGCCGGCTCAGCAGCAAGACTCAAAACTGTTCTTCCTGCCAGCCGCCTCAGCATGCGCGCAATGCCGCCGCGCAGGCGATCGTCTGCATAGCTCTTCACCATCACCTTGAAGCTTGCGGTGATGGGCAACCGTCCTGCTTGCATTTGCACTGACGCCGGCACAGGCATCAACGTAAGCTGACCTGCGGCGATCATTTCGCTGGCCGCGCGTTGAGCTTGCAGCTCGCCGGGCAGGTTAAAAGCATAGGTTAAAATCAGCACAAGAATGGTGTGTTTGGCAGTCTTCATGGTTACCGGGTTTCACCTCTATTGTTCGGGCAATTGGGTTGCTTGCAAACGGTTCTAATCGGTTCGGATTCGTGGCATAATAAGCGCGAATTTATTCGTCGCATTGTAACTGATTCATTCTGAATCGTAACGACCAAAAGCAGCCGAGAGAGAGATTTCTTGATGAGCATAAAGAACGCTCCGGGGCTTCACCCCAGAAGCAAATCGTTTGTCAGGACTGCGCTTCGTGGCGCGCGCTCTACCGTTCTATTTGCGGCTATTCCTGCTTTCCTTTTAATCGCCTGCCCAACAGCGAATGCCGGCAATCCCGCGGTTTGGAGCCTGGTTTGGAGCGACGAGTTCGAGGGTCCCAACGGCTCCGCGGTTGATTCGAGCAAGTGGTCCTTCGATATTGGCGGGAATGGCTGGGGCAACAACGAGCTTGAGACCTATACGAGCCGGACTGCAAACTCGGATCTCGAAGGTGGGTTCCTGGTTATCAAAGCGCTCAAAGAAACTTTTAAGGGGTCAGACAACATAACGCGCGACTACACTTCGGCGAGACTGCTCACGAAGAATAAGTTCAGCCAGGCCTACGGACGGTTTGAGGCGCGAATTAAGATTCCTTACGGTCAGGGCCTCTGGCCGGCCTTTTGGATGCTGGGCGACAATATCAATACGGCAGGCTGGCCCAATTGCGGCGAAGTCGACATCATGGAAAACATCGGGAAGGAACCGTCGATAGTTCACGGCACCTTTCATGGACCAGGTTACTCGGGCGGGAACGGCATAGGCGCGCCCTACACTTTGCCAAATGGTCAGAAGTTTTCCGACGATTTCCACACCTTCGCCGTCGAGTGGGAGCCGAACGTCGTGCGGTTTTATGTCGATGGTTTCTTGTACAAGACGATCACATCTGCGGACCAGCAGCTCGCCGGCAAGACATGGGTCTTCGATCATCCCTTCTTTATTATTCTGAATGTGGCGGTCGGCGGAGGCTGGCCCGGGAATCCAGATACGACAACAGTTTTCCCGCAACAGATGCTGGTCGATTATGTACGGGTCTATCAACGCGCCACGCCGTCAAATGTTCCGGTGCTACTTACGGAGGAAGGCTCTAACGGAGCCGTGGCGCTCGACTCAGTGACCTTCCAACGCGATCCCTTGCCCGTCAGGACTTCTCATAATTTCAGTCAGGACCAAACCACGAGGCTAATGCTGTTGTCTGCCAACCTGGACCTGCAGCCGGGAGATGATGCGTCAATGGTGACCGCCCGGGCCGACGATGGGCAAGGTCATATCGTCCCGCTGATTGTTGAATGGGTGGGCCGGCTGCCCAGCTTTGATTGGATCACTGTCGTGATTGCCAAACTGCCGGATGGGCTATTGAATGCCAATCAGGCGTTGATTAGTGTGACCGCGCAACGCTCTGGTCAATCCAGCAATCAGGTTTCGGTTTCATTATCGCCTTGATGCCGGGGTGGTCGCCGAATCGCTAGCAGAAGGAGAATCTCAATGCATAAACGAGTCGTTAGTGGGAAGCTCGCCGGTCTTGTAGTTGCTGCAATGATCTTGCTGTGCGTAGCCGCCTCAACGCTGGCCCAGGGGAAACCTGTCGGGGCCGGTCCGCCGCCGAACAATAATCCGAACCTCGGCGATCGTATTCGGCAGATTGATGAGAGCAGACTGCGTAGCGCGGAAGTAGACGCCGGCACGGAGGAAAGGAACCAAAAACTGGTGCAGGCGGCGATCGTAAACATGAAAGAGGATTACAAGCGCATTCAGGTGCTGCGCAACGACATCGCGCGAAATCTCGTCGCGCGCAAACCAATCGAATATAAGTTGGTCTCAGAACAGACGGCTGAAATTAATAAACGTGCCAGCCGCCTAAATGTTTACATGCTCGCGCGGGTCCCGGATGAAGAGAAGCCAAACACGGCCGATGAATTAAAGGACGAAGAGATGGTCGGCGCCCTGGTGAAGCTATGCAAGTTGATTGACAGCTTTACGGAGAATCCTGCGTTGAAGAATGCGGCCACTGTAAACTCAAAGGATGTTGCCAAGTCCAGGGAAGACAAAGCCAACGCCGATCGCGACCTGCTCGCGATCATCAAGCTGAGCGCCCACATTCAAAAAAAGTCGGTGAGCCTGAATGGGTCCCCATAGATCGCTGCTCAAGGGACGATGACGAACCAGGCCTCCTGCTTCATTACCTTTTGTTGCTGCATGTCTCTGCTTTCGATCACGGCTGAGTACCTGCCCGGCGCCAGACCGGTAAGTTTAACGTACTTGGCAAACGTCAAGGTGGGCAAAGTTCCTGTTGATGCATCGGTCAGCTGATAATCCACGGGCCGAGTCACCCGCTGGCCATCTTTCATTAAAGTGACGGTAACTCTCACCAATGGTTTGCCGCTTTCGCGGGCAACGGCCGCGTTGTATAGCTTGAAGAAAATGATCAGCTTATCGCTAGCATGAAATTCGCGACTCGGGCTGGGGCGAATCTGCACGTTGCCTTCGCTAAACACATCAACACTGCCGGCCTTCTGCTTGAGCGGTTCTGCGTGACGACTCAATACTGCATCCGTGGCATAGAAATCTGAACCGGCAGCCGGCAACACGAGCTGCTGTCGTTTGGCGGCGCTGTTGCCGGAAAGGCGATCTCTGACCATCAGATCAACGGTGTAATTGCCGGCTCCCAATTGCGCGTCCTGCCGGTAGAATATCTTGTCATTCAAAATCGATTCATACTGTTCCTTGGTTAAGGCAACACTAAAATTTCCGCCCAGGCGAGAAAGGATCTTGTCCTGGCCCTGGACTCTGATCACGGCGAGAACTTCAAGTTGCAAATGCTGCTGGTCGCCCTTGCGATCGAACCTTACAGCGGAGGGAGGCAGCTCGAACGAGAGGGGCACGATGTAGTAGTCTTCCGTGAATCTAAATGAGTTGAGCTCCATCGACAAAGGCAGCGTCGGGTGGGCCTGCATATTGGAAAAGTTAGCCAGCAGTTTCTGATCGTCAGGCGAGAAGGGAACAACCTGATTTGGTGGAATCGCATAATAGCCCGGACGCGCCGATACGTTTGTTTCGGGCCTGCGCACCTCGATCTTTACTTTGCGAAAAGTGCCGTCAAAGTTTTGATTTGTACTGCGGTAAGCGAGCGTGTAACGCGAACGGATCTCGGCATCGATGCGCTCGAGGCCGCCGGCGATGTCATTGGTATTCTTCAGAAAGCGTCCGCCCGTGTCTTCCGAGATTCGATACAACAGGTCCTGTTGCCGGTTCAAACCTTCCTGTCGGCTGATGTCAAAGACGCTTTCGCCGGCTCCCGCCCTGCGCCGGTGTTCCATATCAGTAGCGGCTGAGATCGCCCCGAGCGGCGAACTACCTACCAGCGCCCCTGACGTGGGGGCACCGCCCGTCAGACCGCCCGAATCGATAATATAGATGGCCACGTTCGCGCGATTGGCAATGTCGATCGTGCTTTGCACCTGCCAATCGAGGGCTTCGGTCGCGACAAATCCCTGCGAGAACATTACCAGCGTCTTCTTGCCCGGTATTGGACGCAGGCCTTCCGAGATCGCCGCCAACGCTGCGAGTACAGGCCGTGTCTGTTGCGTGCTGAGTGCCGATCTCAACATAACGTATTGTTCCAGCATCCTCTGCGCGATCATAGTTTGAGCGGCCGCTGATGACCCGGCAGCCCCGGCCTCTTGCGTCGCCCCGATCGGCCCAGTGTCTCCGCCGGATATTTGATCACGAAGCGAGCTGATGTTCTCGGAGATCTCCCTGGCTTCAGAAGTCTTGGCGACAGTCGAGCTGTCGTAAGCCTTCTCAACTGCCGCGATCAGTCGTGCTTTGTCCTGGGTGAAGGGTTGCAGCAGTTGCAATCCGCTGGAAATCGAGAAGATGGCAACTGAAACTGAATCACTCGCGGAAACGCGTTCGCGAATATACTTCACCACGCCTTCCCGCACGTGTTTCAGGTTCGCTAGTTCGGTGCTCTGCCCGTCTAACACCAGGGCAATGATATTTCGCGGAAGACCGTTTGGATTCCGTGCCTTTGGTTGAGTAGAGACGGTTGCGGTCGTCGTCTGCGCGACATCATCCCTGTGAGTAAAGTCATTGCTGGCGAGGGTCGAATCAAAGAACTCAATCTTCTGCGGCACGCCGTTTTCAGAAACCGTGAAGTCTTCCGGTTTGAGATCAGTAACGGCTTTGCCTTTCTTGTCCTTCACGATCACGTCGAGACTGACGAGGTTTGAGGTGACTTTGATTACATCATCGTCATCCGCGCTCTTGGTTTGCTTCTTGTCCTGTGATTGAACCGCGATAGCGGCGAGAAAGACGGCAAGAGTCACGAGCAAGCTGAGACACGCGCCCGTCCAGCGCTCCCTCAGAACAGAATTGTAGTGATATATCATTTATCGCAGTTCTTTCGGTCGGCATCCTTCTTAGGTCCGAAGGGCCACTATTCCGTCTCCGTTCGCGTGATTTCGTGGATCGTCTTCATTTCTTAGCCGCCGAACGATCCACGAAATCACACGAAGCCACGCTAAAGGATGTTAAGCCTTCGAACCTGAGATGCGCTCACTTCAATTCGAACCTCTGCTTCAATCCGCCCATCGTTACTTCAAACTCGCCCGGCTCAACCAAGGGTTTGTTATCTGAGCCAATGAATGAAAGATCGTCAGGGCCAAGCTTGAAGGTCAAGCTGCGGCTCTGACCCGGTTCCAGGTACACCTTCGCAAAACGTTTGAGTCTTTTTCCGGCTGGTGATAAAGATGCGACCAGATCGCCCACATAAAGCTGCAAGACTTCATTACCGGCTCGCTGACCGCTGTTCTTAACGGTGACGGTGACTGAGACATTTCCATTGCTGGTGATGGTCTGCTTATCGAGCCGCAGATCGCTATAGACAAAAGTGGTGTAACTCAACCCGGTGCCGAATTCGAATTGAGGGTTGAAGCCGGCGTTGTCAAAGCCTTCAGTCTCGAACGCCTTGTGATCATAGGTCAGCAGACCGTTTGGCGTGCGCGGGTAAGTGAAGGGAAGCCTGCCCGACGGATTGTAATCGCCGAACAGCACGTCGGCCACAGCTTGTCCTCCTTCGTGGCCCGGGTTGTAAGCCATCAGGACAGCGCCGGCTTTATCCACAATGCGGTTGATGATTCTGGGGCGGCCTTCGACCAGCACCAGCACCACCGGCTTGCCCGTGGCTTCGATCGCCTCGGCAAGTTTCAGTTGCGGTTCGCCCAGGGTCAAATCCGCAATGTTGCCAGGTGTTTCCGTATAAGATCCTTCGCCCACACAGAGCACCACCACATCGGCGTCTTTGGCGGCGCGCACCGCGGCGGGAATGTCTATTTCAGCTTCGATGTTTGTGGGTGTGCCGTTTGATGGGCCGGCGCCGCGCGTAATCTGTGTGCCCGGAACGTAGACGACGTTTGCCGCGCCGGCTTTCGCTTCGATAGCGCGTCTAATGGTCGGCCGATCCTTGGGGTAAAGCGCTTCTTCCGAACCTTGCCATACATATGTCCAGCCGTTATTGAGCGGGATCAGCGAGTCGGCCGTCGGTCCCGTCACGAGCAC
>WNFP01004461.1_pt1 | contig 11261 bp, 12 predicted proteins | sample 5400201 | NCBI WGS metagenome assembly WNFP01 (sample SAMN13153355, study PRJNA577476) | soil metagenome | isolation source: 115 cm saprolite under Madrone tree | place: USA:California | collected 2016-06-14
GCGTCTTCACCAGTCTTCTCGATGTTGTAAGGGGGGTAGGCGACGGCCGCGCTGTCAACGCGGGTCGCCGCATCGACCAGGCGGGTCAGACGATCGAAGCCAATCGTCGAACGGAACAACGGAGAGAAATCGAAACGATCCTTGACCATATCCTCCTCTGAGCAACATGGATACCGGCAACTTACCAACGGGCAGATGCCAGTCTTTGATGCACGGTCCCAAAATGGCTACCGTGCAATACTTTAAGTGGTGATTGCAACTTTTCTTTCAAGTATATTGAGAAGTAGGTTTACGATAACCTGCACAACAGAATTTTGCTACGTCAGACATCAGGGATTGATGTCAAAACCTCGAAAACGCGGGTCTAAATGGGCGGACCTCGCCGCCGGCATCGAGCAGGCGCGGCTGGCCGGCGCAGATGGAGGTCTGGCGAGCGCCGGGATGCGCGATTAGGGTTGGCATGCGGTGAGTGCTGCAACTGGGTCTATGCGATATCGAGCCGGCGAGCTCGCGGCAGACCGCCTCATACACCTGACGGGCACCCTCGCGGGCGTAGTCGGCTCGGCCATTATGCTGGGCATCGCCGCAGATGTTGCTGACCGGTCGACCTTCCTTGCGAGCCTTATCTATTCCGTTTGCCTTCTTACGATGCTCGGCGGCTCGGCAGCCTACAACCTCGCCTCCATCGCACCCCGCCGTCGGCTTCTGCGCCGATTTGATCATGCCGCGATCTTTCTGATGATCGCCGGTACCTACACCCCATTCACGACGTGCCGACTGGACGGCGTTTGGGCGATCGGAATGACAGCCGCGGTCTGGATTGGAGCCGTCACCGGAGCCGTCATGAAGCTGATCTGCCCAAATCGTATGGAGCGGGTTTCGATCGTCGCTTATCTGGCACTAGGCTGGATGATCCTGGTGGGGATACGACCCATGCTCAGCTCGGTGGACGTTCGGACCGCGCTTTTGATCGGAGTTGGCGGCGTGCTCTATTCTATCGGGACCGCCTTTCACCTCTGGCGGGCGCTGCCTTTCCACAACGCAATTTGGCACAGCTTCGTGGTGGTCGCGGCCAGCTGTCACTACGCAGCTATTCTGCATGGCGTGGTGTTGGCCCGATCGTGAGCGCCCCCTCGACGGACGGGAACAGAGGACATCCCTCAGGGTTGTCAATCGGTGCGTCGGCGACGAGAATGGCGCGTTGGCAATCCGGACGTTGGCATCACCGCTCCCGTTCCGACGTAGAATTGGGAGCGGCTCAGCAGTAACGCCGGTGGCCGCGGCTCGGCATGGACGGACAAGCCCCTTACTTGCCAAAACTCGCGACGCAACTGGCATGCAGCTGCGGATCGTTGATCGGCCCGCATTCCTTGCTGACGACGCTGCTGCCAATGACTTTGGACGCGCGATAGCCGGCCGCCAACTTCTGCACATCGACCTTGACGAGCTCGATTGTCTGTGGGGTGCCTTGCGCTCTGGCGCGGCCGGATAAAAGGGCGATGCCGATCATTGCCGCACCGGCGAGAACCATAGATTTTTTATCATTTGCTTTCGTCGGCCGGTTGCGGGTTCGCATTCGGATGCATGTCGACGCCCGTCTTAGTTCTTCAGCGCGTCCTTGAGACCGCCGACGGCGTTCTGGAACTTGCCTTCGACCTTGTCGGCCTTGCCGTCAGCCTCCAACTTGGCGTCGCCTGTCGCTTTGCCGATGGTCGCCTTGACCGAGCCTTTGAACTCTTTCACCGCTCCCGCGATCCGATCCTTGTTCATGATCATGTTCTCCTTCTGTGGATGAAACTCTCCGGGCATCAGGCGACCGTATCGGGCGGGTACGGAATAGCCTGCCGTCTGCACAATGCGTTCCTGCCCGATTACGCCCTGACCGGCTAGGCTCAGAAAGAGACGCCGCCGATGTGTCCGTGCACGAGCCATCCGATCACGAGGACGACGGCGATCAAGCCGAGTATGCCGCCGATCCCGACGGGTCCGCCTTGACGGTAGTAGCCTCCACGGTAGAATCCAAACCCGCCCCCGAACAGAACGAAGAGTAGGGCGATGATCAATAACAGTTCAATAGTTTTGTCTTTCAGGACTGGCGGTCGACACCAGACGTTTGAAAAAGAGCCGAAGCTCTATTTGATAAATCGGCACTAACCAAGAGTTTAAAATATGGTAGGATAAATAATTTACGAACACCTAAAGCAAATATATCTTATCCGCGTTGGATTATTATTCTGGTATATTTATGGCTCTCCAGGTCGAATTTTTGTAGACAAACAGCTGAGATTTGACGAGGCGAGCGGCGCCGATTACGTCTCTCTGGCGGACGAGGTCATCACCCTCGACCCAATGAATCCAACGATGGCAGCCCGGCTCGTCCAGCCGCTCGGCATGTGGCGCCGGCACGACCCGCCGCGCCAGGCGCTGATGCGGCATCAGCTCGAGCGCATCCTCGCCATCCCCGATCTCAGCAAGAATACCTACGAAATGGTGGCGAAAAGCCTGGCTTAGCGGCAGCGTCAGGAAGCGGGTTGCGCGGCGCCGGGTCCTACGACAGGGTGTGCCGCAGGCCGCGGAGGGGACGCTATGACGATATGCTCTGGAGCGACGTGCCGCAGCCTTCCACCCCGTCTCGGATCGCGCGAATGATCGCCCTACCGGAACGGCGCTACGACCTCTTGACATTGGGCGAGACCTTGCTGCGCCTCTCGCCGCCCGCCAACCAGCGCCTCGACCAGGCGCGGCTCTTCGAGATCGGGGTCGGCGGCAGCGAGCTCAATGTCGGCTGTCTGCTTGCCCGGCTCGGGCGCCGTGTCGCCTGGGTATCACGACTGCCCGAAGGACCGCTCGGCCGCATTGTCGACGGTGAGGCCCGGCGACACGGGATCGACACAAGCTGGGTGCGCTGGATCGCCAATGCGCGCCTCGGTTTGATGTTCTATGAGCCCGGGCCCGAGCCGCGAACCAGCCGCGTTATTTATGACCGCAAGTATTCGGCAGCCTCGCAGCTCGGCTTTGAAGATGCGCCTTGGGAGGCGCTGGTTCAGTCGAGTAACTGGCTCCACCTGTCAGGCATCACGCCGGTGCTCGGCCCGAGTTGCCGGGCGCTGATCCTGCAATTGGCCGCACTCGCCGCGGCGGCCGGAAAGCCGGTGTCTTACGATCTGAACTATCGCACGACCTTGACCACGCCGCCGGAGGCGCGCGAGCTGCTCGAGCTGGTGGCGCCGCATCTCCACCTGCTGGTGCTCGCCGAGCGCGACGCGCAAGCCGTGCTGAGCTTTGCCGAGGCTGGAGAACAGCTCGCCGCGGCGATCGCGGCACGCTATGGCGTTCCGCTCGTCGCCCTGACGCGGCCGCCGGAGGTCGAGCCCGGCACGCTTCTTCTTGCCCGCGGCGAGCTCCGTTACGCACCGCGTTACCCGGTAGAGGTGGTCGACCGCATCGGCGCCGGAGATTCGTTTGTCGCAGGGTTGATCCATGGCCTACTCGACGGCGATCTCGATCTTGCGATCCGCTTTGGTGCCTTTGCCGCGGGGATCGGCCTCGCCACGCCGGGCGACATCAATTATCTCAGTCCCGAGGACGTCGTCCGGTTTCACGCCGACACGATCGGCGGGCTCGAACGCTAACCCTGTGGCGGGTTTCAACATTTAGTATTGCCGCTGCTGCATACCAGCAAGCCGGTCAGGATCGGTCCGGTGACCGTCGATAACAGCGTGAACAACTTCTGTACCTGCGCGGCGCCCGCATCGGCGACAAAGATGATGTCCCTGTCTTTCACAGGAAACCGATCCGCGAGAAAATAGGTGTTCGCGTCGGCGAGATCGAACCGATAGACGACAGGCGAGACCCCGTCCTGGGCGCGTGTCGCGATCGGCTGGTCGAGCGCGCGGACGACCCCCATCGGCTCGTAGCGGAACAGGAACACACCATTGGGGTTCGCCAGATCGTCTCGCAATCCCTGAGATTTCGCCAGCGCCTCGCTGACCGTGAGCTTCTCGGCGTCGAAGGTAATGGCGGCATTCCTGCCCGCTGCCCCGAAAACGCTGAAGGTTTGCGGCACGCGGACGAGGGTGAGAACGTCGCCTGGCCGCGCGTAGATGTCCTCTGCCGGGTCGGCAACGAGCCGTGCGAGGGGTATCGTCGCGGTGACACCCTCGCGCGACAGCCGGACAAAGATTTCGTGGATTGGTGTGGTGACCGCGCCGTAAACGGTAGGCGTGATGAGGGTGGTGGTGGTGCCGCCGGCAATGGTAAGCGTGGTGGGTGTTGTGGTGCCGCCCGCAGCGGCGATCACCTGCAGCAGCCTGTCGCCCCCGGGCGAAAGCGGGATCCTGGCACCAGCGACCATTTCCCCCGCCACCGTGACCGAATTCGCGGCGCTCTTCCTGACGATCACCAGCGCTTGCGGCCCGAGCGCCTTATCCGCAAGCAGTGCCTCGATCGTTTGCTGGACTTCAGCCGAGGTTCCTCCGGCGGCTCGAATTCGGCCCGCATAAGGAACACTGATCGCGCCATCGGCCGCTACCAGTTGGTCGGGGATCGTAGCGCCTTGCCGGCCGCCCGCCGCTGCAGCCGTCTCGGCCGAAAACGGCGCGGTCGCGGGATTGCTGGCGCCTGGCCGCTGATCTGGTGATGGTGTTCCCGGGCGCGTGCCGGGGGCGCCGAAAAACTGATCGAAAGGCAAATTCGGCCCGCCCGGAGTTTCGGGTGCCGGTACCCCGATTCCGGGCGCTGTTGGTCGGGATTCCGGCCCAAGCGGCTCGGTCGCTGGGCGCGAACCCGTAAACGGCTGTACAGGCGCTTCGCTGAACAGCCCTCCGGCCGCACTTTCCCAGATCGTGACCGAGATCGTATCCCCGATCGCAATCTTGAGCTCCGGCGGATCGGCGTCTTTTTCGAAGCGCGCGTGAAAACTCTCCTTGGGCTGGGCGAGCAAGGTCGAAACGACCCGCTGGTCGACCGGGACCACGTCGAAGAGGATTTGATCCTCGGACTGCGCCGGAGCGACCACCGCGGCCGCCGTCGGTGGCCCGGCGCTCGAAAGCATCGAGCACCCGGCGAGCGATAGGATGGTCAAACCACCGAAATGAGCACCAAGCTTCATAAGTTTGCCGAGAATGTTCTGCTATTTTCGGAGGTAAATCCACACAGTTGCGAGGTTGGGGACCCGCAAAGCGTTGAATGTGTTATTATCAATGAAGAATCAATCGTGAGGCGCGAATCCGTCGCGTAGGTGCGGCAATGCAACTGCAGTTGCAGACTTGGGTGGAGGTCGAGGCCTACCTCGAATCGAGCCGGGGCATCATCCTGCCCATCGGCTCGACCGAGCAGCACGGTCCGACCGGCCTGATCGGCACGGACGCGATCTGCGCCGAGGTCATCGCTCGGGGCGTCGGTGAGGCCGCTGGAGCGCTCGTCGCTCCGACCGTCGCGGTCGGGATGGCCCAGCATCATCTCGGCTTCGCCGGCTCGGTGACCCTGCGGCCGAGTACATTGATCGCGGTGCTCCGCGACATTGTCGAGTCATTGTCGCGACACGGCTTCGAGCGCTTCTACTTCATCAATGGACACGGCGGGAATATTGCCACGGTGACCGCGGCATTCTCGGAGATCTACGCCGCGCGGAGCTTGGCCGCCACGGCAAACGTCCCGCCGGTCAAATGCCGGCTGAGAAACTGGTGGCAGAACCAGGCGGTGCAACAATTGGCGAAGGAGCTGTACGGAGGATCCGAAGGTAGCCACGCGACGCCGAGCGAGGTCGCGGTCACGCAATTCGCCTTCCCCGATGCGATCAAATCCGCACCGCTCGATCCGCCCGTAGCGCCCCGGGGCGATTTTACCGATGCCGCCGACTATCGCCGGAAATTCCCCGACGGCCGGATCGGGTCCAACCCTGCCTTGGCGACGCCGGAAGCCGGACGCCGTCTCTACGATGCCGCGGTTGCCGCGCTGGCGTCGGACTATCTCGGCTGGGTTGCCGCCTAAAGATTGATGCCCCCCATTGGCTGACCGTCGCGATCGAATTGGGTCGCCAGCCGCGAGAGCGCATCCCGGCAAATGACTGTCGCAACACTGGCCACCGAGCGGTAGTGTCTCGGTTTGAATTTCCCCTTGCGACCCTCTGGTTGTGTAAAAACGCCGGAAACAATCATCACGATGTAACAAAATTATCGGTTTGGGTTATATGACAGACCAATGTTCTTAGTTTGTCCACACTACCGCTAATCTGTGTCCCAATGATACGCCGATGTCCATTCGATCCCAGACCGATGGGGTCGGCTATCCACCGCGCCGGCTCCTCTCGCTCGGGCTCTGACAGGAGCTCCTTTGGAACCGCTTGCAGCACAGTGGCCGCTTCTTGCCGAGCCTGGTCATGTGGCAGCTGGGCGAAGTGAACCGCCACGACGCGCCAGCTGGCCACCGCTGCGAGAAGGCCGCCTACCGCCATCGCCAACACCGGAGAATGAGGGCGCAGCTGAGAGGATTCTCGAATCGCCTCTTCGATGATTGGGTCGAGCTCGACGACCCGCCGAATCCGCTCCTGCCGCATTGGCCGCGTCTCCGGAAGTTCCGGGCCAGCCAGCGCCAAGGTACAGACAAACCGCCGCATAACCTCGGTCGAGATGTCCGCGATCAGGGTGGCCAGCCGGCGACTTGCGCTACCGAAATCGGTTCCCGCGAGCACGGCGCCGGCGGAGACGATGCCAACGCAGATCTCGGTGCAGCGGATTACGGCGAGCATAAAGGCTTCGCCGTTTGCGCCCCCGGTTGCCCCGAGCTGGCTGCTCGCGATGATTGCCACCGTGATCCCGGCAAGCTGCGCCGCAAGGGCTACAAAGTTGCGGAGTATCGTGGCAACGAAAGCGCACCCCGATCCCCCCAATGCCAGACCCGCGAGAAAGGCGACGCGGTCCTGCGGGAAACACGCAGTCAGTACCAAGATCGCCACGGCGCCTGCTACAGTGCCGATCATGCGGAACCAACCTTTGCGCAGCGAAGCGCCGAGCTGTGGCTAACAAACGAGAGCCGCGGTTGTTCCGGCCCAGTAAGTGTTGTCGAGCTCAAGCCAAAACGCAAGATAGAGCGCGAGGCAGACTGAAACCCACAGTCGCAAGCCAAATAGCAGCGGTGGCCCTGCAGCCCTTGACGCATTCACCAAGCGGGCAGCGAAGGTCGCACTAGATGCAACCGGCGAACCCTGCCCCGGAGGCCCAGCCTCTGTCATGAAACGAATTTTGGCCGAAGCCTCTCAATTTAGATCGTCCGTCAGAGATCGATCACGATATCGCCCTGGGGCCGAGAGCAGCATATCAGCGCATTGCCGTCGGCCGGCGGCTCAACCGGGTCGGGCCGATAGCTGATGTCGCCGCCGATGAGCGCCGTCTCGCAATTGTGGCAGACCCCGGTGCGGCACGACCATCGCACCGGTACATCGCACGCCTCGGCCATCTCCAGGAGGCTTTGGAACACCGGGTCCCAACGGACATTGAGGCCGCTGCGCGCGAAGGATACCAGCGGCCCCGTGCCGACGGGTTCGGCCGGCGGGTGCGGCGGCTTGAGCGGAGCCGCGGCAATTCCCGGTGTCAGGGACGGACCCGCTCCGAACGTCTCGGTGTGAATGCGGTTGGCGGCTACTCCCCAGGCTGTGAGGCCGGCCGGCAGATCGGTCATAAAGGCAGGCGGCCCGCATAGGTAGAAATCGGCATCGCGGGGCACGCCCAATTCTTCAAGGACGCCCACTCCCAAGCGGCCGGGGGCGTCAAAATCGACGGCTTGCCGGTCCGCGGCACCGGGTGTGCTGTAGCGGATATGGCCGTGGGTGTGGGGCAACGCTCTGAGGCGGGTACGCACTTCCTCGGCAAACGGATGCTCCGAGCCGTCATGGGCTCCGTGGATCCACCAGACCTCTCTCGGCGACCTCACGGCCGCCAATGCATGCAGCATAGCAAGCACGGGGGTCACGCCAATGCCGGCACTCAGCAGGATGACGGGTCCGTCACCGCCCCCTAGCGTGAAGCTGCCGCGCGGAGCGCTCACCTCAATGAGATCTCCGACCCGAACCTCGTCACCGATATAGGCCCCAGCCACGCCGTCGGGATTGCGCTTGACGCTGACGCGATAGCCGGTGTTGCTCGGCTCGCCCGACAGCGAATAGCTGCGCAGCAGCGGGGGCGCATCGGGTGTCGGCCGCAGCCGCAGCACGATGAACTGTCCGGGTAGGCCGGGTGTCAGAGGGCGTCCATCGGTCGGCTCAAGCAGCAGCGAGGTCACGCTGCCACTCTCACGCTTCTTGCCCGCTACACCCATCGGGCGGAACCCGGTCCACGCCGCCGGCGGGCCGATCGCCGGAGCGAGCCCAGGGTTGCCGCTCGTCCCGCCGGTGCTCTGCGTCCGTTCGAGCAGCGCCTCGAACGACCGGCGCCAGCCGGCACTGAGCGCCGGAATGCGCAACGCCCGTTTCAGCCGGTCCGCCGGATGGCCGGGCTTGTACAAGAGCGCATTCACGTCGGAGATGGTCATGGTCTCGGGCCCTTGCGTCACCCGCACGATCTCGTCGCCAGCCCCGACCTCTCCCTCTTCCAGGACACGGAAGTAGAAGCCGGGCCTGCCGTGCGAGACGAGCAGCGCGGCCATTCGTGGCTCGTTCATGCGAATGCCGATCCGGTAGCAGGTGACGCGCGGTTGCGTCACCTCGAAAACAGCGCTCCCGATACGGTAATGATCGCCGATGCACACCTCGTCATCGGACAGACCTTCGACAGTGAAATTCTCCCCGAATTCTCCAAAAGTGAAGTCGCTTCGGCCAAGGTGGTTCTGCCAATAGCGATAGGAGTCGATCTGATAGACGAAGACGGCCCGATGCTCGCCGCCGTGTCCGGCCAAATCCCCTTGACCATCGCCGTCGATATTGAGCCGCCGCACCATCCGCCGGCCCTGAACCGATGTCTTCCAAACGGCAGTGTGAACAGTCTTCCCTTGCCACGCGATGTCACGCGGAAGACCCACGTTTACTGAGATCAATCGCGCCATTACTTATTCTCCAACCGCCGACCAACGCTTCGCTCAGCCGGTGGACCTTCTTCGCGGTTCGGTCCGACGTCGGGCCTTCGGCGACCACGCCTGATTGGCCGTGCGCAGCCTGCTGAGCCTGAAACCAAGATCAAGCTGAGGTGGAAGGGAATACTCGCTATCCGGCAGACACCCTTGCACGCTGTGAGGGAATAGCAGTTCCAGGGTCGCTTACGCCAGTCTCGGCAGCAAGAAAAACGCCCATCTGCGCCACGATGAACGCGGTTAGGTCGGCGTGACTACGCCCGCCAGGTCCCAACCCCTCTTCCACGGGTACATAGGCACTGCGAGTCCCATGCGGGCTGATATCGCCTTGATGACGGCGCGCAAACGACACGCAATACTTTGCAAGGCGTTCGAGCCGAGGCTATGTCGCACTCAGTGGGGCGAACGATGGCCGAAAAGTGCGGCAAGCGATGGATGGTCATAGATTACTCGCCCGGAACGAACTACCGCTCGACACGGTCTTGCTCGCCTGCCAACTGATCGGCAAGATATTGGTGCGAGAGACCCCCGAGGGCTCGGTCAGCGGACGCGTTGTCGAGACTGAGGCCTACCCGGTCGGCGACGCCGCAGGCCACGCCTATCGGGGGATGACGCCGCGCAATCGCTCACTTTTCCTATGTCGCGGGCACGCCTACGTCTACGTGGCCTATGGCAAGTTTTGCATGCTGAACGTTGTGAGCGAAATCGCCGGCGTCGGAGCGGGCATCCTGATCAGAGCCCTCGAGCCGATGGACGGAATACCAATTATGCAGCGAAATCGTGGCGCCCAGAGTTTGCGCCACCTGACGCGAGGACCGGGGCGCCTCACCGTGGCGCTTGAGATCGATCGCCGTCTGGACGGCACGGACCTCTGCCGGAAGGGTCCTTTATGGCTTGCATGCGACGACCAGAACCAATGGGAAATCGGGAGAAGCGCACGAATCGGCCTTTCGCGTGAGGTCGAGCACTTGCTGCGCTTCTACATCCGCGGCAATCGGTTCGTCAGCGGTCCGAACACGCTTAACCGCTGAGCTTTGGACAAGACGGATGACCGGTTTCAGCGCTACCTCGCCGTTGGCGCGCGTGCCGACGAAGGACAGGAATCCACCCGCAGCGGAAATCCAAACTGAGGCGCTACCCACCCAGCTGATCCGTTGCGAAGTCTTCATTTTAGGGTTAACCTCGGGCCGCAACTGATCTGGGCATTAGACATCCCGTGGTTCAGGCTCGCGGTTGGTGCCGGACCCCGATTGACACAACTTTAACTCTTGGACCGCGGTGGAATAAAGGTTGAAGATCTTCGGCTGGATTTCCGCATGACATCAGCCGGCTCAAGCTCGTCTTCTGGCTCCTTTGCGACCCCCGACGCTGGATCGGGCTACTTTGCGACTGCAGAGCATTACCAACACCTCGCAAAAGGAGTGGTCGACGCCTTGTACAGGGGCGGCGTGGTTCTCGTATCCGGAGATCCGCCCGCATGCCTGCCGATGCTCGTCGAAGCGCTGAGGACCGCAGCAGCGCCGCGGGCGGTGATCGAGATCTCCTGCGGTCCTGCGCTCGACTTCAGTGAGCTATACGCCGGCGCGGTGCTCCCTCCTCCGATCTACGTCTTTGACGACGCGGACCGGCTGTCGGATGTCCAGATCGAGGCTCTGCTCGACGCGACGCAGGCGGTGCCGCTGAGTGCGCCGACGCCGAGAGCGGGTGTGCTGGTGGCGAATTCGTCCTTCCCCAGCGCGCGCGGCAAGCCGGTGCAAGACCTCCTCGAGGAACGGCTCGCGGCGCGCCTACGCCTCGAGCAGCTCGACCGTGACGAGACCGAGGCGTTCATTCGTTACCAACTGCCGCCGGACGGCGGGTCGAACCTCCTGACGGCGCAACGCGTGGCGCTGATCGCGATCACCTCGGGGGGTGATCCCGCGGTGGTCAACCGCCTGGCATATCGTATGTTCGCCGAACCCGGGGCGAGCCTCGCCAGGGACGAGGTTGCGGCGCCGCGGGCAAGCTGGCGCCAAGTTGCGGGAATCTTCGTTTGTCTCGCTATCTTCGGGCTGATCGTAGGCGCTGTAGGTTCGCGGGATCTCGGCGGTCTTGTGGGCAATGTGCTGCCGCAGAAAGACAACATCGTCCCTGCCGCGGGGGTGCCGGCTCAAGGGGCGTCGCCAGTAGCGTCGTCAACGACCGGCGCCACCAAGGCGGCG
>WNFP01015014.1_pt1 | contig 11259 bp, 9 predicted proteins | sample 5400201 | NCBI WGS metagenome assembly WNFP01 (sample SAMN13153355, study PRJNA577476) | soil metagenome | isolation source: 115 cm saprolite under Madrone tree | place: USA:California | collected 2016-06-14
AATTCATCGTGCACTTTTTCCAAAATATTGACCTGGCCTGCGGCATCCGGGTGGCTCGCGAGGTCGCGTTGTATTGATTCTGCAATATTTGCGGGCACGAGTTCGGCCGGTGCATGCACTTCGGGATTGGGGACGCTTGGAATTGATGAAAAATCGCGGTGCGCAATGGCGCCAGCATCCTGCGGGATAACGCCATGATCCGTGGGGATTTCGGCGTGGACTCCTGCGTCAGGGACTTCCGCTGTATCTGAAAATATAGAAGCGCCGTGGCCCATATCACTCACGCCGCCTGCTGCCCGGACTGCGCTTACTGTCTCCGAGTCACCGGTGTGGCCGGTGGATTCCAGGAGCCACGCCGGCGGGGTTTTGTGCGCCGCCTTGTATGCTTTATAGAGGTCTTCGTTTGTGCCAAGGTGCGCGCCGCCTGCGGCAGCATGGACTTCAAAATGTCCCGCGCCCGCCGCGTCTTTAATATACTCCACCTGGTCGCCTGCATGGCTGATCCCCGCATCTGCGATGGGGATTTTTATGCCGTTCACTTCGACCATCGAATTTGCCCACGCCGCGCGGAATTCTTCCTGCGTCATTGTGCCTTCTCTAAAGAGTTGAAGCGCAGCTTTCGAGATATTCCCGCCGTGTTCGATCGTCGCGATCGGATGCTCGGCAAGTGCGTCAAGCACCGATGTTCCTTCCGGTGATTGAATTTCCGGAGTGCCCGTTCCCAGATCGGGAAGTTTTGAAAAATCACGCGCAGCAATTTTCCCCGATCCGGGGATATCGATGTGTTTTTCCGGGAAGGGTGATGGTTTCGGAATATGAGAAACTGACCCCGTCGGTTTATTTTCGGGGATGAGTGTATCGTGGCCAGGCGCTCCGCCTTGCGGATGGCCGTCGCCCACCGCTTCGACGTTCGTGCCGAAGAATGCATGGAGTCCTTTACCGAGAGTTTTCCCTATGAGGCCGGAGCCAACAAGCGCCCCAGCGCCGAGAGATACCCCCCACCGCCACCGCGCAGCAATTTTCTTGCGGCGGTTCAGGTCATCTTCGCTTATGCCAAAGCGGGCCTCGATGTTGTCATCATTATTTTTTAAAAATTCGACAAGGCCGGCGACAACACCGTCTTTTTCGGCGGTCTTCAAATTATTTTCAAAAGTTTCACGGAGGTATTCAGAGTGTTCTTCAAATTCCCGAGCGAATTTTTTATCCTGGCGCTTTTGTATCAACCCCTCAACAGTAATTGTGGTAACCCCGGTTGATAATATCCGCTGTACTACCCGCCCTCCGCCGATGAATGCCGCAAGCGCAGTGCTTGGGCCGGCTGCCAAACTTCCCGCAATGAGGATTCCGGAATAGGCGAGTTTATATTTAAGCGGCAGCTTTTTGTACCATTCAGCCCCTTGGCGGATCATCCGCCCGATTTTGCTGCCCGTCGTTTTATCCTTTTCTTCCGCAAGAATTTGGGTTTTTAAATCGTACAGCTCTTTGAATTCCGAAGCGAGTTCCTTGCCTGCGAACTCTGCGTGCTTGGAAAGCAATTCCTCGGCAGACAAGCCCTTTAATTCCGGGTCATTTTCTATATATATTTTTTCTTTTTCGGCGAATGCAGCACTGCGAGCCTCAAAATATTTTTTCCGCGCTCGTTCAAAATAATCCGCATCGTCTCTCTCATCCGTTTTCTTCTCTTTATTTTTTTTGAATGCGAGATCATGCCGCCCATACTCCTCTCTTGCTTCGCGGAGGGCTTGTTCGGCGTCAGGCATCTGCTCTTCTTTGGGTTCGGATTCTTTTATATGAGGCAAAATTTCTGTTCGCGGCGGAATTTCTCCCGGCGCGGGAGGGGTATCGATCTGCGTTTCCAGGGGTCGCTGGAGCTCCTGCTCTGGATTTCGCGGTTCTTTTGCGACGTTTACTTTTGCAGCCTGTTCAAAATTGATAAGCAAATTTGAATCTTCTATATTCATACTGGAAATCTTTTTCCCGTACTGCCCTTCAAAATAACTTTTAATTGCCGGGATCAAATTGCTAAGGTGGGGCTTTATGAGTGTCTTTACATATCCGCGTGCGTTAATGTCCAGGTCATGAACAGCAATCCCACCCTCGGTGTTTATAATTGAACCTTTGATTTTTATTTTTCCTGCCTTGAATCCGCCGTTGAGCTCCGCGTTCAGTTCCACCCCTTCGGAAGTCTCTGTGATCTCGAAGCTTTCGATCTTCGCTTTATTGCCGATTTGAGCGCCGATGATATTTTTAATTGCATCAAGGGAAAGGATAATTTTTTCGTTACCCTCAGCATTTTCAGGTGTTTCCGCCGTTGCGGTAGGTGTCTTTGTTTCAACCATGTCGTCTCCTGTCTTTGGTTTTTGGGCCCCAGCAGAAGAGCCGAGGAGCTTCGCCGCCGTCTCGGTTCGAATAACACCTTGTGCAAGCGCCCGCATGATTGCACCTTGCCGGTCTTTTTCCGAGGCAGCCCCTTTTATCGCCGTAATTGCCTGAAGCGCCTTTTCCGCCGCTTCGGCTTTTTCAGGCTCCAGAAGGTCGTCAGCGAACTGAACTTCAATAGTATCGAGCGCCTCTTGCGCAGCTGATTCCGGATTTTCTTTTGGCACTTGTTCCATTGGGTATATTATATGTTATTTAATTTAACTTGTCAATCCTTCGGAATATCCCGATAGCTTGGAATCGTGCCATGCCATTCCTGATTCAAATATATTGCGGAACGTTGATATATATCATCTTATCACGAAAAAATAGGGCTGAAAAATAAAAAACCGGGAATTTGTGATTCCCGGTGGTTGGTAAAAAGTGCTGGTTTCGGGGCTAGAATGCCCACTTTGGGTCTTTTGGCCCTTTGTTGCCGTCGTATTGCCGCGAAAGTATCCTTCTCATGACATCGAGGATTTTTTCATGAGGGGTTTTGCCGGCCCGGAGATCGTTCAGATAATTCGTCGCAATTTGTTTCTCGGGGTTTGGCCGTTTTTCCTTTATTTCGAGGAGTCGCGCGACGATTGCTTCCCTGCTTGGTTCCGACTTCGGAGTTTGCGCTCCGGGTATCGCAACTGCGACGGGGACAGGAGACGATACCGCGTGGCCGTTTGAGCCATGCTTTGTCATCACCCGCGATTCCGTGGATACTGCGGGACTTGCCGGTGCTTGCGCCTGTTTTGGCGCGGGCACTGGCGTTACCTGGGGAGTTGGGCCGGTGAGAGCGGCGATTTCGGCTTCGATCCCATTGATCTCAGCTTCTATCGCTTCAAGAGTATCCGTGTTCGGATCCTCGTTTGCCCACTCTTCATCCATGCGCCGCCCTGCATCCGCGAGCCGTTCTTCAAGTGCAACTTTCGGATCAGGTTTTTGAGGTTCGGATACTGCGAGGTTGACAAGCTTGGCTTCGATCTCTTTGATCTCAGCGTCAGCCGTCTTCATCCCTTGCAGGTTCTTTGCCTTCTTTGCCTGGTCCTTGCGCTCTTTGGCATCCGCAAGCTGCGTTTCGAGCGTGGCGCGCGGCTTCGATTCCACTGCCTCCGCCTTTTTCAGCTCTCCCTGAAGTTCCAGAATCTTATCCTCGATTCCCTCAGCTTCCCGAGTTTTGGCGCGGGCTTCTGTGAGTTTACCCGAGGAACGAAGATTCGCGGCTTCTTCGTGGAGTCCGGCTGCTTGAGCGTCGAGCTTGGAGATTTCCACCACCAGGCTCGAAGCAGAATTGGCTTCAGTCTCTGCTACCGGCTGGTTTACCGGTGCTTCGACTTCTTCCATTCTCCCTTTTGCCGGGGCAGTGTGAGTCATTTCCGGCCGGCGTCTCTCATCGCGAGAGCGTCGTTGCATCCGTGGACCTTGGCCTTGAAGCCAAGCTTCCAGACCATCACACGCTTCCTTCATCTTCCGGACCTTTTGCCGGAGTCCGAGGACCTTTGCGACGTTCGTCCATTCTCTCAGGTTTTTTTCCACCTCTTCTATTTTTTGAACAAAGAGGGGGAAAAGGTTCCCCACTGCATCCCGGTTAAAAGTGGGAAGTTCGACGCCGGTCGCTTCCTCCAGCTCTTTTAGCCAGAATAGGAGCGTTCGGCGGTTTTCGCCGAGGAGAACATAGACGACTCGGTCGCCGATGTCTTTCTCCCCGGTTACCGTAGTGAGATTTCCACGCAACGCCTCGAAGATCAAGGCGCCGTCGATGATGCCACAATCCTTCGAAGACAGTTTGCGAAATTCACCCTGAATGGCGCGGATATCCGCGACATCCTTGTACCCCAGCGCGTTCAAAGGGCGACCCTTCAAACGCTCTGCAACCTCTCGCGCGAGGGCGATAATTTCTTCGCCCGCTTTAAATGCACTTTCCCGTATATCAGCCATAATCCATCCTTTTCCGCGTTTAAGCGGATTTAAATTGTGATTTGAAGGCCTTTAAAGACCTCCTTTTATACTGGCTATATGTTAGCAATTTTATGAATGTTTGTCAATCCCTAAAAACGCTTGAAAACAAAGCGAAATAAGGCTTTTTATCAAAAAGGCGGGAAATTATCCCGGCATTAATGTAGCGCCAGTGAAGAGCATCCCGAAGTGTCTGGTTTGCAAATTTATAAAAATAGTGTATTTTATTGTGGTAAACTAGAGTCAAAAGATGGTGCCTGTAGCTTAATGGTAAAGCTCCGCTCTGTGGCAGCGGCGACGTGGGTCCGATTCCCATCAGGCACCCAAGCCATGTCTTAATATAACCGACGATGATCCGGCCAATTCGGGGTTCTTTTCATATTCTTTCGCTCTGTATACAATCCGCTTCGGAAGTAAGATATCGCCTAAATAAAAAACCACCCCAGTATCCCGGGGTGGGCTATAGTGTTTCTGTTATTGGGAGGCTGCGTGTCCCCCGTGCGCAACGGCAATAGTCATGGTGGGACTACGCCGGCTGCTTTTCCGCTGATCTTTTAGATCAGCGAGAATTGGCAAGGCGACTTTTCGGTGAGGAGGAAAAAAATCCGGCATACGCAGAATTTCTTCCACGGAAAACATGCTGACCTCTTCTCCTTCATCGCCCATCGGAGCGAGCTCTGGGGTGTACCCGAGATTCGCCCGGAAGAAAAAGTAATCGTGCGATCCGCGATCTTCGCTCGAGAGAAGGATTAAATCCTTCTGCTCGACGTCCACCCCACTTTCTTCCAGAAGTTCCCGCGCTCCCGCGGCCGCCTTTGTCTCGCCCGGTTTACAGCCACGCCCCTCGCCTTCTTGGAGCCAGGGCGCTTGATCATCAAGCACCCCAGTTTCTTTTTCTTCCTCTTTTTTTCGCTTCCTTAGCCAAGCTTTCATAGCCTGCCTCCATAATATAGATTTATTGACAACCAGACTCTATGGGCCATGATAGCATATAAACAATATTTGTCAATATCATTCAGATATTGCTAAAAGCCGCAAATAAAAGCCCCGCACCGAATAAGTGCGGGGGTTGAGGTTATGTGCTATGGGGTTCGGCGAGACGTGCGATAAGCTGCCGGAGGTTGCCCCGGGCTCTTGCCTCATACTTTTCAAAGAACTTCGGACGGTAATAAATGCGCGGACGGGCGAGGAAACCGTTGAGCACTTTTACGCGTTCCCGCCTGTAGATTTCATCCGGCACCCAGGCGTATTCTTTGCGAATTCCGTTTTCGTATGCGTCAAAGGTATTTTTCGCTGCGCCGAGGATCATGAGGTCGATGTCGCAGAGAATCTCTTCGTCTATATACTTTGGGATGCGATCGTGGCGGGTGAAGCTGATGAGCCGCACTGTCTCCGCGATACAGCCGGGCGATATGCCCCGCCTTTTCAAAAGTTCGGCCATCCAGATGCCACTCAGTTTTTCGTTCTCTGTCCCACTGGCATCATAGACTGCATCATGCCCTCAGAGCGCTGCTTCGAGGGCAAGAGGATTTTTTGCTTCCTGTCTGATTGCGCGGAACATTCGGATGCAGTGCCCGATATGTCCGTCAAGAGTGTGGTAAAAACGTTTCGGTTTGTTGTATTGGGCATTGAGTTCTTTCCAAGCTATTCTTCCTTGCGTCGGATTCATGCCGAGCGATGCAGTAAATTCCATCCAAAGATTTTGTAACGTTTTCATATATCCTCATTTTTCTTCAAGTTATTGTTGAATATTTTGACTTTTTCTTTCAACTCCCCAAGCGTGCATGACGTATCGATATGCGTAATATTCAGGCCACGCTCTTTTGCAATGTTCAGGGAGGTTCCGCGGTCCGGAATTCGATCAAGAAACGCAAGATGCTCAGGCGTGCCGCGCTCCATGATGCGTCTGCTATTTTCAGCTCTATCCCCGCATTCGAAGTCGATGATTTTTCCGCCGATGAAGCGAAAGAGCGACTTTTTGGGAGCGAGGCCGTAAGCAGCTTCTACAAAAATATTCGCTCCTCGCGGAGCTTGGCGGAGTTCTCGCACGAGGCATTCAAGCCAGCTCTTCTTTAGAAACCGCGATACTTCGGCGTCGCGACTCGTGGCCAGAGCGATGAGGTCTTCCGTACCAAACTCTTTTTTAAGGATTGGCTTAAAGCGTTCGCTCCACGAGTCGGTTTCGATCACAAAGTTTGTCGGACTTTCTTTACGGAGCATCCGGAGGAACGTGGATTTTCCCGAACCGGGTTTACCAACGACCAGGAAAATATTTTTTACGCCAAGGGTGTGTTCGAGAAGTTTTGAGAGAATCATCGGATGGACGCACGTGGCGAGACTGTCGAAATCCAGGTTTTCGGCCGCACGGCGCGCCCGCGAAGAAGAAACATCCGCATACTGTGGTTCGGCCACGAAATACATATAAGTGCTTATGCCGAAACGTGCACGATTCAGTTCCATTATGCGATGTTCGTGGGTGAAATCATCGCTGTTGCGGATGCCGCGGATGAGCACTATAGTATCGCCTCGCGTAACACTCGTCTGAAATTCAGTGAGTGTTTGCATGGAAACGTGCGGGGGCAGATTGTATCCGGACCACAGTGCCTTGCATTCAATTTCATCAAACCAGCGACCGTTCTTTTCCTCGTTCCTCGAACAGACAATAGTGACATGCGGGAGAAGTACTGCCGCGCGCTCTACAATTCGCAGATGTCCGTAGGTGGGCGGGCAGAAGCTTCCGGGATATGCGTAGTGGATCATACACAGCTCCTTTCAATTGATAGATTCGGGTTTTCAAGGGTCTATAATTAGCATAAACGTGCGCCGGTCACATTGCATTCCGGGGAGCATAAAATAGTATCAATATCGATATCCCCTTATTTTATATAGGTTAAGAGTCATTAAACTGTCGATTATTCTCGACAGTTGTGCTAGAATGGAGGTATGGATAAGGATATTCGTCTTCATCTCGAAGAACTCGGCATGCATCCGAATGAAATAAAAATATATATGGCACTTGCCTCTCTTGGCGAAGCACCTGCTTCGGTTGTGGCAAAAAAAGCGAATGTGCCGCGCACAACCGCGATCTCGGTGCTCGAAAAATTTAAAAAAGAAAATCTCATTTCGCTTCATCGTTATCATGGTATTACGTATTACTGGATTGAATCGCCGCGCATCCTCTCCGAGAGTTTTATGACAAAGGCGGGCATTGCGGAAGACCTCGCGCGGCTCTTTTCTGACTTCTACCGATCTGAAGCGGCATTCCCCTTTGCCGAAGTACACGACACAAAATCAGGCATCCGGGCGTTTATCGAAAAAACACTCGCGAATCTTAAGCAGGGATCGGTGATCTGCACGATCGACGCGCCGCGGGAGGGCAATTACAATAAAATTTATTCTGAAAACATTGAGCATGTGCTTCTTGCGCAGAAGCGGAAAAAGGGGATACTCACTCATACTCTCGTCCCGTACGGCATCACAAAAGATATTCCGCCGCAGAAGTTAAAAATCCAGAGCATCGTGATACGCGAACTGCCGCCCGCAATCGAGTTCCATGCATCGCTCTGGGTTATTGGTGACACTCTCATGCATTTTTCCGGAAATCCGCCGTTTGTCGTAGCCGTCCGCCACAAAGGCATTGTCGATGGAATGAAAAGCATATTCGATTTTTTTTGGGCGCGCGCGGAGGGTAAATAAAAGCCCCACATCATATAGTGGAAATGCGAGGTCTGGGGCTTTTCTTTTTCTCCTTAAACCGCGTAGAATGGAAGAAATCCTTATGAAAGCACCTGAATTCCCAAACGGCCTTCGGTGGTTCAATTCACCCCCGCTTCACCTCGCGGACTTAAAAAAGAAGGTAGTTCTCGTCGACTTCTGGACGTATTCTTGCGTGAATTGCATCCGCACGCTGCCGCACGTCAAAGAGTGGTACGAAAAATATGCGGCTCTCGGGCTTGCGGTTGTGGGGGTGCATACGCCGGAGTTTGAATTTGAAAAAGAGCTGGCGAACGTCGAGCGAGCGGTGAAGCAATTCGGCATTTCGTACCCGGTTGTCATGGACAGCGACTATGAATTGTGGAGCCGCTGGAGCGTGAACGCGTGGCCTTGGAAGTTCCTCATCGGCAAAGACGGACAGATGGTTTATAACCATGCAGGTGAAGGCGGCTACCGCGAGACAGAAGAGGCGATACAAAAAGCCCTCCTTGAAATAAAACCAAAGGCGAAACTCCCGCCGCTTGCGGACTTGGAAAGTGGCACGGGCGGCGTGTGTTACCCGACCACTCCCGAAACATATCTCGGCTCGCTTCGCGGCAGGCCTGGCAGGGTGTGGGACGCGCAGGGTGATTGGAAAATGCACTCCGAGTTTATTGAACACATGGAGCACAGCGAATCTTTTAAAGATTGCCTCGCGCTCAGGTTTGAGGCGTCGGAAGTGAACATTGTGATGGAATCGAAGGGTGAGCGCCCTGCCAAAGTCCGCCTCGAAATAAACGGGGAGCTGAAGCGCGAGTTTGAAGTTCGTGATGCAAAGATGTATGTGTTGCTTTCGGGGAGCGAAATGATGAAGGGGGAATTGAAGCTTTATGTAAAAGACAGCGGCATTCGGGCATACGCATTCACATTCGGCGGGTGCGCAATTCCGGGAGTGGGAATAAAAAACTGATTACTGACTCTTATGGGCGTAAAGAAAAAAAGCGGCGCGAAGATTGTAGTGATCGGCGGTGGAACAGGCGTGTTCACGCTCCTTTCGGGCCTCAAAAATCATTTTAACCATCTGACTGCGATTGTCACAATGTCGGACGACGGCGGTTCCACGGGGATTTTGCGCGAAGATTTTGGAATTTTGCCGCCGGGCGACGTGCGTCGTGCGCTTATGGCGCTTTCGCATACGGATAACAAAACACTTTCCACTTTATGGAGTTATCGTTTTGCCGAGGGGAGCGGCCTTGCGGGGCATAGCATCGGCAACCTCATGATCACGGCACTCGAGCGCCTCACGGGAAATTTTGAATACGCGATCGCGGAGGCATCCAAGATGCTCGCCGTAAAAGGGGATGTTATCCCCGTGACGCTCACGCCCACTCGCCTCTTCGCAAAACTTGAAGATGGCACCGTAGTGAAAGGCGAGACGAATATTGATATTCCGCATCACAACGGACGGCTGAAGATCGAGAGTGTGTGGCTTGAGCCCGCGGTGGCGATCAATCCCGCGGCAAAAGAAGCAGTGATGAAAGCCGATCTGGTGATCATCGGTCCGGGCGATTTGTACACGAGTTTATTGCCGAATATTCTGGCTCACGGAATGCCCGAAGCGCTCTCGAAAACAAAGGCAAAAATTATATATATGACGAATCTCATGACGAAGTTCGGCGAGACGGACGGGTTCCAGGCATCGGATTTTTTCCGCACCATGGAGTCGTATGTCGGTGCGAATGTTATCGACTATGTCGCAGTGAATACCAAAAAACCTTCGGCTGAGCGCTTAAAACCTTACATACTTGAGAAAGCTGTATGGGTTGAGCACGATGCAGAAAATTTCAAGCGGGCAAAATCCGGCAAGCCCATCATCCTCGAAACCGATCTTGCGCGTCCGCGCGGATTCGTGCGCCACGATTCCGAAAAAACCGCGCAGTTGATGCGGTCTTTGGTGTAGAGAGCGGTAACTGACGCGCAAAGGAAATCCCTTCGCGCGTTTTTGTTTTACTCCGAGTCGTCGTGGCGCGCCTTTATATTTTTTGGTAAGCTCAAAGTAGTAATTCTGAGGTGTTTATATGGATGCCAAAAGGAAGTCGTATCTGGTAAAGCCTATTGCTGCCCTTTTTGTAATATCCCTCGTCGTGTTGATCGGAATGTTTTATAGACCTTCGTCCAATGCTCATGCGGGATTATTGCCGCGAGCGGAGTGCGGAGAATCCCAGGCAATCTGTGGTTCTCTCGTGTCGGATATGCGTGAGCTGAGAGATCCGAAATACGGTTTTGTGCGCGCCGGATTGCCCCGATATACGGAACCTTTCGGGCGCGATTCGCTTATCGTCGCCTGGCAGCTTTTGGGATATGACTCGAGCATTGCGAAAGATACGCTCCTCTTTTGGGCGAAGCGGCAGGGAAAAAAGTTCGGCTTGCGCGGCGAACAGCCCGGAAAAATTCCTCACTGGACGAATCCCGAAAGTAAAAAATCATCCGTCTATTATTCGGCGGATGCGACGCCGCTCTATGTTTTTGTCGCGGGAGAGTATCTGAAAAAAACCGGCGACAAAGCTTTGCTCGGAGTTCTTTGGACGAATATTACGGACGCGCTCTCGTGGTGTGAACATTCCGGCCACGTCAATCAAGATTTATTTATAGAGTACCGCCCGATCAGGGATAAAAACGACGGCATGGTCCATCAGGGCTGGAAGGATGGCAACTCCGACCACTTGCACATCACGCCGCCGGTAGCGCTTGTAGAAATTCAGGGCTACTATTACGCGGCGCTTATGAGTGGTGCGGAAATTGCGCGAGCGCTCGGCCATGAAGCCGAAGCCAGGGAATATTCGGTTCGTGCCCGGGATTTGCAGCGCGAATTCTTAGAAAAATTTTGGATTCCGGATGCGCACGCATTCGCGTTTGCAATCGACGGCAAGGGCATGAAAGATGAACGCATCGTTTCGAACATGGGGCAGCTGCTCTTCACGGGGATTCTGGATGATGAACCGGACAAACGCGATGCGGTCGTTGCCCGGATGTTTTCGCCCGACATGTGGACGAAGTACGGCATCCGCACGGGAGCGACCACGAATTGGGATTTTGATCCCTACCTGTATCACCAGGGGACGGTATGGCCGCACGACAACTGGATCATCGCCCAGGGCTTGAAGCGTTATGGATACGACGATAAATACGAGGCCGTGAAGG
>WNFP01004466.1_pt1 | contig 11258 bp, 8 predicted proteins | sample 5400201 | NCBI WGS metagenome assembly WNFP01 (sample SAMN13153355, study PRJNA577476) | soil metagenome | isolation source: 115 cm saprolite under Madrone tree | place: USA:California | collected 2016-06-14
AATGGATCATCCAGCCCACGTTCACATCCGTACTGTTGACTGGCAGAACAAAAAGCACGGCCTCATCAATAAGGATTGAAAACCACAGACGAGCTATCATCCCAACTCCTTTCTAAACCGTGAGTTTCTGCGGACTTAGAACAAAAAGTCTGAGATTTGAGGCTTTGTCACTGTAGCGGCGGTCTATGACCGCCGACAAAGCAGCAACTTGCGAGACGGCCGGCGGTCATAGACCGCCGCTACAGTTGCGGAACTCTCCCTCTTTCGAGGAGTCGGGGCAAGGACCCAATTGCAAAACTTTGTCACAGGAGCGCATACAGGTTCGCGTACGGTATAATCTGCGCCCCAAAGCGTTGGTACACAGGAGGACTCGTGAAAATCTTCACCTCGATATTCTTCCTATCTGGGATTGTGATCTGGGCCGGCATCACAGCTTTTGCGCAGACAACCGATTTTTCGGGCGAATGGGCCAATCGGTGTACGGAAGACTACATCGCTCGCTGCGGCATGGGAGAACAACTGGGAGATTATTTAGGCGTTCCCCTGAACGCGGCAGGCCGGATGAGAGCTGAAACCAGCGATGTCGCCGAATGGGGTCTGCCCGAATTTCAATGCCGACCGCATCCATCGCCTTATCAATGGCGAGCTGCGGGGAATATGCGTATCACGAAGGAGATCAATCCCGTTTCTCGCGAGCTGACTGCCTTACACGTTAGCTGGTTGAGGTCCCTGGATCGGCCGATCTATATGGATGGACGTCCACATCCTCCTGAGTATGCGCCTCACTCGTGGTCCGGATTTTCGACCGGTAAATGGGATGGCAATACTTTGGTAATTACAACCACCCATATGAAACAGGGATACCTGAAGGACAATGACGTTCCGCTTTCCGACAAAGCCACGATGATGGAGTATTGGATGCGGCATGGCGATCTGATGACGATCGTGGAAATCATCACCGATCCTGTTTATCTCGAACAGCCTTATGTCTTGTCGACAAACTATGAGCTCGATGTGCACTCTCAGCTCGAGTATTACCCTTGCACGATCATTGAAGAAAACATCTCGACGCACGTCCCTCATTACCTGCCTGGCAAGAATCCATATCTGAATGATTGGCTCGCCCAGTACGGAGTGCCCGAAGAAGCGGCCCGGCGCGGTGGCGCTGATATGATGTATCCGGAATACCGGCAGAAGTTGAAGGGATTGAAGTGAACATGGCAGGACTAGCGCGAAATGGTAAGTATTTCTTCGGATTCCTGTGTCTTTTTGTGGCTATTTCCATGACGCCTGGCTTCGGCCAGCAGGATTCCGATATCAAAATCCTCCCTGTGAGTGGAAACATCTACATGCTTGTCGGCGACGGCGCGAATGTGACGATGTCGGTCGGAAGAGACGGGATCTTGCTCGTCGATACCGGTACCGCCGCGATGGCGAACAAACTGCTGACAACGGTCAGGCAATTAGCTGACAGGCTGATTTCCACTCCAACGCCCGTCACACCCTGCGTGGGATTGCGGTGCGGCGAATATGCCAGCCCGGTCGGCTGGTCGAGTCCCGCGATCAATGCGTTAATCAGTTCACCCGCTCCGCCGCAGCCGATTCGCTTCGTCATCAATACGAATGTCGATCCCGACCATACGGGAGGCAACAAGGTCATCGTACCGGCGGGGGTCACGTATACCGGCGGAAATATCGCCAGTTCCGGGGGAGTTCCTGAGGGCGCTGCACTGATTGCGCACGAGAACGTGCTGAATCGGATGGCCGACTCGCCCGCTGGAAAGGCGTCCGATCCACTACCGACGGATACGTATCACAGAGACTTCTACAAGCTGAGTCATTTTTTTAATGGTGAGGGTGTTCAAGTCGTTCACGTTCCGGCCGCACACACCGACGGGGACAGCATTGTGTATTTCCGCTACTCCGATGTCATCAGTGCCGGCGATATTCTATCGACCGTCGGTTATCCAGTCATCGATACTGAAAAAGGTGGCAGCATTCAAGGCGTCATTGCGGGACTCAATCGTATTCTCGACATGGGCATCCCGGAGTTCCGGACTCAAGGTGGAACGATGGTCATTCCCGGGCACGGCCGGCTCTGCGATATGGCTGAGGTGGTGTATTACCGGGACATGTTGTCGATCATCTCAGACCGGATCCAGGACGCAATCAAGAGAGGTCTGACGTTACAGCAAATCAAGACGGCGAAGCTCATCATGGACTTCGACGCACGGTGGGGTTCCACGTCCGGGCCCTGGACCACCGACATGTTCATCGAGGCTGTGTACAAAAGCCTCAGCAAAAAACCTTAAACGGGGGGATATATGAAATCGACCATTTCATTGACTATTACAACTCTATTCTTTGGTATGACTTTGTTCGCACATCATTCCATCGTCGGGACCTACGACTATAACAAGCACGTTACCCTGGACGGAAAGATCGTCCAGGTCTCATTGCGTAACCCTCATTCTTTTGTTCAAGTCGAAGTGGCCGACGCGAACGGCGTAGTTCAACGTTGGTCGATGGAATGGGGCAGTGCCGCAGTACTTGTGAATCAAGGCGTCGATCGTAACTCTTTCAAGATCGGTGACCACGTTCAGGTGAGCGGGAATCCCGCGCGCAGTGGCGACACCCGGGCGAGATTGGAAACGATTCGCAGGCCTTCTGACGGACTTTCGTGGGGTGGCAAACCCGGGCAGACCGTCGATTAGTTTCATCTCGGAGATTCAATGAAATACAGGATGAGCCGGCTTGCGCCGGCACTTGTCATCGCCCTTGCGTCCTCAGGATTCGTGTTTGCGCAAGGCCAGCGTGGCGCTCAGCCCGCTACCGTAGCTGCAACTGCGAAGTCAAGTGCGCCAGTAGACCTTACCGGATACTGGGTATCGATCGTCAGCGAAGACTGGAGAATTCGCATGATCACGCCTCAAAAGGGCGACTACCCCGGAATACCAATCAACGCGGCTGCCCGCCGAATCGCCGATGCCTGGGACCCGGCAAAAGACGAAGCCGCCGGTACTCAGTGCAAAGGTTACGCTGCGCCTCACATCATGCGTGAGCCCGGCCGGTTTCACATCACCTGGGACAACGACAACACTCTCCGCATGGACATCGACTCGGGCACGCAGACGCGGCTCTTTCATTTCGGCAAACCTCAGTCGCCAGGCGAGCGTACATGGCAAGGTTATTCCGTCGCCGAGTGGGAACCAGTATCGACGGGGCGCCGTGGCCCAAAACCCGATCACGGAAGCTTGAAAGCAGTAACGACCAATCTGCGTGCCGGCTACGTGCGGAAGAATGGCGTTCCCTTCAGCGAGGATGCCGTCCTCGAAGAATTCTACGACGTCATCAAGGATTCCGATGGCGTGTCCTGGTTGATCCTCACAACGAAGTTCACGGATCCCATGTATCTGACCCAGCCCTTTATTCTCAGTACTCACTTAAAGAAAGAAGCTGACGGTTCGAAGTGGAACCCGACTCCGTGTTCGGCCAGATGAAACGGCGGCCGCTAATGCAGTCGCGGGCTTTAGAAGGTGTGAATGAATTACAGTCAGGCGTGTTCCCCTCCTTGCAAAGGAGGGGTGGCCGCGCCATTAAAAAAAGGTCCCGTTCCGAACAGGCGCGGACGGGGTGGTCGCTCCCAAGTCACGTTGCGACAATGCGTTTTGGAACGTGGTGTGTCAGCGACCACCCCGACTGCGCCTTTCAAAGGTGGCTTCGCAGCATTTTATTGATGGCGCAGCCACCCCTCCTTTGCAAGGAGGGGAACACGCCTGACTGTAATTCATTCACACCTTCTTTAGCTCCGCGTTTTATAAGAAAAAAATTCAATAGAATTTATGAAATTACTTTCAAAAGTTTTCGCTGCAGTTATCCTCGTGTGTCTCACCTCGACCGGATTGCGGGCGCAAGCCACGGCTCAGATCAACGGTAGCGTGAAAGACCAGAGCGGCGCTGTACTGCCTGGCGTCGAAATCGCGGTAACGCAGACCGACACAGGCGCCAAACGCGCCGTTGTTACTGATGAGACAGGGTCCTACATATTGTCGAACCTGCCGCTGGGTCCGTATCGGTTCGAAGCGGCATTGCCGGGCTTTCGAACGTATGTTCAGACAGGCATTGTGCTGCAGGTCAACAGCAGCCCGGTCATTAATGCGGTTCTGCAAGTAGGCCAGGTTTCCGAACAGGTCGAAGTCCAGGCCAATGCTGCCCTTGTGGAAACCCAGAATACGTCCGTGGGGCAGGTGGTCGATAACCAGCGCGTATTGGACCTGCCGCTCAATGGGCGTCAGGCACAGGAACTGATCCTGTTGTCCGGCCCCGCCGTTCTCGTCAACACTCAACCCATTCCCGCGGGCCGTTCAGTTCCGACACTCGGCATCTCCGTGGCGGGCGGTTCATTGTTCGGCTTGTTGTATCAACTTGATGGCGTCGGGCACATGAATGCCGAGGCTTATATGCCGCTGCCCATTCCATTCCCCGACGCGTTGCAGGAATTCAAACTCGAAACCAGTTCGACACCGGCGCGTTTTGGTCTTCATGGCGCCGGCGCAGTCAGCATGGTGACTAAGGGCGGCGGCAACGATTTCCACGGCGATCTGTTCGAATTCGTTCGCAATGGAATCTTCAATGCGCGGAATACCTTTGCGGCCAGGCGCGATACCCTGAAACGCAACCAATTCGGAGGCGTGTTCGGCGGGCCGATTGTGAAGAACAAATTGTTCTTCTTCGGAGGCTATCAGGGAACCCTAACGAGGACCGATCCGCAGACGACTCCGCTGGTCATACCGACGCCGGCAATGCTTGCCGGCGATTTCACCGCTGCCGCATCTCCTCAGTGTAATGCGGGCCGTCAGATCCCGTTGGGCGCGCCTTTCGTGAATAACCGTCTGGATCCGTCCTTGATTAGTCCTGTCTCGCGGCAGATCGGGTCGTGGTATCCGAATGCACCGGGTCTCGATCCATGCGGAAGAATCACTGCGGGGTATCCGTCCGGCGTCGACGAACACCAGATGGTTGCACGGGCGGACTACAATCGGAGCGAAGCGCACACGATATTCGCGCGCTACTTCACGCAACGTTACAACAAGACGCCGCCTCCGGCAGACGCGACCAGGAACGCATTGCTGGAAATCGCTGCAACCGCCGGACAAACAAACAATCCGCAGATGCTGACGATCGGGGACACCTATCTGATTTCGCCGACGACGGTGAATTCGTTTCGATTCTCCGCGCAATACGTGCCGAATTCGAAAGTCCTTTCGCGTGAGGCTCACCTGGAAGACCTTGGCGTTCAAATGCATTCGTTGAACCCGTTCCCGCAATTCATTCTGTCGATCGCCGGCGCCAGCGCCCCGGCAAACAATTTCATTTGGACCAATACTTCGACAAATGTTGAGACTGCCGACGGAATCGATTTGACGAAAGGAGCGCACCAGGTCGCTTTTGGCGGATCCTGGCAACATGCCATCTACAACTATCACAGTGCGCGAAACGAAAACGGGGCGTTCACATTCGGTGGCACGAGAACGGGACTCGGCCTCGCAGACTTTGTGGCGGGTTTGCCGAGCCAATTCACACAGGCCTACGGCACGCAGGTGTATCTACGCGGGAATTTCATCGGCCTGTACGCGCAAGACACGTGGAAAGCGACACGGCGGGTAACGCTGAACTATGGCCTGCGATGGGAACCTTACATATCCGTACCTTCCGAAAAGCACCACGTGATTGTCGAGCAATTCGTACCGGAAAACTTCGTCAACAACATCCGCAGCAAAGTGTACAGCAACGCTCCTCCGGGCCTGATTTTCCCGGGCGACCCGCAGTGGAAAAACGGTCTCGCGATCGCCCGGAACAACTGGAAACAATTTGCGCCGCGTATCGGACTGGCGTTCGATCCTCATGGCGACGGCAAGCAAGTCATCCGTGCGGGGTATGGAATCTTTTTTGACGTTCCGACGATGGAGATGCAGTTCGATTCATTCGCCAACCCACCCTACGGAGGTCAGGTCGTCGTCAATAATCCGTTGGACTTCGCACATCCATGGGCGAACCAGCCTGGCGGCGATCCGTTTCCGTATACGCTTAATCCAAACGTGCCTTTTCCAGTGGGGGGTTCCTATCGCGTGTTCCCGCTCGACAACAAGGCGAATTACACGCAGCAATGGAATCTGACCCTTCAGCGCCAGTTCGGTTCCGATTGGTCAGCGACGATCGCTTACATCGGCAACAAGGGAACGCATCTTTGGATTGAAGGTGAAACCAACCCGGCCATCTACTTGCCCGGAGCATCGAGCGGAACGAATATCAATCAGAGGCGCGTTCTGAGCCTCACCAATCCCGGCATCGGCCAGTACTACAGCAACGTCATCCGCGCGATGCGCGCCGGCAACTCCAGCTATCACGGCGCGCTGGCCACGGTCCAAAAGCGGTTCACAACGGGCGTGAGCGCGTTGGTGAACTACACCTGGTCGCACTGTATGGATATCGCGGTGCAGCCTTTCACGATCGCAAACGCAACCGTCCCCGATGCGTTCAACCTTGGCCAGAACCGCGGTAACTGCAATCAGGATATCCGGCACAATTTCAGCGGCTCGTTTGTCTTTGCCAGTCCGAAGTTCGCTTCGCCGTTGCTTCAGAAGCTCGCGGGCAACTGGCAGGTTTCGCCCATCATCCGAATCGCCAGCGGATTGGCTGTCAACCCGGTATCGAGTAGAGACAATGCCTTCAATGGCGATAATGTCAACCAGCGGCCGAATCTGGTGGGCAATCCGAACATGGATCAGCAGACATTCGACAGGTGGTTCAACACAGCCGCATTCGTCGCCAATGGTCCAGGGGAACTCGGCACTGCTGGAAGAAACATTCTCCGCGGCGCGAAGAACACGACGATCAATGTGGCGCTTTCACGACGATTCACGGTCCGGGAAGGTCAAAGCGTTGAACTTCGTGGAGAAGCTTTCAATCTTCCAAACCTCGTGAATCCGGATCCGCCGAATGGATCGTTTGCCAGCCCGTTGTTTGGGAAAGTTACCTCGGCCGGCGATCCGCGAATTCTGCAATTTGCATTGAAGTACGTGTTTTAACTGTAGCGGCGGTCTATGACCGCCGGCGATGTCCAGGTGCTGTATTGTCGGCGCTCATAGAGCGCCGCTACAGCCGGAGGCGATATGCGACAAATACGATTCTTTGTGACGTTGGTACTGCTCTCGATCCTGCCTTCACTCGGCGCACTTGCGCAGAACCAACAACGGCCGGTGGTCATTCGAGGCGGACTCTTGATCGATGGGACCGGTGCCGCTCCTGTGCCGAATTCGGTGATCGTTGTGTCGAACGGCAGGATTCAAGCCGTCGGACGCGAGGGAACAGTCACAATTCCCGCCAACGCCACCATCATCGAGGCTGGCGGGAAAACAGTGATTCCCGGTTTGGTTGATTCCCACGTTCATCTGCGCAACTACCACATTCAGGACTACCTGTATTGGGGAGTTACGACAGTCGGTGACCTGGGGGATTCGCCCGGCTGGCTGGTCGCGTATCGCGATGCCGTCGAGCAGGGAAGGGCGACGGGTGCTTACATCCTCGTTGGCGGACAGCGATTCAATGCGCCTCTGCGCCCGGAGTTCAATAATCCGCTCGATGCGTTCATGACGGGAAACGCGGGCAACGCTTTCATCACAGACGCAGCTTCGGCCGAGAAAGCCGTCCTCGAGGTGAAGAAGATCGGTCAGGACGCCATCAAGATGCGCGATCGCCTGACGCCCGCGATGATGAAAACGATCATCGATCTGGCGCACAAGCAGGGGCTTCCGGTTTTCGCGCATTTCGACTCCGGCAACACGCGGCAAGGGCAGCCATTATTGGGGACGGATGAAATCGTCGATACCGGTCTCGATGTGCAGGTTCACTTGTTTGGTCTCATCAAGGCCACTGCTCCCCCGGCAGTGATTGATCGCATCCGTAAAGGCGGTCCCACTCAGGGCTGGGATCAACTCGATACGAACAAGTTTGCTCCCATCATTCAAAAGATGGTGGCGAACAAGATGTTCCTGAATCCCACCGTCGCCGCCCAGTTCGAGAGAGCGAGCAAGTATCTTCCCGAGTTCGATCGGATCAACACCGACTATGTGAATAGTCCCATGGCGCTTGGCTTGCCAAAGCCTGTCCGCGACCGGTATGCCCGCTGGTTAAAGCCTGGGCCTGAACAGAACGCTGCTCAACTCGCAGAAGGCTACAAGAGAGCAGGCCTGTTCGTAAAACAGTTCGCAGATGCGGGAGGAAAACTGATTGCCGGCACCGATAGCGACGCCGGAAGACTCGGTACTTCCGGCATCACGCTGCACCAGGAAATGGCGATGTTCAGCGAGATCGGCGTTCCCCCAATGAAGATCATCCAATCCGCGACGAGCTGGGGTATGGAAGCCTGGGGCAAAGGCAAAGAAGCCGGAACGCTCGAAGCCGGCAAGCGTGCGGACATCCTCGTGTTGAACCGGAATCCTCTCGATGACATCCGCGCAACGATGGATATTTTCAAAATTGTTCAAGGCGGATCCGTCATCGACCGCGAAGGTTTGACGAACAAGCGTCAGGAAGTCGTGCCGAGGCCGGGCTTGTTGCAGGAAGGATTTGCGAATCCCGCTCTTCACGTGCCCATGATCGATGAGATTTCCCCGGAGTTGATCTCCACAAACCAAAAGAACGCGTCCCAGCTCACGATCAGGGGAACGAACTTTACAAAGAACAATCTCGTGCTGATCAACGATCAGCTTGTCCGCGGAACGCTGCAGGGAGAAGACGAACTGCGCGTTCCAATTCCCTCCAGCGTCTCCAAAGCAGCGGGCGTATATCCCCTGGTTGTCGTGCAGCCCGGCTCAGCGGGAGGCGTTTCGAACACGTTTTATCTCATGGTGACGCCAAAAACGGGGAATTAGCCGAAGAATTAGCCGCGAATTACGCCGATTACGCGAATGGGGCGCATCAAGAATTATTTTTGCGCCCCATTCGCGTAATCGGCGTAATTCGCGGCTAATTCTTCGGCTAATTCCCCGTTACTCAAAGATCTCCGGGAAAAAGAACGTCATAACGACGTTTCCGTTTCCAGTCGGCACCATGACTTCCTTGTGAATTGGATCGATGCCCACGCCGTTGACGTTGAGTCCTGTGAGCTTATTCACCGGTATCCGCCAGCGGGGCGCGACGTCTCCATCATTGTTGATGCTCCAGATACCAATCGATGGTCCGGGTCCTGTGGCGCCGCCGATGATCCATCCTTTAGGCGGATAAATCTGTATCTGGTTGCCCCCGCCTATTGCGGCCCTGGGTCCGTGGATCACGCGCAGCGGTTTCGTATTGCCGCTGGCCGTCCGGTCGAAAATCAGGTACGAAGGCGTGGTTCCGCGCGGCCATGTACTCTTGACCACCAGCAAATTGTGAAGGGCGTCGATCGCAACCGGCGGCAACGGGCCCTGGTCGGCGGGAACCGGATAGCGAATTTGAGTATCAGGCCCGCCAAGAACCCGTTTCGGCGCGACGTCGCCGTTGGCCATGCGGTCGAAGACCAGGACCTGATTCGAGGCCACCGGTAGATAGATCTCGTTGTTTTCGCCATCGACGCTCACCGTATCGAGCGCTCCGTAACCCGTCCCGACAATCCCCGTATGCGGCCCTTGAATAACGCGGAGCGGGGGTTCCTCACCCTGGGCTGCTCCGCGAAAAACCAGGACGGCCTGCGCGAGCGGGCTGGGAATAACGATTTCGTCGTGAACCTCATCGTAAGCCAGACCATGCATCGTCCTGCTGATGCGTGTCTTTTGTCCGTTGATCACACGAACCGGCGCCGTATTTTCCTTCGCCAACCTGGCGAAGGCCGCAATCTGCGGATGCGTCACTCAGTTCGGCACCAGCAGTTGATCGCGCTTGCTGTCGTAGGCTACGGCCTCGACCTTTCCGAACTTCAATCCCTGATAGCCGGCAGGGGCGCTGCGGATCGTCCGGATGGGCGCCGCGTCGCCGTTGGCATTGATGGGATAGCAGGTGGCCGTCGAGTTTCCGAAGTTCGCCACCCAGACCTCTTTGTTTTTGGTGTCGACAAACACGCCGGTCGGATTGCTCAATCCCGTCCTGGCTCCCTTGATGATGCGGGCCGGAGCCTTGTCGCCCTGGTCCATTTCATGAAAAACGAGAATCGAGTTTCCGATGTCGTTGGCGACGTACAGATCGCCGGTTCCCGGATCGAGCGAAATCGCGTGCGGCCAATTCAACTGAGTCTTTTCACCCTGAATGACGCGCAGCGGTTTGACGTCGCCGTTCGCGTCGAGCGGATAGACCGTAATCGACGGAAGTTCGAAACGGCCGGTCCCTGCAACAAGGTAGTTGCTGATGGCACCCCAGTTGGCGACGAAGATGAGCTTTCTGTTTACATCGATCGCAATACCGTGAACATCGCTCAGTCCCGTCTTTTCACCTTCGATGACGCGCAGCGGCGCTTCGTTTCCAGAGGCGCCCTTGCGATACACCATCACGCGCGGAGGGTATTGGACCGAGACAAAAAGCTCCTTCTTACCTTCGTCCACCGCCAGAGCGTATCCGCGATGCGGAGTCTTCAATACACGGGCTGGTTCGACGTCTCCAAGCGCGTCATGAGTGAACACGACGACTTTGTCGCCCGTGTCCGATTCGACCGAGTAAATTTGCCCGTCATCCGGATCGATATAGATGCCGTTGTTGAACTGGACCTCGGTCTTCGGTCCTTGAATCACGCGCTCAGGCTGCGTCAACCCGCCGGGCGGAGTATTAACGGTGCGCCTGAAAACGCGCGTTGCCCAAAGGTTGTTGTCCTGAAGAACAACTTCGTCGAACCTGGTGTCGACTGCGACGTAGCTGTACGTGGGATATTCGTCCCGGATCATCCGCGTCGGTTGACGGGCCACTTCGATGGTCGACGGATCCGGCGTGTAAGCTCCACCGCCTCTTCGTTGCTGCCGCAGCGCCGCGAACAGGTTCGTAGTCGGGTCCTGCTGGAGGGAAGCCATCAAAACCGGATCGGCCGGAGGGGTTGATGGCCACGCGCACATTTCTCCATCGGAAGGCAATTGCTTAACGGAAAGCAATTGCGGAGCACCTGTGCCGGGTCCCGCCGCCAGTTCGAATCGGTCAATACGGGATGAGCACAAAACGCCCACAGTGATCGCAAGAAGAACCGTAAGCAGTGCCGTTCGCATTCCGCCTCTTCGTGCGTGCATATACTTGCACCTCCT
>WNFP01010998.1_pt1 | contig 11258 bp, 13 predicted proteins | sample 5400201 | NCBI WGS metagenome assembly WNFP01 (sample SAMN13153355, study PRJNA577476) | soil metagenome | isolation source: 115 cm saprolite under Madrone tree | place: USA:California | collected 2016-06-14
AAGTGCGCGGACTTCAACCAGTGTTTTCTTACGGCGATGCAACAACGCGCCCGCGAAGCCGACCTGATCATCGTGAATCATCACTTGTTTTTTGCGGACCTCGCCCTCAAGCAGGATGATTTCGGCAGCATCCTGCCGGAATACTCGGCGGTGGTGTTCGACGAAGCGCACGAGATGGAAGACGTGGCCAGCGATTATTTCGGGAGGCAGATTTCGAATTACCGGTTCGAGGAACTGGCGCGGGACGCGGATCAGACGCTGCGCTTGCTGCACCTGGGCACGCCTTCCTTGCTGCGAAAAACGCAGCGGATCCGGGAGCGCAGCCGGGGCTTTTTTGAATTGTTCCCGCCGCGCGACGGACGATTTTCGTTCACGCGGAACGAGCGCGAGGCGTTCCTCGAGCAGAACCGCGAAGCTTACGATTCCCTGGTGACGGCGCTGAAAAGCATGGAAACGGAGTTCGCGGCGCTGGCGACAAAGCCGGAAGAACTGACGCGCATCGCACGGCGGAGTTTCGAATTGCGGCAGGAGCTTTCGTTCCTGTTTGAATCGAACGAGAAGAACTTTGTTTACTGGTTCGAGCGGAGGAACAAGGGCGTGTTCCTGACGGCGACGCCGATCGACGTCAGCCAGATTTTGCGGGAGCGGCTGTTCGAACAATTCGACACGGTCATACTGACTTCCGCGACTCTGACGGTGGGCGGACGCTTCGACTACATCCGGCAGCGGCTGGGCATTGACCACGCGAAGGACCGCGCGCTGCCGCCGGAGTTCGATTTTCCGAATCAGGCGCTGCTGTACCTGCCGCGACAGATGCCGGACGTGCGCGACACGGGGTTCGCAGCCAAAGCCGCGGATGAAATCGTGAAGTTGCTGGAACTCAGCCGAGGGCGGGCGTTCTGCCTGTTCACCAGCTACTCGCAGATGAACGACCTTTTTGAACGCGTGCGATCGCGCGTCGGGTTTCCATTGCTGTTGCAAGGAACAGCGCCACGGTCGGTTCTGCTGGAGCGTTTCAAAAACACGGAAGGGGCGGTGCTTTTTGCGACGGCAAGCTTCTGGCAAGGCGTGGACGTGCCGGGTGAGCAGCTTTCGTGCGTGATTGTGGACCGGCTGCCGTTCGCGGTGCCGAGCGATCCCATCGTGGCGGCGCGCGTTCGCGCGTTGCAAGAGGATGGACGAAATCCGTTCGCGGAGTTCCAGGTGCCGCAGGCGGTACTGGCGTTAAAGCAGGGATTCGGGCGCTTGATTCGCGCAAAGACCGATCGGGGCGTGCTGGCGCTGCTCGATACCCGGCTGCAGCGCATGCCCTATGGTAAAATTTTCCTGGAGTCGCTGCCGCACTACGGGACGACGCAGGAACTGGCCGACGTCAAGCGCTTCCTGGAGAAGAGGGGAAGCCCCGAGCGGCTCGGGGCCCGCTCGGCAAGTCCCGCCTGAGAATTCACGAACTGAGAAGATTTGCGGAGAGCGGGCGGCGAGGGCCTGGAGAGATATGTTTCAAGTCAGCGTGGAAGAGACGTTTTCGGCGGGTCATGCCCTGCGCGGCTACAAGGGCAAATGTGAAAACGTGCACGGGCACAATTACCGGGTGCGCGTAACGCTGGAAGGGCCGCAGCTCGATTCGATCGGGTTGCTGGTGGACTTCACCCATCTCAAGCAGGTGATTCGCGAGATCATGAGCCGGCTGGACCATCAGTTCATGAACGATTTGGAACCGTTCACGAGCGTAAATCCGTCCGCGGAAAATGTGGCGAGGTATTTTTATGAAGAAGTTACGCGACAATTGAAAGGGCTGCCGCCGGGCGCGAAAGTGACCGACGTAATCCTGTGGGAGACGGATACCAGCCGGGCGCAGTACCGGCCGGGCGCCTAGAAATCAGGTGAGGGATGAACCGCGCTTTCTTTATTATTTTCATCCCAGTGCTCCTCGTGGCGGCGGGCTACGTTGCCGTTTTCCGGTTCATGGGAATCGCGCCGGGTCATCCACGGCTCATCGTTGTGATAGCGCTTTTTTTCGGCGCGATGTATTGGCTTTCCCGGAGAAACGCAGGAAAAACGGGCGCCCGCCAATAGCGGACCGCAACAGACCATGATCATCACGGAAATTTTCAAATCGATTCAAGGCGAAGGCACGCGCGCGGGATTGCCGTGTATCTTCGTGCGGCTGACCGGGTGCAACCTGCGATGCACCTGGTGCGACACGGCGTACGCGTTCCATGGCGGAAAGAAAATGAGCGTGGAAGACGTGCTGGCTCGTGTGCATGAGCTGGCAGGGCTCGGCGAAGGAAAATCCGGAGCGGAAGCGGCAGTGCCGCTCGTGGAACTGACGGGCGGAGAACCCCTTTTGCAGGAAGAAATATATCCGCTTGCCGAAAAATTACTGGATGCGGGCTACACCGTGATGATAGAGACGAGCGGGGAACGCTCCGTTGAGCGACTTCCACGCGAGGTCATCAAGATCATGGACGTCAAGTGCCCGGACTCCGGTGAACCGGATACATTCGAGATGCGGAATCTCGAGGCGCTGACAGAGAAGGACGAAGTGAAATTCGTGCTTTCGACACGGCGCGATTATGAATTTGCGCGCGACTTCACGCTGCAACATGGATTGGCGCGGCGCGTGAAGCAAGTTTTGTTCTCGCCGGTGTTTGAAGACCCGGAAGGGAAATGGCAGGGTCTGGAGCCGCGCATGCTGACCGAATGGATCCTTGCCGATGGTTTGCCGGTGCGGCTGGGATTGCAACTGCACAAGTTTATTTGGGACCCGGCGACGAAAGGCGTTTGATTAAATGACGGATTCACGCACAGCGGTAGTGCTTTTGAGCGGGGGGATGGACTCCTGCGTCAGCACGGCCATTGCGCGCGAGCGGCATGGCGCCGGGAATCTTGCGTTGCTGCACGCCGGGTACGGGCAGCGCACGCAGGAGCGCGAACGCCGCGCATTCGAAGACATTGCAGATTTCTATGGCGTGCAGGAGCGGCTCATTGTGCAGCTCGATCATTTCCGCGCGATAGGCGGCTCCGCTCTCACCGACCGGAACATCGCCGTTCCGGAAAATGAATTGGGCGCAACAGAGCCGCATGGCAGCACAATCCCAGTGACCTATGTGCCGTTTCGCAATGCCCATTTTCTTTCCGTGGCCGTGAGCTGGGCGGAGGCGATCGGCGCGGGCGCAATTTATATCGGCGCCGTGGCGGAAGACAGTTCCGGATATCCCGATTGCCGTCCGGAGTACTACCGCGTATTTCAGGAATTGATTCGCGCGGGGACGCGGCCGGAAACACAGATCGAGATCATAACGCCGGTGATTCAATGGAAGAAAAGCGAGATCATCCGGCGAGGCATCGAACTGGGCGCACCGCTGCATCTAACGTGGTCATGCTATCAAAATGAGGACATAGCCTGCGGAGCGTGCGACAGTTGTCTTTTGCGATTGCGCGCTTTCGGCGAAGCTGGAGTAACGGACCCCATCGCTTACCGGCGCACGATTTCCGCATCGTCCTGAGCTTGGAATCTGGCCTGGATGAGAGATAATAGGGCGCACATCGCCCGGCCACACTGGGCGGGGCTCCCCGTGAAAAAGGAGAATGGAGCATGAAGAGTTTTCATAAAACGTGCGTGTTGGCCGCGATCGTTTTGGCAGCGCTGGCAAGCGTGCTTACACCGCGCGCCGCCGCTCAACTTGATGGCGTCATCCGCGGACAGATCATGGATATCGTGGGCAAGCCCTGGGCGGATCTTGCTTTGCAAGTTGTGAACGACCAAGGCGGTAAGCAGGAAACCAAGACGGACAAGGACGGGAATTACGCGTTCCGGAACCTGCGTCCTGGCGTATACGTGATTCACGTCATGCTGCCAGGCCAGAATCAGCCATTCGATGATAAGGTCCAGGTGCAAGCGGGGACCGAAGCGAAAAAGGACTTTAACTTCAAAGAACTCGCCGGGAGGCAGGGCGCAGAGTATCAAGAAACATTGAAGAAGAACGAAGAGGCGAAGAAAGGCCTGGAAGCGCTGAAAGCGCACGTCCTCGCGGGAGACGCGATTGTCGGTCAAGAGCGCCAGGTCAAAGCCGACCTGGGCAAGGCGCCCGCAGACCAGCGCGATGCGCTGAAGCAAAAACTGACGGACCTCTCGAACCAGGCAGTTACGTTTTCAAGCTCGGGGAAGCCTACGACGCCGCGGGGCGCAACGAGGAAGCCGCCGACGCGTACCAACAGGCCATCGCGCTGAAGGCTGATGTTCCCGGATACTACAACAATCTAGGGAACGTCCTCGCACGCGCGGGGAAAATTGACGAGGCGCGTGCAGCTTACATGAAGAGCGGAATTGGATCCACCGAATGCCGCATTGGCGTGGCGCAACTTTGGCATCTCGCTCTTCAATGCGGACCGGAAGAAGGAAGCCATTGAGCCCCTGCAGAAGGCCACCCAGCTTGATCCCAAGAGCGCGCAAGCGTGGTTCCTTCTAGGGGCTTCTATGGTGGGCGCGATGGAATGGAAGAAAGAAGGCTCGGAGCTGAAGCCGATCATAATGCCTGGGACCGTTGAAGCCTATGAGAAAGCGATAGAGCTCGATCCCAACGGACCGTACGGCGTGCAAGCGAAGGATGGACTGACAGGGTTGCAACAGCTTGCCCCGGGCATCGAAACCAAAGTCAACGTGAAGAAGAAGAAGTCTTAGGCAATTTCAGAGCAGATGGTTGGAGGCCGATCCTGTGCCGCGGAGCCGGCCTTTTCCTTTAGCTGCGGGTCAGAGTGCCGATCACTCTTGCAGCATAGCGTGCACCCAAAGAACAGACCGGCGCCGATCTTGGATGCATGGCGAAGTGCGGCAATCCCCGGTAGAATGGTGCGCCAGGGGCGTTCCTCCAGCATACGGCGAGAATGCGTCCGTGGATTCCCCCAAGGAGCCGTGCTGATGCTGTCGCTTGCAGATCGTGCCGCCGCTCCGGCGCACGTGCTAGTGCGATTGTTGGATCGCGAGTCCGTGCTGCTCAACCTCGAAACCGAACGATATTTCGGTTTGGATGAGACTGGCACGCGGATGTGGCAGGTCGTCACGGATTCACCGTGTCTCGACGCCGCATACGAGCAGCTCCTCGCGGAGTACGATGTCGAACCAGAATTATTACGATCGAATTTTTTGGAACTTCTGGACCGGCTCGTGGACAACGGGCTACTTCAGGTACTCCCCGGTAATGTGGGAACGGCTCCGGCGATTTAGGGCGCTGGAGCGCCCGGCGCAGAGCTTGTTTCTGCGCGCGATCTTTCTCCTGCCAATCGTTGCGCTGAGTCTGCGATGGCGCGGGTTTCGCGGGACGCAGACAATGCTGGAACGATTCCTTTCGAATAGCAGTGCCGCGAAAGACTCCGCCGTGGTAAACGAACGCGTGGCCATGACCTCGCACATGGTTAGTGTTGCGGACCAGAGCGGCCTGGTGCATCCCTCGTGTTTGGCAAAATCGCTGACGCTCTGGTGGCTTTTGATGCGGCAGGGGATCGCCGCGGACTTGCGCATCGGCATCCGGAAAGAAAACGAAAAAATGGCGGCGCATGCGTGGGTGGAACGAAATGGAACGGCACTGAATGAGCCAGAGGAGAACCACCGTCATTACGCGGCATTCGACGCGGAGTTTTCTTCCATGTCGTCCGATATGAAATAAAAAAGCCCCCCGGCCTGGCCGGGGGGCTTCCGTTGACCGCGAAACTTCATATGTTGGTGCGGCGCGAGATGACGCGCTTGGCGCGCGCGGCTTGCTCAGGCAACTCAACCGTTAGCGTCATGGCGCTCTTGTTGCGAAGGACGCCCAACTTCACCGTTCGGTCTTTTTCATCACGCTTGCCGGAAAGCTTTTCACGGAGCTCGCCGACGGAGTGAATGCGTTCGCCGTTCAGAGAAGTGATGACGTCGCCTGCCTTGACTCCCGCTTTTTCCGCGGGCGATCCGGAATTTACTTCGCGGACCAGAATTCCCTCGCCGTCGGGAGCGCCGAAGAATGCGCCCAGTTGGCCGTTGAGATCTTCCGCATCAATGCCGAGCCGGGGATGTCCGCCGGCCAGCACGCTGCCATTCCATTCCATCGAAGGAATATCTGGAATTTCCGGCATGTCCGGCATGCGAAACGCGAACGTTCCGGGCGTTGGTGCCAGCATCTTCATGGATCGATGACGCTCTTCGGATTTGCCGAGAGTGGCGCTCAGAGTTTGTGAGCGGCCATCGCGCCAGACGGTGAGCTGAATGGAGCGGCCCGCCGGAATTTCGTGAACCATGCGGCGGAATTGCGCGGCGCCTTCCACACGCTGGCCGTTGATCTCCGTCAGGACGTCGTTTTCCTTCAGGCCTGCTTTCGCCGCGGGGCTGTCCGGAACAATCTTTCCAAGCACAACGCCGCGCTCCGCCGGGAGCTTGAGTTCTTTGGCCTTGTCGGCAGTCACCTCGTGCGTCTCGACGCCGAGCCAGCCGGTACCATCGCCGTCCATCAGGATTCTGACGTCATCCTGTTCGATGGCGGGCGCGTCCGGCAGCTCTATGACCTCCGGCTCGTCGAGCTCAATTATTGTTGGAGCCGACCGCTGAACTTTTTGCTTTTCGACTTGCTTCTTCGCGGAAAATCCGGGGAGCGCGATCAGCGCGAGGCTGAGTGCCGCGGCACCACCGGCCAGAATCAAATTTCGCTTATTCATTGTCGTCCCATCCTCCTGAAGTTTTAGACGCAGCAAAAGCTAAACCGTTGACCGCAGGACAACCACTCGAATGCCGCCGTTGATGGTCCGCAAGTGGATTGGAAATCCTCCGCGGCCCAGCTTGCCGTGGATTTCACGGGGCTTCTGAGAACTCTCCATGGAGATTGGCAGTTCCGAGTAGAAGTTGCCGTTCAGGCAGCGAGCTTCGAGATCGGCCTGCGCGCTTGGCGGCAGCGCGAGTACAACAGAGCCATTGGTGGTTTCCGCGCTGGCGGCGCTCTTTTCAAGGAGGTGGGCGAGTTCGAGGTGCACATTGCCATTGGTGGTGTGAGCGTGCACGCTTCCGCCTGCTTCCAGTACTTCAATGTTGCCATTGACGGTGTGCAGGTCCTCGACGATTTCCACCCCGGCGATGCGAAGCGTGCCGTTTACAGTGCCGATATGCTCAATGTGCGCGCTGTGCGGAACGTGGATGGTGTATTCCACGGCGACTTCCACCCCTTCGTTCTGGGGATAGCGCGTGGTGATGGAAACGGCATCCGGCTTCGCTTCGACGTCGATCGCGACCCGCTCCAGGTCGGATTCCTTGTGCTTCGCGGTTTTTACGGCGTGTATTTCGACTTCGTTGCGATCCCATCCCTGCACGTCGATGGTCCCATTCACGTTTTGCAGCTCAAAAGAACCGCCAGGCTGCAATGGATAGGATTGATTGACCTCTTTGGTGATGGCGTAGCTGGGAGCGGCAAGAATTCCAGCCAGGACCAAAACGAGCAGAGCAGTCGCACGGAAAGCATGACGAAGCATATCGTTCTACCCCCTTCGAAGACGTTTTACCGACGAAAACCCGGGACCCGAACAAAATTCGTGCGCTGCAGCGATCGCTGCTCAGTGCAGCTGAAAATTAAATGTTACGGTCGAAATTACCTCAATGGCCTCGCCATTCATCCAAATCGGTTTTGCCCGCCATTGCTTTACAGCGTTGATCGCGGCATCGGCGAGCGTCGGATCGCCTTCCAGGAGCTTCTGCACTTCGACGCGGCCGTCTTTCAATACGCGTACCTGAAGCTTGACGACCCCTTGCAGACCCGCACGCTGGGCCAGCGCCGGATAAGAAGGCTTGGGTGCATTGAGGACACGCTTCTGAAACACATCGGGATCCTCGCGGACGCCTCCCCGGAACTTTCTTTCCAGATCGAAGATCCACTTTTCGAGCCAATCGGTCTTAGGATCATCCGGCGTGCCGGCCGGGGTTGCATCGGTGATGGTATCTCTATGATCAGGCTTATATTCGGGGATACGCTGGGTGATTCGTTCGTTTTGCTCGCGGATGAGAGATTCGCGGAGAGCAACGTCTGAATCCAAGTATTGCAGACGAATTTTTCCGGCAGTGCTGCGCAAACGCAGAGGCGCCCCGCCGCCATTCAGTGTCGCGGTAGCGTGGACAGGCGCATTCCCATTGGGTGAACCCTGGATCATCAGGTGCAACGCCGGATCCGCTTCGATGCGATGTTCGCCGCCCGTTGCGACGATGGCGTCAATGGTTGCCGCAAGATTCCGCGGCAGGAACACCACGATGTCGCCGTTGCCGGAAGTCAACTGCGAGGATCCGCTGAGGCGAACGTTTCCGCCACCGGAAGGCGCATCTGGATTGATCCAGGCCGTAATCGTGCCGCCAGAGGTCGCCGCTTGCAGCGAGTCCGACACGCGCGTCAGGCAGATACTCCCGCCGCTGGACTGCACCTCCATTGGGCCGGAAACCGTGACAACGCGGATGCCCCCGCCGCCCGTCTGCGCGTGAACCGAGCCGCGCACTTCGCCAAAATCGATCTGGCCGCCTCCGGTGCGCACGTTCACAAAATTTCCCGTATGGGCCACGGTGATGTTGCCACCAACGGTTTCCAGATCCGCGCGGCCGCCGATTCGCACGGCGCGTACGTGTCCCCCGCCGGTGCGGAGCGAAGCGTCTCCCGCGATGCTGCCCACACTGATGTGGCCGCCCGCGGTGAAGGCGGTAATGTCCCCGGCGACATCGAGAACCTGAATGTGGCCGCCTTGGGTTTCGAGCTTGGCGACCGAGCGGCCCGGCGCGGCATCGCGAGGCCCCGATCCGCCGATGCGGCCGGTGCGAATGTTTCCACCCTGCGTGCGCAGGCTCGCTGTTCCGCCGATGTCCTGTGTTTCGATGTCGCCAACTTCGGTATTTACGTCCACGTTGTAGCCGCTCGGTACCGTCACTTCAAACTGGATCCAGAATTGCGCGTCGTTCGAGCGCGATTGCGGCGGGAGCGTGCCGGTGAGCTCGACTCCAGAGTTTGTGGGCCGTGCCTTTAGAACGTAATTTTCCAGAAGCTGCTGTGCAGTCGGCCCATGCGTGTTCGTTTCGATGTGCACGGTGTACCGCACGACAGGCGCCGCCCCGGGCTCGAGCTGGAGAATGCGCACCGAGCCGAGGTCGGTCGTCAGCCGGAGCGTGAGCCCGTCCCGGGTGACCAGTGTCCCGGACCGTACCACGGAAGAATGCGCCCCCGGTGCTTCAGCGCCGGTCTCCAGCGCAGCGGCAGTACGCTCGCGTCCCGGAGCAGCGTGGGAGATTTCCTGGAAAAGCAGGCCGCAAAAAACAATCAACAGTGCACTGAAAATAAAAATCCGGCGAGCAGAAGAAAATCGAACTGGATGGATGAAATTAGTCATCGTCGAACAAATGTCATTTCTCGCGCCGCGAACTACTGCACGTCGCGCGGGCCAATTTGCCGCAAAGCTGCGGCGCTGCGCAAGCGCACGTAACGGCTGGGGTCCCGCCGCTGCAACTGTCCCAGTACCTGAATCACACGCTGCACGGAAGGATCATTCACGGCGGGGGCGGCTTGCACGGACGGTGATGGATCAGGATTTTCCGGCGGCTCGGGTGCCAGCACCGGGGTATCGGAAGGCGCATGCCCCAACGAGCGGACCAGCAGATTCACGGCTTCGACTCGCACGCCGGGATTCCCGTCTTCTTCGAGCGATTCGAGCAGCACTTGCCGCACGGCGTCATCGGCGGCCGCGTCGCGCAGCGATTCCAGCGCCTTCATGCGCACGGCGGGATTCTGATCCTTGCGGGCCGCGGCCATCAGTGCCCGCCGGATTTGCTGATTGGCCACGCCGGCCTTCAGTGCATCCAGGCAATCAATGCGCACGCCGGCATCGAAGCGGTCGCCATTTTCCACGACGTAGGTGAGCACCCGCCGCATGTCGCTGTCATCAATGTTTCCGGAAAGCACGAGCGGTTGCTCCGCGCTGAGCTGCAGTTGCACGGTCCCTAGGGCGGAGCCGGAAGCCGGAGAAAAGTTGATTGCCCCGACAGCCATCTTCGACAACTGCTCATCGCTCAATTTCGGCGCTGCCATCACATTGACGGCTTGTCCGGTTGTATTGTTTGGATTAACGGTTTGCAGCCAGGGGACAAGTTGTGTGCCGAAGGCGATCCCGAAAAAGACCAAAGCAGCGCCACTCCAGACCGGGCGCAAGGCCATCCAGCGGCGCAACCAGCCAAAAGGCCGCCAGCTCTCCCGCACCGGCGGCGCGGAAAGATCGTCGAGGGTTTCGGCAAGCTCGCTCCGGCATTGCGCCAGAAGAATTCCCGCAGCATCCAGCTCATCCGCGGGCTGCAGCCCTGCGATCACTACCTCTTGCAACTCGCGCTCCTCGACGACTTGTGCGGAGCACGCGGCGCAGTTCGCGAGGTGCGCTTCAATCTGTTTGCGTTCCTTGTCGCTTACTTCCTCGCAGACGTAGAAGACCAGCAGCGGTGCAACGTCCTTGCAGCTCAAATGGTGTTCAAAGACGCTCATCGCAGTCCCCCCAATTGGTTGCGGAGTTTGCGTGTGGCGCGGAACAGGGAATTCTTCACGGTTTCCTCAGTGGTGCCCAGCGCGTCGCCGATGGCGCGCAGCTTCAGGCCTTGATAGTGCTTCATTTCAAACACGATGCGCTCGCGCGGTGACAAGCGCTCCATGGCGACCGCGATGCGCGCCTTGATCTCTTTCCCGAAGAGGCTCCGTTCGGGGTCCAGCGTCGGACGGTTCTCGCGCTGGCGCTCGAAGAAATCGGTAATGCCTTCCTCATGGTGGCTGGCGTTCAACTCGGGAGCCTGGTCCTCGGGGCGCGCCTGGCGGCGGCGCAGGTGGTCGAGGCAAACGTTGGTGACGATGCGGTAGAGCCAGGTATAAAAGCTGCACTCGAAGCGGAAACGGTGGAGATTGCGGTAGACCTTGAGGAAGGCTTCCTGGTAGACGTCGCGGGCGTCCTCGGGACGCTTCATGAGGTTTAGGGCAAGGCGCAGGACGTCCCGGTCGTAGCGGCGCACCAATTCCTCGAAAGCGGCACGGCTGCCCGTTTGCGCTTCTGCCACCAGTGCCCGTTCATCAAGGTTGGGCAAAGAGGTCACCGAGGCCAGGGCGGCATGGGTGCTGCCCAAGCGACCGTTGTCATCGGCCAAACCGAAAGCCAATCTGGGAAGCGGCATATTTCGCTTTCTCTTCGTGCATGGCGGTGTTGCCGCTTGTAATACAACACCTTAGCTCAAATGCAAG
>WNFP01006546.1_pt1 | contig 11256 bp, 11 predicted proteins | sample 5400201 | NCBI WGS metagenome assembly WNFP01 (sample SAMN13153355, study PRJNA577476) | soil metagenome | isolation source: 115 cm saprolite under Madrone tree | place: USA:California | collected 2016-06-14
CGCCCGATTGCTGGCCCAGGCCGGGCGCCCCAAGGACGCCCGGCGCACGGTGGAGCAGGGCTGGACCGCGGCCCCCCATCCCGAACTTGCCGCAGCCTATGCGACAATCGTGCCGGATGAAGAACCGCTGGCCCGGTATCGCCGCTTCGAGCGCCTCAACGAACTTTCGCCACGCCATCGCGAGAGCCTGCTGGCGCTGGGCGAATGCGCGCTTGCCGCCGAACTCTGGAGCGAGGCGCGCAAGAACCTGGAATTCGTGGCCGCCGCCGAGAGCGAGCGGCCGAGCGGGCGGCTTGCCCGCCTCATGGCGCGCCTTGAGGAAGGCCCGCAGGGCGACGGCGCCGCGGCGCGGCGCTGGCTGATGGCTGCCGCCAATGCCGATCCCGATCCCGGCTGGCAATGCCGGCGCTGCGGCACGCTGGCCCAGAGCTGGCGCGCCAATTGCGGCCATTGCCATGCCTTCGACGGCCTTGCCTGGCAGGCGCCGCTTCGGCAGGCGGCATCTGCCCAGATTGCCGGCCCGGCGCCGGCATCCTTGCCGGCCGCCGCGCATTCGAGCGGCGGAGACGGCGCGCTGGGCCCCACCATCGATGCGACAAGCGAGCCGCTGCCCCCTCCGGTTGACGCCGCCCGGCTGGTGAATTAGGTTCCGCCCGCCTCGGGAAGCCTCGTTCCATCAGCCTCATCCCGAGCCTATTGGAGGATGAGGTTCGCTGCGAAACGAGAGCCGGAGCAGTGCTGCTTCAAGACCGCATCGTGCCCTGATAGCTCAGCGGTAGAGCAACCGCTTCGTAAGCGGTAGGCCGTTGGTTCAAATCCGACTCAGGGCACCATTTTTTATTGCTGCCACACTTTGCCGAGCCCGCATGATGGGGTAGTGGCCGGCTTTAGGGCAAATTGGCTGACATTGAGTTAGAACGGCAATTCATCAATCAGTGAGATCGCTCGGTAGCCGAGGCAGTTATCGACTTGAACTTCGATCAGGTAGTGCCCCGGCGCTAGCTCGACGGCGGCCCATACGTTCCGGCCGGAAGTCGTTTTTTCGAGTGTGAAATCTTTGGTCCATCCCTTGTCAACAGACCTGACCAAAACATCAACTCGGACAGGCTGTGAATCCCTCCTGTGATGGAGAGAAATCAAGACGCCCTTTTCCGATACGGTTACGTCATCGACATAGGCGTAGTAGTTTTCGAAGATTCCGAGCTCAGAATACACACGAGTGCGCGGCGCCCATCGGTCAGCGTCGGTTTCTAAGAAGTGCAACAATGTGGCTCTCTCTGCCGGGGATCGACACAGAATGGCTTGTAGCCTGTCGTCGAGAATCAATGGGGGCGGCACCAGCACTTCCGCACAGCGGCACCGAATGATATCGCCTTCGAAGGCCATATTAAATGCGCCAACGTGATAGATGGAATCGAACGGCAGGCCGATGAAATCAGCGTCATCCGACAGTAGATTCGTGCGCCAAGACTGCATGTTGCCATCTGAAAAGCGCACGCCCGGGCTTGTGAGAATTCCCTTAGCCTCAAACACCATGATGACCAGAATGGGAGCATGCGTATCGGGATCGCCGTGATAGTACTCGCTGGGCTTACGAATCCCCTCGATATGGTACTGTGTCGGGCTCTTCGGCCGGAAATATAGCCGCGCAAAGTCATGAGCCTGAGATTGGCTGGCGACTACGGCCTTGTCCGCAATATCGCGAAGAGCCGCGCCACTGACAGCGGCGCGGGCCTTTGCCATCGTTCGCGAAATGAGACAACCAGAACGCAGAATCGCTGCGGCATTCTCAACCGGCTCGTGTCGAAACAATCGCGGGGGCCAATGTTGACGATACGGATAGCCACTAAGCTTAAGTTTTGCTGTCCATGAAGCTATGTGCTCGTCAACCGTTTGAGCACTCAATGCCAAGCAAGCTCACCCTGCCTGACCTCGCCAATCTCCACTGCATCTTCAGCTGCGGGATCATCGTCTAGCTCCGCTGCGAACGATGGCATTGCGCTATTGCGCAGCCGTAATTCGATAATCCGAATGTAGGGGAGCGCCTGGAGAATTGGGAATATGAAATAAGCTTCGTCACGGGAGCGGCCGCCAAGTTTTCGGCGCGTCACCGGACCACGGAGAAGGAGCGTCCAGAGTTCAAATATCTCCTCGCTGGGAATCACCGCATTTCGTCTGTCTCTTGCGATTTTCAGATTGCCGTCTTCAATTTTTGCCGTGTATTCCGTGTTATTCCCGATCGTGCCGAACGTACCTCGATTCGCGTAGATCGCACTTCCCAAATCCTCCATGAACTTTGGGAACGACCGTTCAAATTGCACGTTAGCTAGGCGCTTGGAACGAATATGTTCCGGGACCCCAATGTCGATCTCGAAATCGTGGATGTAGACAGGGATTGGCAGCTTCCCGAGATACGTCTCCATCAGCGGCCGTACATCGTCCCATTCCAAATTCCCATTGCCGCAGCCCAATCTAGGAAATGCGATTTCATAGATTCCGCGGCGTTCATATTCGGCTACGAACTTCTTTAGCCCGGCTTCGATGTAAGTGAGTTTGGATGGATTGCGCCAATGGCGTTTCGTCGGAAAATTGAGAATCCACTGGGTGGACGCTTGCCATAACCACAGCTGCCCAATCTTTAATTTATGCTGAGCGCACAGTTTAGCATACTCCTTAAACATATCCGGGTAACGGCGCTTCATCTCGGACGCCAAGCCTTTCCCCATGACGCCGACAATATTAACGGTGTTCGTCACTGTCTGTGCCTGTGAGGTCAGGATATTAGTTCGGACATAGGTTATCATGGCTTAAATCCCGCAGGTGCACTAGGAACTTTCGCATTCTTTCTACCCGGGAGTCAACACCGATCGATCTGCTTTTGTTTCCGATTCTAGCCCATCGTGGACGGTCCGGCCGCCCCGGATGATGTGAGGTGAATCAATTGTCGCCCAAAATAACCGTTGCATATAATCGCTATACGCTTATAATATGCGCCTATGAACAACCCCATTAACCCCGTTGCTGGTTTGATTGCTGTTAAGCACGCCGAGATCAGGGAGGCAGAGCGAGCACTTGAAAAACTGCGCATTGAACTCGCAGCTTTGGAACAAGCTCATGCCGCCGTTAGCGACCTGACGATGGGAAGCCGGCTGCTTCATGGGCAGAAGAGCCGGAAGGGGCGTTCCCTGTCTGAACGCTGGAAGCGAGTATTGCTTACCCTTCGCCCTTATGGCGAAGCAGGAGCCACCAGCGACGAGATTGCCGGTGTCTGCGCGGCTGAAGGTATCAAGATTGAGCGTCATACCCTTCGTTCGCAAATGACGAACTATGTGAAGCGCGGCTATCTGGAGCGCCCGCGCGATGGAGTTTTTCGACTGACGTCGGAAGGCGCGCGAGCGGCCGGCGTGCAGTCGTGGACTGGAGTCGAGAACGCCCCACCCGAACCGGGCAGGGCGTTCTGATGAGTGGAGGTGTGGCAGAGTGGCTGATCGCACTGGACTTATACTCCGGAGAACCCGTTCGGATTCCACGCCATTCGGGTTCCGTAGGTTCGAATCCTACCACCTCCGCGTTGCTAGTGGGACCGGCACTACATGAACAGCGACCATCCCGCATCATCAACTCGAGGATTGACCGCGTGAGCGACGATCACTCAGACAAGGATAGCAGATTCTGGCACATGTCGATACGGGCTCATGGAGGTCAATGCCCCAGCCATGGGATTGACACTCATGAACCTTCAACCGCGAGACGAGCAGATTGAAGCCTTAGCTGCCCGTTGTAAGCGTCGTTCGCCTAATTCGGCCTAGTTTGAAAAGCGGGGTGGCCCAATCTGGCCAATCCCCTTGATGGCCATTCAGTTCACCCAGCCTTAAGGTGCCTACATGTCCCTTGCCCTCAATCTCCTCGGGCTGATCTGCGGTGGGTTCGTGATGGGGCTCGCCTGGCTGTTGGCATCCCTCATCATGTTCGTCTCCATCATCGGCATTCCCTGGGGCCGTGCGGCCTTCAACAGCGCCGTGCTGCGCGAGAAGACGACCGAGTTTGAGTTCCAGCATATCGAGCATGACAACCGGCACGATGGGTGAAGACATTATACCGCCGGTTATTGAACTTTGGATGCACAGATGACTCACGGAATCTTTCACGCGTATGGTCTATTCTGGCGATTAGACGAAATAAATTGGACACCGGGAAAGGGGAGGCGGCGAGAATTTCGACTCTTGGGTCGAAGGGCCAGCAATTTTCCAAACCTTCAGATTGCAGATTTCCGCAAGCAACAGGGCATCTACATTCTCTATGGAAACTACGGGCCGTACCACGTGGGGCTGACCCGGAGGCAAACTTTTGGAAAGCGATTGAAGGACCACCTCACCGACCAGCAGGCTCGAAAATGGGATCGGTTCAGCTGGTTCAGTTTCCGCCGTGTCTTGAAAGCAAGAGAAGACTCCGGCATGCAAAAGTTCGGCAAAAATGCCGACCGTGAGGAGTTCCGATCCCGGTAAGGCAATGAAGGATATCGAAGCGCTTCTCATTAAAGCGATGGCACTTACAAACATTGCACAAATGAGCTTCGCGCACGCTGAAGAGTGGGCACAGATCAAAGCGCGAGAGGCAGGACACTTTTTGAGCAAGCTGGCTCAATGAACAAGAACAAGGGCGATTGTTCGTAGTGCGGGGAATCCGGCTGTGCCATGTTCGGGTCGTTCTTGATCTTTGATCGGCGCGCCCCAACATCCGACGATGTCCGATTCCACTCCAATTCATGCGAGGTCCGTCATGGCGAAATATCGATTGGTCAGCTTCAAGACTTGCCCCTGGGTGCAGCGCGCTGCGATCGTGCTGCGTGAGAAGAAGATCGATTTCGAGTTCCAGCATATCGAGCATGACAACCGGCCCGATTGGTTCATCGCCATCTCGCCGCATAACAAGGTTCCCGTATTGCGCCTGGACGAGCGCGTGTCGCTGTTCGAATCGGGCGCAATCGCTGAATATCTGGACGAGATGACGGCGCCGCGCCTCCATCCCGAAGATCCGGTCGAGCGCGCCATCAACCGCGCCTGGATCGAATATCTGCCGACCTTTGTGGATCTCTCCTCCGCGCATGCCTATGTCGATAACGAGAAAGACTTCAACAAGGCGGCGGCCGAGGTCTCGGTGCCCTTCAAGAAGCTCGAGCAGGCGCTGGAACGCCAGGGCAGCGGCCCCTTCTTCAACGGGTCCCGCTATTCGCTGGTGGATGCGGCGTATGCGCCCTTCCTGCAGCGCCATCTCTTCCTGGAGCGGATCAAGAAGATCGGCCAGATCGACAAGTTTCAGCGGCTCAAGGCGTGGGCGGAGGCGCTCTCCGTGCGTCCCTCGACCCATAGTTTCCCGCCGGCCGAATTCGAGGCCATGTATCGCGCCATGGTCAAGGGCCGCAACAAGTGGATTTCGCAGTTCGTCGACGGATCGAAGGCCGCGGCGGAGTGATCCGGGCTAAAGTGCCCATATGTCACTTGCGCTGAATCTTCTCTGGCTGATCTGCGGCGGATTGCTGATGGGCTGCGCCTGGCTGCTGGCCTCCCTCATCATGTTCGTCTCGATCATCGGCATTCCCTGGGGCCGGGCCGCGTTCAATATCGCGGTCTTCACCTTCTTTCCCTTCGGCAACGAGGCGATCAGCCGGCGCGAGCTGACAGGCGAGGACGATATCGGCACCGGGACGCTCGGCCTCATCGGCAACGTCATCTGGTTCCTGCTCGCCGGAATCTGGCTGGCCATCGCCCATCTCGTTGTCGGCATTGCCTGCTTCATCACCATCATCGGCATTCCCTTCGGCTGGGCACATTTCAAGCTGGTGGAAATCTCGCTCGCGCCCATCGGCAAGGTCATCGTCAGCAAGGAAGTGGCGGAGGAAGCGCGCCGCCGTCATGCTGCCGAGTTCGTGAGCAACCGTCGCGGGGGCTGAAAGGGACCCGGCGCCCGCCGAGCAATAGGCGGCCCACCTCCGGATTGTCCAACGGGCCGCGTTCGCCCGTCGGTCTGCGGCCACCGCGACGACGGTAGATTGCCGCGCACGCAGCGAGCGCGCTTATTGCGGCTTGAGTCCGCGCGGGCGCCGTCTGGTAGCCTTCGGCGCGGGCACTTGACCGCGCAGCCAGTCGATTGCACCCGGCGTGAGCGCCCAGCCCGCGTGGTACTCCGAAACATAGTAGATTGCCTCATCCTCACCGCCGGGGCTGATGTAGGGTGGCAATTGCTTGGGGAGTTGGCGTTCGCCTAGCATGTATGGCAGGACGTGTCGATTGCTCGCCAACGCCCCGGCAAGCCGCTTGCGGCTCTCCTCGCCGTCACCCATACGTCGGAATGCGGCCAGTGCCAGGGTCCAGGTCCATGCGGCCATATCATCGTCCGGATATTCGGCCAGGAGCACAGCGAGGTCTTCGTCCCGCGCTGCTTCGACCAGATGGGCGGCGAGAACGTATCGGACCCCCTGGTTATCGCCTGGATTCAACCTCAACATGTTGCGGAGATGATCGATCGCTTCGTCGCGAACACCACGCTGCCACAATGCCCGTGCCAAACCGAACCGCGCCCGCATATAAGGCCGCGTCTCCAGAAAACCCCAAAACGAGCCCGCATATTCCTCAAAAGCCGCCTCGCCGAGGGCTTTTTTCCCGGCTTCGACGCCGTGGCGCCAAAGATCGAGTTCCCTATCGGAACCTTGCTTGGCATGCTCGGCCAATAACACGTAGGCATCCGCGCATAGTGGGCTCGTCGCGAGGGCCTTCTGCGCCAGTGTGATACGGCGCTTTGCCGTGTTCGCTTCCCAAGCGTCGTAGATCAGCGCCTGCGCCCGCTCGAGTGCAGTTTCCACGTTTGCCGCCATCTTCCGCCCCATCCTGTGGCGCTCCTCAGAAAATAGTCACTGCGTCAATCCAAAGAATGTATACGGGCCCCAGCAAGCCGCAACCTCGCGTGTTGAGTGCGCCCAGGTTTGGCGAAGAACGTCGCTCGTCACCCCGACGTAGAGAGTACCGTTCCGCTTGCTGGCAAGAATGTAAACGCAAGGTGTTTCACGATTGGTCCGTCAATCCACGTCGAGCGGGCCCTTCCTATGTGATCCCCCGCCGCTGCCCCTGATGAGACGCGGAATTGTCGCGATGGACAAGGCCATCGTTCCCGCGGAAGCGGGAATCCAGGGGCGAGTGACGGGTTTTGGGGCGCTGGATTCCCGCTTCCGCGGGAATGACAGAGGAGAGAAGGCAACAGTCTCGCCAAATGCGATTGCCCTGCCCCTCAAGCGAGCGGGCGGAGAGGGTCTTGATGAGCGGTGGTTCGCGTCCTTCTCCGCGCGAAGCCGGGACCGCACGCGGGCGGAGAGGGTTTGTATTGCTCACCCGCCGAGGAAAAGCCGTCCCACTTCCGGATTGTCGAGCAGCTCGCTCGCCCGGCCCGCCAGCGCCAGGCGGCCGGCGACCAGCACATAGCCGATGTCGGCAAACGCGAGGCCCTTCTTGGCATTCTGCTCCACCAGGATGATGGTCTTGCCCTCACGCCGCTGCAGATCGTCGAGGATCTCGAAGACCATGTCGATGTAGCGCGGCTCGAGGCCGATGGAGGGCTCGTCCACCAGCAGGACGCGGGGCTGCATCATCAGGGCACGGGAGATTTCCAGCAGGCGCCGTTCGCCGCCCGAGAGCACGCGGGCCGCCCGGTGCCGGCGCTCCGCCAGGCGGGGATATTTGTCGAAGATCGCCTCGGCGGCCCGGCGCGCCTCGGCCGGGCTCGCCATGAGATATCCGCCCATCCAGAGATTTTCCTCCACCGTCATCTCGGGGAAGACGGAGTTGTCCTGGAGGACATAGGCGATGCCGGCGTCCCTCAGTCTCGCGTTGGGGCGCAGGCGGGTCACCTCGCGACCGTCGACGGATATGCGGCCGGCGGTGATATCGGTGAACCCATAGAGGGAATGCAGCACCGTCGACTTGCCGGCGCCGTTGGGACCGATCAGGCAGAGCGATTGCCCGGCGCCCAGGCGCAGGTCGATGCCGTGCAGGATCTCCATGGCGCCATAGCCGGCGACGAGACCATCGACGGCAATGAGATGGGCGCCCCCGGCCAGCGCCTCGAGCTCGGCCGCCGTCGGGCCCGAGGCGGCGAGATCGGCCGCCGCCTGCTCGACGGCATCGACGGAAAGAACGGTATCGACATTGCCCAGCCCATGGCCGCGCACATGAGGTGGGGATACGGGCGTCCGGCCCATCAGCTGGCGCCCAGATACGCCGCGACGACGCGGGGATCGCTCTGTATCTCCGCCGGCCGTCCCTCCGCCAGGATCTCGCCATGGGCGAGGCAATAGATATGCTCGGCCAGATTCATCACCACCCGCATGTTGTGCTCGATGACCAGCAGCGTGATGCCCAGATGGTCGCGGGCTCGTTTCAGCCGGTCGACCAGCCCGTTGATCAGCGTCGGATTGATTCCGGCCGTGGGCTCGTCGAGGAGGAGCAGGCGCGGCTCGTTCATCAGCGCCATGGCGAATTCCAGCAGCTTCTGCTGGCCGAAGGAAAGGCTGCCCGCGGGCAGGTCCCGCTTGCTGGCCAAGCCCACGAATTCCAGCAGCTCCCCGGCCCGTCCGCGCGCCTCGGCCGTCGGCCGGGCGATCATGACGGCGAGCGAGGCGTCCTGCTGGGGCACGCTCACCAGCATGTTCTCGAGGCAGCTCATCAGGCGAAAGACGCGGGTCTGCTGGAAGGTGCGCACCAGCCCCAGCCGCGCGATTTCCGGCACGCGCAGCGTCGATATCTCGCGGCCCTCGAAGCGGATCGAGCCTTCGTCGATGGCGTGAGTGCCGGCGATGGAGTTGAACAGCGTGGTCTTGCCCGATCCGTTGGGCCCGATGAGCCCGACGATTGAGCCCTCCGTCACCGCGAGGCTGACACGGTTGTTGGCGACGATGCCGCCGAAGCGCTTGGTGACCGCGTCGACGTTGAGGAGGTCCGTCATGGCCGGGCCCTGTCGGCGGGCGATGCTGCGAGGTTCAGGGCGAAGAGCTTGGGATAGCGCTGCCGGACCCAGCCCAGCAGGCCGGTGGGGAAGAACACCACGACGACGATGATGAGCAGGCCCAGCGCCACGTTCTGCCAGCCGAATAGATAGGTCCAGAACAACTCGCGCGTGACGTGGAAGATGGCGGCGCCGATGACGGGCCCCCAGATCGTGCCCTTCCCGCCGAGGATAGCCATCAGCACCATCCAGACGCCGAAGGTGGCGCCGGCGAAGGCCACCTCGCGCGGATCGATGAAGCCGATGATATGGCCCATCAGCCCGCCGGCGAGGCCCAAGAAGCCCGCGGCGATGCAGCATAGAGCCGGCGCAGAATGGTGAATGTGGCGATGCCGAGAGCGGCGCTGAGGAAATAGAACAGCAGGCGCTGGCTCGCGAGACTGCCGGGATAAACCGGCACCTGCACGCCCGAGGAGCCGCCGAGCCAGGCCCAGCCCGCCGCGAGTTCGCCGGCGGCAATGCCGAGGCCCAATGTCGCGATGGCGAAGTAATGGCCGCGCAGGCCCAAGAGCGCCACGCCCAGCACGACGGCCGCGGCGATCGCCAGCACCGGTGCGGCGGCCAATCCCGCAAACAGGCCGATGAAATACTGCGGCGGGGTGAGGGTCAGCGTCTCGCCGCCCGCCGCGGCGGTATAGGCGGCCACGTCGTGGAAGAGGCCGATCTGGAGGATCGCCGCCGCATAGACGCCGATGCCGAAGAAGGCGATGTTGCCGAAGGAGTTATAGCCCGCCTGGCCGCCCATGATGTCCCAGCTGAGGGCGAAGACGATCATGATCCAGAGGAAGGTGAGCTCGACCTGAAAGGCCGGCAGCGCAAAGGGGGCGACGATCGCCAGCGCGAGAATCGCGATCCGGATCGCCGTCTTGTTCCCGAGCGCGCTCACGCGAGGTATCGGCGATGACGCCGCAGGCGCCAGCTGCGAAATGCCAGGATGACCACCAGGGCGGAAAAGACGAAGGCGATCTGGGATTGGGCGCCAAGAATGAATCCCACGAATTGTTCGGCCACGCCCAGGCCCAGCGCCGCCAGGATGACGCCGGGCAGATTGCCCAGGCCCGCCAGGATCACGATCATGAAGGATCGCACGGTATAGATGAGCCCGCCGAAGGGCTGGATCACCCAGATCATCGCCACCAGCGCGCCCGAGGCCCCGCAGATGGCGGCATTCAGCCCATAGGTCATGGCATAGACGCGGTCGGTATCGATCCCCAGGATGCGCGCCGCCCGCGGGTTCTGCGCCGTGGCGCGAATGGCCTGGCCGAGGCGCGAGCGGCGCATGAAGAGCACTAATGCCGCGGCGATGACAAGGGTGACGGCGCAGGCCACGACCTTGATCTGGGAAATCGTCACCAATCCATCGAACAGGAACCAGGTGCCGAGATGGGCGTCGACGGTCTCCAGATTGGCGCTGAAGATGTTGTTCATCAGCTGGCTGAGCAGGATGGCAATCCCGAATGTGGCCAGCAGCGAGATGAACAGATCGCGCTCGACGATGCGATAGACCACCGCCCGGTAGCAGAGCCAGCCCAGCGCGAACAGAACGATCGCCGCCGCCGGCACGCCCAGCAGGGGATGCAGGCCCGATCGGGCGGTCTGGAGGGCGACGTAGCCGCCCAGGAGGACGAACTCGCCCTGGCAGATGTTGATGATGTTCATGACGCCCCAGACCAGCGCCATGCCATAGGCGGCCAGCGCAAAGACGGCGCCGATCAGGAAACCATCGACGAACAGCTGAAGCGCCAGCGGCGGCGCCTGGAACAGAAGCGTCAGATTGTCCAAGGCTGACCTGTCGTCTTGCTAACTTCTTCCTCTCCACCCTTCTCTTCTATCCCCGCCCCCCTTTGTGGGGGCGGGTTAGGGTGGGGGGCTGCTCGACGATAATGGCGGGTCACTACCGCTGTTGCAGAATGGCGTCTGGAAGGCGATGTGCCATTCGTCCGGAACGAAGCATCACCCCCACCCCGGCCCGCCCCCATCAAGGGGGCGGGGGAAGGAGTAGCGGCGAGCGAGAAGGTTGGACTCAGGAAAGCACTAGCGGGGCGTTCTTCTATCCCCGCCCCCCTTTGTGGGGGCGGGTTAGGGTGGGGGGCTGCTCGACTATAATGGCGGGTCACCGGCTCTGCTGCAGAATGGCGTCTGGAAGGCGATGTGCCATTCGTCCGGAACGAAGCATCACCCCCACCCCGGCCCGCCCCCATCAAG
>WNFP01008512.1_pt1 | contig 11255 bp, 8 predicted proteins | sample 5400201 | NCBI WGS metagenome assembly WNFP01 (sample SAMN13153355, study PRJNA577476) | soil metagenome | isolation source: 115 cm saprolite under Madrone tree | place: USA:California | collected 2016-06-14
GCATCTCCATTCCGATCAGCCGGCAGCTCATCAAGCTTCCGATCACAGCAAACATGGTCAGTATTTTCACGCTCGGCGTCGGCATTGCTGCTGCCGCATTCTTCGCTTACGGCGGTTACTGGAGCATATTGCTCGGCGCGTTTTTATGCCTCTTCGCCAGTATTATGGATGGGTGCGATGGAGAGGTCGCTCGTTTGAAACTACTGGAATCCGATTTCGGCTGCTGGCTGGAGACAATCTGCGACTACGCGTTCTATTTGTTCCTCTTCGTCGGTATGACCATCGGCCTGTATAGGAGCTCAGGCTCAAGGTCCTACCTTGTGTGCGGCGCCCTGCTACTTTTTGGAGCCATAGCGAGCTTTCTGGCCACGGGTTGGGAGCGGCATCGCCTTGCCGGTGAACGTCCCGAACAGCTGTTGAATATCTGGCAGGGCCACGCCGAGAGCCGCCCATCGAATCCTTTCTTATATTTTGGCAGGCACCTGGAATTCATGGTCCGGCGCTGCTTTTTTCCTTATGCGCTTCTCTTCTTTGCGCTCCTTAACATCATGAATGTGGCTTTGGTGATCAGCGCGGTAGCCGCAAATCTGGTCTGGCCCATCGCGTTGTACTCTTCTCGCGCCTTCGCGGGTACCCGTAGGTTGGCCGTGGCAAGGCCTGTTGGTTCTATTCAAACTGCACAGCGACCGCAGGAATATGCCGCGGGTTTGCTTTGAGCCTCCACTGATGTTCCCATACGTTTCGCGGTTGGGGAGCCTCCCCATGTACGCTGCAAAAGGCTGTGGGAAGCTGTGACCTCGATGCAGCAGATCGAAACAGGCAATTTTGCCATCCCCTCCTGGCTGCTTTCTCCGCCCGATTCCATACGTGTCGTGAACTGGAACATCAATCGGGGCCTGCAACTCCAACGAGTGGTGGAGTTTTTGTCGAGCGCAAAGGCCGATCTTCTCCTTCTTCAAGAAAGCGATCTCAATGCCCGGCGGACAAATCACTTAAACATTGCGAAGGAAATAGCGCGGAAGCTGCAGATGAATTATGTCTTCGGACGCGAGTTCCAGGAATTAACCCAGGGCTCGCGCGCGTCACCCGCCTATCACGGCCAAGCGACGCTTTGTCGTTGGCCATTGTCGAACTCCCGCATTCTACGATTCCAGAAGCAATCGAACTTTTGGCTCCCGCACTGGTTCCTGCCTGAAATCGAGCCGTTTCAGGAAAGAATTGGAGGCCGCCTGGCGCTGGTTTGCGATGCCAACATCGCGGGGAAAACCATGGTTACCTATAACCTGCATCTGGAGAGCAGGGGTGATAATGCGCTGCGGGGCGCCCAACTTGACGAGACACTGGACGATGCGCGGCGATACGATGGGAACACGCCGATTGTGCTCGCTGGCGACTTGAATCTCGATGTGTCCGGAGGATCCGCTGCTACCGCGATCAGCCGCGCGCAGTTTCTGGACGCATTTGCCACTGAGCACACGCCAACAACTCCTCACTCGTTCTTGGAACCTGGCCGAGTCATCGACTGGATCTTTACTCGGGGACCCGTTCGTCCTAGCCGACCCCAGGTCCATCGCTCGGTCTCGGCTTCCGACCACTACCCGCTGTCGATCACTCTGAGTTTCGCTTAGCCCGAGGCTCGCCCCAGCCAGCCTGGGAGCTCCAGTGAAAAACATTTCATAACATTTCACAGTGTCACGATCGGGCGATATAGGTGTATGGCCCGTCTTGTCTTAGATCCCGACATTTTAGTCCAGGCCGCAGAGAGAACTCTGCACGAAGTTGGTCGGCGTATGTCTGCCGGGAGATCGGCACTTGCTGAAAACTTGGCTTGTCATTTTCGAGTAAGTGCTGGCAAATAGAATGATTAAATTGCGGCTGCTGGACCAAGGGGTCGGCTGGATTTGGACGAGGTGATTTTGGTAGGCGTAGAAGTCGTTCGGTTTTGGCAGCCTGGCGTACTCGGGGTGGAGCAACAGGTTGATCATTTCCGGATCGGCGATCTGCTAGATCCGTGATGTTCAGCTGCGGGGTGGAGTTCGATGAAGACTTTCGGTGTAGTAGGGATTTTGCTGCTCTCTCTGAGTGTGGGTTGTTCGAGGCAGTCTCCGCATGAACCGGTCACGGTGACGTTTCTGGATATTGAGTACGACACCCCCGATCGGCTGCCCGGATTAGCTCAAGACTTGCAGGCCTTCACTCAAGAAACAGGGATCCGGGTTAGGCGCCTTCCCCGCCCGGAGGGCTCTCTGAATCAACTTGTGATGTGGAGAGAGTTGCTCCAAAAACGTGCACCTACACCGGATGTGTACGGAATTGACGTGATCTGGTCCGGAATATTTAACCAATATCTGATGGATCTAAAGCCATACTTCGCCACGGAGCTCTCCTCACAATATCCAGTGGTGGTCGCGAGCTACACCGTGGGTGACAAGCTGGTGGCAATGCCGCGCCACGCATATGTTGGTGTTTTGATCTATCGCGCTGATCTTCTGCGACAGTACGGGTATCGTGAGCCGCCTAAAACATGGGATGAACTCGAAGGGATGGCCGCCCGGATTCAGGCGGGTGAACGGGCCAGGGGCCAGAAAGACTTCTGGGGCTTTGTTTGGCAAGGAGGCATCAACGAAGATTTGACCTGCGCCGGCCTGGAATGGCAAATGAGCGAAGGCGGCGGACGAATCATCGAAGATAACCGGACGATTAGCGTCAACAATCCTCGAACCATCCGGGCATGGCAACGCGCTGCGCGCTGGGTGGGGTCTATTTCACCGCCCGGCGTGGTGGCCTACGAGAAATGGGACTCAGACAACGTCTGGAACTCGGGGAAAGCAGCCTTCTATCGGGGTTGGACGTCGGACTATAGTCTGATCGTTTTTCAAACGCCTCCTGCAAACGCCACCCAGTATGGGGTAACCAGCCTTCCAGGCGGGCACGCAGGCCGCGCAGACACATTGGGAGGAAACGGTTTGGCAGTTTCCCGAACTTCGGCGCATCCCAGGGAGTCGTTAGAGCTGATCCGATTCCTTCTGCGAAGAGATGCCCAGCTCATGCGCGCAAGCGCGAATTCCGAGATGCCCAAGGAGCAAGAGCAGTATGATTTGCCTGAAATTCTTGAGCCGTATCCTCAACTGGCCGCAGCGTGGCAACATCGGGGCAGCGTGGTGGCGCGTCCTTCCATAGTTTCGAGCGAGAAATACGAGGATGTGAGCAGGGCGTACATCCAGGCGTTGCATTCGGTGCTCACTCGCGAGCAAACCCCATCGGCGGCTGCGGCGGCCTTGGAAAAGAACCTGGTTGAACTGACTGGTTTCAGCACTGGACCGCCCCCCAGGGCGGATTGGTAGTCCCGTCCAGGGGTCTCCGAACAGGTTTACAGGGTTCTTTGCGAGATGTTTCGGTTTCGAATTCGTGCACTGGCAATCAGGTCGTAATCTGCGCCCGCCCGCGGTAGGGAGTGATAGTGTGTTCGCGAAACTTACCGAATGGCTGAAACAAGCAGGCGATAAGACTTTTCGCCTTCATCGACTCAACATCGGTCCCCGTTTGACCTTCTGCTTTGTTTTGATCATTTTGGCGATGTTACTGGGAAACTTTGTTTTGCTTTGTGCAATTCCACTTGGCCCGGACCCAAGCAGATCGTCTGAGCGGTGTGGACCAGGAGCTAATCGCGGTGTTGCAGGCTCATGCCAGTCTCCTGTCGTTTTATGAAAGACTGGACGCGCTCGCACATTCCGAAAACACCGGTCAGCTAGTTAAGGATGTGGAAGCTCTTCGCAACGCGATCCTTCAGGACAGTCGCCACAGTCGTTTGCCGCCCGAGGTGCAACTGGATCCGGCGCTGCTGCCAACGCTCTTGTCGATTCAGGATTCCCTGCCCGCGGAGCTCGAGGCCATTGCGGCCTTGGCGAAATCGAACGAGTGGGAGGCTGTCCGTTTGCGTCTAGCGAACCAGGTGCGGCCGCTAGAGTCCAGGAGTTCGGGACTCGTGGAAAACATCGACCGCGAGGTCGCCGAAGAGCGGGCGCAAGCCATCTTGAATATTGGGCAAGCGCAACGGCGAATTCTTTTGATCTTGCCGATATCAGCGGTGTTGACGCTCTTGTTCGCCGCCTTGCTCGGCTCGGCCATCACGCGCAGTATTACTCAGCCCCTCCGGCGATTGATGGAAGGTTCCGCAGCTTTGGCGAGCGGCGATTTCAGTCATCGGGTGCCTGCCGCGGGAAAGGACGAAATCGCCCGCCTCGGGAACGTCTTCAACGACATGGCGGTGAGACTCCAGGAGCTTTACCGCGAGCTGCAACTTAGAGAGGCTTACCTTGCGGAGGCTCAAAAACTCAGTCATACGGGCAGTTTCGGCTGGGATGTTTCGAGCGGAGAGCTCACCTGGTCGCGAGAAACCTTTCGGATATTTGAATACGAGCCGACAGACAAAGTTGCGATTGATCTGGTCGTGCAAAGAACTCACCCCGAAGACAGATTGGCGGTGCAGCAGCTAATCGAGCGCGTTTCACGCCAGAGGACAGAGTGGGATTTTGAACATCGATTGCTGATGCCTGATGGATCTATCAAATACCTACGGGTCGTGGGCCATCCCTCGAGAGACGCACGCGATTCCTTCGAGTTCGTGGGAGCGGTTACCGACATCACCGAGCGCAAGCGCGGGGAGGAAGCCCTACGACGAAGCGAGGGTTATTTAGCGGAAGCACAGAAGTTGACGCGGAGCGGGAGTTGGGCCTGGGATGTGCGTACCCGCGCTCTCTTTTGGTCACAAGAAATCTTTCGGATTTATGAGTTTGACCCAGAGAAAATCAAAGCCACTTGGCCGAGCTTTCTCGAAAGGGTTCACCCCGAAGATCGGCCTGCGGTCGAGCAGCGAGCGAAAATGGAGTCCACGCAGAAGGAGTTGGTAAATTCTGAGGCTGATTTTCGAATCGTTCTTCCGGACGGAAGGATTAAGCACGTTCACACCATCGCCCACCCGGTGATGGAGGATTCAGGCGAAATTACGGAAGTCGTCGGCACCGTCATGGACGTAACCGAGCAGCGCGAGGCACGAGCGGCTTTGGAGCGAAGTGAAGGCTACTTGGCCGAAGCACAGCGGTTGACTCGTACCGGCAGTTGGGCCTGGAATGTGCGCACTCGTGATCTTTTCTGGTCGCAAGAGATGTTTCGTATCCTTCATCACCCCGCAACGATGAAGCCCAGCATGTCCCATTTTTTTGAAAGGGTTCACCCTGGGGATCGACCGCTTGTCGAGCAGAGAGCGAAATCGGAGTCCACGCAGACAGGGTGGGTAGATTCCGGCGTTGACTATCGAATCGTTCTGCCAAACGGAACGATACGACACCTCCACTCCGTGGCTCACCCGGTGACGAATGAGTCTGGCGAACTCACCGAAGTAGTCGGCACCACTATGGACGTGACCGAGCACCATGAAGCGCGAGCGGCTCTGGATACCGCATTTGATGAAATCAAGGCATTGAAGGACGAGCTGCAGAAAGAAAACATCGTCCTGCGGGAAGAAATCGATCGCTCCTCAATGTTTGAGGAAATCGTGGGAGCTTCTCCTGTTCTGCAAAAGGTACTTTCTCGTGTGTCTAAAGTGGCTCCGACCGATTCCAGCGTTCTGATTACTGGCGAAACAGGGACCGGCAAAGAACTCGTGGCCCGCGCGATTCACAGGCGGTCTCATCGCTCCTCTCGCGCATTCGTAAGCGTAAACTGCGCTGCCATCCCGCGCGACTTGATCGCATCGGAACTGTTTGGCCATGAAAAGGGCGCCTTCACCGGCGCCACCCAGCGGCGTTTGGGTCGCTTTGAATTGGCCGGGGGAGGCACGATTTTCCTCGATGAAGTCGGTGAGCTTCCTGCCGAGACCCAGATTGCCCTCCTGCGTGTCTTGCAGGAGCACGAATTTGATCGTGTCGGCGGAACTCGCTCCATCCAAACGGATGTTCGGGTGATTGCCGCCACGAACCGTGACTTGCTGGCTGCCATCGCCGCGGGCGCCTTTCGCAGCGATCTATTTTATCGCCTCAACGTTTTCCCCATTGAGATGCCTCCTCTGCGGCAACGAAGAGAAGATATTCCCCTGCTCGTCCAGTACTTCATCGATCGTTTCGCAAGGAAAGCGGGAAAGAGCATACGCGGATTAAACAAGAAGACCCTGGACCTCCTGCAGTCTTACCCCTGGCCAGGCAACATCCGCGAATTGCAGAACGTCATTGAGCGATCGGTGATTGTGTGCGAATCAGAGAACTTCTCCGTTGATAGTAGCTGGCTTTCACGGCAGCCTCCCGCAACCGAGCCAAAAAGCCCGTTCGACTTCTCCGCAAAGCTTGCAGCCCAGGAGAAAGAGATGATTGAGACTGCCCTGCAAGAAACCGGAGGACAGGTGTTCGGGCCGTCTGGAGCCGCGGCCAAATTGGGCATGCCAAGATCCACCTTGGAGTCAAAGATTCGATCACTGCAGATCGACAAGAATCGCTTCAAGCCTTAGCACTGCAACCCCTCTCACGGATTCCAGGTTCTCAAATTCGGGAATACGCAACTTGCCTTTGCAGCGTCCTTTGCAGACGGACTTGACCCATCCGTTCAAGGGGCCGTTCGTACCTGCCTTGTACAGACTGTCGCCAATTGGCGAAACATCGCCATTGAGCCGTACAGTAACAGGCTTTGTTTCAATAACTTACGATGGCGGCGGGATTGCTTTCCGAATAGATACGCCGTCGGTCCCCATCACTGGGTGACGGCCTTACGCGCCGCAGTGGCGAAAGGGAAATTTCAAGAGAGGGTAGATGCTTAAGATTCAGAGGGCGGCGAATGGCGAGGTGGTCTTTAGTTTGATCGGACGAATGGACGGAGAAAACGTGGCCGAGTTGAAGACAATCCTTAGCTCAGAAGCAAAGGGTCGCCGCATCGCCCTGGACTTAAAGGACCTCACCCTCGTGGACCGCGACGCTGTCGGTTTCCTCGAGCGATGCGAAGCGGACAGCGTCAAGCTCAAGAATTGTCCGGCATACATCCGCGAATGGATCACGAGGGAACAAAATGGACGTTAACGAAACACTTGGCTACCACCACGGGAGTATTTGCAACAGTGAAGGGGGCGTTATGGCAACTACAACACAATCGGACCACAACACGGAGTTGGACACGAGAAAGCGGAGTTCCACGTCGCGCCATTTTGAAAACGCGCTGCGGCGGAAGATCGTAGGGCAGGACGAAGCCGTGCAAGCGCTTGTCGAACTCTATCAGGTGTTCTGCGCTGGGCTGCGATCTCCGGGCCGCCCCGTGGGAAACCTGCTGTTTCTCGGGCCGACTGGCTCCGGCAAGACCCGCATCGTCGAAGCGGCTGCAGAGATCCTGTTCGGTCGAAGCCGGGCTGTAATCAAGGTGGATTGTGCGGAATTTCAGCACTCGCATGAGATTGCCAAACTGATTGGCTCTCCCCCAGGGTATCTGGGGCACCGGGAAACGGCTCCGCTAATCACGCAGGAAGCTTTGGCAGCTTCGCACACGGACAAGCTGAAACTGTCGTTTCTCTTGTTTGACGAGATTGAGAAAGCCAGCGACGCACTCTGGCAATTGCTCTTAGGGATGCTGGATAAGGCGACGCTAACACTAGGCGACAACCGGAGAGTGGATTTGTCGCAGACGGTGATCTTTCTGACGTCGAACCTGGGCGGGGGAGAGATTGCGGAGTTGATGGAAGGCGGGATGGGGTTCATTCAGCCGAAGGACAAGCCCTCGACGGGGTTGGACGCCAAGGTACAGCGAACCGCTGTGGAAGCGGCGCGCAGGAAGTTCTCGCCCGAGTTTATGAACCGACTGGATAGTGTCGTCGTATTTCACCCTTTGAAGTGCGAAGAACTTGACGAAGTATTGGAGATCGAGCTCGGCGAAGTGCAAAGGCGCGTGGCGGATTCAACGATAAGCCCTTTTCTGTTTCGAATAACAACCGAAGCGCGAGAGTTCTTGCTGCAAGAGGGAACCGACTACAGGTATGGAGCGCGCCACCTAAAACGCGCCATCGAGCGCTATGTGGTTTCCCCGCTTGCGAGACTGCTGGCCACAGCACAGGTGCGGTCGGGTGATGTCCTTCTCATCGATCGGCATCCCGGGGAAAAAGGGCTGGCCTTTATAAGAGACAAGGAACAAGCATCGTTCCGTGCACGAATGAAGCCCCCGCTTGGACGGGCTGGTGAAATCGGGACACCGTGAAGTATCAAATTGTAACTCTAGGTACGGGGGTGAAAAATGATGTCAATTTCAGGTATCCAGGCAGCCGAATACGGGGGAAACGCAACTATGAGCACGGCCATCCTTTCGTCAGCTGAATCAGTTGAACCCAGGCGGGAACGCTTTGTTCCTTCGTTCCTGGAGACCATCGTGGGACGACGCGGCGGCCTGCGCTCCATCATCGCTCAAGTCGAGGCTGCGGCACCCACGAATGCCACCATCCTGATCACTGGCGAAACCGGGACCGGCAAGGAAGTTATCGCTCGAGCGATTCACGAGCTCAGCCCACGCCGAAACCGGAATCTAGTCACGGTGAACTGCGCGGCGATGCCTACGGGCTTGCTTGAAAGCGAGCTGTTCGGGCATGAGCGAGGGGCTTTCACGGGCGCCGTTTCTTCGCACGTCGGCCGCTTCGCCTCCGCGGATCGCGGCACGTTGTTTCTCGATGAAATCGGGGACATGCCGCTCGAGCTTCAGCCGAAGATCCTCCGCGTGCTCCAGGAGCGTGAGTTCGAGCCGGTCGGAAGCACGCGCACCACCAAGGTCGACGTTCGTATCGTGGCCGCCACCAATCGAGACCTGCGGCAGATGGTCCAGGACGGTGAATTCCGCGAAGACCTGTACTATCGACTCAATATTTTCCCCCTTTTTCTGCCGCCCCTCCGCGAAAGAAAAAGGGATATTCCGGAGTTCGTCCGATACTTCGTCGAACAGTTCGCCGCTTCCATGGACAAAACTATCGACACCATTTCTGAGGAAACCATCCAATCCATGGTTGGTTATTTGTGGCCAGGAAATATTCGAGAGTTGCAAAACTATGTGGCGCGTGGCGTGATCCTTTCGACGGACGGCGTGTTTGAACCGGCACCGCTCGAAACACGCGAACCGGCACCGCTCGAGACTTCAAATTTGACGCTTGAGGACAAAGTGCGTAAAGAAATCCTCGCTGCGTGTCAGCGGGCCAATTGGAAGCTCGGTGGTCCGCGGGGAGCAGCCGCGAGGCTCGGGTTGAAGCGCACGACCCTGTTTTATAAAATGAGACGTCTCGGTATTACGCCCCCCGCGGACCATTGGGCGGACTGATTTCCCTGCGTGTGGAATCCGGCTGGTTCTTGGCCGGAAACATGGTTGACGCTTGCTTGCAACTTTGCGGTGATTGTTTGGGGCGCGTATGTCCGGGCCACTGGATCCGGCGCTGGCTGCGGAAACCACTGGCCCCTGTGCAATGGCGGCATCCTGCCTGGCTCTCCGCAAGCGCAAACGGTGATCGAATTTTTGCACCGGGTAACAAGTGCCTTGGCCCTCGTTATGGTTTCCTCCCTCGTCGTTTGGTGTTGGCGCAAGACATCGAAGGGCGACTGGCCGCGCTACTTGGCTGTCCTCGCGATTGTCCTTCTATCCAACGAGGCTCTCCTTGGCGCCCTGCTTGTCATCTTCAATCACGTCGCGCAGGACGCATCTGCAGGTCACGCTCTCCTGTTATCGTTGCACTTTGGCAACACCCTCCTGCTTCTAGCTTCTCTATCTTTGACCGCGCGATGGCTTTCGAACGACGACCGCCGCTTTGCCATGACTGGAAAGCCGCTCGGAAGGCTCGCGATTGGACTTGGCTTGGTCGTGGTGATGTGCATTGGAATCACTGGCTCATTGGCCGCTCTCGATGACACGATCTTTCCCGCTGCGTCTTTACGGTCCTCGTTGATACAAGACTTTTCATCGAGCAGTCAGCATTTGTTGCGCTTGCGGCTTCTCCATCCTTTTGTGGCGTCTCTGGGCGCGATTTATGTCCTATGGATACTCCTGAAAACGTCGCGTAAGCAGGTCCAATCCTCGCGGACAGTCCCCTTTCTCGTTAGCGCGTTGATTCTGCAGGTTGGGCTGGGAGTAATGAATGTGATCCTGCTAGCTCCTGTCTGGCTGCAGATGGCGCATCTGGTCGTCGCAGACTTGTTCTGGATCTTGCTCGTCCTTGCCTCGGCAGACCTGCTGCTTGAGGCTCAAGCTCGACGCCATTCCGTCAGCCATTTCGAACAGAATTTACACGTTTCCGAAATACAGGGTATTGCGCGTTCTCTATCCTGAACTAGAACGCCGAACTGTCGTTTCCCGCGTTGCTGTGGCGGATCACCGGGTGCCAGAAAAAATGCGGGCATTGCATTGCACCCGGCGTTAGGAGCAAGAAAGTGAAGCAAATCAGAGTGGTCATCGTCGGTGGAGGATTTGCGGCCGTACAGTTCGCGAAAACTCTTCGCAACAAGTTGCCCGCTTCCGAGTGCGAGATTCTCCTGTTCAACCGCGAGAACCACATGGTGTTTCATCCTCTTCTCGCCGACGTTGCTGGAGCTTCGATCAATGTCGACGCCGCCGCGGCCCCTCTCCGCCAGATGCTCCCGGGCGTGGGTTGCCGCACCGAGCGCGTGCATCGAGTAGACCTTTCCTCTTCAGAAATTGAGTTTGACGATGGAAACGGTACTCTCACACGCCTGCACTACGACCATGTCGTGATTGCCTGTGGCGCGGAAAGCAATCTCGGAATCATCCCCGGAATGAGCGATCACGCTTTCCCCTTCAAAGTCATGCGCGACGCAGTCTATCTTCGCCAGCATGTCGTCCATCAAATGGAATTTGCCGAAGCCGCCACCGATTCCGATGGTCGCCGCTGGCATCTCAGTTTCATTATCGTGGGGGCAGGTTTCAGCGGTGTCGAAGTCGCCGGCGAAATCAATGAACTCGTTCGCAGCAGCACCCGCTTTTATGGCAATTTCCGCAAAGACGATGTCGTCGTCACACTCGTCCATTCCCAGGACCAAATTTTGCCGGAAGTAGCGCCGAAACTGCGCGATTTCGCCAGGAAGAAGATGGAGAAAGCGGGCATCACCATGGCGCTGAACACACGCGCCGTTGCCGCTACGCGCGAAGGCGTCGAGCTAAATAACGGGCGCATGCTGCGGGGTGCCACCGTCGTCTGCACCATCGGAACCGCACCCTCTCCGATTGTTCAAGCTCTCGATGTT
>WNFP01014977.1_pt1 | contig 11255 bp, 7 predicted proteins | sample 5400201 | NCBI WGS metagenome assembly WNFP01 (sample SAMN13153355, study PRJNA577476) | soil metagenome | isolation source: 115 cm saprolite under Madrone tree | place: USA:California | collected 2016-06-14
GATTGCAGTTAAATCATACGATTTTGCTATAGCAATTCTCAATGGGGCATTTATCATCTGTCGCTCTTCAGGCATCAACAGATGGTCAAAGATTCCCGGCGGCAGAAACCTGATGGCATAATTCCCGGCTATGACCTCGATCTGCTTCCTCATTTGAGCTTTCGTTTCTTCACTTATGGAAGGTGTCGCACTGTACTTAAATCGTAGACACGCTCCCTAGGCAATTCCACGAATTAAGTGCAGTAAATGGCCACAGTCTACGATTTAAGTGCAGGGCGACAGCGGTCAAGGCTTTTGACATTCGCGGATCAATAATATTGACCGGTTGATAACTCAACCCTCCTTCCTGTTGCGCTTCTTGCATCTGTGTCGGCGCGCTTAACTATAAGCACGCCCGCTAGCATTCGGAAGTGCTATTACCGGCTAACGATAATCCCGCACAGATTCGAGATTATCTAACGGCTGCTTTGCCGACCGCTGCTCCTATCAGTTCTGCCTTGTGAAACGTAGCCCACTCGCGCAGCGTCATACCTGGGTGGTTGAACAGTAGCTTCATGTCGTCACGAACAGTCGCAATGTAAGGCATGCGCCCGTCCAGTACCTGCTGGCAGAATTCTTTGACGCCATGGAAATAGGGATCAGCATGTTGTTCGTCGATTCCAAGGTCGTCGAAAACTTGGCTGGGCTGTCGCGGATCTGCCTTGATCGTGTGCCCGGCGACTTCGCTCAGAGTGCGGGCAATCTCCGTAAGCGTCAGACACTCGGTGGAGAACCAATACTCCTTGGAGCCGTGCACTTTTTCACCTTCACTTAGGATCTTTGCCGCAGCTTCGGCGACATCTTCGAGTGCGATCCAACCGCAGGGCTTGTCGCCGCACCACCAGCGAACCTTTCCGTCTTTTACCAGAGAGAACAAACCGGTAAGGTTTTGCATGAAAACATTTGGGTGCAGGAATGTCCATGGAATGCCAGATTGTTTTATGTACGCCTCAATCATTTGGTGCCATGCGAAGTGCGGATCGGTGCAATCAAACTCAGGAGTGAATACTCCCAAGTGTACCAGGTGTTGAACCTTCGCTTTACGAGCGGCATCAACAAAGGTTTTGCTCTGGGTTACCATGGCGAAGGTGTACCCGGTCAGGAGAAAGACACGGTCAACCCCTTCAAGTGCCGATCCGAAAGTACGTGGATCATCAAGGTCTAGCTTTACTGCTTGTTCAAACTCAGAACGTAACCGTGACAGCTTTTTGTCATCTCGTGCGCATACGCGCAGGCTGATTGATTTGTCCGAATGCAATTTCTCAGCAATTAGATTTCCGAGCTGACCAGTGACGCCAAGTAAGAGTACCGTAGGCTTGCTCATAGGAACCTCCGTCGACATAGGAGATCTTGTTAAAATTGTTCTGTATGCAGCATCGCGAATATCAGATACGCGAAAATCGAAAGAGCGATGAGCTCGACAACGATTTTTTCCATACCGTCTACTAGAGTTTGGCGCAGAAATGGGCGTAAAGGCCGGCTACCACGAAGAACCCGACGATGAATCCGATGTAGATGACGTCATTCATAGATTATTGCTTCTAGTTGTCAGCAACCTTGATTTTGAATTTTAATATATAGTTGCGTCACGCAGTTGGGTAATTAAGAATCCGCCTAAACCTATTAAGATTGTGTTAAGATTTGGACGGCTATGGCTCTCCTCGTAGACTGCAACGATCCGGCCGCGTCGCTTTTGCCAGCCAGGCGTTTGGCGGCGATCTTGCCCGTCCGCTTACGGACCGTCGCTTAGACACGCCAAGCGGTATCCCACTTGAAGCTCAGTTATGATATGTTTTGGTCGAGTGGGCTCTTCTTCCAGCTTTTGTCGGAGGTTGGCCATATAGACACGAAGGTAGTGGGGACGATAAACGTAGCTCGGGCCCCAAACTTCCAGGAGAAGCTGACGATGAGTCAATACCTTGCCGTGGCCGCGTGCGAGCGCCGCTAGCAATCGAAACTCGATCGGCGTCAGGTGTACCACTTCGTCCGCCTTAGTTACCTCATGGGTCGCCATGTCCACTCGAACATTTCCAAAACGGATCACGGGCGATGCAGGCTGATTGGGATTGAGAAGTGCGGCACGACGGAGCTGAGCGCGCACGCGTGCCAAAAGTTCAGGAACACCAAAGGGCTTCGTGAGATAATCGTCCGCGCCCGCGTCAAGTGCTTCGACCTTTTCTTCCTCACGCTCTCTGGCCGACAGAACTACGACCGGTATATTCGACCAGGTTCTGAGCTCCCGGATGAAAGCCTTTCCGTCACCGTCGGGAAGACCGAGATCGACAATGATCAGCTCAGGCCTGCGGGTGGCCGAATCAATCCGCGCCTCCTCAGCCGACTTCGCCTCAGCGATACTCATGCCTTCCTTTTCGAGCGCGATACGGACAAAGCGACGAATATCCGCCTCATCCTCGACGATTAAGATCTGAGGCTTGCTCATGCAGCATCTTCTTCCTCGATTCCCGGAGGCGACCCCAGCGGCACGCGAATCTCAAATCGAGTTCCGGCCGGCTTTGCCGCCTCAGCCCGGATCGTCCCTCCGTGCGCAGCAATGATGCTTCGGCAGAGGGCAAGGCCGAGTCCTACCCCCGAGATGGCTGATTCCTTTTGTCCACGCACAAAGGGCTTAAAAAACTGCTCGGGATCGCCCGGGGGAAGACCAGGCCCATTGTCTTCCACGAAGCAATACATCGAGGGACCGACGGCCTTTGCTCCAATCAGTATCTTGGCGTCCGGCGGCGTGTATTTCAGGGCGTTGTCCAAGAGATTGATCAGCACGCGTTCAAACAGAGAGGCGTCAACCTCAACCAGGGGCAGATCGCTGGGAAGCTCAGTTCTCACTTCACGCTTAGAGAGTGCCGGACCTAATCGGTAAAGGGCACTCCCGACGATCTCGTCAAGAGGATGCCACTGCTTGTCCAGCCGAACGCCGGCGCTTTGCATTCGGGCGAGGTCGAGCAGATTTGTGACCAGCTGTTGCAATTCCTCAGCCTGGTGCCGGATGGCTGAAGCCACCTCGGTCTGCTCGTTTCGCGGAAGATCCGTCGCCTGTTCCAGAGTTTCGGCGAGGCCACGGATTGCCGTTAGAGGAGTACGCAAATCGTGCGACACCGCCGATAGCAGCGAGTTGCGCATCCGTTCACCCTCCATGCGAACGAGGGTCTCCTGAGCGACTTGTGCGAAGTGGATCCGCTCCAACGCCAGTGCGATCGAAGAGCCGCATGCTTCAAGCAGACGCTTGTCGTCGGGGCTATCCAGAGACGTCCGGTTCTGTGGCTGAATCGCCAGGACGCCGCGACAGCGAATCGGCGCTTTCAAGGGTAGATAAAGCGCCTCGGCCGCACTGAGGATGCTGGTTCCGAGGCCGGCCCGCTGGCCGTGATCATACGCCCACTGGGCCACGGACAGATCCGCAAACTCTCCCTCTTTGGACGGGAGCAAACGGTCAGTCGAGTCGGGCAGAATCAATGCGACTTTCGCCTCGAACAGGGGAGCGATCGTTTCCCTACAAATCGCAACGATCTGCTCGGACTTGTCAGCGCCCGAGAGGTCGCGCGCAACACGCGCTACCGTAGCTTCCCGCCGCTCCCCTGCTAGCGCAATCCTGGCGTCCGCACGCAACCTGCTTCCGACCGCACTCGTCACCCAGGCCACGACAAGGGTCAGGGCGAAGCTGAAAAGGTACTGCGTGTCGCTCATCGCGAAGGACAGCAAGGGTGGAATGAAGAAGAAATCGAAACTCGCGACACTCAGTAGAGCTGCCCAGATCGCAGCAACTCGGCCAAGCCGCAGAGAAATCACCACGACGTTAAGCAGGAAAAGCGCCACCAAGTTAGGCGGGTCGAAATAGTGAACCAGCCAAAGCGCGACCAGTGTGGTTAGAGCGCAAGCACCAGTCGCCAGCGCCAGCGACCCCCAATGGAAATCCGGCCGAGTTGCTCTGCCGAGATACCTCTCTTTTCGGGGCGGCGGCTTCACAGCAACAAGAAGAATCCCCAGTTCAGGGTTCGCGCGCGCGATTCGCTCGAAGAGCTTGCGACGCCAGGGAGGATTCCACGGCCGGGTTCCGTGCCCAAGGACCAGTTTGGTCACGTTCCGTGTACGGGCGCATTCCAGAAGCGCCTCCGCCACATCGTCGCCGGGGAGGTTTATAAATTCAGCTTTCCGCTCCTCCGCCTGTTGAGCGAGAGACCGGACACACTCCCGGCTCGCATCGTCACTATCGCTCGGCTCCTGGACATGAACGACGAGGCACTCCGCCTGCAAGCGTTGTGTCAGCCGGATGCCCTCGGCGATCAGCCGCTCCTGTGTTTTCGCAGCGCTGACGCACACCATGAGGCGCTCTCGCGTCGGCCAGACGGTCTCGATGGATTTGGAAACGCGATAGCTCGTGACGTCGGCGTCCACGCGATCGGCGACGCGGCGCAGAGCGATCTCGCGCAACGAAATGAGGTTCCCTTTCCGGAAGAAGTTTTGGCGCGCGTGCTCGATAGCAACTGGGACAGAGACCTTTCCGGCATCCAAACGCGCCAACAAATCATCGGGAGGCAGGTCGACGAGCACAACTTCTACTGCTTCGTCGAACACCCTGTCCGGCACGGTTTCACGGACATGGGCCCCTATGATGCCGGATGCAATGTCGACAACGCTTTCAAGATGCTGTACGTTGAGCGTCGTGTAGACATCGATGCCCGCTGCCAGGAGCTCCTCGACGTCGCCCCAGCGTCTGGCATGGCGACTTTCCACCGGATTGGCGTGGGCTAGTTCATCGACTAAGACGAGATTGGCGCCAGAGGACAGCGCCGCGTCCAGATCGAAATCTTGAATGACGCGCCCTTGAGAAGCGATCGAGCGAAGCGGAAGCTGAGGAAATCCTTCAAGAAGGCGTTTAGTCTCCTCCCGGTCGTGCGTCTCGACAATCCCAACCGTGACGTTAACGCCTTTCTCAAATTGTTGTCGGCCCGCCTGGAGCATCGCATAAGTTTTCCCGACCCCGGCGCAGGCGCCGAAAAAAATCTTAAGACGGCCGCGACCCTCCTGCTTCAGCTCCTTCGACACGACTTTGAGCAGCTGATCGGGGTCGGGCCGTTTCTCTTTCATGGCTTTCAAGGGACTCCCCCGCTAGACTGCCGAAGCGCGATCAAGTGCTGACATCGCCGCTCCGGCAAACTCTCCTACAAAAATGCCGACAACACCAGGTCGATCAGTTTGATACCGATAAACGGTGCGATCACTCCGCCAACTCCATATATCATTAGGTTTCGCGACAGGAGACGGTGCGCCGCTTCTGCTATTTGGCGATGTCGTTCGCCACACTGAAAGTCGTCAAGGCGCCGCGTGTCATGATCATCTGCTTTCCGACTTCGACTACGCGAAGCAGCTTGGTGGGGTTGCTCTCCAGATCCACCATGTTGCCAGCCTCCTTCGCGGCCTGTGTGCCGCTGTTCATGGTCACGGCAACATCGGCTTGGGCCAGGGCAGGCGCGTCGTTAGTGCCGTCGCCGGTCATGGCGACAAGCCGGCCCTCGCGTTGGTAGTCCTGGATCAGCTTGAGCTTATCCTCGGGCGTCGCCTCCGCGAGGTAATCGTCAACACCCGCTTCCGCAGCAATTGCCGCCGCTGTCAGGCGGTTGTCACCGCTGATCATTACCGTCTTGATACCCATCTTTCGCAATTCCGCGAATCGTTCGCTGATCCCGCCTTTGACGATGTCTTTGAGTTCGATCGTGCCAAGCACAGACTTGTCGTCGGACACCACAAGCGGAGTACTGCCCCGGCGCGCGATCTCTTCCACTGCCGCCTGGACCTCTGCGGGGAACACACCGCCAAGAGTTTGCACGTGCGTCCTAATGGCGTCCGCTGCGCCTTTTCGAATTTCCCGCGAGCCGATATTGATCCCGCTCATCCGGGTCCGCGCACTGAAAGGGATGGACTCCGCGCCCTGCAGATCACGGCCGCGAAGGTTGAACCGTTGCTTGGCAAGAACAACGATCGACCGCCCTTCGGGCGTCTCGTCGGCCAGAGATGCTAACTGGGCCGCATCAGCAAGCTCAATTTCCTCCACGCCGGGCGCCCCAACAAAAGTCGTCGCCTCGCGATTGCCGAGGGTGATAGTGCCTGTCTTATCCAGAAGCAGCACATCCACGTCGCCGGCCGCCTCAATCGCTCGGCCGGACATGGCGAGCACGTTTGCCCGCATCATTCGGCTCATACCGGCAATGCCGATTGCCGAAAGAAGCGCGCCAATCGTTGTGGGGATCAGGCAAACGAGAAGCGCGATGAGGACAGTCACGCTCACGATCGCACCCGTGCCGTTCATCAAACCGATGCTGAAGGTCGAATACGGAAGCAAGGTCACACAAACCAGGAGAAAAATCAGCGTCAACGCAACGAGCAGGATGGTGAGCGCGATCTCGTTGGGGGTCTTACGGCGCTTCGCCCCTTCGACCATCGCGATCATACGGTCGAGGAACGCCTCACCAGGGTTGGCCGTCACGCGAACAATGATCCGATCCGACAGAACTTTGGTGCCGCCGGTTACTGACGAGAAGTCTCCACCGGCCTCTCGGATGACAGGCGCAGATTCGCCGGTGATCGCGGACTCATCGACTGAGGCAACCCCCCCAATAATCTCACCGTCTGCGGGGATGATATCTCCCGCCTCGACGAGCACGAACATTCCGGCGCGAAGTTCATCGCTCGCACAGGAACGCGACGCCGCATCGCGGTTTGCCTCGCTGAGAACCTTGGCAAAGACACGGCGACGCGCCGCACGCAGGGCGTCAGCCTGGGCCTTGCCTCGACCTTCGGCCAGAGCCTCGGCAGCATTCGCAAAAATAACCGTGAACCACAACCACACGGTGATCGCGAAGATGAACCCCGCTGGCGCGTCGGGCCGTCCGCCGCGGAGCGCGTCGAGCCACAGTATGGTTGTGATGATGCTGCCGATATAAACGACAAACATCACCGGATTCTTCCACTGGACTTGAGGGGCCAGTTTCCGCAGCACTTCACCGGCAACCCATTTCCAGGACAGCGACGCAGCAGTAGGATTTACAGCCCGTGCGTCAACGACATTCCGAACGGCATTTTCAGTCTGAAGCATGTTAAGTCTCCTCTTATTTACCCGAGGTATGGAGCGCGATGTTGTCGAGCTCCAGGTTCACTTCCAAAACATTTAATCGAGGGTAGCCAAGCACCCCGAATTGAGGTCCATGCGTGTGCGTGTCGAGCAAGGTAAGCACCTGTTGTTCAGGAATCCCTCGAGCGGCCGCAACACGCTTCGCCTGAATCCGCGCATTGGCGACAGAAAGGTCCGGGTCCAGGCCCGAGCCCGACGCAGTCACAGCGTCCACGGGGACGGGATCGGTCGGCCCGAGGCCGTTCTCCTTCCTATAAGCCTCAACACGGCCGGTGACGGCATCGACCAGCTTTTTGCTCGTCGACCCAAGATTGCTCCCAGAGGTATTCGCTGCGTTGTAGGGTTGGTCGACCGTCTTGCTCGAATCGTTAGGATCCGTACCGGTCGTGACGCTTGGCCGAGGATGGAAGTATTTGGGCTCGGTGAACCACTGCCCGATGATCGCGGACCCCACATCGACCCCATGCTCTGTGATGATGCTGCCCTGGGCCTGACGGTGAAACAGCATTTGAGAGACGCCCGTTGTGCCCAGGGGATATACAAGCCCTGTGACTACCATGAAAAAAACCGCGGAGATCAGCACCGGACGAACCAGTCCGGCCGTTACAGGACTTTCTTGACGTACGCTTTGCATTTGTTGGCGCATTGGATTTTCCTCAGAACGTTTGGTGGGCTCCCATCAGGAGTTGCTCCGCAATCGGCCCCAGCGCTAGGGAGGGCAGGAACGTAAGGCCGCCGACGACTATTATGACGAAGAGCAGGAGACTCGTGAACAGAGCACTCGACGTCGACAGGGTTCCAGGGCCTCCGGGAATGGTCTTTTTCGCCGCCAGCGCGCCCGCGACCGCGAGCATCGGCATGAGTGTCAGGTATCGGCCGATCAGCATGGCGAAGCCGATGGTCGTATTGAAGAATGGCGTGTTGGCGTTCAGGCCCGCGAAGGCGGAGCCATTGTTGGCGGTACCCGACACATAGGTGTAAAGCACCTCGCTGAACCCATGCGGGCCCAAATTGTTCAACGACTGGAGAGTGCCGGGAAAGATCGCCGCGAGAGCCGTGAAGCCAAGAATGCTGAAGGGGTGAGCCAACACGGCGATCATCACGAGCTTCATCTCTCGGGCTTCGATTTTCTTGCCGAGAAACTCGGGGGTTCGCCCGATCATCATTCCAACGAGAAAAACCGTAAGGATTGCGAACGTAATCAGGTTGATCAGGCCGACGCCGATGCCACCGAACACATTATTGAGCATCATTTCCGCGATTGGGACCAGCCCACCGATAGGCGTCAGCGAATCGTGCATTGCGTTGACCGAGCCGGTCGTTCCGGCCGTTGTCACTGCGACGAACAAACTCGTTTGTCCGGCTCCGAAGCGCAGTTCCTTTCCTTCGAGATTGCCCCCGAACTGCGTAGCGGTGTAGCGCTGATCGGCACCAACAGCGGTTAGCAGCGGATTGCCGGCAGACTCAAATCCATACACAATCACTAGGAAGCCAATGAGCATCACGAGGTATGCGGCAAAGAAGGCCCATCCTTGGCGGCGCCGCATGAGCATGGTTCCAAACACATAGGTAAGCGAGCCCGGGATGAGCAACATGCTCAGCATGTGGATAAGATTCGTGAGGGGGGTCGGGTTTTCGTACGGGTGCGCCGCGTTAACGCCGAAGAAACCGCCACCGTTTGTTCCGAGGTGCTTGATCGATTCGAGACTGGCGACCGGCCCCATGACAAGCTGTTGCTTGGCTCCCTCGAGTGTAGTCACGGTCGCAGCGCTATCGAGCGTCTGCGGTATCCCTTGCCATACGTAGATCAAAGCGACCAAAAAGCTGAGCGGTACCAGCACACGGTAGGTACAGCGCGTGAAGTCAACCCAATAATTGCCGATATCACTCGCGTTCTTCCGGCTCAGACCACGTATGAAGCCGCCGACTGCTGCAAGGCCTGTTGCGGCACTCACCATCATCAGAAAAGTGATGGCGGCCATTTGCGAGAAATTCGAGAGACTTGTCTCGCCGGAATAGGATTGCCAATTAGTATTGGTTACGAACGAAGCGGCGGTGTTGAAAGCCAGGTCGGGTGTCTGCGCGCTTCTGCCCAGCGGGTCGAACGGCAGCAGGTTCTGTATCCGCAGAAATAGGTAACCCAAGCCCATCATGGCAGCATTGGATAGAAGCAGGGCCATGCCATAGCGCTTCCACGACATCCTCTCCTCGGGATCAATGCCGAGGACCTTGTAAGTCAGGCGTTCCAGCCTGGCGTGCGAGGGACTCGAGAATGTTCGGGCCAGCCACATGCCCATGGGCACGACGAGCGCTATCAGGATCAGCACAAATAGCGTGAATTGCATCAGATCATTGATCATGTCGAGACCTCTCAGATTTTGTCCAAAGCGATAATGAAGCCGGCAGTGAACGCATAGAACGCGACCCATGCCAGAATGAAGATGACGTCACTCATATTCACCCCCGGTTTGTTTGTGGTTGTTTGTCTGATCGCGTCAGAACTTCTCTGGCTTGATCAAGGCGTAGACGAGATAGACGAAGAGCCCGAGCGTGAGCAGTGCAATTATCCATGTCATAAGAATCGGCTATTGGGGTAAGATAATGACCTCTGCATTAAGGCGGCGCTGAATTGCCGGCCGCGCCATAAAAACGGCATAAAGGCGCCCGGCTCCAGGAGTGGCTTCGCCCGAATTACATCGATGCAGAGCACCTTACATCGGCCGAAAACTCTTGCTCGATGGACATCCTAGGTTGCCAGATTCGACGGCGGAGCAAGCCGGGATAGTTTTTCCTACTTTAGCCGAAACGAGTTTACAACCGACTCGATTATCCGCTCCTCTTATTCGGCGCTCTTTTACTTTGCCGGCTACCTTGAAGCCTTAAACATTGTATCTGAACCCCTGCAGGTCGAGAGTAACTTTTTACTCCCCAACCATCGCGCCGTCAAAAATAGACCTGGAATCAAATTCTGCCTGATCCGGCCGCCAAAGCACCATCGGTCTTTATTCTCTTCTTCGATTGGCAGGTGAAGCAGTAAATGAATTCTGCCTTCTTCGTCTTCGACTTCATAGGAGGGAACGCCATTTTGGATTCTGAGCGAGGCGCCCAAGGTTTCGTCCATCCAAAACTTGATGACGGTAAAAAGACGGTCGGGCTTATCATCGGAGAAGAGAGTTAACCGGGTTCCGGCGGCTAGTGCTTCGCCAAATTCGACGGGTCGCATCAGAGTGATTTTGCGGCCGAACGCCAGTTGCTATCAATACGTCGTTGCGCGTACTGACTTCAGCTGATCAAAACGGCGAGGGCAGATCAAATCACGTTGTGCTCGATCATATCGCAGTTCTCCGCTTTAACTATAAGGTCCTCATTGCAACTCCCTAAACAATCCTCCTGACGATGAAAAGCCTTAGTGAACGCTATCTCGAATACTATACGCCGCTCGTTCAAGAATTCGTTCAAAAGGTGGAGTTGCTTCCGATCCCAGATAACGATATGCCGGAACCGTCCCTTCCGTTGTTTGGAAAGGATTATGAAAAATCCGCCCAACGGAAAAAGCCGATCCTGGAATAAAGCTGCGGAAGAGGCTCGGTGGTTTTCAAGATCGCCCGTTTACGAGGTGGGGCGCAACTCGTAACACTTTCTGGGGGTTTGCGATGCTGCTGATCGCCTCCCTTCACGGAAGCAAGAACTGGGGCCTCATGAAAGTCGGCGCCATGGTTGAGATCCTGGGGTCACTCGCCTATTCGTGCGATATTGTACGTTAAGAATCCACCTGCTGAACGAAGAGCCGGGCTTACAGGTCGTTTTACGGCGTTCCTTCTGAGTGGATTCGCACTCCAGTCCACGAGGAGAGAGCTCCTTACCGTACTTAAATTTCCGTTTCGTGTGCACACCCCATATATAGCACCTACATTCTCGTAGAGGCGGGGACCCAGCGGTATAACGTTGGCACCGACACGCCCAAACTTTGGGCCACATCTCTTGGCGGCGTACCCGAAGAAAGCAACTTCCTAGCTGCTTTGACCTTGCCTTCGGTCATTCGGCGTTTTCGGCCACCTACACGGCCTTGTCGTTT
>WNFP01012704.1_pt1 | contig 11254 bp, 10 predicted proteins | sample 5400201 | NCBI WGS metagenome assembly WNFP01 (sample SAMN13153355, study PRJNA577476) | soil metagenome | isolation source: 115 cm saprolite under Madrone tree | place: USA:California | collected 2016-06-14
GCAAATGATTCAATCCGATCCGAACGCCGCCGACACTCCTGACAATGCCGCGAAAATCCTCGATCAGTCCCGCAGCATCACTCACGTCGTCACCGAATTCCTGCGCTATGCCCGCCCACTGGAAATCTCAGAGGAACCCGTTGCACTTCACTCGCTGCTCGATCGCATGGTATGCGAAATAAAGGAGCTTCAACCACTGGTGCAAATAACCATTGACGGCGATTTCGCCGAGCTGGCCGGTGACGAAGGCCTGCTTCGCCAGGCATTCCTAAATCTTGCCCGCAATGCCGCCGAAGCCGCCTCCAACCACGCTGCCGTTCCATCCGTAATTCTGCGCGGCGAAACGGTTCATTCCGAGAACGAAAACTTTCAACGCCTTCGTGTCCTTGATAATGGCCCGGGCATTCCCGCCGATGTCTTGCCCAAGCTCTTTCGTCCTTTCTTTACCACTAAAGTAAACGGCACCGGCCTCGGTCTGGCCGTCGTACAAAAAATTCTTTTACAGCATGGCGGCCGCGTCGAAGCACAGAACCGCTCCGAGGGCGGCGCGGAGTTTATCGTTACGCTACCCGCGGCCCCTACGATTCCAGAGGCAGTAGAATCAAAAGAGGTCACCATCTAAGGTAATTGGGACGCAATGCGCGCCCCGGAGGTAGTACCGTGCGCACCACCAAATTGTTCTTCTCATCTCTCTTCATACTCGGTCTCTCTTTCGCTTCTTCCATCGCGATTGCTCAGCAAGATCAATCGCAAGCTAACACCGGCGATCCTGTTGCAGATGCCGCTCGCAAGGCCCGCGAGCAGAAAAAACTAGCTCCTAAGCCGAAGAAGGTTTTCACCGATGATGACGTCGCAACTAAGCCGGCCGATGTTCCTGCTCCCTCAGAGGCTTCGACGCCGTCCGATAGATCCGACGGCGGGCTGGCACCAACTAAAGTTTCAGTCTCGAAGAACGACGCGGAGAAAAAAGAAGATCCCAACTCCCGACATCCAGTATTACAACGACCCCCAAAAGGCCATGCAGGAACAATATACGCGTGCGGAAATTAACGCCAAGAACGATAAAATTGCCGAAAAGAAAAAAGAAATTGCCGACCTCAAACAGCAACTCAGCGATCTGGAAGACCAGCTTCGCAGCGCCGGGGGTGATCCGGGCTGGGCGCGCTAGCTGCGTGAACGGGACCACTCATGGTTCATCCTGATTTGCGGCGTCCGATGCCCTGCAGGCGTACTTCGAAACGTTTCAAAAACCGATGGAACCTTTACTTCTCGTTGAAGATAAGACCGAACTCCGCGCCATGTTGCGAAAAGCGCTGGAGCGCAACGGTTTTCGCGTTGAAGAGGCTTCGGACGGTTCCGCCGCGATTCAGAAAATCCGCGCAAAGCGCTACCAGATGGTCGTCACTGATTTAAAAATGCCGGGCGCGTCCGGCTTGGAAGTATTGCGCGAATCCAAACAAGCCGACTCCACAATTCCCGTCATTCTGCTCACCGCGTACGGCTCCGTCGAAGAGGCCGTCTCCGCCATGAAGGAAGGCGCATTTGACTTCATCCAAAAACCTGTCGACCTTGACCATCTAAAACTACTCGTCGAACGCGCCACGCGCCAGCAGGAATTGCTGCGCGAAAATCTGATCCTGCGAGAGGAATTTTCCGCGCGCTACGGGTTCCCGCGTATCGTCGGCGAATCCGATGCCATGAAAGCGGTCAGCCATCAACTGCAACGTGTCGCGCCCACCGAAGCTACCGTGCTGCTGCTCGGCGAAAGCGGCACCGGCAAGGAACTCTTCGCGCGCGCCGTTCACCATCTCTCGAATCGCCGCGAACAACCCTTCATCGCGCTGAACTGCGCCGCCATTCCTGAAGGCCTAGTCGAAAACGAACTCTTCGGGCACGAACGCGGAGCATTTACCGGAGCGGGCAACCGCAAAGCCGGCAAAATCGAAATGGCCCAGCGCGGCACGCTGTTCCTCGACGAAATTGGCGAGCTCCCTCTCGCCAGCCAAGCCAAACTTCTTCGGGTCCTCGAAGAACGCTGCTTCGAACGCGTTGGCGGCACGCAATCCATCGAAGTCGACGTCCGCATCATCGTCGCCACCAATCGCGATCTCGCCGTCCGCATCCGGGAAAAACTCTTTCGCGAAGATCTCTACTTCCGCATCTCGGCCGTGCCGCTCACCATACCTCCGCTGCGCGATCGCGCTAACGATCTGTTTCTCCTCGCCGCGCATTTTCTGGAAAAATTCGGTCGCGAATTTGGCAAAGGCCAACTCTGCCTCAACGATAGCGCTCGCCGTCAGCTGCGCTCTTATGCCTGGCCAGGCAATGTGCGCGAACTCCAGAACGCGCTGGAACGCGCTGCCATCCTTACCGATGGTCTGGAAATCACCCCGGAATTATTGCCGTCCGTCGCAACTCCCATTCGAACGGAAAGCGCTCCGCCCAATCTTGTCCCCGATTCATTTTCCTGGGAAGGCAGCTTGGAAGACGTCAGCAATCGCGCGCAACTGCACGTCGAGCGCATTCTGCTCGAAAACGCCCTCCGCGAGTGTCGTTGGAATAAAACTCGCGCCGCCGAAAAATTGGGCATTGCACCCAAAACCCTGCTAACCAAAATGCGCGCCACCGGGCTGGAAAATTAAGGCTGATACTTATTCTTGTAGCGACGGGTTCAGCCCGCCGTCTTTCTTTTTGTATCTTGATTATTCTTCTTCGTTCTCTATCGTTCCGTTTTCTTCTGATTCTTCCCTTCTCACTCTCTCAAACGCCACCGCGCTTGCGCCCCGTATGTAACGCCACCGTCCCGCCAGTCCATACCCGCGCTTCGACGGATTCAAATCCCTCGTCCAACATCAATTCCTTTAACTCCTTCGGCTGGAAAAACCGCGCCACCGACTTCGGCAAATACGCGTACGCCGCCTTATCACCGGAAATCATCGCGCCGATCCGCGGTAACACCTCGCGAAAATACCACCGGTACAAATCCCCAACCCACCCCGGCTTCGGTTCGGTAAACTCCAGAATCGCAATCGTGCCGCCTGTCTTAAGCACCCGCCGAATCTCACGCAGTCCCGCCTCGTAATTCGCCAGATTGCGAAATCCAAATGCCGCCGTCACCAAATCAAACGCTTCATCCGCAAACGGCAGCCGCAACGCATCGCTCTCCACAAACGGAATCGCCCGCGCCCCGTTTTCCGCGCTCGCCTCGGCCGCTTTTGCTCGCGCCCGCACCAGCATCGTGTGCGCAAAGTCCGCGCCCCACACCCGCGCCTTCCCCCGCCGGCTCAATGCAAATGCCAGGTCCCCCGTCCCGCAGCACAAATCCAGAATCTTTGCATCGCCGCGCTGCAGAATCGGCCGCAGAATTTTCGCCGTACGCGCGCGCCACATCCGGTCCATCTGCAGCGATAAAATGTGATTCAGCAAGTCGTACCGCGGCGCAATCTGCGTAAACATCTCGCGCACTTTGCGCGACGCATCCGTCTCATTCGCTGCGCCTTCCGGACGCGTCCCCTTGCTAGTCTCTTTGCGCGATACCACAACCTCAGTCATGCAGCACCGGGTGCGCTTCCGCCACTGGCGCTGTCACACGCAAGATCAGTTCCAGTTTCTCCAGCGATTGCGCGTCATACGTGCCAGCCTTTCCGATTCCCGGCGTCAGTACCAATCGCAATTTCCCGTTGCGCGCCTTCTTGTCCGATCTCATCAAATCAATCAGTCGCTTCGCGGGCACGCTGGGCCAAGCCGGCAATTTCCCCATCCGCCGTATCAACGAAATAAGCCGCGAAGCATCCGCCGCCGGCGTCACTCGGACCTCGTGTCCATACAACGCCGCCGCCATCATTCCCCAAGCTACCGCTTCGCCATGTTGGTATTTCTTATAAGCCGTCGCACTCTCCAGCGCATGCCCAAAGGTATGTCCGAAATTCAAAATTTCGCGCAACCCGGATTCGCGCTCGTCTTTTCCCACCACTGTCGCCTTAATCTCTACCGATCGCCTAATCACATGTTCCAAAGCGCGCGCATCGCGCGCCAATAATTTCTCGAAATTCTTCTCCAGGAACGCAAACAATTTCGCATCCGCAATCACGCCATACTTGATCACTTCCGCCAACCCGCCGCAAAATTCCCTTTCCGGCAATGTCGCAAGCGTATCCGTATCCACCACTACCAGCCGTGCTGGATAAAACGCCCCAACCAGGTTCTTGCCTTCCGGCAAATTCACACCGGTCTTTCCGCCGATTGCGCTATCCGTCTGCGCCACCAGCGTTGTCGGCACCTGCACCAGCGCCACTCCCCGCAAATAACTCGCCGCCGCAAATCCCGCTACATCTCCAACTACTCCGCCGCCCACCGCAACCACCGCGGCACTGCGGTCCGCCCCAGCCTTCACCAGACTTCGCGCAATCGACTCCACGCTGCGCAGATTTTTCGCCGACTCTGCATCGTCAAACTTGTGCACCCGCGCTCTCATTCTACTTCCCAATCCGCGCAGCACTCTCTTCCCAACTGCGGCCCACACTCTTCGCGAAGTCACCACATGCACGCTCGAAAACTTTCCAATCTTTGCGATCTCGCGCGATAGCCGCGCCAGCGCACCCGCGCCGCAAACCACTTCATACTTTCCCGCCGCGGATTTCACCAGAGTGTGCTTTGTTTTTGTCATGGAAATCTTTTTAACTCTAGCACACAGCGGATCTTCGCCTCGCGTTGCGCGCCCTTGCACGATTCCAAAATTGTTCCTACCATACTTGGGGTTTAGGGTTTCAGGGTTTGTTTTGCAAACTCTGCAAGGAAGAAGTTGTACCTACAAACCCTTGGCTGGAAACGTTCGCGCGAAACCTCTTATGACTTCCTCCCCCACAACCTATCAAGCCGATTACGCCGTCGTAGGTTCAGGCGTAGCTGGCTTGCGCGCCGCCATTGAACTCAGCAGCGCCGGCAGCGTGCTGGTCCTCGCCAAATCAAATCTCAGCGATTCCGCCACCGCCTGGGCGCAAGGCGGCATCGCCGTAGCGCTCAGCGACGAAGACGAAATCGGCCTTCACGAACAGGACACGCTCAACGCTGGCGACGGCCTCTGCCGCCCCGAATCCGTGGCTCTCCTCGTCGAAGAAGGCCCTAAGTACATTAATCAACTCATTGAATGGGGCACCGAGTTCGATCGCGCCGGCACCAAACTCGCGTTCACGCGTGAAGCCGCGCATAGCCGCTCCCGCATACTTCATTCTCACGGCGATTCCACGGGGCGCGAAATCAGCCGCGCTCTTCTCGCTCGCGCGCACAAAATCCCGCATCTCCATCTTCGCGCCCACTCTTTCACCACCAGCCTGATCCTGGAAGACGGCCGCGCCGTGGGCGTCCGCTTCATCGACGAAAACGATGGCTCGCTTCACGAGGTCCGCGCACTCGCTGTTCTTCTTGCCACCGGCGGCCTCGGCCAGATCTATCGTGAAACCACCAATCCCGAAGTCGCCACTGGCGATGGCTTGGCCATCGCTTACGAAGCGGGTGCGGTCCTCTCCGACATGGAATTCATGCAATTCCATCCCACAGCATTAGCCATCCAAGGCGCGCCGCGTTTCCTGCTTTCCGAAGCTCTGCGCGGAGAAGGCGGCATCCTCCGCAATATTCTTCTCGAGCGCTTCATGAAGCGCTACGCCGAAGCCCAGGAGCTAGCCCCGCGCGATGTCGTGGCTCGCGCCATCGTCAGCGAAATGCACCGCACCAATGCACAACATGTGTATCTGGACATGACCGCCAAGTCCGCCGAATTCCTGCAAAAACGCTTCCCGCGCATCTACTCGACCTGCCTCAGCTACGGCCTCGATCTTGCCACGGATATGGCGCCGGTCTGCCCCGCTGCTCACTACATGATGGGCGGAGTCAAAACCGATCTATCGGGACACACTTCCATCCCTGGTCTTTACGCTGCGGGAGAAACCGCTGACACCGGTGTCCATGGCGCCAATCGCCTCGCCAGCAATTCCCTTCTTGAAGGTTTAGTCTTCGGCGCGCGTAGCGGCCAGGCCATGATTGCGGACCGCGACCGTTCTTTGGATAAGTCACAGAAGGGCACGCACCCGGTCAAGTACAAAGCGTCCGCTTTGCCGGGCGGCCCGGCTCCCAAACCCGATGCGCATTCGCACGACGGGACTTCCACACACGGGACGTCCTTCACTAACCATTCAAATTCATCGGCGCACTCATCAGCGAATTCGTCGCCGAACTTGTCGGCAACGTCGCGCTCCGCAGCGCCGCATTCGGCGAAATTGACGGCCGCAGCCGTTTCACGTTCCGCCGCCACGCACGCCGCAAAATCAGTCGTGTCCGCCGCAATCGCCTCTTCGTCTGCACACTCCACAAAATCCTCAGTGGCAGTTTCCGCTCCGCCCGCAGAAGCAGTCGCCCCGCCTGCCGTAGCGGCAGCCCTGGCCCAAATCCGCGACCTCATGTGGCGTCACGTAGGCATAATGCGCAACGGCAAAGAACTTTCCGCCGCCGTCGCATTCCTCGAAAACATGAAACTGCCTCGCTCCGAACCAACCGGCCGCCACGATTACGAACTCTCCAATCTCCACAGCCTGGCCTCATTGATGGCCCGCTCCGCCCTGGCCCGCGAAGAATCCCGCGGCAGCCACTACCGCTCCGACTTCCCCTACCGCGACGACGATCTGTTCCAAAAACATTCCCTAATCCAACGTTCCAAAGACGTCACCTTCGAACCGTAAAACCGCTATTTCTGCGGCACTTCAAGGCAACTTTCCGTCTATTGCGTTCGGCAACTCACTTTTTCGAAACCAGGACCGACGCGATTCCGGCACTTCCGATGCCCAGCCCCACGCAAGAAAACAGAACTACCCGAAATCCCGCCAGAAATGCTTGCGACACGGCATTCTTCAGGGCCGAACTCGCATTGGCATCCAAACTCTGCGGCAACTCCATTCCGGCAAGCTCAATTTCCTTCGAACGAATTTCCTGTGCGGTTTCCGGCGCCAGCAAAAGGGATGGCAGACGTCGATCCAGATGCGTCGCGAATATCTTCACCATCACGATCCCAAATACGGCAATCGCCAGCACTCCTGCGATACGCGCCATCGCATTGTTGATTCCCGATGCTGCACCGCTGTGCTCCTTGTCTACCGAACTCATCACCACGGTCGTCAGCGGTGCGACCGTCACCGCCATTCCTAATCCGAGTACCAGCGACGCGGGGAAAAACGTATGCCAGTAGCCGCCGGCACTCGCCAACATCATGGCAAAAACTGCAAAGCCGGCAGCCGCTAACAATGGCCCCACAATCAATGGGATCTTTCCTCCATATCGGGCCACCAACCCGCCAGACCACCTCGACAAGAAAAACATCAGCAAGATCACCGGCAGGCTGGCCGCACCCGCGGCCGTCGCCGAGTATCCGTATACCTGCATCAATGCAATGGGAAATAAAAAGAAGAAAATGCCAATCGCCGCATAGAGAAAAAGCGTCAAAACGTTCGCGCCAAGAAACGAAGGCGACTTGAACAGTGCCAGCGAGACCATCGGTGAGGGCACGCGCGATTCGACCCACAAGAAGACCATCAGAAGGACCACGCCTCCCGCCAGGCTGCCCACGACAACAGGACTGCCCCATCCCGCCCACCGGCCCAATCGAGTCGCTTCATCTGCGAATTCCGGCTTTCCGGTACGTGCCAAAGCGACAGCGCCGCAACGGCAGCGCCCACCGGAACATTCAGAAAAAACGCCCATCGCCAGGAGGCATGTTCGATCAGCCAACCGCCAAGCACAGGACCGAGGGCCGTTGTCATCGCCGTAAAGCCAGACCACACTCCAATCGCACGCCCTCGCGTCTTTTCCTCGAAGGACGCGCTGATGATCGCCAGGCTGCCGGGAACCAGCAGCGCCGCCCCAATCCCCTGTACGGATCGCGCGATTATCAATACGCGAATACTTGGCGCCAAACCGCAGCCTGCCGAGGCCGCCGCGAACACTCCGACGCCAACCAGAAAGACCAGGCGCCGGCCCAGCCAGTCTCCCAAGGCGCCACCGGCAAGGATCAACGACGAGAGAAATATTCCGTACGATTCGATCACCCATTGCACATCCACGACACTGGCCTGAAACGTACTTTGAAATTTCGGCGCGGCAACGTTGACGATCGTGCTGTCAATGAACGCCATACTCGATCCCAGAATCGTCGCTGCCAGAATCCACGGGCCCACTTTTTCCGCGCACAACTTGCCCGGGCTTCCGGAACGAATCACCATCTCATCGCATGGCGCTTTCATAGTGGGTTCACTCTCGCACCTTTCGATGCGCTCTCAAACTCCATCGGCCCATCTTCTACTGGAACTCCCCCATGGCCGCGCCGCTCCCCTGCTGCGATGATTGCAGCACGGCTTGTAGCGGCGACCTGAAGGCCGCCTTTCTTTTATTTTTGCAGAATCCCTCAGCGCAAGGGATCAAGGATGGATACTTATGGCCAGCGCCAGGCAAAGAAGCGCGGCTCGCAAAAACATCAAGAAAGCAGCGGCCGCCGCAAAAAGAAAGCGCACAATCGCACATCTGCCCAAAGCGACTCGCACCGCCCTCGCTAAACAAGCTGCAAAGGTGCGCAAACGCCGTCGCGCTTAGCTTCCTGTGGGGCCCAACTTCCCTACCGCGACGACAACCGAATCTTGAGGTGCTGTTGCTGGCGAGCGGGCGGGCACACCCTCGAAATCCGAACCACCTCTCGGATGGGTGGCACAGCCTCGGGGAGGAGCGGGCACCGCCGAACGGGAGGAATTTTCCGAACTCCGATCGCTGAACTCTGCTCTTCAGTTCACTTCGTCTGCAATTCCCGCACACTCTCCAGAATCACGTGCCCGACAATTCCCAGGCTCTTCGCGCTGACCTTGTCCATCGTGTCCTGTGGCGTGTGCCAATACCCCGCGGAGTTCACCAGGTCAATGATATCCGCCGACGGCACTCCTCTCTGCAAGAAAGACAAATGGTCGTCGTCCACCGGCATCGTCTGATCCACAAATATCGCTCCATACCCCAGGCGCTTCGCTGTATTCCAAATCAGATCCACCAGCGTTGCCGTCGAATACTGTTCCCGCTCCAGTTGTAAATTTTTCCCGCCGACCAGGTCCGCCAGAATCATGGCATGAATCTTTTTCAGATCGCCGCTGGCTGCCATTTTCGCCGCCATTTGCCGGCTTCCGTAACGATTGTCCGGATCCTGCCATTGCCGCCGAACGGCTTCTTCACCGTCGAAAAACGCGATCCAGATTGAGTAGCGTGGGCGCTGTTCGCACATCCGCCGCGCCATCTCCAGCATCAAACCCGTCGACGATCCGCCATCGTCAGCGCCAACAAAGTTATCCAGTCTTTTCGTATCGTAGTGCGTTCCCAACAGAATAATTCCCTGCCGCTCGCCAGGAATCTTTACCACGATATTTTTCATGGCCAGGCGGCCAGCCGGCGTATCCGACGAAAACGCATCGGTATCCACCGTGCACCCATAGCTGGAAAGCTGCGAGGTGATGTAATCCTGGGCCTGCAAAATGGCCTGCGAACCGGAAGGCCGCGGGCCGAATCCGACAAGTTTTGCAACGTGATCGTAGGCCAGCTTGCCATCAAATCCGCCGGTTTTTTCCGCCGGCAAGGCATCGTCCGCAACTTGCGGAGCCGCTGTGGGAACAGAGGTGGACGGCTTGCTTGCCGCGCTGGCGTGGTCATCGGTCCGATTTGCTTTGCAGCCTGCCAGCGCGGACAACAGCAATACGCCGCAAATCGCCAACCGCAAACGCAGTGCTTCCCGGGTCTGCCAGCATATTTTGCTTTTCATGTTTCAGCCCCTTGCTTCCGCTGCCAGCCGCTTTTCTTTTCGCCGCACCACCGCCCAGGAAACCGCGACGCCCACGAAATACAAAATGGTCATCACGCCCATTACCAGAAGCATGGTCACAGCGTCCGGAGTTGGCGTAACAATCGCCGCAACCACCGTAATCACCAATATCGCGTACTTGGTATTCTGAATCAGAAACTTTGGCGTAACGATTCCAAACAGAGTCAGGAAAAAGATCAGTACCGGCAGTTCAAACACCAGTCCCAGCGCCACGATTACTAGAAGCACCAAATCAAAATAATCGTCAATCTTGATCAGTGGCACTACCGGGCCTTGAAAGCCTACAAGAAAGTTCAGGATGTGCGGCAGCGCCAGAAAATAAGCGAATGCAATTCCAGCCAGAAACAAAAAGACCGTCGAGAACAGAAATCCTGTCACCGCCGATTTTTCGTTGCGATACAAAGCTGGAGCAACGAACAACCAAACTTGATACAGGATCACCGGCGAAGCCAGGACGATGCCGATGTAGATGCTCAATTTGATCAGCAGGCTTAAGTAGTCGGTGGGTCCGGTATAAACCAGCTGCGGGTTGAGATCGTGCGTCTTCAGGGCAACTCGAATCGGCACGGTGATAATGTTCACGAATCTCGGCGCGGCGAACCATCCAATCCCGGCGCCGACCAGCACTGCTATCAACGAGTTGATGATGCGTTTGCGCAGCTCGACCAGGTGCTCGAAAAACGTCATCTGACCGCCACCCTCGTCGGGCACGACAGGTTCGCTTGTAGTTGTTTCAGGCTGGTTGTCGCTGGTCATTGGCGGGCCGTGGGCCAGGTTCCGTCGTTTCCGATTCTGCGGGAGTTCCTTCTGTAATCGGTTGGTCGCTGACTGCTTGTTCCGTGGCGGCGGGCTCGTCGGAGGAATGCGCTTCACGCGAAACCGCTTCCGTGACCGGCGAAATAACAGGCTCAGGCGGCGTCACAGTTTCCGATAAGATTCTCGGCGTTTCGGCGCCAGCAGGAGTGGCGAGAATCGCGGGCTGCTGCGCGCTGCTGGCAGCGGCTGCAGCTTCTTGAGCTTTCTTGAATTCCGCGTCGCGCGCCTGCCTCTCGATGGTCCGCATTTCTTCTTCAAAGGCCATCTTGAAATCAGTGGACGCCTTGCGGAACTCAGCCATCATTTTGCCCAAGCCGCGCGCAAGCTCCGGTAGCCGGTGCGGTCCAAAGACCACCAGCACCACGATGAAAATGATCACCAGATGGGGGACGCTAAACATGGGCGGTTAGGTGTAGCCGTGTTACGCCTCTCTGGCATCATAGAAAGGGTGTAGGACACTGTCAAACCAGTCTTTTCCTTTAGCCGTGATATACTTTCTTATCGCAGCAGGTAAAATCTCTGGTCGCGTGAGGGCCGAATGAACCA
>WNFP01005976.1_pt1 | contig 11252 bp, 8 predicted proteins | sample 5400201 | NCBI WGS metagenome assembly WNFP01 (sample SAMN13153355, study PRJNA577476) | soil metagenome | isolation source: 115 cm saprolite under Madrone tree | place: USA:California | collected 2016-06-14
GAACGAAACCGCGACGTAATCGTTAATATCAACGGCCAGCTAGTACATCGCGACAAGGCCGGCATCAGCCCTTTTGATTCAGCGGTGCAGGGCGGCGATGCAGTCTGGGAAGGCTTACGGCTGTACGATCGCCGGATCTTCAAGCTCCACGAACATCTTGACCGGCTGGAGCGTTCGGCACGCGCGTTGTCGTTCACCGAAATTCCGCCGCGAGAGAAAATCATCGAGGAAATCAAACGCACACTTGACTCAAACAAAATGCGTGACGCCGTGCATATTCGCCTCACACTCACGCGCGGCGTGAAAATCACCTCGGGCATGGACCCGCGGCTAAACCAAACCGGGCCGACGTTGATTGTGCTCGCAGAATATAAGCCGCCGGTTTACGCGAAGACGGGTTTGACCTTGATTACGAGCAAAATCCGGCGCCCACCGCCCGAAGTTCTGGACGCGCGAATTCATCACGCGAACCTGTTGAATTCGATTCTGGCAAAGATCGAAGCAAATAACGTCGGTGCGGACGACGCTCTGATGCTGGATACACACGGTTTTGTTGCCGAGACGAACGCGACGCACGTCTTCATTGTGCGGAACGGCGATCTTGCGACCAGCCGGGTTCTTGCGTGTCCTGAGGGAATTACCCGCGCGACATTGATTGAAATTTGTGCTGCGGAGAAAATTCGTTGCATCGAGACCGACATATCGGTTGTCGATGTTTATGGCGCCCACGAGATGTTTTGCACAGCCACAATGGGCGAACTGGCTGGCGTAACGAAGATCGACACTCGCCAGATCGGCGATGGTAAAGTCGGCCCGATGACGCAACGCCTAAGCGGTCTATACGCTAAGCGCACGGCGACCGAAGGTGTCCAAGTTGTCGAACTCTGAGGCAGCACCGCAACCTGATGTTAGTGCTCGCCCCAGGTTCTTTTTTGAAAAGAAACCCGCCCTGATCCTTTTTCAAACGCTTCGAAGTGGTCCGGGTTTTGCTGATAATATTTTTGGTGATATGCCTCCGCGGGATAGAACTTCATTGCCGGCAGAATTTCAGTTACGACCGGTTTGTCGAATTTTCCGGAGCGCGCCAGCTTCTCCTTTGAAGTCTCGGCGATTTTCTTTTCGTCCGCGTTGCCATAAAAAATCGCGGCGCGATAGCTCGGGCCAATATCGGTGAACTGGCCGTCGGATTGGGTCGGATCAATTTGCCGCCAGTAAATGTCCAGCAGCTCGTCGTACGAAATCTTCGCCGGATCGTAGGTGACCTCGATTGATTCGCGGTATTTTGTTTTTTCCGACGTAACGAGCTCATAAGTAGGATTCGGTTCTGTTCCTCCAGAATAACCGACCGCCGTCTTAATCACGCCTTTTGTTTTGTCGAACGCCGGCTGGATGCACCAAAAACAACCCCCAGCGAAAATTGCCGTTTTTGTCGCGGTAGGAGAAGAACTTTGCGCATCGCCAAGAGTCATAGGAGCGGCAGCGAGAGCTGCGTAGCTGAGCGCGAGAAGAAACGTTCGATTCATGATACCGATCTTAGACATCACGCTAACCGGCACGTTGTGAATAACTCTGTTCTTTTTTGCTTGCCTTCAACAATTGCGGCTGTCATAACCGGGTCGAGCTTAAGTCACAGGCTGATTAACATGACGAGTTCAACCGGAATTTCATCTTCTGTCGTGGCTTGGACGCATCTGGTTTCAAACGGGCAGCCTAATTTCTCCTCAGCGTGCCTGCGGGCGAGGATAGCTTAGCTCACCGCAGGCACGTCTTTTCTCGACTGATCCCGCAGTCGCTGTATTCGCTGACGAATCGGCTCGATCTGGAAAAGATTTTTGGGCGCAAAGCGCCGTTGCACGTCGATCTTGGTTGTGGCGACGGTTCGTTTCTTTGCACACTGGCGCAGCGCCTGCCGGACAGAAATTTTCTTGGGATCGAACGCCTGTCGAGTCGAATCCGCATCTCTGCCCATAAGGCCGCCAGTCTGGATAATGTGCGGCTCTTGCAGATCGAGAGCGCTTATGCTGTACGTCATCTTTTGCCGGCGGGATCAGTGGAAAGGGTTTATCTCCTGTTTCCAGATCCATGGCCAAAACGACGTCACCATCGGCGCCGCGTCGTGACGCCAGATTTCCTGAATTCAGTTCATTCCGCACTTGAGGAAAATGGCGCCATTCATATCGCGACCGATGACCTTGATTACTTTGGAAAAATTAAAGGGATCGCCGGATCAAATCCGGGTTTCGTAATCGGCGACGCTGATCGTGATCTGCCGCCGAGCAAATTTGGGCGGATTTTTCGGCAGAAAGGCGCAACGATTTACTGGTTGGCGCTTCGAAAAATTTCGCCTGTGACATAAGCTTGCGCTTCCCAGCTGTCGCGACGGAAACAGAGTGTCACTGCGCCAGTCTCATTTTGGCGAAAGAGTTTGATGCCGCGCTTCCGCAAATCCTCGGCCCAGTTGTCGCTAATTCGCTCGTGATTGGGGAAATCGCGCGAAGTCGCAATGATTAGCCGCGGGCGCGCCGCGTCAAGGAACGCGTCTGAGCCGGATTCTCCGGAATGATGCTGCCCTTTGATGACAATATCGCTGCGAAGATCTGAATCGCGGACTGTCAGCGCTTGTTCCGTTTTGAGGCCGCTATCCGACATGAACAATATCGACGGCGCCGGCCCGACCAAAACGCGGACAACAAACGCCTGATCGTCAGCGACCGGTGAGCTGAAATTACGCGGCGGAAACAGGACATGCGCAAGGAGATCGCGCGACGGATGGAAACTGTCTCCAGCAGCCAGGGCGTCCGGTCGGATTCCGCGTTCTTGAAACAAACGTTGCAATCGGCGGTGAATAGTTGAGCGATCGGGCGCCGGATTGTCGAGTACACGGACTCGAGGAAAATCGTCCAGCAACTGTGCCGTTCCACCCAGGTGAAGAGCATCGCCATGCGTGAGGAGCAAACCGGAGAGCCGGTTTACGCCTGCCCAGTGCAGATATTCGCGAACCACACGTTCGTAGCTCCGGTCATTACCGCAGTCGAACAACCAATCCGCGCTTCGCGTGTGCAAGTGAACAGCCGCTCCTGCGCCGAGATCCAGGACGGTGATCTTCGCGACCAGCTTCTCGGGCCAATGCGGGAGTTGGACATAGAAATGCCCACCAGGAATTTGCGCGAAAAGATGGACGATGCCGATCACCAGCGTCGCCAGCGCCCAGTTCGCATTGTTAAAAATGATAGCAACCCACGGGAGCAGCGGCGCTGAAAGAAGTGAAAGGAGCGCAATCGCGAGAACGAAAAATGCGATGGGAACAACGACGAGGTTCGCGAACAATGAAATCGGTGTAACCAGATGGAAATACCACAGAATTAATGGGAGTGAGCCGGCCCAGGCTGCGAGAGAAACGCTACTTCCGCGGCAGAGCCAGTCAAAGCTTGCGTGGATCCAACGTCGCGGCCCGCGCACCAGAGTGCGTGGCAAAAAAGGATCGGGCGCGCTCCAGCGCAGTAAGAATGTGGAGAGAGGATCTGCCAGCAATATGATGGCGGCCACGACGGCGAAAGAGAGTTGAAAACCGGTCGAAAAAAGTTCGTTTGTGTTCCAGCAGAGAAGAAAAACTGCCGCAGCGGCGAGGCTGTTAAGGACGAAAACTTTTCGGTCGAAAAAGAAACCACCGAGCAGAATCGAGCTCATTACCGCCGCCCGCACACTCGACACGTGGAGTCCCGTCACTGCAGCGTAAAAGAAAAGTAGGGGAATGATAAGCGCCGCCGCCGACCTGCGCGAAAGTCGCGCGATCGTCGCCACCATCCACAATAGCGCAGCGACAATTCCTACGTGCAGACCAGCTACGGCGAAGAGATGAAGAGTGCCTGTTTGTTGAAATGGTTCTTCGATGTCCTCCGGCGTCTGGTGCCTTAGGCCAAGCACGATGCCGCTGAGAAAATTCTGAACTTCGGGCGAGTCCTCCAGTCCACGGCAAAGCGCGTTTTGCATCCAAGTCCGCGACTTCTGCGCCGCACGCATGATCGGGTTGCCACCGCCATGTCGATTCAGCGTGCCGTCTTCCGGGTAGCGAACAAAGAGCATTCGACGAACATCGCGACGCGCGAGATAAGAGCGCATATCGAATTCACCAGGATTTCGCGGCGGCGCTATCGGCTCGGCTGTTCCAAACAGCCTGAGTTCATCGCCAAATTCCGGGGTGCCTTTCCAGCGAACCTGCCAGACTGCGTGTGTGGACTGTTTTCTGTCCTCCAGTTCAATTGATTTGAGCTTGAGCAGAAACGTCGCAAACCCGCTGGGCGCAACCTTTGGCTCGCTGATCACACAGCCGGTTGCTGTCACGACTCGCGGCCGGCTGCCAAGTTCGTCAGCGAGCTGCTGACTTTCCGTGTTCGTGGTCTGCAAATTGTGCAACAGGAAAAAACCAGCTGCCACCACGGCGTATGTTGCGAGCTGTCTCGGCCAGCAGGCCACAATGAGAATGCAAATCGCCAAGATTATCGCTGCTGGAGTCACGGCCACAGATGGAAGTGGAAAGATTTCCGCTGCGATAATGCCTGTGGCAGCCATGAGCGCCAGACTGACAAATGGCTGCCGCGGCGCACCGAGCAATTTCATCCATCGCGCTTTTCGCTTATCCAAGCTTCAGAAGGCAAGCCGTAATCGCATCATAAGACGACGCTGCTAGCGTCGTGACGCGCTTGACTTAAGGTTTCCTCTGCGACCGCTCCGCTCGGCCCGCGCAATAAAACGTTAATGCCGTCCTGAGCGATTGCTCTTTGCCATCGCGCCAGCTTCCTCTTGTGATCTTCACTCTTTGGAATTGATTCTGGCATCGGCTCAAATCCCAAAACCGGCACGCCCAGCATAGGCGCAAGCTCGGGCATACCCGTCAGGCCGTATCCCAGCGTGCCCGGCCCGAACGCATTCCTGGTCAGTCTTTCACATGAACGAGATGAATGTCCGTCTCGAGAGCTTTGGCGAGCCGTCGCGCCAGATCGATCACACGAGGTGTTGTATTCGAAAAATCGACCGCAACTAGGATGCGTTGCATGTCGCTAATTATTGCCGTGGAGTGCGCACCAAGATTTCCGTTCCATTCCCAAAGCCAGTGAACCGCAACGAATAGACTCCTGCAGGGGCGTGAGGTGCGCTGACGACCAAGTCGTTTTCGCCAGCGCGATCGGCGGTCGCAACGGTTTCGCCCGCCTGGTTCACCAGCTCCGCATGCAGATTATTCCCTAGCAGGACGCTGACCGGAATTTGCAGCGCGCCTTCGCCGTTCCATTGGAAATAACGATCCTGAATCGCCATGCCTTCCGGACTCCGATAGAGCGGCTCCAGGATGACACGATCGAAGCCGTTCAAGACTTGCAGGTCGCACATGGGACAGTTTCGGATTTCCTCCCAAATATTGGGTAAGCCTGGTTGGAAACAATCGCTGCGGTAGTGCAGGAAAAAGGCAATGTCCAGCTTGTAGGTGAGAATTTGGCCGGGAAATGGCGCGGTAATTTCCAGCACGATGGGTTGCGGCTGGCTCGCTCCGAGGGAAATCCAAAAGGACGAGGTGTTGGCGTACGCCTGTGTGACCACACCGTTCACAAAAATTCGGGCGTTCACTTTCGTTCCAAAATTGAACGCGAATCCAGAGGAAAAGCAGCGACCTCCGGGGGCATTCACCTGAGGGAAAGCGATGTTGAAATAATCAACGTCGTTTGACGGGTAGATACTCAGATTTGAGATCTTTAAAGTCGGCCGCGGACCCGAGCTCCAGAGATATTGATTCGCGCGCACGGCACTGAAGCGGCTGAAAGTACCCTGGCCGATCGGCGTGGCACCCACTGACGTATTGTTGTTGTTTGGAGAAGCAGGATTTGGATTGCCGCCGGGCCGGTCAAAGATGTCAGCTTGCGTGGGAATAACATAGGGGCAAAGCCCGACGGCGCACCACGCGTTGGTTACGGATTCGACCTCGGGAGAGTCACCGCCGAAGAGATCGCTGGCGGCGTCGATCGAACCAGCGCGCGCATCGGCGTAACCGGAATCGGCGGTCAAATATTGACTGAGTGTTCGGTACGCAATGTTCCTGGCTTTCACTCTGCCAATGCCGGCGACGTTGTAAGCTGAACCGAGCTCGGTATTGGTTCCGCTTCCGCCATCACAGAGCAGAACAAACCAGCGATTCTGCACGGTGCCATTGTTGTGTGGGTCGATGTTCGCGGTTTGCCAAAAATTTCCCTGGTAAGTGTCGGGATTGTTAAACGTCTTCGGATTTTTCAAGTCGCGACAGATGAGAGGAGGAGTACAACCTTTGTCACTGCCGATTACCCAACCCTTTGTCGCGCCGCCTTCGATCCATTGCTCGGCCATTTTGCCGAAGATGTCGCAGAACGACTCGTTCAACGCGGCTGACTCTTTGGTCTTGTCGTAGCTCAGGCCGGCAGTTTGTTCGATCACGCTGTGGGTGAATTCATGTCCAACGATATCCAGTGTATTGTAGTCGTCGTTATCACCCGGCCCTGCCACTCCGATATTAATCGTCCCGCCGCCACCGCGCGCGTTGTTGCCGCCATTGTCCATCGTGGGATCGTTGAAGATGGTCATGTTGGAGTTTTTCCCGTCATAACTCCGACGGTGATGGATCAAGTTGAAGTAATCGTAACACGCGCGTAGTCCCCAGTAGGAAGTGACGACGGAAGGATTGTTTCCCGCCCAGTTGTTGTCATCATCTGACACATCGACCGGCTTCTTGGCGTTGTCCCACAGCACGGCGGAAAGCAAAGTGCCGTCGCAATCATCCACGAGATAATACCGGTCGGCTTTCTTCTGAGTGTTGATACTTTTTGTGCCGCGATACGTCACCGGGCCTGATCCCCAGTAGCAGGACGGAAATAAGGGAATCTCTTTCACAATCGAGCTGTCGATCGCATTGACATAAATCTGTCGCGACTGCTCCATCGGCATGACATAGACCTTGAACGTCCACGCAAGGACGCGCTCGCCTCCGGTGCTCTTCGGGTCCTCCGTGAATAGCAGTGTCCCTTTCGGACGATAATCGGCCCCGCCAGCCTGCTGGTTTGTTAGATCATCGACCAGCTTGTCATCCCGGAAATATTTTTCCGCCGGCACCCGCCGGTGAACAATTTCCCACGCTTGCTCCTCGGAAATTTTCGGAGTGGTTACGTCCGGTTGAAAGTCATGCGCGAGGCGTCCGTTCGCGGAGACGGCCTCGTTGTTCTTTGCCCTGACCAAAAATTCAGCATTCTCCACTTTGATTTTGCGGAAAAATTGCTGGTAACGATAATGCGTGACGCCGAGCTCATCGGTCTGTTCCGATTGCAGCACCATCTCATTCCCTGGAGCCAGATGGAAGATGGGCGCATGATCCTTAAAGAGCGTCCTTGGATTCACATGCGCGCCGGGTTTGAATTTGAGCCAACCTGACGTGACCACCGGCTCGGCAATGTCAGTTATGTCAGGCGTGCGTTTCTGCGCCTGTTTCTCACAGGAGCAAATCGCCAGAGACAGCACGGTGAGGAACGCACTGGGCAGCCGTAGGGAAGTAGTGCAAATTTTCACCGGAAAACGAGCTTCGACTACGAGGCTATTGAATCCGCTCCGCCGGCTCAAGAAATTAACGACATCTGGAAATCAGATGCGGAAGGCGCGCGTGCGCCATATTTTGTTTCGTGAACGATCTCTTCGCGGCCACGGAAGAACTTGACGTCGAAGCCGTCGCCAGTGCAGCGCCGCTCGCCACGCGGATGCGGCCGCGCTCGCTCGAGGAACTTGTCGGCCAGGAACACATTCTTGGGCCTGGCAAACTCTTGCGCCGCGCAATTGAAGCCGATCGTTTGCCGTCGGTGATCTTCTCCGGGCCGCCGGGCAGCGGCAAGACCACGCTGGCCCGGATCATTGCGGAGATGACACACGCCAAATTCATTCGAATCAGCGGCGTGGAAAGCAACGTAGCCGAAATGCGCCGCGTCATCGCGTCAGCGACTAATCGGCTCCGTACATCTGGGCAAAGGACGATCCTGTTTATCGACGAAATCCATCACTTTAACAAAGCGCAGCAGGATATTCTCTTGCCCGATGTCGAAGCTGGAAATCTCCGCCTCATTGGCGCGACCACGTACAATCCGTTTTTTTATGTGAACAGCGCGCTCGTCTCGCGGTCGCAGGTTTTTCGACTTGAACCGCTTAGCGTCCAGCAACTCGAACAATTGATCGACCGCGCGTTGGCCGATAAAGAGCGCGGCCTCGGGAATTACAACGTGAAGATGGACGAGGACGCGCGGCGGCATCTCGCAAAGCTCAGCGACGGCGACGCGCGCAAATGTCTAAACGCGCTTGAGATTGGTGTCCTGACAACGCCGCCAGATTCTGTAGCCGGGGGCGGTGGCCCCGGCACCGCGATCACCGATCGTGGCCACAACGTAATTCATTTCACTCTCGCAGTCGCTGAGGAAAGCATCCAGCAGAAGGCGGTCGTATACGATCGCGCCGGCGATGCGCATTACGACACGATCAGCGCATTTATCAAAAGCATGCGCGCGTCCGACGAAAAAGGCGCCATGTATTGGCTCGCCAAAATGCTCCATGCTGGCGAAGACTTCCGTTTCATCGCCCGGCGTATCGTCATTTTCGCGAGCGAAGACATCGGCCTTGCCGATCCTGAAGCCTTGCCGCTCGCCATCGCGACGCAGCAAGCGGTGGAATTTGTCGGCATGCCCGAAGCGCGTATCCCTCTTGCGCATGCCACCGCTTACATGTGTCGCGCGCCAAAGAGCCGCGAAGCGTATGAGGCGCTGAATGCCGCGACTGAACAGATCGAAATGGAACAAACCAAGCGTGTCCCGGAGCGCCTCAAGAACAAACATTTCCCGGTAAATCCAGAAGGATAGTGCACGACTGTGCGAGCGGCCTCTGATTTCGATCGCATTGCTTCGAATATCGCGATCTGGCACGGTTATGTTCGGCGCGACCGAAGGGTTGCGAGGTTTGCTTGCCGGTTCAAGGAGTTAACCGCGAATGGACACGAATAGACACGAACGAACTTGCGAACTGGAAAGATCGACAGTTGAAGGCATCGGACTTGGCGGACCCGCGTCTCGATTTCTCCGGCTGATCCGTTTTTCGCACACGGTTTTTGCGCTGCCGTTTGCGCTGGGCGCGCTCGTCGTGGCGGCGAACGGCTGGCCATCGCTGAGAACTCTGCTGTTAGTGCTCGTCTGCATGGTGTTTGCACGCACTGGGGCAATGCTTTTTAATCGTTTGGTCGATTGGTCGCTTGATCAACGAAATCCGCGCACTGCTTCGCGTCACTTGCTGATTTCAAAATTCGCCGCCTCGCTTTTGCTGGTTCTGAGTTCTGCGGGATTCGTTTTGGCCGCAGCGGCAATTAATCGCCTGACATTCATCCTCGCACCGGTTGCTTTGTTCGTGATTTTCTTCTACTCGGTGACCAAACGATTCACCAGCGCGACCCACTTCTTTCTCGGACTTGCGCTGGCGGTCGCCCCGATCGGCGCATGGATCGCGCAGAGCGGACGCATCGATGTGGCGCCGCTAGTGCTCGCCGCCGGTGTGATTTGCTGGGTCGCGGGATTCGATCTGATTTACGCCACTCAGGATTACGATTTCGACCGGCGCGAAGGGATTCGTTCGCTGGTCGTGAAACTCGGTATTGTTCGGAGTCTGCGGCTGGCGCAGCTATTGCATCTCATAACGTTTGTCGCGCTGATCGCGTTCGGGCTCGTGGCGAGACTTGGACCTCATCGCAGTAGCGCTGGTTTACGAACACAAAATAGACAAACTCAATGTCGCCGGAATCAATCGCGCGTTTTTTCAGAGCAACGCATTCGTGAGCGCGGTGTTTCTCGTCGCGGTTTGCGCGGATCGATTGATCAGGTAGGGGCGATTGACCTCAAGCGCTCGAGGCGGTTCGGGTGAATCGCCGCTGGCTACATCGCGTTCAACATCGCGACGCGTCTTTCATGCCGGCCGCCGTCGAAACCGGTTTCGAGCCAGACGCGCACGATGTTGAGCGCCAGGTCTTCAGCGATCAGACGCTCACCCATTGAAAGCACGTTCGCGTCATTGTGTTGCCGTGAAAGGCGGGCCGACTCTTCGTTCCAACAAAGCGCGCAACGCACGCCGTGCACTTTGTTCGCCACCATCGCTTCGCCATTGCCCGAGCCGCCGAAGACAATCCCTCGTTCGCATTCGCCGCGTGCTACTGCTTCCGCTGCCGGGCGAATGAAAAGCGGATAATCTACCGGTTCTTCACTGGATGTGCCAAAGTCTTTCACTTCGTGCCCAAGCGAGCCGAGCAATTCTTTTACTTTTTCTTTGTAGCGAAACCCGGCGTGGTCTGAACCAAGGGAAATTTTCATAGATGTGTCATTCCGAGCGAAGTCGAGGAATCTCTAATTCTTGATCCGATCGCCAAGAAAAGACAATAGTAAGAGATGTCTCGGCTTCGCTCGACATGACAATGTTTATCCACCGTGCAGTTTGGCCAGTTCGCCCCAGATCTCCTTCTCGCGTTCGGTGAGCTTTTTCGGCACGTTGATCTGAACAACAACATAGAGGTCGCCGCGCTTACCAGAGACGCCAGGCAGTCCGCGCTCGCGCAGACGAAACCGTTGTCCACCTTGTGTGCCTGGCGGAATTTTCAGGCGCACTTTCCCTTCGAGAGTGGGCACAAGCAATTCATAGCCAAGCACTGCCTGCCACGGCTCGATTTTGACATCGTGAATCAGATCGCTGCCTTCGACTGAAAAATCCGGATGTCGAGCCAGGCGCACTCGAAGAAAAAGATCGCCGCTTTTTCCTCCGCGCGCGCCCGCTTCGCCCTGACCGCGCAAACGGATTCGCTGTCCTTCATGAACGCCGCGCGGGATCTTAACCTGGTAATTTTCCACTTTATCCGAGCCGGCCCGGCGCAACGAGACTGTTCGGGTCGATCCGTGCAACGCTTCTTCAAGTGTGACCATGATGTCGGCTTCGACATCGGCGCCACGCTCCGCAGTCGCCTGACGTCCGCCAAATCCGCCGAAAGCCGAGCGGCCGCGGCCACCGCCGAAAAATGCTTCGAAGAAGTCGCTGAACCCCGTTCCGTCGAACTCGAATTGAACTCCGCCGCCATCGCCGCCCCATTGATAAAATCCGCCGCCGGGTTGCTGTCCTTGCCGTTGCCAGTCGGGCGGTGGCTGGAACCCACCCGGACGATTCCAATCCGCGCCGAG
>WNFP01004474.1_pt1 | contig 11250 bp, 11 predicted proteins | sample 5400201 | NCBI WGS metagenome assembly WNFP01 (sample SAMN13153355, study PRJNA577476) | soil metagenome | isolation source: 115 cm saprolite under Madrone tree | place: USA:California | collected 2016-06-14
CGAAGCCGGAGGATGCCAGAAACATCCGCGCCAAAGTGCTCGTCTGCCACGGCGCGAGCGATCCGCTGATTTCCCCCGAGCAAGTCGCCGCGTTCGAGGCGCTGATGCGGGACACCAAGGTCGATTGGATGCTCTGCAGCTACGGCGGCGCGGTGCACAGCTTCACGAATCCTGATGCCGACAAGCTCGGCAACCCGGCGTTCGCCTACAATGCGACTGCCGATCGGCGCTCCTGGGCCGCCATGCTCTCGCTGTTCGAGGAGACGTTCGGCTCGCGCTGACACCGCTAGTCACCGAGAGAGGAGAATCGCCATGCCCTTCTACGAAAGAGGCCGCGTCCGCATCCACTACGAAGAGGTCGGTTCCGGCTTCCCCCTGCTGCTCATTCCGGGGGGCGGGCTGAATTCAGCCCTCTCATCCTGGCAGACCGCCTCGCCCTTCAACCCGATGGAACGGTACCGGAACGACTTCCGGTGCATCTGCGCTGACCTGCGCAACGCCAACCCCGGCCAGTCCAGCGGCCCGCTCGAGATCGACCGTCCGTGGGATGCCTATGCCGACGACCAGCTCGGGCTGATGGACCACCTCGGCATCCGGGAGTTCCTCGTCATGGGCTTCTGCATCGGTGGGCCGATGATCCACAACCTGATCAAGCGGGCTCCGGAGCGCGTCGTCGCGGCCGCGATGATGCAGCCCAGCGGCTCGAGGCCTGAGATCCCGGACCTGTTCTACCAGAACAACACCAAGGGATGGGGGCCGGCGCTGTGCGAGAAGCGCCCCGACCTCACGATGGCCATGGTCCACGACTTCCTGACGAACATGTACACCAAGCGCGCCGATTTCGTCTTCACCGTGTCCCGCGATTTCGTGCGCTCCATCAAGACGCCGCTGCTGATAGCGCCCGATGACGTGCCCGCGCACCCGTACAAGGTCGCGATGGAGGTGGCCGCCCTCGCCCCGAACTCGGAGGTGACCATCTATCCCTGGAAGGATTCGCCGGCGCACATCGACGAGGTCGTGGAGCACGCGCGGCGCTTCCTCAAGGCGCACGAACCCGTCGGAGCCCGGCGTTAAGGACGGGCCTCGCCTGAGCCCTCAGGGCGATTGTATGAGCGAAGCCCCCTGGAACTCGCAGTAGTCGCGGATGTAGTTGCCGCGCCACCAGCCACCCCGGCGCTCACAGTCGGCCTTGAGCTCGGCCTGGGTGTACGTCGGCGGGTACGGCACGGTGCTGCACGCGGTGAAGAGTCCACACACGCCAGCGGCGAGCAACACGCCGGCCAGGATCCGCCGGGACGAACTCTTCATCGCTCTGTCACGGGTCATCTTCGCTCCCTACTCTTGAGATGTCTCGGTCCCCGGGACGGTCGCACGGCAACCGTTGACGCGCGGCGTCTGCCGCCTATCCCGGTTGCGGAAGGTAACTTCAAGGCACACCCACGTGTTCCCAGCGACTTGATCGAGCCGGGGCCCTGGTGGGATAGTTGGGGCCACACGTGACCTGGCGACCCGCATTCCCGACGCCTTAGAGGAGGCAGCTACATGGCGCACGACCTCGTGATCCGCGGTGGGCTCATCGTCGATGGCACCGGCGCGCCGGGACGAACGGGCGATCTCGCCGTATCCGGCAGCCGCATCGCCGAGGTCGGCGCCATCTCCGGCCGCGGCGCGCGTGAGGTCGACGCGGACGGCCTCGTCGTGGCGCCGGGCTTCATCGACCCCCACACGCACTACGATGCTCAGCTGACCTGGGACCCGAGCGCGTCCTGCACGTCGTGGCACGGCGTGACGACGATCGTGACCGGCAACTGCGGCTTCACGCTCGCCCCCTGCCGTCCCGAGGACCGTCTCACCCTGATGAAGATGCTCGAGTACGTCGAGGGCATGTCCCTCGACGCGATGCAGAAGGGGATTCGGTGGGAGTTCGAGACCTTCCGCGAGTATCTCGACTCGCTCGACCGCCTGCCGCTCTGGGTCAACGTGGCGCCGCTCATCGGCCACTCCGCGGTTCGCCAGTTCGTCATGGGTGAGGCGGCGTGGACGCGCGAGGCCACGGACGACGAGTTGGCGCGCATGGGGGAGGAGGTGCGCCGCGCGATGGCGGACGGCGCCATCGGGTTTTCGTCGACGACCAACCAGAACCACGTGGGCGACCGCGGTCGGCCGGTACCGAGCCGCCTCGGCAGCGACCGCGAGCTCGAGTACCTGGCGGGCGCAATGGGCTCGACCGGGCGCGGCATCGTCGAGCTGACCATCGGCGGGAGCCGGAAGGACCGGGTGGCCGAGGTCGACCGCTACATGGAGCTGGCGCGGGCGGCGAAGCGGCCCGTCACCATGGTCTCCGTGCGCCACAACCCCGTGCGCCCCGACGAGCACCGGCGGATTCTCGACAAGGTGGAATCGGCGTGGCGGGAGGGACTGCGTCTGCATCCGCAGGGCACCTGCTCGCCGCTGACCTCCACATTCACGATCACCAATGGCTTCGTATTCGGGCGCTACAAGGCGTGGCGGCGTGTCCTCGAGGCCAAGCCATCGGAGTGGCGCGGTATCCTCGCCGACCCGGGCTTCCGCGCCGAGTTCCGGGAAAGCGTCCGCCACAGCGCGCTCTTCAACGGCGACGTCGTCCCGCTGCGGGTCAAGCGGGCGGTCAAGCCCGAGCTGCAGCACGTCGCCGGCAAGACCGTGGTCGAGCTGGCGCGCGAGACGGGCAAGGACGTGGTCGACGCCTTCCTCGACCTGGCCCTCGCCGACGACTTCCGCACCGAGTTCATGTCAGCGACCATGAACACCGACGCCGGCGCGGTGGCGGAGATCTTCATGCATCCGAAGGCCGTGCTCGGCCTCTCCGACGCGGGCGCCCATATCACCCAGTTCTCGGAGGCCGGACAGACGAGCCAGCTCCTCGGCCACTGGGTGCGCGAGCGCCAGGCGCTCACGCTCGAGGCCGCGGTGCGCCTCATCACGGGGGCGCCGGCGGAGATCTTCGGCATTCCTGACCGCGGGCTCCTCGCCCCCGGGCTCGCCGCCGACATCACCGTCTTCGACCCCCGCACCATCGCCTGCCACGACGAAGAGATCGTCCACGACATGCCGGATGGCGGGCCCCGCTACATCGCCCGCTCGAGCGGCATCCAGTGGTCGTTCGTCAACGGCCGGCCGATCATCCGTGACGGGATCCTGCCCGAGCCCGAGGCCGTTTCCGGCGCCGGCCGCGTCATCCGCGCGGCGTAATACCGGCGCGCGGAGCCCGCCCTTACTGGATAGCGCCCGGCGCCTCGAGAAGCGTGTAGTCCCAGACCGTCACCCGATAGGAAGCGGCAACCGGCAGGTGACCGATTTCGAAATACGTTGAGTCGAATCCAGGGACGCCGCCCGGCACCCATTCGATGCGCTGGGCGACCACCTTCCCCGACGAGTCCATGGCCATTCCGAGCACACGAAACCGCGAGGCGTATTGTCCCCAGTGGCTGCTGATCCGTCCGTACAAACGGTTGGTGCCGTCCTGCGAGGGCTCTACCTTCCAGTCGACCGAGAACTTGGATTGCCACCCGGGGGAGAGGCTGTCGAACTCTGTAGGGCTTGTCAGCGGATTGCCGGCAGTCGCGCAGGCCGAGACGACGATAGCGATCACACCGAGCGTGACCCACGAGACGAGCGGTCTCCACAGCATCCACATGCATACCATCATACCAGTCGAATTCGGTGTGGCCTGGCCTGGGAAAATATTTCCGTAAATACTTGGACGTCAGCGTTCGTCTCCTCCTTTGAGGAGGTGAGAGTCGCCATGCGCTATCTCAGGGTCCTGCTGCTTCTCATGGCCGTCACAATCGGAGCTCAAGCGTGCTATGTGGCGATCGGCCCAGACCGGGGCTGGCATCATCACCGCGAGGGACGTTACGAGGGACGTTGAGCGGATGACGTAATTGCAACGAAGGGGCTAGCGGCTCATCGCTAGCCCTTTCGTGTTTTGAGAAACCGCGCGGGACGGTAGGGAGCAAGTCGCGGGTCGGGCACGCCGTCCAGGATTTCCGTGGCGGCTATGCGCCCCCAGAGAGGACCGAGGGTCACGCCGCTGTGCGACGCGACGATGAAGAAGCCGTCAAGGCCGGGAATGCCGCCGACCATCGGCCGCTGATCTCTCGGCATGGGTCGCACGCCGAAGCGTACAGCCTCGACACGGGCGCCGGCGAGCGCGGGAAAATGCGCGGCCACGGCCGCGAGCGACCGCTCGGCGGGCCACGGTTCTTCCGCCTGACGCCACACCTGGTCGTGGGCGAACTCGGCGAGGACGATTCGGCCCCCGCCGTCCGGCCGAAAGTGCGCACCCGGTGCGTGGATCGGGCGGCGGAGCGTGTTGGCCACGGGCGTCGTGTAGATCAGTCGCCCGGGCACGCGATCCATGGGAATCTCGAACCCGGCCAGCAGGGCCACCTCGTCCGCCGCCGGTCCCGCGCAGTCGACGACCATGTCGGCCTCGAACCGCCCGCCACTAGCCGTCGTCACGCCGCGCACACGCATCCCGTCGCGAATCACACCGGTCACGCGCTCGCCAGAGAGCACGCGCGCGCCCCGGCGCACGGCGTGGGCGAGCAGCCTGCCAATGAGGGGCACAACGTCCACGTACCCCTCGCTGGGCGTGAAGATCACCTCGTCCACGTGCGCGGCGATCTGGAGATCGGGCTCGAGCTTGCGCGCGTCGTGGGCTGAGATGATCTCGACGGGATAGCCCCAGCTCCCGAGCCGCTCGACGGTCTCTTTCAGCCGCGCGCGCCCGAGAGGCAGGTCTTCCCAGGCGAGCGCGCCCTCCTGCTTGTGCCAGTCGCCATCCCCGAGCTCGCTCACCAGCGCCAAGTGCTCGGCCATACTGGCCGTGTTGAGCTCGTGATAGTCACGCGGTGTCTTGTGGAAGGAGTTCGTCCACGCGAAGCTCGTGCCGGACGTTCCGGCCCCCGGCGTCTCTGCCTCGAGCACGGTGACCTTTGCGCCACGCTCCGCGAGCCGGTAGGCGACGTTCGCGCCCACGCTGCCCGCGCCGATCACGACGATGTCGGCAGTGCTCACGGAGCGAGTATACTCGCCCCGAAACGCATCGACGATCGCGAGGGGATCAATGGCAGAGGACATCGTGGCAACGCTCAACGCGCTCCCCGGCTGGACCACGGAGATGGGCATCGTCATCCTTACCGCGACCCCGGACGAGGTCACCTGCGCGTTCGAAGTCGGCCAGAAGCATCATCAGGGCTTCGGAATCGTCCACGGCGGCGTGCATGCGGGCGTGGTCGAGACGCTCGCCTCCATCGGTGCGGCGCTGGTGGCCAAGCCGCGCGGCCAGCGGGTGGTCGGCGTCGAGAACAGCACGTCGTTCATTCGCGCGGTCCGCTCGGGCAGGCTCCACGCCAACGCGCGCCCGGTCACCCGCGGTCGGATGAGCCAGCTGTGGGAGGTGTGGATCCGCGACGAGAAGGAGCAGCTGGTCGCGCAAGGCCGGGTGCGGCTGCTGTGCGTCGACGAGGATCGGGCGCTGGGCTGACCGGCCGTCGCGGATTGCCCCCGGCCGAGGTATGATCCCCCTCATCCGAGCATCGAACCCGCTATTCTCCGGAGGCGCGGACATGCAGACCAACGGTCAAACGGAAGCCCGGAAGCTTCGCTCCAGCCTCAGCCACCCCGTCATCGACGCCGATGGGCACTGGATCGAATATGGCCCCGTCATGCGAGAGGAGTTCCGGCGCATCGGGGGTGACGCGGCGGTCGAAGCCTTCGAGCTGGCCAGCCAGCGCGTCCCGAACTCGCTCAAGATGACCTTGCCCGAGCGGCGCCGGCGCCGGGTCGGCCAGGAGGCCTTCTGGGGCTCCCCGTCCGAGAACGTGCTCGACCGGGCGACAGCCATGCTGCCGCGCCTCCTGTACGAGCGCCTCGACGACCTCGGCATGGACTTCTGCGTCGTCTATCCCACGGCCGGGCTCAGCTTTCACCGCATGCAGGACACCCGGCTTCGCCGCGCCATCTGCCGCGCCTACAACGTCTTCGCGGCCGATCAGTTCCGCGGGCTCGAAGACCGGGTGATCCCGGCCGCGATCATCCCGATGTACACGCCCGAGGAGGCCATCGAGGAGATCGAGTTCGCCAGCAAGCAGCTCGGCTACAAGGTCATCATGGTCGGCGGCCTCATGCGCCGGCCGATCCCGGCCCTGCTCGAGGAGAAGCCCGACGCCGCGCGCCTCGCCGAATGGTACGACGTCATCGGGATCGACAGCGACCACGACTACGATCCGGTGTGGGCCAAGTGCCGCGAGCTCAAGATCGCGCCGAGCTTCCACAACGGCGCGCGCTCGATCCTCCTGCGCAACTCGCCGTCGAACTTCTGCTACAACCACATCGGCCACTTCGCCTCCGCCGGCCACGCGGCGTGCAAGGCGCTCTTCTTCGGCGGGGTGACGCGCCGCTTCCCGGACCTGAACTTCGCGTTCCTCGAAGGCGGCGTGGGCTGGGCCTGCATGCTCTACGCGGACCTGATCGGCCACTGGGAGAAGCGCAACCGCCAGGCCATCGAGAGCACGAACCCGAGCAAGCTGGACCGTAGCGCCCTGCTGCAGTACGCGCAGAAGTACGGCCGCGACGAAGTGGCGGAGGCCGTGCGGCGGGGCGAGGGGCTGGAGGGCGACTCCAACTCCACCATGACCGGCGGCATCGAGGACCTCGACGACTACTTCCGGTGCAAGATCGGGAAGAAGCAGGACATCCGCGACCTGTTCGTCCCTCGCTTCTACTTCGGCTGCGAGGCCGACGATCCGGTCAACGGGTGGGCCTTCAACGGCAAGTCCAATCCGATGGGCGCGCGGCTCAACGCGATCTTCAGCTCCGACATCGGCCACTTCGACGTCCCCGACATGACCGACGTGGTGCCCGAAGCCTACGAGCTGGTGGAGCACGGCCTTCTCGACGACGCCGACTTCCGCGACTTCATGTTCGCCAACGCGGTGCGATTCTGGGGCGAGGTCAATCCCGACTTCTTCAAGGGCACGGTGGTGGAAAAGGCGGCCGCGGAGGTGCTGGCCACCTCGAGGCCCGCCGCGCGGGCCTGAACGCCTCGCGATCCAACCGGGCAAGGCCTGGTAGTTTTTTCCGCAACGTCAAGATGTCAGGTGTCAACCCCGGCGTCTGGGCGTGGATAAATGTGCGTATACGTGGGCGGCGCATACCTGGCACGGTCGATGCTGGCATAGTGGCTGAGACCGATCCGAAGGAGGTGCGTCATGACGCGTAGACTTCGCTGGTTCTGGATCACCCCTGCATTCCTCGCCGTCGTGGCCCTGTCTGGTGGCGCGGCGAATGCCGCCGACAAGACCAAGGTCGACGCCGCGACGAAACGGGTCGAGAGGGGCGCCAAGCAGATCGGCCAGGGTGAGGTGGGCCTGGGGTTCAGGGAGATGTTTGCGGGCATCGGCCATACGATCGTCGAAGGCGCCAAGTTTAGCGGCGAAAACGTCAAGGAGTTCTTCACGGGTAAGAAGTAACCGCCTGGAGGCCGGCCGTAGCCCGCTAAACGGCGTCTCTCTGCCCAGCGCGGCGACCAGCGGATCCGGCGAGGGTGGACTCATCCTGCAACCGAAGGACCCTCTCTTCCGTCGCCCGTGATTCGCCCGGCTCAGGTATGATCCCCCTCAGCCGGTCATCGAACCCGCTATTGCAAGTTGCAGCCGATTCCGAGCCCTGCGAGGGAATCCATGAAGATCAGCGCGTTTCACTTGATGCCGCACCGGGAGCTACCTGCCGATTTCGAGAAACGCTATCCGTCCGTGTGGGTGACGCCGCCCTGGTGGGAGCTGGCCGATCCCGTCCGCGTGGGGCAGTACTACAACTGGACGCTCGACGAGCTGCTCTTCGCGGCCCGCGCCGGCTTCGACGGCGTGTGCACCAACGAGCATCACCAGAACGCCTACGGCTTCATGCCCAGTCCCAACCTGATGGGCAGCGTGCTCGCCAAGGCCACCAATGATCTGCCCGTCGCCATTGTGCAGATGGGCGCCACGCTGCCCACCCAGAACCCGCCGATTCGCGTGGCGGAAGAGTACGCCATGCTCGATTGCATCAGCGGCGGGCGGCTGGTGGCGGGTCTGCCGCTCGGCAGTCCCATGGACGTCAACCTCTGCTACGGCATCACGCCCATGGAGCATCGCGAGCGCTACCGCGAGGCCTTCGCCCTCACGCTCAAGGCCTGGCAGGCGCGCGAGATCTTCGCGTGGAACGGGCGCTACTACCAGCTCGCCAACGTGAACCTCTGGCCCCGTCCCATCCAGCAGCCGCATCCGCCGGTGTGGGTGCCGGGCTCGGGTAGCATCAGCACCTTCGATTTCGCCGTCGACAACGAGGTGTGCTACTGCTTCCTGAGCTATTCGGGCGCCCGCTCGGCCAAGGGCATGATGGGCGGCTACTGGGACGTGGTCGCCAAAAAAGGCCGCGACGCCAACCCGTACCGCGCGGGCTTCCTGCAGCTGGTGGCCGTGGCGGACACCGACACGCTCGCCGAGGAGCAGTACGCGCGGCACGTGGAGTACTTCTATCACAAGTGCCTCCACGTCCCACCCGTGTGGTTCTCGCCGCCGGGCAATCAGGATTACCGGAGCCTCGAGGCCGCCGCGCGCAACCCCATGCGCTACGCGGTGAACACCAAGGAGCTCCGCTATCGCGACTTCGTCGAGAAGGGCTACGTCATCGCCGGCAGTCCCGCCACGGTCCGTCAGCGGCTCGAGGAAGAAGTCGTCAAGGGCCTCCACGTCGGCAACCTGATGGTGCTCTTGCAGATCGGCTCCATGCCCCACGAGCTGACACTGCAGAACATGGATCTCTTCGCTCGCGAGGTCCTCCCGTCTCTCCGCGGTTTCTGGGAGGACGAGGGCTGGGTCAACCACTGGTGGCCGGAGAAGCTCCGCAAGCGCGCGCCGGGGCCCGCCGTGGTCGCGGCGCGATGAGCGGCCTCAACGGCACCCAGGCCCGTACGCTGTCGGTCTGGCAGAACCGCGTCCGCATGCGCGTGCTCTCGAAGGGCGCCGGCCCCGCCCTCGTCTTTTTCCACGGCCCGTGGGGCCTGCACTGGGACCCATTTTTGGACACGCTGTCCCAGCACTTCACCGTCCACGCCCCCGAACACCCCGGTACCACGCCCGGAGCGCCCGACGACATCTACCATCTGGACGGCCTCTGGGACCTCGTCCTCTGCTACGACGAGTTGCTGGAGCAGATGGGCCTCGAGGATACGGCCTTCGTGGGCCATTCCTTCGGCGCCATGGTTGCCTGCGAGCTGGCTGCGAGCTACCCGCGCCGCTGCAGCCGCCTGGCCCTCATCGATCCCCTCGGCCTCTGGCGCGACGACGCCCCTGTCACCAACTGGATGATGCTCAACCAGCCGGACCTGCCCGGCGCGATCTTCCGTGATCCCGCGGGGGCCGGTGCGCGTGTGATGTTCGCCGAGGCGAAGGACGAGGAGGCACGCGTCACGGCCCAGGTCGGGCTCACTTGGGCCATGGGTGCCACGGGCAAATTCATCTGGCCGATTCCCGACAAGGGCCTGAAGAAGCGCATCCACCGCGTGAAGGCGCCCACGCTCCTGATCTGGGGCGCCGAGGACCGGCTCGTGCCGCCCATCTACGCCGAAGACTTCCTCCGTCACATTCCGGGCGCCCGGATCGAGAGGGTGGAGAAGGCGGGGCACGCGCCCCATCTCGAGCAGCCGGCAGCGGTGGCCGGGCTGGTGCGCGAGTTTCTCCGCCCGTCAGGTTCTACGAATCGCTAGGAGGATGTCAGAGTCATCTCCTGGTAGGGCCATGGGAAACCTCGTTATCGCGACGGCGGAGGAGCTCAAGGCGCAGAGTCCGTTGGAGCGCCAGGTCGCCCGCCGGGCCGCTCGTGAGAGACCCCTTGCTCGACTGATTCTCCGGACGTTTCTCGACTGGGGAGGACCGATCCCGATCGAAGACATCGTCTCGGCCCTGCCGCAGATCCCTGCCCAGGCCACTCGCGACGCGTTGGCCACGCTGGAGGATGAAGACCTGATCCGAATCCGCGCTGGCCAAATCGACGTCGCCTATCCGTTCTCCGCGGTGCCGACCCCGTACCTCGTGAAATTTCCAGGAGGCCGCGACCGCTACGCCTGCTGCGCGACCGATGCGCTGGGCATGGCGTCGATGGCGGGGGAGGCCGTCGAGATCGCGTCGCAATGCCATCACTGCGGCGACGCGCTGACCTTCTCGGTGACGCCCCGGGGACCGGGACCGGAGTCGGACGGGGTCATGGTCTGGTTCGGCAAACGAGACGAGGACCAGTGCAAGGCCATCGACGGACTCTGACAAACGCTCATCTTCTTCCGGTCGGAAGAACACTTGAGAGCGTGGCGAGACATCGATCAAGCCGCTTCCGGGGCGGGCGCCACGGTGGCGGAAGCGTTCAAGGTAGGTGCCTGGATCTTCGGCGGCCTCCTGGCGGAGTGACCGCCTTCACGCCCGGCGGGCGATGACGGCGACGGGACCTCCGCCGCTCGGCCCCTGGTGCTCCGCGCCGCCCGAGACGTAGACCATGGGATCTCCGACGATCGAGCCGATCACGGCGGCGACCACGGCCCGCGCCTGGCGGGTGTGATTGATGTCGGAGTCGTCGATCATCGTGTGGCGCCGTCCGCGGATCCTGCCCGAGGGCGATGCCTCGGCCTTGGCAAAGACGCCGGCGATCCGATCGAGCCCGCCGGGCTCGCCACATCCCACCGAGGCCAGCGCCCGCCGTACCGCCGCGGCGTCAATCGCGTCTTCCATCACGTCGTGGCCGATCACGAGATCACTGGCCGAGCGCTCGGCATTGCCGAGGACAAGGATTTCGCAGTGCGAGAGCTCCACGCCAGCGGACGTCGAAGCCACTCGCGAGTAGAGATCCCAGCGCCTGCCGATGACCTCCTCGCCGAGCGATCCCGGCTCAGTCTCGCCGAGGGCCGCCGCTACGCCGAGCGCGGATGCCCCGCGGGAATATCCCATGGAGGCGTACGTATTGTGCGTGACCACGCGCCCGCCGCGCGCGCCCGCCTCGAGGATGGCTTCGGCGGTCAGGAGCGGGCACTTGATCTGAACGAAGTGCACGTCCGACGGCGCCTCGATGCCGGCATCGGCCATGGCGGCCTTGACCGCGGATTCGACCAGGCGGAGCTGGACCATCGTGCCGAGCTCTTCGGGCAGGAGGCGCCGGGTGCTGGCGATGCCGGCGGCT
>WNFP01004475.1_pt1 | contig 11250 bp, 7 predicted proteins | sample 5400201 | NCBI WGS metagenome assembly WNFP01 (sample SAMN13153355, study PRJNA577476) | soil metagenome | isolation source: 115 cm saprolite under Madrone tree | place: USA:California | collected 2016-06-14
CGGCAAAGGCATGGCGATAAATGCGATGTGCCAGAGTGCCGCAGCAAAGATTGCGCGCCGCGGAAGGCGGCATTCGGTCCAGATTTCCTTAAAAAAACTTGCGGAAGGAAGGTTTTTGGAGAGGCCGGCGCGGCGAAATAATTCCGCGAAGTTGCTGGCGATGCCCTGGTGGAATTGTCCCCAGCTCAATTCGAGTTGTGGATCGTTCGAACCATGGAGTTCGAGTGCGGACGCAGGCGGAGGCGCTTGACCGAGCAGGTCCAGTGGATTATTGGCTTCGGACGCAGACATGCGATTCTTCATTATAACCCGGGGCAAGTGATTTTTGGCCGGGCAGCCGTAATTATTGGGTGGGTGAAATCAGGCTCGTGCCTCAAATGGGGGTAGATGATGGTATGTCGAGGAGAGTTGTGTCGAACCGGAATTATTTTGAACTATTTTCGGCGGTAGCCGGGCGATAAAACGAGAGGGCGGCGTCGCCTTGACGGAGGACGCGTACTCGTTCGAACTGGCCTCGGGAGGCTGGTAATCCGAATGATTTGTGATGCTCGGCGATCACTATTGTGGATTCTGCGATCAGCGAGGAGTTTTCGAGGACATGCAGAGTTGCTTCGTAGTCTTTTTGGTTGGCGTAGGGAGGGTCGAGGAATATGAAATCAAAGGCGGCGGCTCGTTCCTTTTGCAATTTTTCGAGCGCCGGGTTTACAGAGGACGAGATAACTCTGGCTTCCGCCTTAATTTCCAGGGAGGCTAGATTTTCTCGGATTAGGCGGACGGCAGCGGGATGATTTTCTACGAAGACGGCGGAAATCGCTCCGCGACTGATGGCTTCGATTCCTAGGGCGCCGGTTCCTGCGAATAGGTCCAGGAAACGCGAGCCTGCGACACGCGGACCGAGGATGTTGAAGAGAGTTTCGCGAAGCATGTCGCTGGTGGGGCGCAGGGCGAGTCCCTTTAGCGACTTCAATTGGCGCGAGCGAAATTTGCCGGCAATGATGCGCATTTGAATCAGCCGATCTGCGCCAGATGGTAGCGGCGCTGCCATTGTGCGGGAAGGGCGCGCAGAGTTCGCCCCAGCTCTTCGCTGCGTTGCGAGTCTTCGGCGAGCGCGAAGGCTTCTTTGCGGGCGGTTTCCAGAAATTCGCGATCGCGGAGGGGATTGGCGACGTGAAAACCCATTTCACCGGACTGGCGGGTGCCGAAAAATTCGCCGGGACCGCGCAATTGCAAATCGGTCTCGGCAATTTCGAAGCCGTTGGCGGTTCGAACCATGGTTTCAAGGCGCGCGCGGGCGACTTCTTCATGGGCGGCCGCAGAGCGTCCGACCGTCATTCGAAACGGCGCGACGAGGATGCAATGCGATTTCTGTGCGCCGCGTCCGATGCGTCCGCGTAATTGATGCAATTGGGAGAGGCCGAAGCGTTCGGCATGCTCGATGACCATTACGGTTGCGTTGGGGACGTCCACGCCGACTTCGATTACGGTTGTGGAGACGAGGATTTGCGTGTCGTTTTTTCGGAAGGATTGCATCACGGCTTCTTTTTCTTCGCTGGACAAACGCCCGTGGAGCAAACCGAGTTTAAGTTTCGGGAAAACTTGGTTTGAGAGGCGTTCGAATTCTTCCGTGGCCGCTTTGAGTTCGAGTTTAGATTCTTCGATAACCGGATAGACGATGTAGGCCTGATGGCCTGCCGCGACTTCTCTCCTGAGAAATTCCCAGACTCCGACGAGATGCTGTTCGCTGGTAGTGCGCGTTTCGATGGGCGTGCGTCCGGGCGGCAATTCATCGAGTACGGAGACGTCGAGATCTCCATAGAGTGTGAGAGAAAGAGTGCGAGGAATCGGAGTAGCGGTGAGAACGAGAACATGAGGGAAATGGCCGTGCGAAGCCGCTTTGTCCATCAGCTTTTTTCGTTGCAGGACGCCGAAGCGATGCTGTTCATCAATGGCGACGAATCCGAGGCGAGCGAAAGCAACGTTGTCTTCGATGAGAGCGTGGGTGCCGACGACGAGTTGGGCTTCACCATTTGCAATGCGCTGGAGGGCAGCTGTTTTTTCGGCATGCTTCATGCCGCTGATGAGGAGTTCGACCTTGTAGCCTGATTTTTCGAGAATGCGGCCAGCGGAAAGAAAATGTTGAACCGCGAGGATTTCGGTGGGCGCCATAAGCGCGGCTTGGCAGCCGTTTTCGATGGCGATGACGGCGGCCTGCAGCGCGACGATGGTTTTGCCGCTGCCTACATCGCCTTGCAGCAGACGGTTCATGGGCACGGGCTTTTCCAGGTCGGCGGCAATTTCCGCGAGGACGCGTTTTTGCGCAGCAGTGGGCTTGAAAGGCAGCATTTTCTTCAGAGCTCCGCGGATGCGGTCTTCGCGAAGGTGGAACGCGATGGCATCGGCTTTGCGTGCGAGTTTGCGATTTAGCGCGAGGCTCAATTGGTAGAAGAAAAATTCCTCAAAGATGAGTCTTTGCTGGGCCGGAGAACGGAATTGGTTGAGGGCGTCAATGGATTCTCCGGCGGGCGGAAAATGCGTATAGATGATGGCGTCACGGCGCGAGGGAAATTTGAAACGAGCGCGGATTGAAGCTGGGAGAAGATCGGGAAGATGCGCGTCAACTTGTTGTAGCGCCGCGTAAGTGGTGCGGCGGATGGCGCGCGTACCGAAGGTGCCGATGGCCTCGTAGATGGGAACGATGCGGCCGACTTCGGTGGAGTCCTGACCTTCGCCGCTTAAAAGCTCGAATTGCGGATTGATCATTTCGATGCGCGCGGGGCGGAGGCGATCGACTTCGGCTTTGCCATGCAGCACGAGAAGCTGACCGGGTTTCAGGCGGCCTTCCAAATAGCCGCCGTGAAAAAACTTGCAGGGGAGCGAGCCGGTGTCGTCCTGCACGAGAAGATGATAGATGGCATCGCGGCCTCGCATGCTGCGAACGGCCTGACCGCTGGCTACGCGGACGCGCAGCGTGAATACGTTGTTGGAGCGCACGTCTTTGATTTGCGAAAAGTGGAGCCGGTCTTCGTAGCGGAACGGAAGGTAGCCGAGAAGATCTTCGAGAGTGTGGATGCCACGCTTAGCGAGAAGTTCGGCGCGCTGCGAGCCTACACCTTTGATCATCTGGACGTTGGTCTGCAGGCCGTCGGGCATAAAGACGTTTATATCATCTCCGTGGATGGGACTCGCGGTGACCAGGGCGAATGGAGACAGAGAAGAAAAGACTGCCACTGAGTCACAGAGACACAGGTGGGGAAACTTTAAGCGAAAAGGCACAGAGGCAAGATACAAGATAAGGCTGAGGCGCGGAGATGCCGGAGGAACGCGGAGACGATTGAGGCGGTTTTTGGGGCGGAAAAGCGGCGGCTGGGCTTGTCAGGAGTATTAAAAAAAGGCCGCGGGAAACGCGGCCCATCGGCAGTCGGTATGTGCTGGGGTTATTGTTTGTCGTAAACGGCGGTGCTGGTTACTTTCTTTCCGCTGGCGTCGGTGCCGCTGACGGCTACGGTGCGAGACTTGCCGTCGGCCGAAACAGTAATCTTTCCGGTGACAACAGGCTTGCCGCCCTTTTTGTTGGTCAGTTCCATAGTGCGAGTGTCAATTTTCTTGTAGGAACGCGTGTCAGCTGTGGGATCGCCGGTTAGAGGATAGTCTTTGCCGTCGAATTTGCCGGTCCATTCATTGTGTGTAGGTTTGCCATCGGCTCCCACGCCATCAACCGTGACTTTTACGCTGTCGCCTGCTGCTTCGTAGACCACCGAAGTATTTTTTGGAGCGCCCGGGCTGTATTTCGACTTGGCCTCGTTGAGCTTCCAGGTACCCATGTTCGGGTCGTCCGCGGCAACACATGCCGAGGCGGCGGCGAACAACATTGCGAACGTCAACAAACAAATCATTTTCTTCATGGAGTCTCTCCCTGTTGCGATTTTTTTGCGTTTAAAACAAGAGGATTTTGGGGATGAATGGCCCCAGTTGGACCCTGTGGGGCGAACGATAGCACCGGTCCAGTCGAGTGGCAAATGATTTGAGATGGTCCAGAACGGCGGTCGACATCGAATGCCTGGGCAAGCTGTGGCGTAGCGTGCTACGCCCTACATGGTGTGGAGCAGGCGGTCGGCAAATTCGGGATAGTCGTGCTGGATGGATTCGGCGAAATCGGCCTTCATTTTTGTTCTGCCCGCTTCCGGCCAAAGATTCAAATCGCGCATGGCGTCATCGAATTGGCGACAAAAGACATGCTGCAACGCTCGCGAAAGAAGAGCGCTGACCACCTCCTCGGTTTCGTCTTCTGTTTTTGCGCTGGTTTGCAGGCGCTTGATTTTGTCTGGCGTGAGGTCGCTGCCCCAGATTCGATAGTCTTCATCTTCGTCACTGAAAATTCGCGAGCAAAATTCGGGAGTTGCATCCACGAGTCTGCCTTGGCGGACGCGGAATACCTTTTCGGCAGATGGGGTGCTGGCCATCGAAGTTAAACCGTAAGGGCCAGGGGTCCGTTTCCAAATGACCATTTGTCCCTGGGGGTCTTTTTCAAATCGGACGGCGCCGAGCGCATCGATATCGAAGAGCTTATGCGGCTTTGGGGCGAGGGAAACTACGTTGTAAGCCCAGCAGCAGTGATTGCCGCCGCCGGTATCAGTGATGAAGACGACTTCCGGCTCGCCGTCGCCGTCAAAATCCTGGCCGGTGTGATGTTCATCGAAGATCACGTTAAACCCCGTGGTACGGAACACCACGCGTCCGGTAGCGTTAAAGATTGCGGCGGTGCACGCGTATTCGGGCCCCTGGCTATTGCGGGAGGGTGCGAGCGAGACTTCGTATCCGTCCCACAATTTCTTTTTGTAGGACTGGTTTTCGGGATTTGACGCGCTTTCGGCGTGGCAGGAAATCTTGCCGAGCATATCTTGTGCGCGGAGGACGGGCGAAAAATACGAAACGACGATCATTGTGAAGAGCAGGCGACGCATGCGAGGAGTATAGGCCGAACTCGAAGACGAAAGGGGTCCTATCTGCGAGGCCCGTTATTAGCGGCGGAGCAATAAGTCCAGAGTGATTTCGCTTTTTGCGCATTCGGCTGCGGTGATGGGGCGCAGATCGAGATCGTAAAAGCGATCGATGCGCGAGAAGTAGGCGGAAAGAGTTTGGAAGAGGGCGGCGGGCTCGATCTTGGATTTTTTCCAGTAGGCAGGAGCGTATTCGAGCGCGAGAGATTCAGTGCGGGCCAGAGTTTCCGCGCCGCCTGCGAAGGCGAACGGTTCGAATCCCTCGACATCCATTTTCATGAGCGTCCAGGATTTCACTGCTGAGTCTTTCAGAAGATCGTCCAGCCTACGGACTGGAACATTGATGAATTTTTTGCAGGGTTCGAGGTCGACCAAAGAGTGGCGGCCGCGATTGGCGGGCTTGTAGATGCCCATTTTGGCGGTGCCTTCCTCTGCGCCTACAGCGCACGCGTGAACGGTCACGTTCCTCAAATTGTTGTTGCGGAGATTCGCTTCGAGGAGCTGACGATTTTGCGGCTCTGGTTCGACGGATACGACTCTCCCGGTTGGGCCGGCGAGTTTCCCGAGGAGGCAGGAAAAGTAGCCGATGTTGGCGCCGACGTCGAGAAAATTGCCGCCCGGTGAATTTGAATAAGTTTCCAGAAGGTATTTTGTCAGGCCGGGTTCGTGTTCACCGCGGCGATAGAGACCGCGACCGACGCAGTCACGTTTGTAGCCTTGCATTCGCAGGCCGAGCGGTAGGTGACGCGCGGTGACGGTATTGCGGAAGGGATTGGCGCATTCGGCCCAGTAGGCGAGGCCGCGGATTTCGTAACGGACGCGACGGTTCATCGAGAAATTATAACATTTGGATTTGGTCGCGAACGAGCGGGGTCAAAGAGACGAACAACGACACGGAAAATGATAACGCGGAGACGCAGAGTGCGCAGAGAAAAACCCAGAGAGATTCCTTGCTTCGCTCGGAATGACGGAATAGAGCTAAGAATAAGAGCAGCCAGAAGCGGCAAGAGGTATTGCGTGAGGGAAACACATTGGCGGGAAGGGTTACTTGCGTGGGAGAGGTACGTATGAATAGAGTGGATATTCGTTGAACGGGCGCAAGAGGCAGCGGACAAACAGCGGAGGCACGAGTGGCTACGGTGCGATTGAGCGGGCGGGAAAAACGGGCGCTGATTCTGTGGGTCCTGGCTGGGATTGTCGGGCTGTGGTACGCACAACGGCATTTTTTCGAGGCGTTCCCGGAAGCATCGGTGAATTTTAGAGTGCCACGCGCAGAAGCACTGACGCGGGCGCGAAATTTCGTGGAGTCGCTGGGACCGAGCATGGCGGGATATCGCTCGGTGATCGTTTTCGGAGTGAACGACAATGCGAAAACGTATCTGGAGCGCGAGGTTGGGCTGAAAGAAGCCAATCGCATGATGTCCAGTGAAGTGAACGTGTGGAATTGGGATGTGCGTTTTTTCCGACCGAATCAGGAAGAAGAGTTTCGCGTCGGAGTGAGCCCGGAAGGAAATATTACTGGCTACCAACACAAAGTGCCGGAAGCCAAAGCCGGAGGAGAACCGAGCCGAACGGAAGCGGAAAAAACAGCGCAGGATTTTCTGACGGCGAAACTGGGCAAAAATGCGAGGGACTGGGATTTTCTTTCCGAGGAAGCGAACAGCGAGAAAAAACCGAACCGCACGGATTGGTCGTTCACTTGGGAAAAGCACGGATTCCGCGCCAAGGACGCGCCGGAACGATTGCAGATCGCGCTGCATGGCAACGACATTGGCGGTGCGACCGAGACGCTGAAAGTGCCGGAGCAGTGGGAGCGAGACTACGAGCATTTGCGTTCGACAAATATTTTCTACAACCAAGTGGCTGTGATTCCTTACCTGATCTTGTTCGGCGCTTGTTTGTGGATCGGGATCCAACTGACGCGCAAAGGACAGACCGGCTGGGCGCTGGCGTTGCAGCTGGGAGCGATCGTCGCGGTGTTTTTGACGGCGATGCAATTGAACCACTGGCCGCTGGACCTCTACCAGTACGACACGAATTCCGCCTATGGAAGTTTTGCGATACAGCAGGTGATGGGCGCGCTGCTGTTTGGGATCGGATCGGCGCTGACAGTGACGCTGGTGTTGCCGGGAGGCGAGCCGCTGTACCGCGCGGCGAAGCCACAATTTTTGCGGTTGCGGCAGGCGTTCACGTGGCGCGGATTACAGACCAAGGAATTTTTCTCCTCCTGCATTGTTGGATTATCGCTGGCCGCGGCGCAGATGGGATTTCTGGTGGCGTTTTATCTGATCGCAAACCATTTCGGAGCGTGGGCACCGCAAGAAGTCAACTACGAAGATTCCGTAAGCACTGTGATTCCGTGGATTGGCGGAATTGCCATTGGATTGCTGGCTGCGACCAGCGAAGAATTTCTGTTCCGCCTTTTTGCGATTCCCCTTTTACAGAAAGTGACGAAGTCGAACGTGATTGCGGTGATCTTGCCGGCGTTTTCATGGGGATTCCTGCATACGGCTTATCCGAACGAGCCGCCCTACATTCGCGGACTGGAAGTGGGGCTGATTGGGATTGGAGTTGGAATTGTATTTTTGCGCTGGGGAATCCTGGCGACGCTGGTGTGGCACTACACGGTGGATGCATCGCTGGTGGGATTGCTGCTGATTCGATCGAGCAGCCCGTATTTCCGCATCAGCGGCCTGTTGGTGGGACTGGCGGTGCTGATTCCATTTGGGATTGCAGTTTATTCGCGGCTGCGGCGCGGCACGTTTGAAGAAGACGAGGATTTGTTGAATGGAGCGATGAAGCCCGTCCCGACGGGTGCAGCTCTTGATGCAGTGATAGTGCCGGAAATTCCAGCAGGCAATGGCGCGGCAGAGAAACCGGTCGCAGACGCATCGCGAGGCTACCACGCGCTTTCGACCGGCATGACTGGTTTTCTTTGTGTGTGCATTGTTGTGGGTGGAGTTGCGGCTTGGAGGCTGAAGCCGGCGCGGCTGGGCGATTATCTGAAACTGGTAGTAGACGCAAAAGAAGCCACTGCGCGCGCGGGAGAAATACTGAAACAACGAGGAGTGGACCCGAAGAATTATAAGACGGCGACGGTCTTTGTCGATGTGACCGATGCCACCGCGAGCGAATATCTGCGCGAGAAGATTGGCGTACCTGCGCTGAATGAGATTTATAAACAACGAGTGCCTGGCGCGTTATGGCACGTGCGATTTTTCCGGGATAGCCAGCCAGAAGAATATTCGGTGGTGCTGCGGCCGGACGGGACGCTGCATAGTGTGCATCACGACGTTGAAGAGGCGGCGCCTGGAGCGTCGCTTTCGAAAGAGGATGCGCTAGCCAAGGCGCAGGAATTTCTGCGGAGGAACAAGAATATCGACTTGTCGCAGTGGACTCTGGTGGAGGCGACGTCAGAAAAAAAACCAAAACGGCTGGATCACAAACTGATCTGGCAGGAAAAACAACCGCTCGACGAAACGCAGAACGCAACGACGGCGGATTCCGCGAATCACGCGTTCGAACGGATGCAGTTATTGGTTGTCGGCGACGAGCCGACCAGCTACCGCACATTCATAAAAATTCCTGATGAGTGGAAGCGGCAGCGTGAAGAGCAGTCCGTGGCGCGCACGATTTTTGCTTTTTTGCCGCTGCTATTGGCGATTGGATTTGGCGGGATGGTACTGGTTTTTTTTCTGCGCGAAATCAAGTCCGATTTGATGAGAGAAGTTCCGTGGAGACGATTCGCGCTGTGGGGAATGTACGGAGTTGTTGCATACATTCTGATTTTCGCGTTCGGGAACCGCATCGCACAGGCGTTAACCCAATATTCGACGGCTATGCCGCTGAAATTCGCATTCGGCGCGCTGGGCATCGGCTTTCTGGTGGGAACATTTTTCTTTTTGGGTGCGATCGTGCTGGTGTTTGCGATGGCGTGGTTTTTTCTGCGCCAGGCATTTGCAGACAAGGATTTCCCCGGTTGGCGTGGCATGACAAAAAATTATTATCGCGACGCGTTGCTGATCGGAGCGGGCGGAACGGCGGCCCTGATTGCGCTGAGGCGGGTTTCCGATTGGGTGTCCTTGCACTGGCCGACACCGCACCAATCGCTCAGCGCATCATTTGGCAACGATTTTGACGCGGGGCTGCCGGCAGTTTCCATTTCAGCCACAGCAGCGCTGCATGGACTATTGTTTACGGGAGCGATCGCGATGGCGGCGGCCTTCATTGCGGCGCACTGCAAATCGCCGATCGTGCGTGGCCTGCTTTTTGTGGTGGCGTCGCTCGCAATGGCGGGAGGCTGGGGAAATACAGCGGATTTTTTGAAGCAGTGGATCGGCGGAGCGGTATTTCTGGCATTGGTGGTGTTTGGAATTACAAAAGTGGCCCGGTTGAATCTGCTGGGATACTTCTTGGTGCTGGCGATTCCGGCGTTGCTAGCGGGTTGCGTGGAGATGCTTGCTCAACCAGACTCTTTTTATCGCGTGCAGGGCCTCAAATGCGTAGCGGCGTTAGGACTATTACTGATCTTGCCGTTTGCGGCCTGGCTGACCGCGAAAGATGCGCCACAGGATAGTTGAGCAGCCGTGCAGAACCGCTAGGATTGAAATTGGGATGAAATTGGGTCACGAGGCGACCCACGCTCACCGCCGAAAAACCCTTTATGCCTCGGAAACAAATGGTCGCTGACATTCGTTGTATGTCATAAGAGAGGTGGCTGCTTACCTGAAGCGCGGGAGTGCGTCCAAATTGGATGACACCGCAGCGCTGCGTGTTTGGCCGGTAGCTCCGTTTGTTTGCAAGAGTAAGAGAATGAACGGATAGCGCGGTTTAATACGAAGAGAAAGCGAATATGCCACTTCCCCATTGGACGTTGGCTTTGGCTGACAACGCAGGCAGGTCCGGCGGATCAGATGCCGTACTGGCCACGGTGACCTCTTTGTCGGAACTTGACGAACGGTCCCTCGTCATCGAGGCACAGGCCGGGAATCGCGCGGCTTTCGAGGAATTGGTGCGCCGGTTCGACCGGGACGTACTGCGGCTGGCATTGAACCTGATGAAGCGTCCAGAAGACGCACGGGACGTTTATCAGGAGGCCTTCCTGAAGGTTTACCGCAATCTGCACCGCTTCCGCTTCGAATGCAGTTTTTACACCTGGCTGTACCGCATCGTGACCAATGTGTGCCTGGATCATTTGCGGCGGCGGCAGGCACGCCCTGAAGATCAAGCTCCTGAAGTACATTTGAACCGGCAGGACGAAGGATCGCGCGATTTTTTTGAATTTCAGCGCGAACTGCGACCGGGACTGGATCCGGAACGGCGGTTGATGGGAAACGAGATTCGAACACGGATTGCCAAAGCAATGGAGCGGCTATCTCCGCGCGAACGAGTTGTATTTGAGATGAAGCACTATCAGGGATTAAAATTACGCGCGATTGGCGATGTGCTGGGCACCACGGAGGAAACCGTGAAAAATTCGCTGTTCCGGGCGACGCGAAAGCTGCGGCAGGAACTGGGAGAGCTGCGATGAGCGCGGCCGAACACAAGATGAGCTGCTCGGAAGTTGGGCCGCTGCTAGTGTTCCTGGCCTGCGACGAATTGACGGCAGCGGAACGCGAAGCGATTGAGACGCATCTCGAGAATTGCGCGGATTGCCGGACGCTGCTTGCGGAAGAGGATGCGTTCCAGGATTGTGTTTTGACTATTCCGCAAACAGCGGATGAATTGGATCGCAGCGGAACAATGCTGGCGCAATGCCGCAGCGAGCTTGCGGAATCGTTGGACCAGATGGCAGTTCCCGCGGAACCGCAAAGATGGCAGCCGTTCGGACTTGTACGGCGGTGGATGGCGCTGCGGCCGGGATGGAGCGCTGCTGGGCTTCTGGCAGCGGGCGCGATTCTTGGCGTGCAATTGTTGCAGTGGTTGCCGACCGACAACTCGAACCTGACTGGCAAAGCCATGACCGTTTCGGCGGCGCCGAAGGTTTCTGACGAGCAACTGGCGAAAATGGCGGTGTTTGGAATCAATTTTGCGCCCAGCGCGGATGCCGCGCCTGGAACCTTTCAAGTACAGCTTCGTGCGGAGCAGCCGCTGGTTTTGTCAGGGAACGTAGATGATTCGGATATGCGGCGCGTTTTGACGTACGTGGTGAAGAACAGCGACCGGTTTGATGCGGGAGTGCGGCTGGATTGCCTGGACGCGCTGAAATCGCGAATCCACGATGCGGAAATCCGCAGCGCACTGTTGGATGCGG
>WNFP01004476.1_pt1 | contig 11249 bp, 11 predicted proteins | sample 5400201 | NCBI WGS metagenome assembly WNFP01 (sample SAMN13153355, study PRJNA577476) | soil metagenome | isolation source: 115 cm saprolite under Madrone tree | place: USA:California | collected 2016-06-14
GGCCTGGCCGGCCGAGTTCGCTCCGCCAACGACTATGACTTCATCGCCTTCGCAGAGTTGCGCTTCCATGAAGGTCGCGTTGTAGTAGACACCCGCACCTTCGAACTGAGCGAGATTGGCGAGCGACGGCCTACGGTATCGAGCCCCAGTGGCAATGACCACTGTGCGAGCCGGGATGGTGACGCTGTCGTCGAGTCTCACGCCGTAGGCGTTGTGTTCGCAGACCAACTCCGCGGCGCCTTTCGCGATCATGACCTCGGCGCCAAACTTCTGTGCCTGGGCGTAGGCGCGTCCGGCCAGGTCTCGCCCTGAAATCCCCGTTGGAAATCCAAGGTAGTTCTCTATTCTCGAGCTCGTGCCCGCTTGTCCCCCAGGCGAGTTCGCCTCGATAACCAGCACATCGAGTCCCTCGGAAGCCGCGTAAACGGCGGCCGCAAGACCTCCTGGCCCGCCGCCGACGATGACGACATCGCGCCGGTGGGTGTGATCGATTCCCTTATTGAAGCCGAGACAGTCGGCGATCTCCTGATTGCTGGGATTCTTCAGCACCACCTCGCCGCGGCAGATCACGACAGGTATCTCCGCCGGCTCCACGTGAAAGCGATCGAGCAATTGCCGTACATCGGCGTCCCGGTCAAGATCGAGGTACTTGAAGGGGTGGCCATTGCGCGTTAGGAATTGTTTGATTCGAAGCGTTGCCCCGGACCCGACGGAGCCGATGAGCAGCACGTCGCCAATCCCCTGCGCAATCACCGCGACCCGTCGATGGATCAACGCTCGCATCAGCACTTCGCTGATTTCGGCGTCGGTTTGAATGAGGGCGTGCATCTGGTCGCGTCTCAGTTGGACGACTTCGCCAGAGTCACTCACACGGAGGCGCATCTGCGCGGGGCGACCGAGGATCATACTGATGTCACCGGTGAACTGAGCCGGCCCGAGAATCGCGACCAGAATCTCGTCCAGTGCCGATGGGCGAATGACCTCGATCTCACCAGCCTTCAGTACAAAGAAGGGCACGTTGGTTTGGCCGCTATCGATCAACACTTCGCCGCGTGTGATTGGACGAGTGACTCCGTGCGAAGCAATCCGTGCAATCTGCGCGGAACTCAACACCGGAAACATGAGCGCGGCATTTTCGGAGCTTGAGAGCAGAGTCGAGCGTAGGGTCTCAGTCACACGCAACTCGCTTTGGACAGCGCATCCGGCAAACGCACCTTCCTGCCGTCGAAGGAAATGTCGGCAAGCTGCTTCAGGAATTCGAAAAACTGCGTCGCGTGGACGATGGAGTATAGGATTGAAGATCCTTTGATCAGTTTCTCCTGAACAATTTTCGCCCGGAAGCAGCCGCTTTCGGACAGGCGCTCCGTTCCCACGACTGAAAGAGCAACGTGATGTCTTACCCCAGCGGCCGCTTCCTGTGCGAGCAGATTGCGGGTTGAGGCCTCGAAGAACTTCACCACGGCCGCGTCTTCGAAGGAGGGAGAGTTCGATACGCCAACCACTCTTGTCATCTGTCGCTTCCTCGAATACTTAGCTTGGTGACCCCGCCGATCGCCACCGGTCAGATTGCCGCGTGCGGTAGTCGGTCACGAAGAACCCGTTTATGTCGGTGTACGACACCAAGCTCGCGAAGGCTGCGAAACTCCCGTCCGACTTCAACTTCTGCGCTGCGTGCATGAAACCGGTCCATGCAGCAAGAGCCAACGCGCCGCCGACACTGATGCGTCGCACGCCGAGCGCCGCGATGTCGGCGACGCTCAAGCCACTGTCCCGAACCACCAGGACGTTGATCGGCTTCGGCCGAACCGCGTCAACAAGCGCTTTGATCGCCGTGGGATCGTGGGGGCCGGGTGCGAATAGTACGTCCGCCCCCGCCTCAGCGAATGCCTGCAGACGCCGGACCGACTCGCGAAGCGCATCATGATGGCCGACAAGAAAACATTCTGCCCTAGCCGTCAGCAGGACGTCGGCACCGGACTGATCGATCGCCTCGCGCGCAGCGTGCACACGCTCGACGGCGAGTGGCAACTCGTAAAGCGGCGACGATGGATCACCAGTTGCATCCTCGATCGACAGTCCCGCGACGCCAGTCGCGATGCAGCGTGTGACATTATCGGCCACGTCTTGCGGTGACTCTCCATAGCCAGACGCGAGGTCCGCATTGACCGGAACATCGACCGCGCCCGCGATATCGGCTATATATGCTAGGTTACGCTCACAAGTGAGCGCACCTTCGGAGTCAGGCAGGCCCTGCGAGAACGCAAAGCCGGCACTGGTCGTCGCCAGCGCGGGGAATCCTAGCTGCTGCAGGTACCGTGCAGAGCCGACGTCCCACGGATTTGGAATCACGAAACAGCCTGACTCATGCAGAGCGCGGAACGCCCGGCGACGGGCTCTGAAGTCCTCTACCGATCCCCGGCCTTCCGTTCCGATACGGTACGTTGTCATCGGTTGTTCGAACTTGTTCATCGCATGCTCCAATCGGTTTACTGAATTGATCCGATTCGCCAAGAGTTAAGTTAAGAGCTGTCGAAGCTTGTCCTTCGTCATCTCTCTGGGATTTCTCTTCCTTTTCAACATTGCCTTTCCAATTCTTGGCGTCCGCGTCTTTGTTTCCGTCATCGTCGGACGTTCGGCGAAGCCATTCTCAACCAGCATGAAGTATTGAATCATTGGATTAATCTCGCCTCTTACGAAGAGTTACCCGGCGACCGTTTAGCCGGCACTGGAAATCCGTGCCAAGGAACACGACCTGTTTGGGGTCCATGTCACTCGGCTCCACTACGGTGATTTCCATCCAACACGCAATGTAGTCTTCAACCTCGACGCCCATTCCTTCATCTCGATCAGTCAATAGGCGGCCGACGGTTGCGCGAATGGTCATCGCAGGGGCGTCTTCGTAAGAAAGTTCAATTTGATCGCCAGATTGCAGATTTAGCATTCGACCTCCACATCCACCGAACCATCCCTTGTAAACGGCTCCGATGTACACCTGCGTATGCATGCTTTGGCCCCTTTCTACGAAAGGGCATACGACCTGCCCGGCGCAAAGAATTCAGGCTGTTGCTGCCTTACGTGCTTGTTGAACCGACTTCAGAAATTTCAGCAGGTCGGCGTTGACTTGATCTGCATTCGTGGCGGTGAGGCCATGCGGCAAGCCCGGGTAGAAAACTTCCATGGCTCCCTTAATGAGCTTGGCCGATCTCTTTCCTGAGATATTGATCGGCACGATTTGGTCGTCTTCACCATGCATGACCAGCGTGGGCACGTCGAATTTCTTGAGGTCCTCGTGGAAGTCGGTCTCCGAAAATGCCTTGATGCTGTCATAGACATTCTTGAGGCCGCCCTGCATGCTCCATAGCCAGAACTGATCCAGCATCCCCTGCGAGACTTTCGCGTTCGGCCGATTGGCACCATAGAACATGATGGCGAAGTCTTTCCAGAACTGAGAACGGTCCTTAGCGAGACCGCTGCGCAATCCGTCGAAAACTTCGAGCGGAATTCCTTCCGGGTTGGAAGCGGACTTCACAAGTATCGGTGGCACCGCACCAATTAGGATGGCTGCGGCGACCCGCTTTGTGCCGTGCCGCCCGATGTAGCGCGCCACTTCGCCCCCGCCCGTGGAATGACCCACCAGCGTGACGTCCTTGAGATCAAGGGCCTCAATTACTGCTGCGAGATCGTCCGCGTACCCATTCATGTCGTTTCCGGACCATGCTTGGCTGGACCGACCATGGCCACGCCGGTCGTGCGCAACCACGCGAAATCCGTTCTGAGCGAGAAAAAACATTTGGCCGTCCCAGGCGTCAGAACAAAGCGGCCAACCGTGCGAAAACGTGATGACCGGTCCTTCGCCCCAGTCCTTGTAATAAATCGTCGTACCGTCTTTCACTGTAATCGTGCTCATTGCATCCTCCTTGCTGAATTTCTGCGGCACCGAAATGCTCGCAATTTCTTGCCTTAGTTCGCCGGTACCACTGCGGGAGCGCCTTTGTCCTTAAGCAGGACCACTACGAATTTCGCTGGTTTCGTTTGGCTAGCGTTTCGCCCAATGACGTGAACATCCTCGGGGCCCTCATAGAAGGTTTGGCCAGCGTTCACAATCGTTTCCTTTCCGCCTCTCACCTGCATCACGATTGAGCCCTCGAGGACGTAAACAAAGGCATGAGCGTTGTGGCGATGGATTGGATCCGAACTGCCCGGTGGATACTCAACCAGGAGCGTCAAACCCTCCTTGCCAGGAAGATCCTGAAGGTCTGTCGTCGAGACCGGTGTCACTTTCGCCTCTTTCGGTTCCGTAGCGACGAACATGAGACACACCAACATCAAAATCAGTTTTGCAATCGACATAAAAACAATCCTTTCCTTTCGTTTAAACGAGCCACTAAGGCTTCATTGGTTACATACACTTGTGCCTGCAGTTATGCGTAGTGGCCAGCGAGTATCTCTTCGGCACGCATCCAATCTTCGATGTCGTTGCCATCCTGCCGGCCACGACATTCGTACAGCCTGTAGGCGAGTTGAGCGATCTCCTCGTATGTTGGCGTCGGTCGACTGCCGGTGTATCTACCCATCCCTCTGCCTGCGGCCTGCGAAGCGACGAAACCAGCTGCTTTTGTCACAACTGTCTTGTCTATACTCCCACTGGAAACGACCAAGCCGTCTGGTACTTCGCTGACGCGAACTTCGTTGTTTGCCATGGCCTTAGGCTCGTTTCGTCGCAGTTGCGGTCGCTGCGGACTGCAGGTTTGCCTTCGGGAGCGAAGATGCGGAGCTCTTAAGCCAGTCTGCAAAGCTCGTTTCGCCGAGTTGAGCGCCGTCGTCCGGAACGAGCGTGCGCTCGCTGATTATTGCACCGGAGTAAAGCGCGTTCGGGTCCGCGATAACCTCGCGAGAATCATTGAGCGATATCAATCGCTGCCGCACGAGTTCTTCGATGCGAAACGCTTGCGGGCCCCCAATTTCGACGGTGCCGTTGATGGGCTTGCCGACAGCGATCCTGCCCACGGCGCTTGCGACATCGTCGGCGGCCATCGGCTGGAAAAGGGCATCCGGCAAACGCACCTTTTTGCCGTCGAAAGAAATGTCTGCAAGTTGCTTCAGGAATTCGAAAAACTGTGTCGCGTGGATGATCGAGTAGGGGATAGCTCCGCTTTTGATCAGCTTCTCCTGAGCGATTTTGGCTCGAAAGTAGCCGCTTTCGGAAAGACGCTCGGTTCCCACGACTGACAGTGCGACGTGATGTCTCACCCCCGCGGACGCTTCATAGGCAAGGAGGTTTCGCGTAGAAGTCTCGAAGAAGTTCATCACCGCCGCATCCTCCCACGAGGGGGAGTTCGATACGTCAACGACCACCGAAGCGCCTTTGAGTACTTCGGCAAGTCCCTCGCCGGTGAGGGTATTGACGCCGGAATTGGGAGATGCGGCAACTGCTTCGTGTCCGTGCTCGAGTAATTTGGTAACGAGCCTTGACCCGATGAGTCCGCTTCCGCCGATCACTACGATTTTCATGATTGTCACCTTCATTCAGTTTCGATCGAAGCAGTTCAGGCCTGCCCGTCGTACTTAGTAAGACCGACCATCCCATCGTTTTGTGACAGGTGCTGATGATTTGTTTAGCTGAGGCGGAATATTCAAAGTAGTAACTCAGAAACGAATGCCCATTCATCGGGCAAGTGAAAACGACGACTGTACAAGCAAGTGCGGGACGGTGCTCCGCAGGAGCGTTATGACGAGGTCTTGAAGCGGATGTCAAAAGACTTTCGCCGGGAAGCGAGTAACTAACCGCCGACGAACGTGACCGTCTCGTCGAGCGGGGCACGGCCCGTACGGATGTAGCTCACCGTGGGGTCCTCGTACCCGATCGACATGCCGCAGAAGAGGATGAGCCCGTCCGAGGGTGACAGAACCTCCGCGACCGTCTCGCGAACCTGCGACCAGGCCATCTGCGGGCAACTGTGCAGCCCTTCGGCGCGGAGCAGCAGCATGACGGTCTGCAGATACATGCCGACGTCGGCCCATTGGGGCCGGCCCAGGTCGCGATCGATGTAGCAGAAGAGGGCGGCGGGCGCGCCGAAACAGTTCCAGTTGGCGATGGCCGCCCGCTGCCGCGCCTCCCAGTCCTCACGCGCGATGCCGAGCGCGCTGTAGCGCTCCTTTCCGAAGGTGGAGCGGCGCTCACCGTACGGGGACTTCAGCGCGGGCGGGTACATCTCGTATTGCCGCTCGTCCCAGTGGTCGCCGTGGGCCACGCGCTCGACGGCGCGCGTCTTGAGCTCGACGAGCGGCGCACCGGTCAGCACGTATGTGTTCCACGGCTGGATGTTCGATCCAGACGGCGACCAAACCGCGGCGGATAGCACACGCTCCAGCACCTCCCTTGGCACAGGCTCGTTTTTGAATCCGCGCACCGCCCGTCGGCTTGTGACTGCCTCATATACGTCCATGATCGCCTCTCTACCGCCGGCCATCCGTTTCGTTCGAACCCATGCGGTCGTCTCGTATAGTTCGGCCCTAACCCAACAAGCGGTCAGTACTCCCAGGGGCCCGGTACCCAACGAAAGACGTCGCCGTCGACCGCCACATGGCAGACGGACGGGAACGACAGGTGAGTGGCCACCAGCGACTCGCGGTTCGCCGCCAGCTCCCGCAAAAGACCGACGCGCACGCGTGCCGCTTCCTCGGGGTCGTGTTCGAAGCCGTTGTACCAGTCGGGGTGCTCGAACCCGACCTGGAATACAGCGTCGCCGGCGAATGTCAGCCGGTCGCCACGAGACGCTAGACGAACCACGCTGTGCCCGGGGGTGTGGCCTCCGGTGCGATGGACCAGCAGCCCTGGCGCCACCTCGTACTCTGTCTCGAACGGCCGCAACTGGCTGCCGTACTCGTTCAAGAACCGCTTGGCCGCCCGCCGAAGCGCATCCGGAAATCCCGGCGGCATGGAGACGCGGGAGAAATCGGGCGACGCCCAAAATTCGGCCTCGGCCGCCGCTAGGTGAATCCGCAAATCCGGACGCAGCCGGTCCTTCACCCCGCCGACGAGTAGTCCGCCAATGTGGTCCATATGCAAGTGAGTAAGCACCACGTCAGTTACGGAAGGGAGATCGATTCCCGCGGCCTCCAATCGCTGGATCAAACGCCCTGCCCGCGGCAAATTCAGGTCCGGATCTGCGCCAAGCCCAGCATCGATGAGTATGGTCCGGCCGCCGCTCTTTACCACCACCACATTCAGCGCCCACTCGAGCACGTCCGGCGGGAGGAAATTGTGCTCCAGCCAAGCCCCCCGGACGGCAGGGTCGACGTTGTGGCCCAACATTGCGCCTGGTAGCGATAGCACTCCGTCGCTGACCACCATCACGTCAATCTCGCCGACCTTCAGCGCGTAGCGCGACGGAACCAACTCGTCGAGCCCCGATCTACCGGGGCGCGAGTTGTCCAAGCTTATGGTTGTCTCCTCCTTCTGCAATTTCGTGGAGGAATCTGCAATTGCCTGCTGCGAATTCTGCATAAATTTTCCCTCTGAACTCTTGATCGATGTGAGTGATGACGAGATGCCCAGTCGCACCCTCGCCTCCTATGACAGGGCAGCCCTCGTAGCTGTGACAACAAATTCAATCTCAAATCCGGAGTGCGATCATTCGGAAAAAATCTTGTACCAGTACAGGACTGTCAGAAATCTATTCAGAAGGGAGGGTAACCATGGCATCCGCAGCGGAGCCTCTACCGCGAGCCATTTCGCCAGTTCTCGTTCACACCGAGACGGCCGCGGAAGATGAAGGCCTTTCAGCTTTCATCAGCGTGCGTCCGCGTCTGTTTGGCATCGCCTACCGTATGCTTGGAAGCGCGGCTGAAGCAGAAGATATTGTGCAGGACGTCTGGTTGCGTTGGCAGTCCACGAATCGGAGCGTAATTGTAAACCCGGCCGCATATTTGGCGACCACAACCACGCGCCTGTGCATCAATGCAGCCACATGCGCGCGCGTGCGCCGCGAAATGTATGTGGGACCCTGGCTTCCGGAACCAGTAGACACCAGCGACGATCCAAGGTTGGGCGCGGAGCGCGACGAAGCGCTGAAACTCGCGGTCCTTGTGCTACTTGAGAAACTTTCTCCCACGGAACGTGCTGCGTACGTTCTACGTGAAGCTTTCGACTATCCCTATTCTGAGATCGCTGAAATTCTGCGAACCGCGGAAGCAAATACGCGGCAACTGGTCAGCCGAGCCCGGAGTCATGTCGCCGAGGGGCGTCGAACGACGGTCAGTTCCGCCGAGCAAGGGCGCCTTCTCGATGCCTTTCTCGACGCCGCGCGGCGAGGAGACATGGCTGCCTTGGAAGACCTTTTCGCAGAAGACGTAATCTCCTACTCGGACGGCGGAGGAATGGTGCGCGCGGCGCGGTTCCCCCTCTTCGGTCGAGAGCGAATTGCGAGGTTCATTGCGGCCGTGGCTACACATTTCTATAACGGTGTGATTTTTTCACGGATAGAGATAAATGGACAGGCGGCCGGACTCATATTGCGGGTAGGCAAAGTGGTTGCGGTCGCAACGATAGACGTCTCGGAGCGAGGGATTCATCAGATTATGTGGCTCATGAGACCGAGCAAGCTCGCTGCCCTATCAAAATCGGTCCAAAGAGCAGGCTACTGGTACTTGCCAAGACTCGTAGCAAGCTGAGCGATCATACAGTTTTCATGCAGGCTTCAATCGCCAACGTCCGCGCATACTCTACTAAGGCAGCAGTAGTGCTTGGCGTCGGCGCCGATGCGCACACCTTCGGTTATTGATTCCAGTCGGATATGGTTTTAGAATCGTGGTTCAAGAATCGCCGATAGGCGGTCACTTGCTCATTGCGAACCACCCCAGAGCGCGTTAGCACGTGATGCCCTGGGGGATCGTCATGCAGCCTTCGGGGGTATTCCCTCGACCGCCTCCGTGATGACGGAGAATTCATTCTGATGACTTTGCGGGGAACACAATCCCTCAGATGAGAAAGATCGAGCAGATTGGGGATTCGCACGCCAAGCCTAAACCGTTTTCGTGGATTACGCAGGCACAGTTGGGGTCGGGACGCCGACGAGAGTCGTATACCCCGCGTAGGGAGTGTGCATGCGGCCATGCAGCGTTTGTTGCCTGCTCTTCAAACCGTGATCCCACTCGTCCTGTGCATGATTTTCTGGTCCGGCATAGCCCAAAACGTTTTCGCCGCAGATCGAGAGCTTGGAAATAGTACGGTTCGCGAAGCGACCATAAACCCTCGGCTGACTCACCTGCCCATCGTCGACAGGTATGATGTTCGGTTCGCCCGTTTTTACAACGTCGAAGGACCATCTATATCAAACGTAGGACCCTTCGCGCAGGATGATCAGGGATTTATGTGGTTTGGAACCCCGAATGGCCTGGACCGATTCGACGGGTTCACCTTCAAAGCCTTCACCTACGATCGGGAAAACCCTAAGAGCATTGGCGGATCATATGTCCATGCTCTATTCAAAGATCGCAACGGGACGCTTTGGGCCGGGTCCAGTCAATATCTCAATAGGTTTGATAGCCAAACCGAAACGTTTTCCCGTTTTCCAGTTCCTTCTGTGTACCACATCAGTCAGGACGATTCGGGCACGCTGTGGCTCTCGACTCCAACTGGCTTGTATGCGCTGGATCCTTCGACTGGACAGATTCGACGGTTTTCTCATGACCCTGGCTATCCCGGGAGTCTTGAGAGCAATGACATCAAGTCGACAGGAGTAGATAAGGAAGGTACCTTCTGGGTTGCCACAAGTGAGGGCCTTGATTCATTCGATCGCAGCACAGGCAAAGTCAGGTTGCACATTCCGGTTCATGAGCCTTCTTTCCCATTCTCTTTCTACGAGGATCGCTTCGGAGTCTTCTGGATCTATCATGTTTCCGGGAATCCTTTGGCGGTGTTCGATCGCAGGACAAACATCTTGACGGAGTTTTCATTTCGCGAGGAGAATTCGACTGGCGATGCTTTGACGGGCATCGCAGGAATACTTGAAGACCAGAATGGGATTTTATGGCTCGCAACGAATGGTGCGGGGCTGCTCAAGTTCGATCGGGACCACAAACGTTTCGTCCGCTATCGCAATAGCCTCAACGATCCAGAGAGTCTCGCTCAAAACAGCGTCCGCTCCATAACGATGGACCGGGAAGGGATCATCTGGGCAGGTCTCGCCAGTTTTGGGCTCACGCGCTTTACACCGAAACCCCAGCCATTCAAGCGATATCGTCACGACTTCGGCAATCCTGCCGACCGGGATGAACCCTTTGTCGGCGCGATTTACGAAGATCATCAGGGGGTCCTCTGGATCGGTACTCACAGCGCCCTTCATCGTATCGACCGCAGTTCGCAACGGTACGAAGATTTCTACCTTGCTGGAAGAGAAGGAACAGATGCGATCACAATCTGCGAAGATCGCCTGGGTTACCTCTGGGTAGGTACATATGGCCATGGGCTATTTCGTTTCGATCCGCGAACACGCTCTTTCATACGTTTTCGACATGACTCTACAGATCCGCACAGCCTCAGCAACGATATTGTCCCGCGACTCTTCGTAGACCATGAGGGAACGCTCTGGGCCGCCACTCATGATGGCTTGGATCGGTTCAATGCAACGACGAACAGCTTTATCACATACAACGTGGAATTGGGAAGCACACACCCGCATTACCTGGCAATCACCGAAGACCGAAAAGGAGCGCTGTGGCTCGGTACCGAAACGTCCGGACTCGTGCGATTCGAACCGGCCACGGGAAAGTTCACCACTTATCAACATGCTGAAAACCGTGCGGAAACACTAAGCGACAACCGGGTGAACTCGATCCTTTTTGATCGCTCGGGAACGATGTGGGTTGGGACGCAGGTGGGACTTGATCAATTCGATGAAGCAACTGACAGGTTCACGACTTATTCACGGCGGGAGGGGCTCCCTGGCAGTGTGGTGGGCTGCGTTCTCCAGGATGAGCGCGAGAGTCTGTGGATGAGCACCGACAACGGCGTCGCAAAACTCGATCCAAAAACAAAAGAGATAAAGAGCTACTCGACTGCGGACGGGCTGCCAGGCCCTGATTTGACCGGTTGGGGTGCATGTTTCCAGAGTCGAACGGGCGAGATGTTTTTCGGGGGATTTAGCGGCGCCACCTCATTCTTTTCGAAAAACGTTTCGGGCACTGCATTCGTTCCTCCGATAGCTCTCACCGAATTCCGGTTATTCGGAACCGAAGTATTGCCCGGA
>WNFP01004477.1_pt1 | contig 11249 bp, 10 predicted proteins | sample 5400201 | NCBI WGS metagenome assembly WNFP01 (sample SAMN13153355, study PRJNA577476) | soil metagenome | isolation source: 115 cm saprolite under Madrone tree | place: USA:California | collected 2016-06-14
GCCGGATTCTCGGATATGGTGAAGGGGCAGGAGTCGCAATGGGGTTCGCTCTCCTGCGGCTGCCACCCGAATTGCGGAGTGGGCACGGCGCTGATGATCAACAAAGAAACGAAGGAATGGGCTCCCGTTCCGCGCTTCCTAGATGCCGTACAGCTTACGAAAGATGTCACCGACATTACCGACGCGGCGCGCGGCAAGACTTTTTCGAACTTCATGATGGCCATGGCCCTCTTGAAGAACTACAAGCCCTTCCAAGGCCCCAAGGGGCTGAAGCTGTACGACCTCTTCAAGAAATTTGATAAGACCTGGGCGCTTACGAAGGGCGCGGAGAAGAAATACGGCAAGACGTCTCCGGACCGCACGTACGAAGACGCCATGAAGCGCCGGCAAACCGATCCGTGGAACTTTTTGTTCATCGCGGGGATGTGGTTCCAGGATCTGTTCAACTACGACTTCCGCCGCACCGAAATGTGCATCATTCCGTATGCGACGCAGCAGGGCGAGATCAGCTTCTGCGCGTACAACACCGGCGTGGGTTGGCGGCAGATCATCGAGAACATGCATAAAAACGCGACCGTGGCCGAGTGGTACAAGAACCACGGGAAGCACGAGATCTACGCCAAAGGCAAGAGCGTTAACCTGCAGAGCTTTGAGCATTCCTTGAAGATTGACGCCGAAGACGCTTCTCGCGTGCGCCACCTGGAGCACGACGTTCCGGTGACCGCGGCGGAAGAAGACCGCGCTCGCCGTAAGAAGGCTTACGAGGAACAGGCCAAGGTCCGGGCGATTTACGAAGAGCTGGTGCTGAAGAAGCCTCAGCCGACGGTCGTGCAGATCGGGACAGTCAGCGACATCGCTAAGGCGGTGCCGGCCAATTTCGCGAACGCGGGCAAGCCGGTATCCATCGCTCCGGCTAGTGGAAATGGCAACGGCCATTCGAACGGCAACGGCGCTCCTGCCATCACGCAATCCGCCGAAAAGGCTGCCGAAGCGGTCGCTGGCGACTAACATCCTGTCCAAATCCGCAGATTCAACGACGACCCTCACCCTGCGCGGGGGTTGTCGTTTTTCAGGGAATTGTACTTACCACCGCAGAATAAACTTAAGCCATGGCCAGAGTGTCTATCCGCGAAAAGGCCTCCCAGCAAATTGCCGCGCGCAATTACAGTTTTACCGTTGTATTTGAACCGGTCGGATCAGGACGCGCGGCAGCTGGAAATGGCGGTAGAAAAGTGCGCGGGAACAAACAAGAGGCCTCCGGATACCAGGTCACGGTGCCGTTGCTTCCCGGCTTAATCACCTGCGAAAGGACACTGGCTGAAGCGCGCGAGATGGCGCGGGACGCAATCCTCTGTCACTTAGAGGGGCTCCGGAAGGGGCGAGGAGCCGGTCTTTTGACCAGTTGATTCCCTTATCTGCAAGGGTCGCGTGGGTCAAGCTTCTTTACAGCTTTTTCTTTTCCCACTCATCTACGCTGGATTCTTACTTCCAATCCCGAGCGTCATTCTGGCATGGCGCAGATGGACCAAGAGAGAGAAAACGTCTGAAGCCACGACCTGGCGCCGGATCATGTCCGTGTTGGCACTTTTTGTATGCACGATTGGGGTAGCCCTGTCGATTTATACGATGGTGATCGAGTGGTCGAGAGAGTTGAATGCGCTTGGGTCTCTGCCTCCCTCGTCATGGCCCATTTCTGTTGGGTCATGGGCGACGTTTCCAGCGATAGTTATCAGCGTGCTGGCGGAAGGTAGAATGAGGAAGTGCCTACTCGTCTGTGCCATAGGGTTATTCTGCTTCTTCAATTGGACGATGGGAGAGGCAATTTGATTTCGAGTCAGGCAAGCAGCCAAATGAGTCTTTGACCTGCCACTCACCTCTGATCACATGCCAGAGCCTGCTATAATTAGAGTCCTGGGAGACTCCTCGGAGTTTCAAAATGCCTATATACGAATACATTTGTGAGGATTGCCAGACGCACTTTGAAAAGATTGTGTTGAACAAGGTGCAGGAGATTGCCTGTCCGAAGTGCGCGGGGAAGAAGAACGCGATTCAGCTTTCGGTTTTCAGCGCGGCGAATGGGTCGAGCAACGGCGCTTCGGCCAAATCGTCCGGCGGGTTCTCGGGCGGAGGGGGTAGTTGCTGCGGCGGCGGTTGCGGCTGCCACTGAGCATCTCGATCACGAGATTCCATCCCATGATGCCAGGTTCTTCCTCTCTCTTGCTCTTTGTCAGCGCGGCCCTGGTGCTGCTGGCTATACCAGGGCCTGCTGTGCTCTACGTGACGAGCCGCAGCATCGGTCTGGGCCGGAGCGCAGGTTTGGTTTCGGCGCTTGGCATTGGGGCGGGCACGCTCGTTCATGTGGCCGCCGCGGCAGTGGGGTTGTCGGCGCTGCTGATGTCGTCAGCGGCGGCATTCTCGGCTGTGAAGTATCTTGGCGCGGCATACTTGATCTACCTGGGCGTACAAAAACTGCGCCGTGAGGAGTTTCTCGATCCTTCGCAAGAAGCCCCTCGCGTCAAACTGAGCCGCGTGTTTGGCCAAGGCATTATCGTCAATATCCTGAATCCGAAGACCGCGCTCTTTTTCTTCGCCTTCCTTCCGCAATTTGTGGACGCATCCCGCGGGAATGTCGCGTTGCAGATTCTCTTTCTAGGGACTCTCTTCGCGGGAATGGGCGTTATGAGCGACAGTCTTTGGGCGTTTTTCGCTGGAACCGTCGCGCGTCATCTGAACCGGAATACTCGCTGGTTGCCCACGCAGCGGTACGTATCCGGCGGAATGCTGATTTCGCTCGGAGTGGCCACGGCATTCGCGGGCTCCGGCGGCAAGAAGTAGCACTGCAAGCCCATCCTGCGAGGGATTCCGCCAGCTCCAACGCGCCAGCAATTATTTTGCCGCAGGCATGGAGACGCCGCGCTTGTGTGTGACGAGCCAAGGGACCAGGTCCGGTTCGGCGAAGGCCTTCAGCCAGACGTCATGGCCGGCGTTGTGATATTCGGAATAACGCGGCTGCACGCCTGACTTCTTCAAGTCCTTCACCATTTGTCGCACCAGGTCTACAGGGACGGCCATGTCCACATCTCCCTGGAATATCCAGAGCGGGACGCGCGCGAGGGCTTTTGGATTCGTGAAATTGTCGTAGGCGCAGAGCACCAGCGCCGCAGCCCAACGATCGGGCTGCGCTTGCAGCAGCGCCCAGACGCCCAGTCCCCCCATGGATTGCCCCGCCAGATAAACTCGATCCGGATCGATGGAGAATTCCTTTTGCACCGCGGCGAGAATATCCAGCGCCATCTGGAGCTGCGGCGAAATCTCGTTGTTCTCCGGCTCGGACCAGAAGCGGTCCTCCGGGCATTGCGGCGCGAGAACAAGAGCGGGAAGTTGCGCCTGATTCGCCGGTGTTGTCCAGACGTGCGTGCCGTTCTCGTTTCCGCCGGAGATTTGCTTGAGGTTATCCGAGCCGCGGCCCGCCGCACCATGCAGCCAGAAAATCAGCGGGTATTTCTGACTGGCGTCGTAATTCGCGGGAACGAAGAGGCGATACGGCATCTTGTTGCCCTGCTTGTCCGCGTACGCCCTTTTGCGGAAAGGGACGTCGTCCTTCTTCAAAACTTGCGCCGAAGTTTGTCCGAAACCGCCGGCGCACGCGCAGATCGCGAACAACATCGAGAACAGTATGGACGCGCGAAGAACGGACATAGCAGTTCACCTCTTGCAAGTGGCAAGTTTTCGTTCCAAGACTCCGCGGCGATGGAAATTATAAGGCTGCCAACTACTGTGGCCGCGAATAATGCAGAATGTTTTTCGGCACGGGAATCTCGGGATTCCCGCGCGGGTCCGGAATCGGTGCCAGCGCGGTCCACTTCATGGGAAGAACCCCGGTCCAGGCTGATGAAGCGTAGTCTTCGTCGTCATCGACGGCGAAGCCGGTGCGCATTTTGGCGGAAGCTTCGACGAGCGGAACCGAAAGAACCATCGTACCCTTCAACTCCTGCTCGCTCGGCGGGCGCGCGGCGGCCCAACGGCCGCGGATGACGTATTCAACGAAGTCGCGCATCGCCGCGAGTTTTGCGGCCTCGCCTTCGACCTGCTCGGCCTTGCCCATGACCACAACGGAGCGATAGTTGACCGAGTGCCCTACGGCTGTGGGGGCAAAGACGATGCCGTCGAGCAGCGTCACGCTGAGGCAGAAAGGGGCGCCGCTCGCGAGCGTTTTCATGAGGCGGCTGGCGATCGAGCCATGAAGAAAGAGTTTGTCGCCGACGCGCACGTAGTTTGTGGGCACCACGAAGGGAAGAGCATCGGCGATGAAAGCAACGTGGCAGACAAAGGCTTCATCGAGAATGCTGTAGATCAGCTCGCGATCGTAGCTGCCGCGATCGGGCTTGCGGCGGATTTTCGTTTTCTCCGTGGGAGTGAAGTTGGTCATTTATCCAGACTAGCTGGCACGCGTAGTTCCCGGCAAGTGCCAATCTGGCCGTCCCGAGATGCAAGCGCTGGGCAGGCGCTCTATCGTTCCATGCCCAGTTGCGTGAGGATGAAGGCGTAATCAAACGCCACTTCCTTCAGATAGTCGTAGCGTCCCGAGGAGCCGCCGTGCCCCGCGGCCATGTTGGTCTTCAGCAACAGCACGTTGTTATCGTCTTTCAGGGTCCGCAGCTTGGCCACGTACTTGGCCGGCTCCCAGTACATCACCTGGCTATCGTTGAAGGAAGTCTTTACCAAAATGGCGGGATAGGCAGTTTTCTTCAAATTGTCGTACGGCGAATACTTCAGCATGTAGTCGTACGCCGGTTTCTCGTTGGGATTGCCCCACTCTTCGTACTCGCCCACGGTCAGCGGCAAGGAGGCGTCAAGCATGGTGTTCATTACGTCCACAAAAGGCACATGCGACACCACCACCTTGAAAAGATCCGGGCGCAAATTCGTGACGGCGCCCATAAGCAGCCCACCGGCTGAGCCTCCCTCGATGGCAATCTTGTCGCGCGCTCCGTATTTGTTGGCGGCCAAATACTCGGTGCAGTCAACGAAGTCGGTGAATGTGTTCATCTTGTTCATCATGCGTCCGGCGTCGTGCCAGGACTTGCCCATCTCACCGCCGCCACGGATGTGTGCGTAGGCGATGACCACGCCGCGGTCCAGCAAGCTCAAGCGATTGCCGCTGAACGTCACCGGGAGCGAATAACCGTAGGAACCGTACGCATTTACGTAGAGAGGATTCGATCCGTCCGCTTTTTTCATGTCAACACGATAGACGACGGAGATCGGGACTTTTACACCGTCCCAAGCGGTCGCCCAGACTCGTTCGGACTTGTATCTGGAAGGATCGTAGCCGCCTGGCACTTCGTTTTGCTTGAGCAGTGCCGAGGAGTGCTTTTCCACGTCGTAGTCAAATACAGAAGAGGGTGTAATCAAGGATTGGTAGGAATAGCGAAAGAATTTCGTCTTGAACTCGCGATTGACTTGGGGAAAGGCCGTGTAGACCGGCTCTGGATAGCTGATGCGCTGTTTTGTTCCGTTCGCTAAATTCACAATCGTCAATTGCGGCAGCCCGTTCTCACGCTCCACCAGGACGTAGAAATCCTGAAATCCCTGGACACCGGAGAGCATGACGCTGTCGCGGACGGGGATGATCTCTTTCCAGTCCTTCTTCCCTGGATTGCTGACGGGCGCGGTCACGAGCCGGAAATTGCGCCCCTTGTCGTTCGTGCGGATGTAGAACTGATCCCCGATATGCTCGGCGTCATATTCGATGTCCTGCTCGCGCGGCGCAATCAACTTCCACTCGCCCGAGGGAGTTGCCGCATCGAGGTAGCGGACTTCGGAGGTTGTGTGGCTGCCCGATTCCAGCAGGATGTACTTGCGGCTGCGGGTCCTGCCAGCGCCGAGGTCGAAGCGCTCGTCTTTTTCCTCATAGACCAGGTTGTCGTTCTTGGTGTCCGTTCCGAGTTTGTGGCGATAGAGGCGATACTGGCGCTTCGCTGGATCTTCCACGGTGTAGAAAAGGGTTTGATTGTCAGCGGCCCAAACGATTGCTCCGGTCTTTTCTGCGGTATCGGGCAGGTCTTTTCCAGTTCGCAGATCCCGTACGTGCAGGCGGTACTGCCGGAACCCTGTGTTGTCCGTGGAATATGCCAACAGGGTGCCATCGTCGCTGATTGTGTACGCGCCCAGGGCCATGAATTTTTCGCCCTTGGCCAGCTCGTTGACGTCAACGGTGAGTTGTTCCGCGGCCTCCAGGCTCCCCTTCTTCCGCGCATAGATTTGATACTGCTTGCCCGCTTCCCAAAGTGAATAATAAAAATAATCGCCGTCTTTATACGGAACGTTTACGTCGGTTTCCTTGATGTGGCTCACCATTTCGTCATACAACTTTTTCTGCAGCGCTTCCGTCGGTTTCATCACCGCATCCGTATAAGCGTTCTCCGCCTCCAGATACTGCGCCACTTCCGGATTCGGTTTCTCGCGGAGCCAGCGATAGTCGTCCACGAGATTCCCGCCGTTGATACGGTTCTCGGTGCGGACTTTCTTGGCTACTGGCGGAGTAGCGGCGACAGGCGAATTCGAGCTTTTCTCGTCACCGGCAAACAGCGCGGGCGGCGTCCACGCAACCGCGAACAATCCAGCCAGAATAAGTCCAACCGCAAGGCACTTGCGTTGCATCATTTTCACCCTCGATTTAAGAATTCGGTCCAGCGCGCCACGATGGCTCCCATCGGGCAAGGCCCACAGCATAGTCCAATTGACGCTGGTTTGGAATCGTGTACGCTGAGGGACGCCGCGCCGCATCGCTATTCCATACTGAGGCCCCATGGTAACGAAGAAAGCTGTGATCACCCGCGACACGTTTCAGTTTTTCAAAGACCTCGGCCGCCACAACCGCAAGGAGTGGATGGACGCGAACCGTGAACGATATCAGGCTGCCATCGTTCAGCCCTTCCGCCGCTTGCTGGAGGAACTCGCGCCCACGGCGCTGGAACTCGATTCGCGCTTCGACACATCCGGGCGCACCGGTCCGAATTTTTCGCGGATCAACCGGGATATTCGTTTCGCGAAGGACAAGACGCTTTACAAAACTCACATGTACTTGAAGTTTTCCGTTCCGGCGCCGGGTAAGCGGGAAACCGGTCAGCTGTATGTTGGCTTGTCGGTGGAGACTGTCACGGCGGGCTTCCGCATCTATTCGGGCGGAAAACGCAAAGAGTCCACACTCGCACTGATTGCCGAGCCGCGCATAAACGCGGATTCCGGCTGGGTCGCAAAGCAAAAGAAGCGCCTCAGCCGGCGTTACGAAAGCTACTGGTATACGACGGTGAAGGGGGAATGGACAAAACACTCCGGCTGGCCCGCCGCGCCGGAGAATTGGAAAAAGATTTTGGCGTGGATCGTCCGACGCAAATTCACGCCCTCCGCGGCCACGCGCGCTTCTTTTCCGCGCGAAGCCGCCAAGGTCTTTCGCGACCTTTACCCGCTCCTTCGTTTCACTTCGTTGCCGGAGACTTAAATATTCCTTCTCCGAATGCATTTTTCTCTTGCATCTGCGACAACATGAAGAGGAATCAGCGGGGAAGCGGGCTGTCGCTTGGATTCCGAAGCGATTGACGCTGCGCGCACTCTCGAATACGATGCCGCACGTCACTAGTTTTTGTTTTTCCATGCATGAGAAGGAGATCTGCTGCCAATGAAGCGCCGCCTTCGCTTTCTATGTTCCGTCGCGTTGCTCCTCGTTGGAGCGAATCTCTGCTTCGCCCAACAGCAACAGCCGCCTCAGCCGGAAAAAGCCGCGGAAAAGCCGAAAGAAGAAAAGAAGCCGGCAGTTCCCGAAGAAAAAATTGTCCAGAGCAAGCATTCGCTGAAAATCGGCGGGCAGGAGATCAAATACACCGCGACGCAATTCATGAAGTCCAGCACATCAGCGAGTCCGGCAAAGTGAAGCGCGTATTCGTCATCGTTGTCTGGCTCGGGGTCGCATTGCTTGGCGCGGGAGCGTTTGGCAAGATCGCTTTCGATCGCGGCGAGCCGCTCAACGCGACCTGGTTCGTTGTGGCTGCTGTCTGCTGTTATCTGGTGGCTTACCGGCTCTATTCCGCCTTCGTCGCCGCCAAGGTTCTTGCGCTCGATGATACGCGCGCCACTCCGTGCGAACGCCGCGACGACGGCCGCGACTTCGTGCCTACAAACAAATGGGTTCTCTTCGGCCACCATTTTGCCGCCATCGCGGGACCTGGCCCGCTCGTTGGCCCGACGCTTGCCGCGCAGTTCGGTTACTTGCCGGGCACGCTCTGGCTGATTGCCGGGGCGGCGTTTGCGGGGTGCGTGCAGGATTTTGTCATTCTCTTTTGTTCGATTCGGCGCGACGGAAAATCGCTCGGCCAGATGGCGCGCGAGGAGGTCAGCGAACGCGGCGGCTTCATCGCGCAACTGGCTGTGCTGGCGATCATGACGATTCTTCTCGCCGTAGTTGGCCTTGTCGTGGTGAACGCCCTCAAGTCGTCACCTTGGGCTACCTTCACGCTGGCGATGACCATTCCCATCGCGCTGCTTCTGGGACTCTATCTTCGCTTCGTCCGGCCCGGCCGCGTGCTCGAAGCTTCGATCATGGGAGTGGCGCTGGTGCTTTTTGTGGTCGTTGCCGGGCAGTGGGTGGCCGATTCTCCCTCATGGTCTCGTGTATTCACGCTGAGCGGCATAGCGCTTGCCTTTGCCATCATCGTGTATGGCTTCGCGGCATCCGCTTTGCCGGTTTGGTTGCTGCTCGCTCCGCGCGATTATCTCAGCGCATTCATCAAGGCCGGCGCGATTTTTAGTCTTGCTGCGGGCATCCTATTCGTCCGGCCGCAAGTCTTAATGCCGCCGCTCACACGCTTCGTCGACGGCACCGGCCCAGTCTTTGCCGGAAAGATTTTCCCCTTTTGCTTCATTACCATTGCGTGCGGCGCGATCAGCGGATTTCATTCGTTGATCTCTTCCGGCACTACGCCGAAGATGATCCTGCGCGAAAGCCACGCTCGCTTCATCGGGTACGGCGCGATGCTGCTGGAGTCGTTTGTCGGCGTGATGGCCATGGTCGCCGCGTGCGCGATGCCGCCTGGGATCTATTTCGCGATCAACAGCCCGCCCAGTATTGTCGGCGGCGCCGGGAATGCGGCTGCTGCAACGATCAGCGGCTGGGGCTATCCGCTGCAAGCGCAAACCATGACCGATCTCGCCCACAAGGTTGGCGAACTGACGCTTTGGAATCGCGCTGGCGGCGCACCTTCGCTTGCTGTAGGCATGGCTCAGATCTTCTCCAACACCATCGGAGGCGAACGCCTCCTCAGCATCTGGTACCACTTCGCCATTATGTTCGAAGCGCTTTTTATTCTTACGGTTCTCGACGCGGGTACGCGCGTGGGGCGCTTCATGGTTCAAGACCTCGGTGGCCGCGTCTGGAAGCCCTTTGGCCGCACCGGCTGGATGCCCGGGATTCTGCTGTCCAGCGCCATCATCGTAGCCTTGTGGGGCTACTTTCTTTATCAAGGCGTTGTCGATCCGCTCGGCGGAATCAATTCGCTCTGGCCGCTCTTCGGCATCTCAAATCAATTGCTGGCGGCGGTCGCGCTCGTCGTGGCCACTACAATCCTGATGAAAATGGGCCGGCTCCGGTGGATCTGGGTGACGCTGCTGCCGATGGCGTGGCTCGTCGTCATCACCATGACGGCGAGCTATCAGAAAATCTTCGATGCAAGTCCGCGCATCGGTTTTCTGGCCTACGCCAATGCCCTGGCCGCGCAAATCGTAGCCGGAAAAATTCCCGCCGAGAAAATTGCTGAAACACAGCGCCTCATTTTCAACCAGCGCCTCGATGCCGCGGTAACCGGCATTCTTGCCGCCATGATCCTCGTTCTGATTGTCGAAGCGCTCGCGCAGTGGTACTCGATTCTCAGCCGCCGCAAAGAGCCTGCGCTTCATGAATCGCCCTACGTCGCGACGCGTTGGGCCGCGGACTTCTCTGGCGCCGCCCACGGAGACGATTGATGCGAAACGCTGCGAAGACTACCTCGCGTTTCCTGCGCCGCTTCTGGCGCGGCCTTCGCGAATGGTGCGGCGATGCCGCGTACGAAAGCTACCTTCGTTCGCCAGGCACGCGGTCCGGCTCTCGCCCTGTCCTTTCAGCTGAGGAGTTTTACGTCGAGCAGCTCAACCGCCGTTATTCGCGCCCCAGCCGCTGCTGCTGAAACTCTTTTCTTGCCGCTGCCGCCCGCTAGTCATACAATTCGGCGTAACTCCCCCACACCGCTGTCACTCTAACGGAGGTAGCAACCATGGCCATCAATCAGGACAAGCTGCACGAATTTCTCGGCAAAGCCATCGTCGATGTTGGCGCCACCTTCAATGCGGCTTTGATTCGCATCGGCGACAAGCTCGGCTTATATAAAGCCCTCGCTTCCGGCGGACCACAAACTCCGGCGGAACTCGCTAAGCGCACCGGGACCGCCGAACGTTATGTGCGCGAGTGGCTGAGCGCACAAGCCGCCGGCGGCTACGTGACCTACGATTCGTCGAATGGAAGATTTCACCTCAGCGAGGAACAGGCTTTTGCCATGGCCGACGAGAGCAGGCATTGGTTGGCACGAACACCATCCGGAGCTCTTCGTTTGCACGGAAAGGTTTTTTCGTCCCGGTTATGCCGCAAATCTCATCAGCACGTGGATTCCAGCGCTGACCGGTGTTGACGGAAAGCTGAAAAATGGCGCGCGTGTCGCCGATGTGGGCTGCGGCCTTGGTGCATCCACGGTTCTGATGGCCAAATCGTATCCGAGATCTGAGTTTGTCGGCTTCGACTATCACGACAAGTCCATCGAAACGGCGAAGCAGCGCGCGAAAGACGCCGGCGTGGGCGATCGGATTCGTTTTGAAGTTGCCAAAGCGAAGGATTATCCGGGCAAGGACTACGATTTCGTCACCTTTTTTGATTGCCTGCACGATATGGGCGATCCCGCCGGCGCTTCCACGCACGTCCGCAGCACTCTCAAGAAAGACGGCACTTGGATGATCGTGGAACCGTTCGCCGGCGACAAGCTCGAGGACAATCTCAATCCGATCGGACGTGCCTTCTACAGCGCGTCGGCTCTCATTTGCACGCCGGCTTCTTTGTCGCAGGAGGTGGGCTTGGCGCTCGGAGCGCAGGCGGGAGAAAAGCGGCTACGCGAAGTGGTGACCTCGGGAGGCTTCTCGCAATTCCGCCGCGCCACTCAGACACCGTTCAA
>WNFP01004480.1_pt1 | contig 11248 bp, 6 predicted proteins | sample 5400201 | NCBI WGS metagenome assembly WNFP01 (sample SAMN13153355, study PRJNA577476) | soil metagenome | isolation source: 115 cm saprolite under Madrone tree | place: USA:California | collected 2016-06-14
TTCATTTTCCCGGGCACTGCTTCAGGCTAATTCCTGCGTCCTGCAGCTTCGCGTCTTCTGCTTTCCCGGTTCCGCCCTTACACCATCGGGTTCCCTCCCATAAAGCAGCCGCTCGCCTTGGAAGCAGAAGCCCTCGCTTTTGGGTGCCCCAGAAAAATGGGGCAGAAAAAGGACACATTTTCATGTCCTACTTATATGTTAAGTGGAATAGCTTCGGGCTGAGGTTTGCTCGCCGACGTTTCCGACATTAGAGCATGGTTTGTCTTGCGCTGGCCACTCCGTAGCGAGGACCTGCGACGCCGGAGGCGGCGCGCTTAGGTCGTAGCGGAGGGAGTCGCCAGGGACGGATTATTGGGCGAATCTCGTCCGAGCGGGTTCCCTTGGGAGTGCCGCCGTCTGCAACATTTGCATTACTTCCTGTTTGCCCGTCATTCGACCGGAACGATGAAAAATGGGTGGCGACAAGGAGGATCTGTTTCTCACAGAGCTTTTTCGAGCGACTTCAACGCCTGGCATTGCGACCAGCGATGCAGGACCGAAAGACGATGCAAGTTACTCGTGCCGCAGTGCGATCATCGGATCGATTCGAGACGCATTTCTGGCGGGCAGATAGCCAGCTAGAATCGCCGTAGTCGTCAGGGTCACCACTGATCCAATCAACGTCACCGGATCGTTAGGTTTCATTCCGAACAGAAAGGATTCCACCAGTTTTGACGCCGCAAGCGCTGCCGGCACACCGATCGCGAGCCCGACGGCCGCCAGGAGAACCACCTCGCGAAGTACCATCCAGACTACACGCGCGCGTTGCGCGCCGAGCGCCATCCGGATGCCGATTTCGCCCGTCCGGCGGGCGACTCTATAAGACATGGTCCCGTAGAGGCCCACACAGGCAATTGCCAGCGCCAGGATCGCAAACGCGGTGCAGAGGCGGGCAAACGTGATCTCCTGGTTGATGGTCTGGTCGATCCATGCGCCTTGGCTCTTCACATCGGACAGGGGCAGACGCTGGTCCGCCCGCTGAACCAGATCGCGCACGGCGTGGACATAGTTGAGCGGGTTTCCCGCGGTCCGCAACTCGTACACCATCCCCTGCACGGGCCCCCAGCCGCCCTGTGCAAACGGCAGATAGACTGTCGGCGGCACGCTTCCCTTGAGGTTGCCATAGAGTGTGTTCGCGGATACGCCCACGATCTCGATGTCGTTTGGGCTTGGATACTCCAAAGCGAGGTGCTGGCCGAGAGGATTGCGATCGCCGAAACTTCTTTTCGCAAACGCCTGATTCACCACAGCAACCATGGGCGAGTTGAGCCGGTCGCGCTCGTCGATTTCGCGGCCCAGTAGCAAGGGGATCTGCATGGTGGTGAAGAAGCCTGTCCCGACGGTCAGAATGCTGCTGTCCTCGGGTGTGGCGCCGGCAACGCGGACTCCTGTGCCACTGGTGCCCGTTCCGATCAGGGTGTGGTTCGAGAGGGTTGCGGCGCGGACGCCGGGTATGGCGCTGAACTGACTCCGAAGATCGTTGTAGAGGGCGACAATCTCGGGGTCCTTGTGTCCGGCCTGCCGAGCGTTCAACTGGAACGTCAGCAAATTCTCACGGTTGAACCCGAGTTCAATGGACGCCAGATTCGAAAGAGTTCGCACGAACAGGCCGGCCGCCACCAGTATCAAAAGGGTGACGGCGATCTGCGAGACCATCAGGATACGGGCCAGGCTCAGGCCACGAAATCCGTACCCACGCGATTCGCCGGTCCGCGATTCCTTAAGCGCCGGAATTAAGTCCATCCTCGTCGACTGGAGCGCTGGAGCAAGCCCGAATAGCATCCCGGTCAATAGCGATAGCCCGGCCACAACGCCCAGCACGTGCCAGTTCAATTCCGCCCGCAAGGTGAAGTTCTCGCGTCCATTCGCGAGCAGCAGAGTCAGGAAACGGATTCCCCAGATGGCGAACGCAACGCCGAGCATGCCGCCCAGCGCCGCCAGCAGAACGCTCTCAGTGAGGAGCTGGCGGATGATCCGAAGCCGTCCCGCCCCTAAGCTCAGTCGGAGCGCAATCTCGCGCTTCCGCACTGTCGCGCGCGCCAAGAGGAGATTGGCGATGTTCGCGCACGCGATGCAGAGGATCAGCCCCACCAGTGTCAGCAGGATATACAGCGGCTTCGAATAGGTCCGCCGCAAGCTGTCGAGGCCGCCCGAGCCCTCCCTGACAACCAGAGTGGGAACCTCCTCTGTCCGACGTTTCGGGTCCGCGGCGCGCGCCCATTCGAAGAACGGACCAGCCAGCACGGTTTGCGCCTGCTTCGCGCTGACGCCGGGACGCAAGCGCGCCATGGGCACAACCCAGTCGTCCATCGGGTCGAGGTAAGTCTTGGCTGAGTAGTCCCGGTCGTCCAGAAGCAGGTTGGCGTGCATCGGAACATAGATATCCGGAGGACTGTCGGGATCGACGCCAAAGAACTCGGGAGGAGTAACGCCGATCACGGAGAAGGGCAGGTTGTTGATCAGAATCGATTGCCCCGGCGCATTTTCAGGTCCACCAAACCGCCTTTGACTCAAGCCGAAGCTGATGACGGCGATGGCCGGAGCGCCTGCGCGATCGTCATCCGGGACGATCAATCGCCCGGCGGCCGGCGGAATCCCGAGCCCGCGGAAATAGTCGGCGGACACGTATTCGGTTCTTGCGAGCTCGGACTGGCCTCGGTATGTCAGGTTGAGATCGCCGGCGCCTTGGTATCCGAACACGGTCGAGAAAACTGCGTCGCTCTTGCGGAGCAGCTCGAATGCCGGGTAGGCGAAAAACCCGCCGATGAATCCCCCGTTGGGGTCGTTGAAGCTATTGTCATGCCGGTTGGTGCCGTGCATGTTGCGGCGCGGGGTATGCCAGCTCAGCATCACCAGCGACTGAGAATCGGGCACCGGTAGCGAGCGCAGAAGGATCGAATCCATGAAGCTGAAGATCGCCGTGTTGGCCCCGATTCCCAAGGCAAGCAACAGGATCGCCATCGCGCTGAAGGTTTTGTTGGCGGCGATCATGCGAAGGCCGTAGCGAGTGTCCTGGGCGAGTTGTTCCACGAATGTCCAGGTCCAGGTCGCGCGCGCGTCCTCCTGCAACAGAGTAAGGTTGCCCAACTCGCGGCGCGCCGCCCATCGAGCCTGTTCTTCCGCTAAGCCTTCGGCTTGATGCTGTTCCGCCTCCTCCTCGAGGTGGAACTCGAGTTCCTCGCGGAGTTCCGCTTCCTTGCGGCTGCGCTGCGTCAGCCAACGCAACCTGCGAAAAAACGACCTCATGATCCCTCCTGATCAACCGGGTTCAGGATCAATGCAACAGCATGCGAGAACACCCGCCATTTCGATTGTTCGCTGGCAAGCTGTTTCCGCCCACGAGGTGTGAGGCGGTAATACCTGGCTCGCTTGCCCCTGTCGGATAGCTTCCAAGAGGCCGCGATCCACTCCTTTGCCTCCAGCCGATGCAGAGCCGGGTACAAGGAACCGGTCTCAACCTGGAGCAGGTCTTCCGAGGTCCGCTGAATATGTTTGGCGATGGCGTGGCCATGGGTGGGTCCTGCAAGCAACGTGCGGAGGATGAGGAGGTCGAGAGTGCCTTGCAGCAGCTCTACACGCGACGGCGGCTCTCTATGCATTGTGTAGGCACTCTACTATAGATTGTGTAGAGCGTCTACTACGATGGTCATCCGGAACTCGAAACGCGGATCTGGTCGCCAAGAACGCCGTGGCGTTTACCGAAGATGCCAAACTGCCGGTTTGTCGGCAACCCTTCCCTTACCAGATTACGGAAGGGTTGCCCGTCATTCGGGTGGAACGAACGACCGTGCTTCCGTGGACTCTGCACCCACTGGCGGCATTCCGAAGGCACATGCCCGCGTAAAGCTCGCCAAAAGTCGCCATGGTTCGGCGCGCTGCTCAAGGTCTCAAAACCCATTAAGTCCGGGGTGGGCAGAAGACCGGCCGTCACCGCATGACCCCATCGGTGTTTTTCGAATTCAGAAGTGGAACCTCAATGCGAATTGGATGATTCGGGGATTGTTGCTCGCGGAGATGATGCGTCCAAAGTTGCCAGAATTTAGGACCCGTCCCGTTGTTTGGTCAATGCTGCCGCCCGAGGCGATTAGGGCATTCAGGTTGCTAATCGGATTGGCGAAGTTCGGGTGATTGAACAGATTGAAGAACTCAGCGCGAAATTCGAAATTGCGAGATTCGGCCAAAGGGAAAAGCTTACCGAGTGCAAAATCCACATCCACTTGCCGCGGCCCGCGCAAACAGTTCCGTCCGACATTTCCGATGTCTGTGCCCCCTGCACCGGCAGTCGCCGTGCCACCCGAACTGGGAATCGGTTGGCCGCTCTGCACCATTGGCCGGGCAAAGACCGTTGCGTTGAAGAAAGAGCCTGTGGGCACGTTTTGATTTGCGTTGCTGCAACTCATTCCGGCCACCAAGCTGGGACGAGCAAGCGGGCTTGCCCCGCTCGACAGTCCATAGAATGAACCCGCACCGGTGTCCACGATGTCGATGGGAAGGCCGGACATCGCCGTAAGGATGGCCGACGAATGCCAGTTCCAGGTTGCCGACCGGACGAAAGCAGAGCGCGCGGCGAATTGAGGTTTGGGCAAATCCCATAAATAGCTCAGCACAAATCGATGTGTTCGGTCGAAGTCGGAAACACCGCGATTGGCATTTGGGTTGTTCTGATTCCCAAGGATGGAACTGATATCGTTCACCGCCCCCGTGTTGACCACGCCCGTAATCCCGGCGCCGCCCCCCGTGCCCGAGGCGTTGTCAATGGATTTGGCGAACGTGTAAGCAGCAAGTAACTGCGTGCGCTCAGAAATCCTGCCCGTCAAGCTGAGCTGAAGAGAATCATAGGATGACTCCGCAGTGGACTCATTCATACTGAATCCGTTGATCGAAACACCCTGAAGTGGCGCTCGCAGGATGGCGTTTGCCTGCGTATTCGTTGTAATCACCGCTCCTGTTACCGCATTTGTGATTGGCTTCTCCGGACTCGCCAACTGGGCTTGGTTGATCGCGACCTGGCGAAAAAGCTTTCGTCCTCTCGCCCCAACGTATGCGGCTTCGAACAGTAAAGCTTTCCGAAATTCAGATTGCACGCTGAGGTTGTACTGCTGAATGTACGGCGTGCGCAAGGCTCGATCGAATGCAGGACCTGCTAGGAGAACGCCCGGCACAAAAGTCGGAAACTGAGTCTGCGCGGGAACCGCGAAAAAGGGATTATCGAACGGCGCGCCGTTTCGAACTCCCACGGTGAACATGGGAGGCAACTGAGCGCTCATCGACGCATAAGCAAACGTCGCGCGCGAGTAGTAGATACCGTAGCCGCCCCGCACTGCCAATCGGTTCGAACGCAGACGAGAATAGGCAAATCCGATGCGCGGCGCGAAATTATTTGGATCGATGCCGCGCAGGACATACTTGCTGACTTTCGGGATATCTGGCACGTCGAAACTGGTTATTACGTTTCCAGCCTGCACAAATCCACCAACGGCCGGTCCAACCGGGTTGCCCTTCTGGTCCACTTGTTGGCGCGGCACGTACAGAGCCGGATCGAACGTGGAGAGCCGGCCGCGGGTGTCGTAGGCGGGCAGATCGAGTTCGTATCGCAAACCCAAATTCACTGTCAATCGTGGCGAAACCTTCCAGTCATCCTGAACAAAAAAGTTGTAATCCCAAGCGCGTTGGCTGCGCTCATCGAGTCCGTCTCCAAACGTTGTGACCTGAGTAGTCCCCGCCAAGAAGCTGTGGAAGTCCAGGAAATCAATCTGGCCTCGCGTGAAAGCCCCCTGGGTGAAGTTCACTTCGTTGTACCGAATTTCAAGTCCCGTGCGGAGCGTATGATTTCTTCGCAGCAGCGAGAGCGAGTCGGCCAAAGTGGTCACCGATGGCTTCGCTGGGTTGATGTTCGTCGGAGTCCCGATAATCACTCCGCCCGCTGCCGGAGCAATTCGGATCATGGGTAGCCCGGGCAAATTACCCGCATTTGGTCTCGCGACTCCGATTTCGGCATCTGTGACGGGCTCGTGAGGAATCGTATTGTTGCTGTTCAACGCATAACCGAGCCGCAATTCATTCGTCAGGGTCGGAGTGAAGAAATGAATGTCCTGAATCGCGGCCACGCGATTGTTGATGGTCTGGTCGGTTCCATATCCGGGAACATTCGGCCCTGTGTTCCGAAAGCTGGGCAACGCCAAGAACTGAGGCGTATTGGCGAAGAAGAATTTCACTGCCAGAGAATTACTGTTGGAGAGTCGAAAATCGGCGTTCGTATTGAATTGGTCTTCTCGGAAGCTGGAGGGCGAAGAGCCCGAGAACACCCCATTTGCCTGCGGCGTTGGAATCACGAACTGGCTATTGGGAAGCTTCGCATTGAGCAATGCCAGAGAGGCGGGATCAATCGTAGCAACGCCAAAGGTCGACTCCAAGGTCGAAGCAGACCGGTCGTCGGTGAGCCCCTGAGCGACGAGAACATTGGAAGAAATGCTGTTGATAATGGATGCCGCATTTCGCTCGCGAGCGCCCTGGTAGGACACAAAGAAGAAGGCTTTGTTTTTCCGGATCGGGCCTCCCAATATGCCTCCAAAAACATTCCGCCGCAGCAGGGGGCGCGCGAGGCCAGCGGCCTTCAAGAATGGATTGTTCGCGTTGAGCGCTTCGTTCCGGAAATACTCATAAGCGTCTCCATGGATTTCATTGCCGCCAGTCTTAGTCACAAGTTGGATGTTCGCGCCGCCGCTCCGGCCGTACGTGGCGTCATAGAGCGAAGTCTGCACTTTGAATTCCTCAATTGTTTCCGGAGCCGGAACCGCGACCAGAATCGCTCCATTGGTGCCCATCGTGGTTGCATCAATGCCGTTTATCTCGAAGTAGTTTTGCGTGACGCGGGCACCGTTAACGGAAATGGGTTGCGTATTGCGGCCGACAGCCGTGCTGTCCGGCAGATAGGTCGCAGTCCCCGGTGAGAGAGTCAAGATTTGAGTGAAGTTGCGCGAGGCCAGGGGAAGGCTGGCTACAGATTCGGAATCTACCACCCGTCCCAGTTGTGGTCCATCCGCTTGACGGAGAGGAGGCAAATCGTGAACAAGAATTGTCTCAACGCGGTCGCCCACAGCAAGCACAAAGTCAAGCTTGCTCGTTTCAGTAATCCTAACGGCAACACCATTCCAGACTGACGTTTTGAAGCCCTTTGCTGCTAGCTCGATGTCATACAGCCCTGGAGGGAGCAAAACGAAGGAGTAGTCCCCAGCATCCTTCGTAACGACTTTCCATTTTCCCCCGGTGGCTTCGTTGACGGCTTGGACTTCTGCTCTCGCAATCACACCGCCTGAAGAGTCTCTCACCACTCCTGTGATCCGGCCCGTCGTCTGGCCACGCGTGCACTCCGCTGCGCCAACAAATAAGACGCAGCCAATCACGATCCGCCGAAGCAGATGTTGCGTAGCCATCTTTGGTCCCGCCGCCCATACCGTTGTCAGCGCCTTCTTGACGAGGCAAATTGGGCAGCCTACATGTGCGCCCGGAAGTACTCCCACTGCTTCTTTTGTTCTGTCATGAAGCTGAGGAATTGCGGGTTCTTTCTCAGGCTGTCCAGATTTGAGTCATGCTCGAACAGTGGGTAACAAGGGAAGCCATCATCGGCGGCCATTCGGAGATAATGGAGTGCCGGTCCAGGCTTATTCAACAACGCGTATGCTGAAGCTACTGCATAAGCTACATGATGGAAATGTTGGTAGCCCCTGCCCTTCGCAACTGCCTCCTGAATCTTGCGTTCCGCCACGGGGGCGTCACCGATGTGTGCTGCGAGGAGCGCCTGCATCGACGTGAGAGACCCGCTGCGGTCTGGCGGCCCAGTATTCAGCAACTGGTCGATTCTTTCTTGGGCCTCCTGGTGCCTTCCCATGTGTTGCAGCGCGAACGAGGTCTGGAACGCCCAGAGGAAGGGCATAAACTTTTGGGAATCGCGCATCATGGAAAGAGATTCTTCGTACTTCCCCTGGTAAAGCAAATTGATTCCGACTCTGTAGCGAATACCTGTGTTCAAGGGATCCACAGAAACAGCCTTCTTGATTTCTTCGTCTGCTTTGTCGAGAAGGCCAACGTGGTTGTAGACGTTGGCGAGCTGGTGATGTGCTTCTGCGAGGTTGGGATTAAGTTCAAGGGCGTGCCGGTAGTCCGCTACGGCTCGTTCATAGGACCAACCGTTCGCGCGTGACCACAACAGATATCCACGCGACACGTACCCCTCTGCGAGGTTCGCGTCCAGAGAGAGCGATTTCTGCACGGCGGCTGTCGATTTCTCCACCCACTCGTCTGTCTTTTCCGGCTCAACGCTGAACGCTCTCACTCGATAGGCGGTTGCCAGCGCCGCATAACCAACCGCGAACTTGGCATCAGCCGCTACCGATTTCTCAAGCAGCCGGACGGCCTCATCGTTGGCTTCTCGCGTCTCCAATCCGTAGTACGGTTCAGCACGCAAGTAGAGGTCATACGCTTCCGGATTCACGGAGAGGGCCAGCGAAAGACGTCTTGATGAGTCCGGCGTCATGGCCACACCGATCTTGTGTGCGACGTCATTCGCGATCTCACTCTCGATCGTCGGAAGGTTAGCCTGGACGCCTTGGTAAGACCGAGCCCAAATGTGGCGATCACCGGGCGCATAGATGAGTTGCGCGTTGACGCGCATCGTACCGTTGGACTGCGAGATCGATCCTTCGACCACCGCATCTACTTGTAATTCCTGGGCAATCTCCGGCAGCCCTTTTTTCGTCCCTTTGTAGCGCATCACCGAAGTTCGTGAGATCACCCGAATCCCTCGCATCTGAGCCAAAGACGTGGTCAGTCCATCCGTCATTCCATCGACAAAGTATTCTTGAGTGGGATCACCCAAAAGATTTTCGAGCGGCAGTACCGCGATGGATTGAATCCGCATAGAAGCGCTAGTGCCAAAGGGCCGCTCGCGGCCAAGGTACAGCCAAAGAATCAGAGCCGCTGCGATACCCACGCCGGCTGCAGCGAGCCAGAGCTTTTCAATTCGGCGCGGCGCCTTGGCTAACGACGAGACTTCAGCCAAAGCGTTCGCTTCCAGCGTGGCGCGAGACGCCTCGGGCGCAGCATCTGAGGTCGCGCTAAAGACCATCTGCGTAGGTGCCGCCGCGCTGTTATCTACTTGTCCGATGAAGCGGTAGCCGCGCCGAGGCAGAGTCTCGATGAACCGTGGAGTTTCCGCTGAGTCATTCAGAGCGTCGCGCAATCTGTTGATGGCGTTGTTCAACCCGTGGTCGAAATCCACGAATGTGTCCGTGGGCCACAGTTTTTGGTGCAGTTCCTCGCGCGTCAATACCTCTCCGGGGCGATCCAGCAACATGACGAGGATTTGAAAGGGTTGATCTTGCAGTTTGATGCGCAGGCCGTGCTTGCGCAGTTCCCCCGATGAAAGGTCCGCCTCGAAGGCTCCGAAACGGACAGCCCGCGACGGCGGGGCTGGTGTAGGCATGACGAGATGCTCGCTTGCCGAAAGTGTACCACCCTGGTAAGGCCGCGGGCAGGAATTCTGACAACCGGCGTCGCGATCTAAGCCCTTGCCCATCAGTCGGTTCCCTCGGGAGATGCATGTGACAGAGGCGAGAGACGGGCGGGATTGACCCTCCTGCGGGCTTCGGCGAAAGTTGCCCACACAGTGCAATCGAAAGAAACGAGGAGGAAACATGAGAACTAGATTCTGGATTCACTTGCTGATGCTGGTGACTGCGTCTGCGATTGCCGCGGCTCTATCTGTGCCCCCTGCCGAGGCGCAACAATTTTCTCCCTGGTCGCCACCGGTCAATCTCAATAACATCCCCTGTCAGCCTTTCGTCAACTCAACCTCCCCGGACCGCAACGATACACACCCCGCCATTTCCAAGGATGGTTTGAGCCTCTACTTCGCCTCCACTCGGCAGGGCCCGGACAGTAATGGCGTAATCGAGTACGACCTTTGGGTCACGCATCGAGACAGCTTGGACGCCTGTTGGGGCGCGCCGGTGAACTTGGGGCCGCCTGTAAACACTAGTGCCCGCGAGTTCGCGCCCAATCTTTCACCTGACGGGCATTGGCTTTTTTTCCACAGCAAGCGCAAAGTGAACAGTCCGCTCTCGAATCCCCCTCTCCCATCCTGCGGCAACGGGATGGTCCAAGAGCTATGGGCAGCCCACCGTGATGACACGACCAACGATCTCGGCTGGGGGACGCCATATAATCTGGGCTGCGCGATACACGGCGGCCCAAATTATGTCAAGGTCACGGACCCGGTCACGGGGTTGTCTACGCCGACTGACAGTGCTGGCCCCAACTTCTTCGACAACGGCGCCGGAACGCTCTATCTGTACTTTACGCGCAACGCGTTTCCAACTGATCAGCAGGGATTCCACATCTACGTCAGCACCTGCAGCAAAGACATAGACACCTGTAACATACAGGGCCTCTGGGACCAGGGGATTCGCGTTGATGCGCTCAACTCGCAGTTTCGCGACACGCGAACTGCCATCCGGCGCGACGGCCTGGAGATGATCCTTTCCTCCGGTCGCCCGGACAGCCAGGCGAGCGAGAACCTGTGGGTTTCCACGCGCCCCGCCGTAACGCTGGACCAACAAAACTGGGCGCCGCCAGAACCCATCAACTGCGACAACATGCCCGTCTGCAGCCTATCACCCTGGAATCCACAGGGGCCGCTCATTAACTCTGCTGCTTTCGACGGCGGGCCGGCCCTTTCCTGGGACGGCACTGAGCTCTACTTCTTCCGGGTTAACCCAGTTAACGCCAACAACAACATAGGCCTAGTCTGCACGGAGGGATTCGTTCAAGAACCCCGAGATCCCCCCGACACCGGCACCGGCCCTGTCTGCCGGGACCTGTACGTCAGCAAGCGCACCTATCTTACAAACACGGCATTAAGTTCGTCAGCTGATCCCTCCGTGTTGGGGCAATCCGTGACCTTTACTGCGACCGTGGGCTCGGCAGCCGACAGCGCTCCAACAGGCATGGTGACATTCTTGGATGGATCGACCAGCCTTGGGACCGGTACCCTCGCATCCGGTCAAGCGACATTCACCACTTCCTCGCTTTCGATAGGTTCCCATTCCATTACGGGCCAATACGGCGGGGACCGCATCTCTAACGGGAGCAGCGGGAGCCGGACTCAGAATGTCCAATACGGTATCTGCCCAATGTTCGACCAGACCAGATC
>WNFP01013760.1_pt1 | contig 11246 bp, 11 predicted proteins | sample 5400201 | NCBI WGS metagenome assembly WNFP01 (sample SAMN13153355, study PRJNA577476) | soil metagenome | isolation source: 115 cm saprolite under Madrone tree | place: USA:California | collected 2016-06-14
GGACCGAATTCCGCGTCGGCGTGCCACGGCCCGAATGTCTTCGCGATTTGAAATGGAAGTTGAAGACGCGTGCCGTCCTCAGCGAGACCGCGCCGGACCGATGATTGCGTCACGTTGAAAATGACCCGCGGAAACATCGAGATGTCGAAACCGTTCCGTTCTTCGTCCAGAAAACGCCACTTCAACGCCGCCTCTGTTCCGCCGAGTCCGCCGATTGGGCCGTGATCATCTCGCTTCAACAGCACCGGCGCCGTTTGTAACGTGAGCTGAATGTGTTCGCCGACTCCGTAATTTAGGTCGATCGCGGGCAAATCGTAGGCCGTTTCGCTGGAACGATGTTCAAACGCGATCGCAATGTTGTTTTCCCACTTGCCGGGTCCCGGCGTTCCCGGATCATCGGTGATCATCGGCGGACCGCCCTGAGCGAATGCGGCTCGTGCAGTACACACGGCAATCGCCGCGATCGCTAATCGTCGCACGCTCTAATGCTTTGCCGATTCCGTCGGTCCGTAAACCAAAAGCTTCAATGTATTCGGCACGATGGTCGGCCGTCCTGGAGACGCACCCGGAGAGGGCGAGGGCGGCGGCTGAAATTGCGCCGACGGCAAATAAATCCGATGCGTTTTCGGATCAATCGCCATGGTGCGCGCGCCGCGCTCGGTCTCGAGCGTTTGCACGACCGTCAATTTCTGCGGCGTGTCTTCTTTGGCGATCATCGTCGTGCCATCGCCGCATGATGCGAACGCGAGTTGAGTCGAATCGTCAAAGGCACAGCCATCGACGCCAGCGCCGATCGGCACCGTCATCACAACTTTTCCGGTCTCAGTGTCGAGCATCACCATCATTTTGTTGTGACAGCCGGCGAACAATCGATGATGCGCCGCGTCCAGGGCGATGCCGCTCGGCCCTTCGCCGGGAGCCAACGGCCAGCGCCCGATCACTTCGTGTTTGGCCGCATCGATTACCGCTACTTCGTTTTTGTCCTCGATGTTGCAGTAAATTCGGCCGGCGGTTTCATCGACCGCTGCGAACTCCGGGCTTCCGCCGAGCGGAATCGTCGTAACGACCTTCGCCTCTTTCGCGTGGACCGCGGTCGCTGAATTTCCTTTATGATTGAAAACGTAAACTTCGCCTCGAAGGGGTTCGTAAACGAGGGCGTCAGGACTCTCGCCGGTATCGATTTTTGAAACCGTTTTCAGCGTTGTTAAATCGACGACACTCGATTTGGCCTCTTTTCCATTGGAGGAGAAGCCGCGTCGCAGCTCGGGCACTGCCACGAACCCGTGAACGCCCGGTGTGTCGGCAATTTCGCCGGCGACACTGTTCTTATTAAGATCGACAACGACGACCTTCGTCGCGTGCGAGAGGTAGAGCCGGCTCGCCGCCGAGTCGATTGTGAGAATATCCCACCCGCCTTCGCCGCCGATCGGGATCTCGCTGAGAAATTTATATGACTCCTGAGCGATGGCCGTCCCGCAGGAGAACGCAATCAGTCCGAGCAACCGCAAACAAGTTTTACGCATTCCGCACTGCTACCGCATTTTGAAGAAAGTGCATGAAACTCGGTCCACCTTACGTTTCTCGCGCGTGATCTGCTTCATGCGGCGAAACTGAATTTTAGGCGTAGACGTTCGAACTTTGATAACTAATCTCGCCGCATGAGCTCATGGTTCTGGTATGCGGTCGTGGCCGCTGTTCTTTACGGCGCGCATCAAATTTTCACGCGACTTGCCTCCGAGCGTATCGGCGACGGTCTAGGAGGTTTCGTTGTCGAAGCGAGTGCGGCATTGTCGATCTTGCTGTATCTGGCAGTTCTTTGGTTCGTTGGCCGATGGAACCAAAAATTCAGCGCAGCTGGATTTAATTATTCGCTTCTCACCGGGATTTGTGTCGGCGCGGGAACGATCGCTTTCTTTCTGCTTTTTCAAAAGGGCGGTCCGCTTTCGGCCGTGCCGGCAATTTTAGCCGGCGGCGCCGCGATCATGGCCATCGCTGGCATAGTATTTTTTCGCGAACCCGTCTCATGGCAACGGCTGCTCGGAGTAAGCTTGGCGATCACCGGACTATTCTTGTTGCGCCGTTGATTTGATCCGCGGGCTGGAGGTCGCGCATCCGGCAGACGCGTGAGGCCAGCAAGTCTGTTTCGGTTTGGTCGTGAGTTACGTAGACCAAGGTAAAGCCGAACCGGCTTTGAAGATTTAACAAATCGGAGGCGAGGGCGCGCTTGCGTTCGTCCTCAAGGCTGGAAAGCGGCTCGTCCATGAGAAGAATAGAAGGTCGCGACACCAAAGCGCGCGCCAGCGCAACTCGTTGCTGCTCGCCACCGGAAAGCTCGTGAGGCTTGGCCTCCATTCGGTGCTCCAGGCCAACAAGACGAAGCATTTCGCGGACGCGAACCTCAGCCTCACGTTTTTCAACTCTGCGCGCGGTGAGACCGAACATCAGGTTCTGCTGCACGGTCATATGCGGCCATAGCGCAAGGTCCTGAAACACCATTCCCACATCCCGTTTCTCTGGCGGAACGAGATTCTTTCCGGAGCTTGCGACGATTCGATCTGCGATCCGAATCTCGCCTTTGTCGGGAACTTCCAATCCGGCGAGAAGGCGCAGAACGGTGGTTTTCCCAGAACCGGACGGACCGAAGAGTACGAGGCGCTCCGCTTTTTCAATCTGAAGCGATAAGTCGTTAAGAACGATTCGCTCGCCAAACGTCTTTGAGACGCCATCGAGTTCGATGTGATTCATGCTGGTATGGCTTGCGCTCGGATCACTCGTGCCAAAATCGCTAGGGGAACAATGGAAGCCATCGCCATAATCAGACAGAGACTCGCAATCAAAGGCGGAGATCCATTCGCCATTAGTGTCAAGATGCGGGCCGGCAGTGGATCGCCGCCCGGCGGAGCAGTCATGAGCGCAAGGGGAACGTCCCGCAGACACAAAATGTAAGCCGCGAGCCAGGCGCAGATGAGCGTTTTCGTCGAGAGCGGCACGAAAATGCGAAAGAGCCGGCGCGCCCATGACGCTCCGCTAAGGCGAGCGGCTTCATCGAGCGCTTTCGGGATGAGAAAAAATCCCGCCACCGACAGTCTTGTCGTGACGGCGCAATATTGTGCGGTGTAACCGAGTATCAACAGCGCCGGAGTTGTGTAGATGAACCAGGTAATCGGCGAGTTCCACAGGCGAACCAGCCCGATCGATAACACCGTTCCCGGAATCGCAAACAGCACGAGGGTCAGAAAGTTCACTAGTCGTTGTCCGCGATCGCGCGTTAAATGGCCGAGCAGAAATCCAAGAGTCATCAAGATCGTTGCCGCTATAGCCGAATACATAACACTTCTTACGACGCTGGCTCCCGCTCGTTGCATCGCGTTATGTAATGCGGTGAGTGAGAATGCGTCGGCGAAGAGCGCGCTTAGAGGAAGGATGACGAGCGCGATGCTCACTAGTCCGACGATTACCGCGAAAAAATGTTTCCAGCGTCCAAGAGAAATTAGCAGCCCACGGCGAACGCTTCGAAACGTGAAGACCCGATTTTGAAGGAGCGCAGACTCGATGAGAACACCGAGAAATGCTAACGCCGCAAGTGGAACCGCTGCCGCCGTGGCCGCGCCAAAGTTGTACGAGGCGGCAAATTGGGTGAAGCTCAGCACCGGCAAAACCGGGTAGCGCAGGAAACTCGGAACGCTTAACTCGCCGATCACTAGCAAAAATACGAGGACTAGGGAAAACAGAATCCCGGGGGCACTAAGTGGCAGCGTGATTCGTCGAAGCACGGTTGGCCATCGCGATGCGAGACGGCCCGCCTCTTCGAGACGGCCGTCCACGTTCGATGCCGACGCAAACGTCAGGAGCATCGTGATCGGCAGAAATACGGAAGAAAGCACAAGCACGCAGCCGCCGAACCCGAACAGCCAGTCCGATGACGTTGCTCCAAGATGGGCGACGACGCGACTCCAGCCGAGCGCGACAAAATACGGAGGCAATACGAATGGCACTGTGAGCAGCCACATGAAACCGGAACGCAGGGAGAGATCGGATTTTGCGAACAAGATTCCTGTGGGCACACCGATCAATCCGCAAAGGGCCGTCGTTGCCAGCGCTAATCGAATGCTGTTGCCAAACAATGGCCAGTAGCGTGCCGCTGAAATGAGTTCGCGGTAATGATTGAGACTAAAATGCCCCTCATGCCAAACGCTTTCGAAGGCCATCACAGCGATTGGTGCGAGACCGGCAATCGCAACGACTGCGAGACACAGCCAAAGTCCGGCCCATTCTTTGAGGAAGGGCTGGATTTCTTCCATCTTGCGCGCCAAGTCGGCGTAGCCGACGTGCATCGGCTTAAGGTCTTCGATGCGCCGAACCTCGGACGGCGTTTCGACACCAGAATGCAACGGCAGCTGCGCACAGTCAGCAAATGCGAGTTTGCGTTCGGTGTCCTTGCTGAGGAGATAATCGATTAGCCTTTTCCCATTCTCCGGGTGCGGTCCTCCTTTGATCAACGCGACTGCGTTCGGCAAAATCAGGACACCAATCCCATTCGAATCCTCATCCGGGTAGACGATCTCGACCGGCTTGCCTTGTTTCTTCAGATTTACTGCGTCGTCGGTATCGACGAGCGAGAAGTCGACTTGTCCGGTCGCGACGAAGTCAGCACTTTCACCATTACTCGTTGTCATCTTCACGCCATTTTTCTTGATGTCGTTCATGAAAGTCTTGGCGCGGTCGTCGCCCCAGATCGTGAAAAGAGCAGCAACATAATCGGTGGTCGTCCCAAACAAGGGATTCGCGATGGCCGTGCGCCCTTTCGCTGAAGGCTCCGTGTAAGCCATGATGCCCGCGGGTTTGATTGTCGATCTTGCGTTGACCAACAGCACGCGCGCGCCGCGCGCAGAAAAACCGGTCCAGTAATGATCCGGATCTTTGAACTGATCGGCAATGCCTTCCGCAGAACCTGACACATACGGCGTGGACACACCGCGCTGCTTAAGCGCGTCCGCTCGCACTGGCTCGTTCGCCCAGTAAACATCCGCCTGTGGATTGTCCTTCTCCGCGATGAGCCGGTTCATCACGCCCGTGCTCTTAGATTCTTCGGTATCGAACACAGATTTTACCGTGATCCCGGTGTCGCGCTCGAAATCCTTCAGGATCGGCTCAGAAAAAACCTGGTCCTCGCTCACATAGACAACAACCGTTCGTGCAGTTGTCGGCCGGCACGAGGCCAGAATTAGGATCAGCGCGAGAGTTACGAGAACGCCAATCAAGTTACGCATAATCTTCCGACGACGGGACCGCCTGTTACCTATTTGCCGCTAAAGCTGAAGTCGTCGAATAACGTCACACTGTCGGCTTTTGTCCACACGCCAACCTTTCCCGCGTTCGGGAAACTTTGATCGGTCGCTTCGATTACCTTGTTGCCATCGAACGTGACGGTGAATTTGTTGCCCTCGAAATCCACGCGCAGCGCGTGCCAGACCCCGGACTTCACTTTCGTGTTTATGCTTTTGAAGGCAACCCGCTTGCCGCCGATCGTGTGGTAGATCGTTACGTTGTCCTCAAGCGCATTGGCCCGCGCGATGTAATAATTGTTCGAGTCCTGCACGCGCCAGATGACGCCGCCAGCTTGATCTTCTTTGCCTTCGATCGGCTTGAATTTCACTTCGACAAAGCCGTCTTTGAGCTTCGCGCTTTCGTAAATACAGACCGGAAACGTGCCGACACCAGATTGTTTAAGCACGTTCGGCTTGCTTGGCGCGGAGCTGTCTTGCTCGACGCTCCACTTCGCACTGCCAGTCCCGGTGACCGCGCTTTTCCAACCCGGCGGCGCTGCGCCCGCTTTCGCATCATCGAAGTTGATCGTCTCGGCCAGTGCGGTGCCTGACAAGAAACCGGCGCAAATCATCAGTGTGTATATGGTTTTCATTGTTAGTTCTCGTTACCTGTTGTCTTGCTTCGTTCGTTCCAAAATGACTTACGGTCGCTTTACCTCGCCGCCGATGTACTTACGCCGGACAGGCCGGAGGCCAGAATCGCGCCTTGGATTGCTTCGGCCAGTTTCTTAGCCGGACCTTTACCCCAGTAGTGAAAAAACAAAATGCGCGGTTGCTCGTTCGTCATGTGTTGATGAATCGCGACGATGTTGATTCCGCCAACGCGAATCGCTTTGAGCGCGGACTGCAATTCGTCTTCGGTGACGGCGAAATCTCCATCGACCACGGCGTTGTCATCGCTCCCGGCAAAGGCCATCCACGTGTTCACACCCATGGCGTTGTCGATCTTGACGCCATGCATTGTCGCCGGATGGCCGATCGAGAATTTCACCATGCCGTTGTTAACTTCACTGCTCATTCCGAAAATTTTATTCAGCGGTTCGGCGGAGATTGAACTCTTCTCCGGCAACGCAGTCGCACCGAACGAATCTTTCGGTTGTGGAGTCGCCGCCCGGGTTTCCTTGATCTTGTCGTAAACCTTGCGCACCGCGCCGGCAAGCTGCTCGACTGTTCCCTCGCCTTCGATGTGCATGAAATAAACTTTCGGATGATCGAAGAAAAAATGATTGTGCAGCGCGGTCACGGTCAGGCCGTTATCCAGCGCGACTGACATCGCCGGATTGACTTCATCTTCAAACAGAACGGTATCGCCCATCATCATCGCCTTATCATTGCTGCCCTGGAATGCGGCCCAGGTCCCGAGGCCCATGAATGGCGGCATCGTCCAGCCATCGACCGCGATCTTCACGTCGTTCCGCGGCCAGGTGACTTTGTAAACGCCCTCCTTCTCGTTGAGCTTACCTTTTAGTCCGGTGAGAGTGTCAATCTTTGCCGTATCGAGATCGGCCGCGAATAAGTGGGCGACAGCGAAAAGACTGATGGTGGTCGTCAGGAGCCAGCATGTCGGCGTTGTCTTGCTTGTTTTCATTTGTGGATCATTCCTTTTCCAATTTGCCAACAAAGATCAGGCAACCAAAGGACAGTGACCACGAAGCGATCGGGCGATTTTTCCGTCCCTCTTTTGAGGAAGCAAATGGGACCTGGGCCAGGAGAAATCACCATTTCCGGCTGCCGCGCAAACGAGAAATAATTTTTTCATTTACGTCGCCGATCCCGCCCCGAATTCTGTCGGGGCAGAACCGCAACATCTCTCGCTTAGTACTTCTCGCCTTTTTCTTTGTGCTCTTTGCTCTCGTCGTGCTTGCTCACGACTTTTCCATTCGCGTCGATTTTGACGCCCCACTGTTTGCCACTTTTTTCGATGACAGCCTCATAGTTCGCTCCCTCTTTTTCCCAGCGAACAATTTTGCCGCCTTTGGCTTGCGCGTCGGCAGCTTGCTGTACCGCCGCCGGCACATCAGAGCTGCTGATGCTTTGCTCTTCTTCTTTTTCTTTCGCTTGTGTGACAACGCCGAGAGCGAGTCCGGCGCTGACCGCTGCGATTGTGAACAACTTTGGTGTATTCATGGTTATTTGGTTTTGACCGATCGGTCTCAAGAGTTGTTCGAATATCGAAAGTCGTTTACGCGCAGAAAACTGATCCGAGTAATCGCAGGACATCGCCCGACATAGATTCGAGATGATCACTTTGCTGTCGCGAGACGTAGACCGAGGAAAACAAAAAGCGCGCCGGCAGTTCGATTGAGCCATTGCGCGACCGTTTCGTTCGTTCGCAATCGTTCGCTAAAAGCTGAAGCAAACCACACCAGGACCAGGCACCAGATTGTGCCGGTGGTCACAAATGCGAAACCGAGCACTAGAAACGCCAATACCTTGGTGTTCGATGCCGGGTCGATGAATTGTGGAAGGAAGGCGAGAAAGAACAACGCCACTTTTGGATTCAGAATGTTCGTGAAAATGCCTTGGCGAAATGCTGCAGCGATCGTTCGCCGCCGAAAGTTGGACGGCAAAGTTAAATGCTTGCGTCGATCGAGAATCATTTTGATCCCAAGAAAAATCAGATACGCGCCACCGAACAACTTGATTGCGCCGAAAGCGAGCGCTGAGGTGGCGAGAATTGCCGAAAGTCCGAGCGCAGCCGCGCAGGTATGAAAAATACTTCCGACGCAAATGCCGAGCGCGGAAGCGACTCCGGCGTCGCGCCCTTGCGCGATGCTCCGTCCCAAAATGTAAACCGTGTCCGGGCCGGGCGTCAGGTTGAGCAAAATGCCGGCGGCTAGAAACAACCCGAAGTCATGAATGCCGAACATTGTTAGTTTCTGGCGATGCGCTTCTTACATTCCGCGTAAAGCGCATCATAGACAACGAATTCGCGTTCCAGAATCTCGTGGTCGCTCAAACCAAGCTTGCCAAAGCCGTGTGCGATCCAGCGCAAACCTTCGCCGGCCGGATGCGGATTGCGCGGATCCGAGTCCGCCGCCCGCACGATCTCGCCGAGCAAAACAAGCGCCGGATCGCGCAGATCGTATTTTTTCAGAATCGAATTGAACGACACGTCTTCGCCATGGTGACCGAGCTCACAATTGGGAACGTCAAACACGATACCGCTGTCGATCTTCGACCAGTCGGTGTCATCCGGAAGAAAAAGAAATTCGGCCTGCGGATCGACAAAGTGCCGGATCAACCACGGACACGCCACTCGATCGACTTTAACTTTTTCTCGCGTGATCCATTTCATGATATCAGGCCGCAAACTCGAAATAAGTTCCGATGTTCCTTGCACGCGCTTTTTCATACACCGCCGCGGCGGCAACGGCGTCTTCCATTGCCACCCCGGTGCTGTCAAAGATGATGATTTCGTCGTCGGTCGTGCGTCCCGATTTTTTCCCCGCAACGATTTCGCCCAACTCCGCGTAAACGTCTTCTTTCCGCATCAAACCTTTGGCGATCGCGTGATGCGTGTCACCGATCGCGCAACTTTGATTCAGGCTGTCGGCGACGACTTTCGCCGAAGCGATTAACGCCGGATCGATTTCCTGTTTATACGCGTCGTCAGCGCCGACTGCGGCAATGAAAGTTCCGGGCGCGACATCTTCTTTGCGGACGAAGAATTCGCTGGCCGTTGTGCATGTGACGCAAACATCACTCTTCTGAATTGCGCTCGGTAAATCGCGCGTTGGTTCAATGTCGATCTTTAGTTCGGCCGAAAGTTGGTTCGCGAGTTCGGTCATCGTGTGCTCATTTAAATCGAACGCGTAGATTTTCTTCAAAGGCACAACCGATTGGATCGCACGCAGCTGCGCTCGTCCTTGTTCTCCGCAGCCGCAAATCGTGGCGACCGAAGAATCCTTTCGCGCAAGATATTTTGCCGCGACTGCCGAAGCTGCGGCTGTGCGTTTGATCGTGATCTCGACGGAATCGAGGACGGCGAGAGTGCGGCCATTCTCTGCATCGTAGACGGCAATCAGACCTTGAATGGTCGGCAAACGGGATCGTGTTCGATTGCCCGGAAAGTTGGTGTTGAGTTTCGCGACAATGTAACTCTGGCCGCGCGGCAGAAGTGTCGCTTTTACGTGCAAGCCGCCGTTCGTCGTTTTTACGGCGAGAATTTCCGATCTCGGAATTTTGCCCTGGCCTTGGAGCCGAAGAACTTCTTCAACTGCATCGATGCAGTCGGGCAGACTCAGCAGCTCTTCAACATCGCTGCGGCGTACCAAGAGCGTTGCTTCAGGTTTCATCGGGCCCTCCGACCAACTTGGAGATTTCGGCGCCGGGTGTGACTTCGACCGGCGCCTGCCCGCGACGGAAAATTCTCGCGCCGGTTTCTCCTTTCAGCGTCACTGCGCCATTCTCGATTCGCAACCATGCTCCTTCGCGAATGCCGACGACCGGCGTTTCATTTTCTTCGAGGAATTGCAGAATGCGTTCCTCCTGGGTCTCACCCATGTGGGTAGAATTCGGATCTGAATCGAGATAGTGCGGACTGATTTGAAACGGAATCAAGCCTAACGAATCGAATGAGCGCGGCTGGACGATTGGCATATCCTTTGTCGTTTTGATCGTTGGCCCTGCGACGTTGGAGCCGGCGCTGCTGCCGATGTAGGGCGCTCCGCTTTTCACTTTCCGGCGAATCGGTTCGAGCAACTCGAGATCTTGGAGCGCCTTCAACAAACGAAAGGTGTTGCCGCCGCCGATGAAGATCGCATCCGTTTGCTCAATCGCTTTTTGCGGATTGTTGGTTCCGTGGGCGGACTCGAGCGAGTATCCCATCGCCGAAAACCGGGATTTCGCTTTCGCGGCGTAATCATCGCGGTCGTGCAAGGCGAACGGCAAAAACAGAATTGTCGTTGCACCGCCAAGGAAAGCTTTGATCTCTTCTTCGACGTGATCGAGATAGCCTCGACCATGGACGGTGGAATTGCTGATCAACAGAATCCGCGAAGATGATTTCATCTTGTTATATCTATAACCTTAAGTATAGGTATATACTCAGATGCAGGTAAAGAAAAAACTGACCTGGCTTCTCCTTCTTCTTCGGCTCCCCGCCACTCACAAGGCCGAGCGCGTCGCCATCTGGCGAAAACTCAAGAAGTCCGGGGCCATCCAAATTCAAACTTCGACCTATGTCCTGCCGGATGAACCGGCGCGCTATGAATCGTTCCAGTGGCTAAGTCAGGAAATTCGTGCGGCTGGGGGCGACGCGACGCTCGTCCGCGCGCGTGAAATCGAAGGGTTACCGAACGAAAAGCTGATTGAGCTGTTCAATACCGCCCGAGCGAAAGAGTACGCGGCACTCCGCCAGCTGCTTCGGGCCTTGAGTCATCGCCGCACAAAGCGGAGCTGGCCGACATCTGCCGACAAACTCGATCGTGTCCGAAAACAATTTCGCGAGATCCGGCAGACCGATTATTTCAACTGTCCGCGGGCCCAGGATGTGGAAATGCTTTTGCGCAAAATGGAAGGGACGCAGCGAGGCGAAGCGTCGGTTCCAAAAGTTGCGACGCGAGATTACCGCGCTAGAACCTGGGTCACGCGTCCGCGCCCGGAGATCGATCGCGTTGGCTCAGCCTGGCTGATCCGAAAATTCATCGATCCCAAAGCGAAATTCGTTTTTGCGAAAAGAATTCGGGCCAATGATCGCGCTGTGTCATTCGACATGCTCGACGCTGAATTCTCGCACCACGGAGAAGACTGCACATTCGAGACACTGCTCAAACGGTTCCGAATCCAGGACAAAACCGTCCACAAGATCGGAGAAATGATTCACGATGCCGATCTTGATGACGATAAATTCGAGCGCAACGAGTGCATCGGGATCGATCGGGTGCTCAAGGGCTGGGCGAAGGAAGGAATATCCGA
>WNFP01004483.1_pt1 | contig 11243 bp, 8 predicted proteins | sample 5400201 | NCBI WGS metagenome assembly WNFP01 (sample SAMN13153355, study PRJNA577476) | soil metagenome | isolation source: 115 cm saprolite under Madrone tree | place: USA:California | collected 2016-06-14
TGCGCATGGTTGACGGGCTTCTTCGCGCGCTCCGCGCCGCGAACGGCCCCGACGATCGCCGAAAGATGCTCAGGAGTGGTACCGCAACATCCCCCGACGATGCGCACGCCGAAGTTGCTCACGAACTCGGACAGTGCCGTCGCCATCGGCCCCGGCTCCAGCGGATACACCGCTTCGCCGACGCCGGTGTTGAGCGGAAGCCCCGCGTTCGGAATCACCGACAGTGGAAGAGTCGCGTGTTCGGACAGATATCTCACCGGCTCACGCATGTGCTCGGGACCAGTCGAGCAATTCAAGCCGATCACGTCGACCTTCAGCGACTCGAGCGTCGTCATCGCACTCGCGATGTCGGTCCCCAGCAGCATCCGGCCGCTCACATCGAGCGTCACCTGCGTCTGCAACGGAAGCCGCCGTCCAATTTCTGTGAACAATCGCTCGATACCCGCGACGGCTGCCTTTACCTCGAGAATGTCCTGTGACGTCTCGATCAGAAGCAGATCGACTCCGCCTTCGACCAGATACTTCGCCTGCTCATAGAAGTTGTCGGCCAGCTCCGTGTAGGAGATTTGCGAGAGCGCCGGATCCGAGCTGGAAGGCAGCATCCCCGTCGGCCCCATCGACGCGGCCACGAAGCGCGGCTGATCGGACGTGGAATACTTATCCGCCGCGGCCCGCGCGATTCGTGCGGCAGCAACGTTGATCTCGCGAACCTTGTCGCCGAGTCCCCATTCCTTCAGCCGGCGGGGCGTCGACTGGAACGTACACGTCTCCACGACATCGCATCCCACCGCCAGAAACGACTCGTGAATCGCCTGGATCACGTCGGGGCGGGTGAGAACGAGGTTGTCGTTGCACCCCTCCAGCGCCTTCCCGCCGAAATCCTCGGCCGAAAGGTTGTACCGCTGGATGTTCGTCCCCATCGCGCCGTCGTATATCAAAACTCGACGCTTCAAGGCTTCCAGATAGGGCGATTCGATGGGTCGTTCAGTCATCTTCGAGTTAGTGGAATCAGGGACGTCTCGCCGTAGCCATAGTCCCGGGCAGGGAGCGATAACAAAAAAGCCCACGCATAGGCGCCGGGCGAGCGCTTTAGCGGTTTGTTTAACGTGGCCGCAAGTTGCCTTAAATCGCCACGAGATCAGTTGTGCCCTTCACTATAGTAGTGGGCGAGCGTTGGCTCGGCAAGGCTGACAACTGAGGACTGCGAACTAACTGCTACTCCGAACTGCGGGCTAAAGGCTGAGGAGTGCGGGCCAACTGCGATTGCGGATCGCAGACTAACTGCGGATTGGGGGACTAATTGCGAACTGCGGACTAGCTGGTTAGCGCCGTGATGGCCTAATCAGCCTTCCGCGTTCCCGCGGGATTGTTGCGAGCAGGAGCCGGCGTATCTCTTCGAGCTTGTCGAGCCGGTCGCGAACTATGTCGGCACCGAGCACCGGCTGCGCTGTCTTGAACCAAACCATGCTTTCGCGCGTCGATCCGAGCGCGTACTCGAAGATCCGCGCGCGGTCGCGGCCGGAACTGTGCGAATACCCCTCTCCCAAGTTCGCTGCGATTGAGCCGACTGCGGCGTACAGCTGGCCGGATATCTTTTCAGTCGCGCCGTGGTGTCTCAGTTTTTCCGCATCCTTCCAAGCCTCGTCCACTAGCTCGCACGCAACACGGTACGCGCGCATTCGCAACAGTGGATCCCGACCACTTCTTGAGAGCGACTCGGACGCCGATTCAGACATTCCTAGAGATGGTTCCAATGAGAGAAGGCGGCGAAACCATGAATCGCGGCGAGTAATCAATTCGCTGCGACGGCAGATCCGATTTACGGTTGGCGGTTGGTCCGCAGGCAGGAGTTAATCCGCAGTCCGCAGTTAGTCTCCCAATCCGCAGTTAGTCTGCGATCCGCAATAGCAGTTGGCCCGCAGTCCTCAGGCATTAGTCCACAGTTCGGAGTAGCAGTTGGTTCGCAGTCCTCAATCAATCTCGAATGAGCCGAGCCAACCGCGCGACGCTCACGTTTCCATGCGGCGCGAGCGGCCGCCAAAATTTGTAAAGGAACTTGTTCCAGCCATGCAAGCCACTATCAGCGCGCTGTGCCACGGGGATCATTTGCCGAGCGGGCACTGCGAGAAGGCGCCGGCGCCAGCGAAAGCGTGGTTTTTTTCCGTCGCGGGGGCGGTATTGCGCCCAGCCAATGGATCCGCTGAAGCCCGCCGGGCCGAAATCGTCGGAGTCGAGAATCTCCTCGACAAAAACGCGGAGCGCCCCCTCGAACGTGCCGAGGACGTCGTGCATGGCGACAATGGCTCCATCGGCGAGATGAGGCTTGAACATGTCGATGTCGGCTTTTGCCCCGTTGTAGGTGTGGTCGCCGTCAATCCAGAGAAACCGAATACGATCCTTCCATTCGCGCGCGAGCTCGTGCGAGTACGCGCGCCTGATCTCGACGCTCTCGATGACGCCGGCTGCCCTGAGATTGGCGACGAAGTCATCGTATGACGTCGTCTTGCCGCGGAGATCGGGATCTGTGGTGGCAGGCGAGGTGTGCGGGTCCACTGCGACGACGGGACCCAGTCCCAGCTCGCGCGTCACGTAGGCAAGTCCGACCGTCGATCTGCCTTTGAAGCTTCCGATTTCCAGATTCTTTCCTCGCGCCGGCGCGATCGCAGCCGCGGCCATCACCAACCGCGCCTCGCGCTCGGAGAGATAGCCCGTCGTAGCCGAGACGCGACGCCACCCCTCATCGATGATTGCCGCGATATGGTCGAGGTCGTGCTTTGGCGTCAGAACTCCAGCTGCAAGTCGTGCCCGGTGTCGTCGCGAATGGAACGGCCGGTCGTGCGCGACCGGCTCTCGAAGGAGTCAACGAGAGCGAGGAGCCGTTTGCGTTCCAGTGGGAGTACCAGATGCGCCAGCGTTGCCCGCTGCAGCTTCTGGGGGAGGAATGGCCGTTCGCCGGGCGATTTCCCGTAAACGATGATAGCGCCGCCGGGCGTGAGAGGAAGGGTAGCGCCAGGTCCCCCATTCTCGAGCGCCTCGCAGGAGACGACGGCAATCCCGGGCAGATCTCCGCTTAACACACTTCCTACATCTCCAACCGCTGCCGCCAGCGAAACTTCGTGTCCGAATCCAACCAATGTCTGCGCGAGGCCTTCGAGCAGCGCTGCATCAGCGCCGATGAGAATCACTTTTGCCACTAGGGAGTTTCCCTCCGCCAGCCAGGTGTTGAACAGATTCCAGATCTACCCCGCTGATCTCGACTACCTTCGTCCGCGAGGAGTTTCCGGAAACGATGCACACATCGCGCCGCGAAATTTTAAGTGCTATGGAAAGAAGCTCGACCAAAGCGTCGTTCGCCATTCCCTCCACCGGCGGTGCTGTTACACGCACCTTCAGCGAAGTGCCCTGCAATCCGACGATCTCGTTGTTGGATGCACGGGGCTGAAGGCGAACTGAAAATCGTACGGCGGCGCCCCGACGATGCGCGTCAAAGCCGGTCACATCAAGCGGTACAGGAACGACTCGATGATGTTGAGCAGGATGTACGCGAGAATCGGCGTTATGTCGAGGCCGCCGAGGTTGGGAACGACGCGCCGGAGGGGCGCGAGAATGGGCGTGCTCAGCCGGTAGCTCCAGCTGACCCATTTCGAGTAGGGAGAGATCGGCAGCCAGGAGCTGATTACCATCACCACGATCGCCGCCTTGAGGATCGTGAAGGTCCAGCTCACGAGCAGGTGGAAGATCCCGGCCGCTCCCTCCTGAGACGCCATGATCGTTCTCACTACCTCGAGCCGAATCATGTCGATTGCCGTGAGCAGCAGGATGCCGCCAATCACGATGACGGCAAGCGCCCACAGCGGAGCCGCGGCCGGAGTTCCACCGGCACGAACAACCTTTCGTTCGATCGGCGCGATGATCGGATCCACTGTCGAGCGACAGAAGCGCGCGACGGCGTTGAATGGGCTGATCTTCCTGGTGCGAACCGCCCAGTCGAGCAGACAAATCGCGCCGAACGCGATCGCGATCGACAGCAGCGCGGTGCGCAGAATCAGGATCAATGCATCCGCGCCGGCGAGAAAGGTCTCCATTTACTGGAGCATGGGCTTCATGTGCAGCTCCTTCACGAGGAAGGCAAATCTATCCGCTGCTTCATCTATCAGCTTGGTCGTGGGCTTTCCCGCACCGTGCCCCGCCTTCGTCTCGATTCTCACGAGGATCGGATTGGCGCACGCCTGCGCTGCCTGGAGCGTTGCCACGAACTTGAAGGTGTGACCTGGAACGACTCGGTCGTCATGATCCGCCGTAAAGGCGAGCGTGGGCGGATAGCACGTGCCCGTCCTGATGTTCTGGAGCGGAGAATAGGCGCGCAGGTATTTGAACTGGTCCGGATTGTCCGACGATCCGTAATCCGACGTCCACGCCCACCCGATCGTGAATTTCTGGAAGCGCAGCATGTCCATCACTCCCACTTCCGGCAGCGTCGCTCCGAAAAGATCGGGACGCTGCGTCATGACTGCCCCTACCAACAGTCCGCCGTTCGAGCCGCCGCGGATCGCCAGCTTCGGAATAGATGTGTACTTCTCCTTGATCAGGTATTCCGCCGCCGCGATGAAATCGTCAAAGACGTTCTGTTTCCTGGCGAGCATGCCGCCTTCATGCCACTCCTTTCCGTACTCGCCGCCTCCTCTGAGGTTGGGGACTGCGTAGATGCCACCCATCTCCATCCAGGCGACGTTGGCCGCCGAGAAGGCGGGTGTGATGGAGATGTTGAAGCCACCGTATGCATAGAGGAGCGTCGGGTTGGTTCCGTCGAGATGGATGCCCTTCTTCGACGTGATGAACATCGGCACGCGCGTTCCATCCTTGCTCGTATAGAAAACCTGCCGCGTCTCGTAGGGCGTGGGATCGAACGCGACCTTCGGGGCCCTGAACACCTCGTTTCTACGAGAGTTCACGTCATAGCGGTAGACCGTCGCAGGGTAGAGGAATGAGGTGAAGCTGTAGAACATCTCGTCGTCGCCCTGGCGTCCGTGGATCTCGCCGACCGTTCCGATCCCGGGTAGTGGCAGCTCGGCACGCAGAGGGAATCCTCCAGCTTGCTGCTGCCCGCGCTCTCGCGTGGTGATCGGAGCAGTGCTCGTGTCATCGTAGACGTTGCCCGGATTTCGTGGCTGCTGCGGCTGTTGTCCGCGCGGCCTCTGATCGCGTCGGTCGTCGCGAGAGGCGTTGAAGAAACGCACACTCGAGTGCGCGTCCTGCAGATAGTTGGCGACGAGATCCTCGCCCGCTATCGTTGCGTCCACGAGAGCATCCTTACTCTCCGGGACGACCGTGTTCCAGCGCTCCTCGCGCGGGTTGTCGATGCTGATGGCGACGATGCGTCCCTTCGGCGCATTCCGGTCGGTGCGCACGTAGAACATCGTGCCTCTGTTGCCCACGAACGAATACTCCGCGTCGAGCTTGTCGATCAGCCTCACGACCGGATTGTCGATCTGCGGCTTGCCCGGGTTGTCGAGATCGATGAAGTAGAGTCGCGTGCGGACATCCGTCCCCTGAGAGACGGTGATGATCAGATACTGGCCATCCTCTGTGACGGTGCCATCGAAGAGCCAATCGGGCTGGTCGGGCCGATCGTAGACCAGCTCATCGCGCGACTGTGGCTGGCCGACGCGATGGTAGTAGAGCTTATGATTGCGGTTGGTGTTGGTCATCTTGTTCCCCGACGTCGGCTCGTCGTAACGCGAATAGAAGAAGCCCTTGTTGTCGTGCGTCCACGAAATGCCGGAAAACTTGACCCACTTCACGGTGTCGGGGAGATCCCGTCCCCCGATGTTCGCATCCCGGACGTGCAGCTCCTGCCAATCGGAGCCGCTGGTCGAGATGCTGTAGGCGAGGTAGTGTCCGTCGTCCGATGCCGACGTCCCCGAAAGCGCGACGGTGCCGTCGGTCGAGAGCGTATTCGGGTCCAGCAACACCCGGGGCGCGGCGTTTCGACCATCCTGGACGAGCAGCACGCTCTGATTCTGAAGGCCCGTGTTCTGGAAATAGAAATAGCGCCCGTTCTCCTTGAAGGGCGCGGAATAGCGAGCGTAATTCCACAGCTGCGTGAGTCTGTCTTTGATCGCTGCTCGCTCGGGAATAGTCGCCAGGAAAGAGTCGGTGAGCTTGTTCTCGGCCTCTACCCATGCCTTGGTGGCGGGCCCATCGACATCTTCGAGCCAGCGATAAGGATCGGCGATGCTCGTGCCGTGGTAATCGTCCACCTGGGTGCCGCGAGCGGCGGCGGGATACGAAAGCGGTGCAGTGGTCGTCTGCGCGGACAGAATGCCCGCAACTGACAGGAAGAAAGAAAGGGCCGTGACGGCGAGGGGGGACGTGCGCAAGTTTGGGCGATGCATGGTGACTGGCCTGCCGGGCTGAATGGTTATGATGTACTCCAATCTACGGCGCTTCGGCCGTTAGGTTCCACTGGGAGCTGTCTCTTGCTAATGGCGGTGAACTGTATGGCAAAGGTTACGCGACCCTTGCAGAAGGACAGGCACTACTGGCTTCTCAAGTCGGATGCCGACTCGTTCTCCTTCGACGATCTCTGGAAGCTGCCCACTCGAACAACTCACTGGGACGGCGTCAGGAATTTCCAGGCGCGGAATTTCATGCGTGATGAGATGAAGAAGGGCGACCTGGCCTTCTTCTACCATTCCGGCGGCGACAACCCCGGGATAGTGGGAATCGTCGAGATCGTCCGGGAGGGGTATCCTGACCACACAGCTGCCGACCCGAAGGATCCGCATTACGATCCGAGAAGCAAGAACGGGGAATCGTACTGGTCGATGGTGGACATCCATGCCATCGAGCGCCTTCCGCGACTCGTGTCTCTAAGCGAAATGCGGACGAAGCCCGAGCTCGAGGGAATGGCACTGCTTCAAAAGGGGAACCGCCTCTCGGTTCAAAAAGTTGGCGCGGCTGAATGGAATGCCGTTCTGGCGCTTGCCAAGCAGACGACCGAATGAGCAGACACGGCCGAACTCACTTGCACCGCTCAGCGACGCTCGTCGGGGAGTGGTATGTTCCGTAGGAGATGACGGAACCCGTCAAACTCCTGGTGTGGGGCATACCCGCGGAAATAGTCCGCGAGATCGGACTGAGGCTCCGTGGCGTCGTCATCAGCGAGTTTGACAACGCCCAGCAGATGGGCCGGGCCGCCGCTTACGGCGATGCACGCCTGGTCCTCCTCAGTGACGCTCTCCCAACAGACGATTCCATATACATCGTCCGTCGCGCCAAGGACACCAGCGACGATGTGCGGATTGCGTTCTGCATCTCCATGCAGCAGGCAGAGACGGCGCTGCATGCATTAAAGGAAGTCCACGTCGATCGCTTCTTCCTTTCCCCGGTCGACATGGAAGAGATGCTGCGGGAGCTCGCGAAAATGGGGGGTGTCGAGGTTCTCCCACCCCAGGCATCGCATGGAGAGCATATCGCGGCCGCCGTATTTGCGGCCTGGGATCGGGCTCGTGCGCCCACCTTCCAGAAGATCGATAAGCTCGACGACGCGGCAATCGCGCTGCTCGACGCCGGACTGTCCCCCGATCTGAAGGCCGCTGCCCAACGGGATGCCAAAAGCATCGCCGAGCTGGCGGCCCAATTCGGGTTCGAAAAGGGAGCGCAGATCGCACGCGACCTGGCCGAGCGATTCTCGGGCGAGTCCCTTACACCGATCGATGGCGTTGCAATCTCGGAACAGCTCCTCGGGCTGCGAGAGAGTCTTGTTGGTGCGCCATCTCCTCCTGCACCACAGGCGACTGGTACGTCGCGGTCGAAGGCGAGCCTGTCGACACCGACCGGCTCCGGGGCGGTTCCCGAGGATTTCTCTCTCGAAGGCCGCAAGATTCTCGTGGTGGACGATGAGCCCATGGTGTCGCGTGGACTGACGACTCTGCTGGGCAAGCGCGGAATGACTGTGACAGCGGTGAACGATCCGCTTCGATTCTGGACGGTGCTCGATGAAACGAAGCCGAATCTGATTCTTCTTGATCTGGAGATGCCGAAAATCAGCGGAACGGAGCTCTGTCGGGTAGTGAGAAGCGATCCCCGCTGGAGCGAGTTGCCGGTGATCTTCCTCTCGGGGCACACGGATCAGGCGAGCGTCCAGCGGGTATTTGCGGCCGGCGCTGACGATTACGTCGGCAAGCCATTCGTCCCGGCGGAGCTGATGATGCGGATCGAGAACCGACTCACGGGAGTAAAGGCTCGCCGCGCTCCCGTCGAGACGGATCCGCTGACGGGTTTGCCGATAGCACACAAGGCGACGGAGCAAATCGACCGCTTTTTACGGCTGGCGCGCAGAAAATCCGATCCGTACTCGATCGCTGTCATTCAGGTCGATGCCTTCGCAAGCCTCGCCAAGACCTTCGGTCGGGGCACTGGCGACGTTGTATTGCGCGCCATCGGCGAGCTGCTCCCGAAATCCTTTCGAGCCGAGGACGTCGTCGGCTGGTGGGGCGGAGCGGATTTTACGATCGGCATGTACGGGAGCACGAAGGAGCACTCCGCGATCAAGCTCACCCAGGTCTGCTCGAAAATCGGTGACCAGACTTTCCTTTCGGAAGATGGACGGAGGGTCCACGTCGCCTGCAGCGCAGGCGTTGCCCAGTACCAATCCGATGGCGATACCGTCGCCGCGTTACGCGAAGAGGCACTCAAGGCGCTCGAGCAAGTCAGAGCAACCGGCGGTATCAGAACGACCGGCGGCATAATCCGGGTGGGCATATCGGGGATGAAGACGATCGGATTAATGACACGCCGCGTGGATGTCGCCATCGTCGACGACGACACGGCACTCGTATCACTGCTGCAACACGCAATGGAGAGCCGCAGTCTTCGCGTCGCTACTTTTGCCGACGGCGAGACCGCGGTGGCAGCGCTCACCGGAGCCGCGCCCGAGGTGCAGGCATCCCTCATCCTCCTCGGCGTCGACATCCCCGCACTGAACGGGCTCGACGTGCTGCGCCGGCTCAAGGCCGGCGAAATAACGAGGTCGAGCAGCGTCGTGATGCTTACGTCACGCACCGGCGAACGCGATGTGCTTGCCGCCCTCGAGCTTGGCGCCGCTGACCATATCGCCAAGCCGTTCAGCGTTCCAGTCCTGATGCACAAGGTTCGCGCGATGCTGAAGCAGAGCCAGGCATGATCAGCAGACAGCTCCTCAACATCATCATGCTGGTGGAGATCGGACTACTGGTTCTTGCCGTGTGTCTCTTCTTCGCCCACGGTCTCTGGCTCTTTTTCTACGAGCGACGGCTCCAGCACTTGACGGCATCAGCGCGCGATTCGCTCGCGCACCTGGCGACGCGCGGAACGGTGAACGTCGAGGAAATCGAAGCGCTCCGGCAGCTTCCGCACGATGTGCAGGTGATCGCCTTCCTCGAGATGTCGCGCCACCTCAGTGGGGCGGCAAAGGAACGACTCACTTTCGTCGCGCGACAGGTTGGAGTCGTGGATCGCGCCCGGAAACTATGCGAGAGCGGCCGGTGGTCGAAACGTCTTCGCGGCGCTCGCATCCTGTCGCGTCTGGATGTCGTGGATCCATTGGTCCAGCGACTGCTTTCGGATCCTCACCCGGCTGTGCGCGCGCAAGCCGCGGAATGGGCGGCCGCTCAACCATCGGTTACGGTGATCTCAGCCATGCTGAAGCTGTTGGCGGATCCCGCCACCCAGGCGCGCTTTGCGGTGCAGAACGCGCTCCTGCGCATGGGCGGTGTCGTGGCAGGACCACTCGCCACGTTTCTCGAGAGAAATTCCGGGCGTGCGGCGGAAGCCGGTCTGCGCGTCGCCGAGTCATTGGCCGAGCCAAGCTTCGGGCCGGCGGCGCTACGGTTGTCGCGCAGCAACGATGTTGGTGTTCGGATCGCGGCGGCTAGGCTGTTGGGCGCCGTAGGCGATGCGGCGGGGGCCGAGCGACTTACAGAGTTGCTGGACGACCCTGACTCGAGCGTCAGAGCCGCCGCTGCCCAGGGACTCGGACGAATGCAGCACTGGAAGGCGGCATCGCTGTTGGCTTCTCGGCTGCGCGATTCGGCCTGGAGAGTCCGGCGCGCCGCAGCCCTTGCCCTTCGATCGATTGGCGCGCCAGGCACACTGTTCCTGCGGCGCGCGCTCAAGGGTGACGATGCGTTCGCGGCCGACATGGCGCAGCAGGTACTCGACCTTCCCGCCGCGGCGGCTTCAGCATGAGCGAGTTCATGCAGACGGCGATCAGCCAGGTTTTGCTCAAGGGCCAGTTCCTCGTCCTCTTGTATTTCCTCGCCGTCAACGGGTGGTATCTGATTCTGCTCGTCAGCTCCTTGCTGGAGCTGCGCCGTCACATGCTCCTCATAGCGGACGAGAGCCGGCATCTGCTGTTGAGCTCGACCCTCTCGCCTACGATTTCGATTCTCGCGCCAGCGTACAACGAGGAAGCCACCATCGATGCCAGCCTGCGCGCGTTGCTGGCGCTCCAATACCCGAATCTCGAGGTAATCGTGATAAGCGATGGGTCGAAGGATCGGACCGTCCAGGTTCTGATCGACCAGTTCGACCTCGTACCTGTCAAGACGATCTACGAGCAGCGCATCAAGACGAAGCTGGTGCGGTCGCTCTATCGCTCCGCGACGTACCCTTCGCTCGTCGTGGTCGACAAGGACAACGGAGGAAAGGCCGATGCCCTGAACGTTGGGCTCAGCTTCGCGCGGGGAGAGCTGGTGTGCGCAATGGACGCCGACACCCTCATCGAAGCAGACGGGCTGCAGCGCATGATACGTCCATTCCTTTATGAGACCGACGTGGTCGCGACGGGGGGAACGATTCGAGTCGTGAACGGATCGGAAGTGAAGCACGGTCGCGTCGTCAGGACCTCGGTTCCGACCCGCCTGCTCCCGGGCGTCCAAGTCGTCGAATACCTCCGCGCGTTTCTGTTCGGGCGTCTCGGATGGAATCGGCTCGGGGGGAACATCATCATCTCCGGTGCCTTTGGACTGTTTCAACGCGATGCGGTGTTGAATGCGGGTGGGTATCTGCACGATACGGTCGGCGAAGACATGGAGCTGGTGCTCCGCCTGAAGAGGCTTTCGTACGAACGCGGCGGCCCGGGAAAGATCGCGTTCGTTCCCGACCCGGTGGCGTGGACCGAAGTGCCGGAATCGGCGAAGGTGCTCGGCCGACAGCGCGATCGTTGGCATCGTGGCCTGGCTGATGTGCTGTGGAGGCAC
>WNFP01025209.1_pt1 | contig 11242 bp, 11 predicted proteins | sample 5400201 | NCBI WGS metagenome assembly WNFP01 (sample SAMN13153355, study PRJNA577476) | soil metagenome | isolation source: 115 cm saprolite under Madrone tree | place: USA:California | collected 2016-06-14
TCGCCGACGCTGCCGTACGCGGGCTCGGGATCGCGGTGTTGCCAGCGCTGCTCGTGGGGCCGCTGCTCGAACGCGGCGCGCTGGTTCGAGTCCTGCCCGAGCTGATACACGCCGAATCGCGCGTGGCCGTCGTCTACCAAGAGAGAGAGCTACTGCCGCCGCAAGTGCGTGCGTTCATCGATGTGCTCGTTGCGTGGGCCCCCGCCGCCATCGATGCCGCAAGTATCGCGCATCGGAGATGGCCCGCGAAGGCGGAAGCCCAGGCCAGACTGCGCCCACGGGCGAAGCCGCCAGTGCCGCGCTCCCGAGTCAATCGCCGCTGAGATCGCATCGGGACTTCGAAGCCGCGGGCCGCAGGTTCGACTCCTGCCAGGCGCGCCACGAACATCGGCGCCCGACATCGCACAGTTTCTTCCTTGATCCGTGGCAGGATACTTCCGATGAAGGAGCTGGACGGGCAACCGCAAACCGAGTGCGCCACGCACGGGCACCGCGCGCAGACATTCCTCTGCCGCGACCTGGTCGAGAAGGTGGGCCTCGAATTTCATCGGGACGAGCCGAGCACGGAGAACCCTTACCCGGACGCGTGGTGCCATGGCTGCGAGAAGATTCGTCGGCGCGCCGGCGGCTGGGACGGTCTCGACCGCGCAAATGCGCCCACCATCCTTTCCGTCTGCGGTCACTGCTACGACACCATCCTCTTGCGTCACCTTCCTGCGCCCGCGACGCTGCTTGCCCGACTGCGTCGCATTTTCGCACCGGTGTCTCCCCGTAGACCTGCCTTCAGGAGCGTGGTGCACACTGAAGCCGTGCTCGAAGCGAGCCGACGCGCTCGGGATCGCCTGCGTGCCGAGTTGAAGCCACGCTTCATCGCGGGACTCTGCGGCGGCGAGCAGCTGTTGGTGAAGGCTCCGTTCACCACGCCAGCGGGAGGATTGGAATGGATGTGGATCCGCGTATCACGCTGGCAAGGCCCACGGATTCATGGGGTGCTCGACAATGACCCTGTCCATGTGCGGGACCTGAAGGCCGGGTCCCACGTCGATGTGCGGGAGGAGGAAGTACTCGACTACCTCTTCCGCCGCGGTGACGGTACCAGCGAGGGCAATGAGACCGCGGTGATCATGCATGGAAAGCTCTGAGTTGGTCAGACTTCGATTGGCTCTCGTCGGCACAACCACGCCATTCGCCGGATCCACCGCATCGACCGCACCGCCTGTTTACTCTTCCTGGCATGAACAAGGAGCCAGACATGAAGGCGCTGAGGAAGAACCCGCTCGGGAAGAGCGGTCTGGAGATCACCCGGGTTGGTTTCGGAGCGTGGGCCATCGGCGGCGGAGGTTGGACATACGGTTGGGGAGCGCAGGACGACGCCGACTCGATCGCGGCGATCCGGCACGCGGTCAGCCGCGGCATCAACTGGATCGACACCGCGGCCGTCTATGGCCTGGGGCATTCCGAGGAAGTGGTCGGACGGGCCTTGCGGGAGATCCCCGCGGCCGAGCGCCCCTACGTCTTCACCAAAGGCGGGATGATCACCGATCCGGCGCGGCCGTTCGATGAGCCGCAGCGCAACCTGCGGCCGGAGTCGATCCGCAAGGAGGTCGAGGCTTCCCTTCGCCGGCTCGGCGTCGAGCGCATCGACCTCTACCAGTTCCACTGGCCCGACTCGTTGGGGACGCCGGTGGAAGAGTCGTGGGGCGAGATGGCGCGTCTCATCGACGAGGGCAAGGTGCGGGCAGGCGGCGTGTCGAACTTCGACGTCGGACTGCTGGAACGGGCCGAGCGCATCCGCCATGTCGATTCGCTTCAACCGCCCTTCTCGTTGATCCGCCGGCAGGCGGGAGCGGACGTCATTCCCTGGAGCGCCGCGCATGGGACCGGAGTGATCGTCTATAGCCCGATGCAATCCGGCATCCTCACCGACTCCTTCAGCCGCGAACGGGTGCAGGAGATGGCGGCGGACGACTGGCGGCGCCGCAGCCCTCAGTTCCAGGAACCGCAGCTCAGCCGCAACCTGGCGCTGCGCAATGCCCTGCGTCCGATCGCCGCGCGCCACGATGTTTCGGACGCCGCCGTCGCGGTGGCCTGGACCCTGAGTTGGCCCGGAGTGAGCGGCGCGATCGTCGGAGCCCGGTCCCCCGCACAAGTCGAGGGCTGGCTCGCGGCGGGGAACCTGATCCTCGCAGAGGAAGACCTCTCTGACATCGCCACGGCGGTGAAGCGAACCCGGGCTGGAGATGGGCCGGCGAGACCGGAAACTTCCGAGCGCCGCGAGTCGAGCCGCCGACGTTCGGCTTCGTCTACGTCCTGAGGAGGAACGGGATCACCGCGGGGCGGCTTCGTCGACCATCTCGCCCACCTGCGAGAGCACGAAGCCCTTCGCCCGCAGGCCGGCGACGATCTCGGGGAGCGCCTCGGCGGTGTGCCAGCCGCGCCGGTTCATGTGCATCACCACGATGGAGCCGCGCCGCGCCTTGGCGAGGACCCACTCGATCAGGCGCTCCTTCGTGATGTGCCTGTCCGGATCGCCGGAGGGAAAGTCGTACTCCACCGTGCGCAGACCGGTCTGCGCGGCCACTCCGGCGAGCTCCGCGTCCACCTCGCCGTAGGGCGCCCGGAAGAAGCGCGGCAGCTTGCCGGTGAGGGTGAGCAGGATCTGCTGCGTCCACACCAGTTCCTCGCGCTGCCGCTCGGGCGGCACTTCGGTCATGTGCGGATGGATGTAGGAGTGGTTGGCGATCTCGAAGAGCGGGATCTCCGCGAGCGAGCGCATCTGCCGGAGATGGGTCTCGGCCCAGCGGCCGCTGATGAAGAGCGTGGCGGGCGTCTTCGTCGCCACCAGCACGCGGGTGATGCGATCGTCGTAGAAGCTGCGATCGAGGGTCGAGCAGGCATCGAAGGTCAGCGCCACGCGCGCCACCTTGTCGTCCGGCCGTGAGATCACGTCGGCGGCGACGGGCTGCGCTGGAGGCAGCTGCTTCAGGGCGGGTGGAGTCGAGGACGGAGGCGATGGAGGCTCGGCGGATGGCGGCAGATCGATCAAGAGATTTTCCGCGCCTTTCGGCGGCTCGGCGAGCTCGACCCAGACGACGCGCGGCTGCGTCGCGACGTGCCGCACCTGGGAGAGGCCGAAGGAGAAATCCGCCAGCACGCGGTCCATCGCGTCCGGCGCGATGGTGGGCGGCTTCGAGGGCGGCAGCAGCGGCCTCACGCCGGGTTGCTTCAACGCAAGGCCGATCCAGAGCGGCAGGCCCCGCAGCCGCTCGGGCCGGCGCCAGAGTAGCAAGCGGAGCCGTTCGTCGATGTGGGCGCCGGCGTGCTCGAGATCGAAGTCCGGTGCCCGGCCGGCGAGCCGAACCGGCGTCTCGGGATGGGCCTTCTCACCCGCGGGATCCTCGGGCGTCCAGCCGCGATCGATCAGCGTGGCCAGCACCGTGCGCTGCTCAGTCGACACGAGCAGGTTGACCGGCAGATGCACGGCGCCGGCTTCGGCCCGGACCGGGATGGTCAGGAGCTTGCCGTCGATCTCGATCCTCCGGTCAGCCGCCGCCAGGGCGAAGAGCAGCAGGAGCATGCGGACGGCTACCCGGCCGGCGGAATCGGTGCGGTCTTCGGCCTGAAGATTCGCGACCCGAGCAGCGCGAGCACGCCGAGAACGCAGCCGGAGACGACGCCGATCAGCGGACCGACGATCAGCATCATCAGCCGTCCCGGCAGCGACGAACCCGCCATCATCTGCGCCTCCCGCGGATGATCGGCGAGATAGGCGTCGTAGAGAGCGACGTGCGCGGCCGTGACCCAGACCCCATTCAAGACGCCGACGCCCAGGCCATGGAGGAACGGCCTCGGGACCTGGGTGCGCCCGATGATGAACGCGCAGATCACGAAGACCACCAGCCAGCATGCCGGCTCGATCGACGGCGGGATCACGAACACGGTCGCGACTCCCATCAGCAACCCGAACATCGACAAGGCGAGAATCAGCTTGAAGTTCACGACCCCTCCTCCACGCGCTAAAGGCTAGGCGGACCGCCGGCACCGGACAAGGGACCAAGGAACGGGCATTGACCGCGCGGTCCGCCGGCTCCTATGGTCGGCCCTCCACCGAACGGGAGCGCCGACATGGAGCGCAAAGCCACGCTGCACCGCTGGGAATCGATGCCCCGGGAAGAGCTCACCGGGCAGATCGGCCGGCGCATGATCACCGGCGACCGGATGATGATCGCCCACATCTATCTGAAGAAGGGAGCGGTGGTTCCGCGCCACCAGCACGAGAACGAGCAGATCACCTACGTGCTGGACGGCGCGCTGCGGTTCCGGCTCGGCGCCGACGGCGCGCAGCAAGTCGACGTGCGCTCGGGCGAGGTCCTGACCATCCCGTCCAACCTGCCGCACACCGCCGAGGCGCTGGAAGACACCCTCGACGTGGACATCTTCGATCCGCCCCGGCAGGACTGGCTCGACGGATCGGACGCCTATCTGCGCGGCAAATAGCGCATGGATCTCGGGATCCGCGGCAAGGTGGCGCTGGTCACCGGGGCGAGCTCCGGAATCGGCGAGGCCGTCGCCCTGGCGCTCGCGCGCGAAGGAGTCCGCCTGGGCATCGCGGCGCGCAGGCGCGAGCGGCTCGAGGACGTCGCACAGAGAGCGCGGTCCGCGGGCGCACAGGAAGCCAGGCCATACACGGTGGATCTGACCGACGCGGGCTCGGTGGAGAAGCTCACCCGATCCGTCCAGGCCGAGCTCTCAGGCGTGGACATCCTGGTCGTGAACGGCGGCGGACCCAAGCCGGGGACCTTCACCCAGCTGCAGCTGGCCGATTGAGCGCGCTGCGCGCGTCCGTCACCGGGGCGCTGAAGGCGCTGTCCTCCGAGGTGGCGGCGGAGGGCGTCACCGTGAACACCATCGCCACGGGCTTCGTGGAGACCGACCGGTTCCGCGCCATCTACGACACACCGGCGAAGGTCGCCGCCGCGGTCGCGGCCGTGCCGATGAAGCGCGCAGCCACTCCCGCCGAGTTCGCGCCGCTGGTCGTCTTCCTCTGCGGAGAGCCTGCCCGGTACGTGACCGGCCAGACGATCTCGATCGACGGGGGCCTGACCGCCGGCTTGCTCGGCTGAGCCGACAAGTGACGCTGCGGTTGCCGGCGCACCGTACGCGCTGCACAATGCAGCGCGTGGTGCGCTGGATCGCAGCGTTGGCGGCGCTGGCCGTCGCGGCCCCTCCGGGGGTTGCCGTCGCCCTCGCTTGCTGCGCGTCGCCTCCGGCCCATGCGTGCTGTGCACGCGAGAAGAGCGAACCGGCGCCGACCTTTGCGCCCGGCATGGGACGTTGTTGCAAGCCCGTGGCGGGTCCGCGGTTCTCGCGCAAGGACGACGGCCGGTTGTCTGAACCGCTCTTCGTGGCGACACGGACAGTTTCCGCTCTGGTGCGGAGTGCGGCCCTGGCTCGGCCCGCGATGGCGCCGAACACGGGCGCAGCGACCACGCTGCGCGGCTTGGGACCTCCTCTCCGACTGCGGATCTAGACCCGCCGGCGCCGGCGCTGCTCGGAAGAGCAGCTTCGCAGGCCCTCGGCTCGTCCGCCCCATTTCGGCGCCGCCTGGCGCGGGAGAGGTACCGCTTGAGCAAGTGGATGATCGCGTTCGCCGGAAGCATGTTCCTCCTCGCTCGCGCCGCGCGCGCGCAGGAGCACTCACACGATCCGGCTCATCAGCATGAGCACCATCAGATGCAGGAGATGCAGGACGAGGACTCGGGAGGGCTGATTCTTCCCCACAGCCGCGAAGGTTCGGGCACGAGCTGGGTACCGGACTCCTCCCCCGTCTACGCCCACCACTTCATGGCGGACGACTGGACGCTGATGCTGCACTACTCGCTCGCGGCCGGCTACGACGACCAGTGGAGCGACCGCGGCTCGCGCAGGTTCGCCTCCGTCAACTGGATCATGGGGATGGCGACGCGGCCGCTCCTGGGCGGTCAGCTCACGCTGCGCACGATGCTGTCGGCCGAGCCGGCGACCATGGGCGGCCACCTCCAGCTTCCCCTCCTGCTGCAGAGCGGCGAGTCGTACGGCGGCGCTCCGCTGCACGACCGGCAACATCCCCATGACCTCTTCATGGAGACGGCGGCCCTCTACCGGCATCCGATCGGAGGTGCGTTCGGAGTGGAGGTGTACGGAGCGGCGGCCGGCGAACCGGCCCTCGGGCCGACGGCGTTCATGCACCGTCCATCGGGCATGATCAATCCCTTCCCGCCCATCGGTCATCACTGGCAGGACTCGACGCACATCTCGTTCGGAGTGATCACGGCCGGCGTGTACACGCGTTGGGCCAAGCTCGAGGGGTCCGTGTTCCACGGCCGCGAGCCGGACGAGGACCGCTGGAATTTCGACTTCGGCGCGCTGGACTCGTGGTCGGGCCGGCTTTCGCTCAATCCCACCGACCAGACCAGCTTCCAGGTGACGGCAACTTCGCCATGACCGCCCTCTGGGGCCGGAACGTCGAGTCCGGCCATGCTTCCGACAGCGCGCTGGCCGAGGCGACGCTGGACCTGGACGGGAGCAACGTGCCCTTCGCGCGCCTCGAGTACGTCCAGAAGCTCGGCCACGATCTGGTGGTGCCGGGAGATCCGGAAGCCAAGTACGACGTCTTCCAGGCGCAGCTCGGATTCGTCCGCCGCTTCACCGGAGGTCCGGTGGTGCCCTTCATCGGCCTGACCGTGGACGTGGGGCTCGTGCCCGCATCTCTTGAAGGCGTCTACGGAACGCGCGCGCCGGTGGGCGCGTTCTTCTTCTTCGGCCTGCAGCCGCCGAAAGCGACCGGAAGCCACCTGCACGGGAGGAGAATGTGAATGACGCCGGGCACCGAATGGACCTGCCCGATGCATCCCCAGATCGTGCGCAGCGAGCCGGGCTCCTGCCAGAGAGGCTCACGTCTTCGACGGGGCCACCTCGTACAGCGCGGCCGCGCGCGCGATCAGGCGCGCGATGACGTCGGCGTAGAACCTCGACATCGAGCCGCCGACGTCCCCGGTGGCGCCCAGCGCCCCCCGCGCGTCGCGGCCTGGGAACCGGCGCAAGAATCCGCCGTCGAGAAGCGGCTTCACCCAGCTGTACGACTCCTCCGTCACCTCGACCACCGACGCGCCCCGGATCTTTCCGTCGGGACCGATCGCCGCCGCGACGCGCACGGGGCCGTGGATGGTGAACTCGCTGAGGAAGAGCACGGCGCCGACGGCAGCGCCGTCCCCGGAACGGCCGACGTAGAAGCGGTAGTAGTCCGCGTCCGGCGTCCAGGCCGTCTTCTGCCGGACGGCGTCTTGCTGCGCCGCGCTCAGCCGGACTTCGCGCACGAAGTAGCGGCTGGCGCCGCCGAGCAGGCGGCTGACGGCCTCGCGATCCGTCGCCAGCACGACCGGCGGAGTCATGTGAGCGGACACGGGCCGGGGTGCGAAGCCGGCAACGAAAGCGCAAGCGAGCGCGAGGGTTCGGATCCCATTCATGAGGCGAGCTCCTTCCGGAACCAGAGGTCGTAGAGGGAGAAGACGGCGATCAGCGCGTAGCCGGCGGCGAACAGGGTTCCTCCGGCGATGACCATCCCGCTCAGCGAGGGCGAGACGAATCGGGTGGCCCACATGCCTCCGATGTCGAGCAGCGTTCCCACGAACGGCAAGGCCACGATGACCGACTTGGTCCGCTCGCCGGCCGAGCTGAAGAGGAAGATGAGACCCAACAGGCCGGCGATCAGGGTCTGACCGAAGAGGTGCGTATGGCTGGTCTGGATCAAGAGCGGCGTCCTCATCCACACCTTGGTGGCGTCGGAGATCTGCGAGAGGTCGATCTCCTGTTCGGCGCTCATCTGCCCGTGCTCCAGATGGGTCATCGGCATCTCCGGCGCCAGGCTCGCGCGCACCGCCGCGGGCGAGATACCCACCGCCGTGGACGCTTGGACGTAGGCCGCGAGCGCGCCGAACCCGATGCCGGCGAGGAACAAGGTGCAGAAGACCTTTCCGCTGAGCGGGAATCGCGAGAGATGCACTCCGAGCATTAGACCTCCAAGAACAGATGTCACCGCCGACTGCGAGAAGATCATTCTCAGGCGTAGCCCCTAAGCCGCCTACGGCGGCCGGGGCTAGTAATTGGCCACGAACTGAAGAGTGACCTGGTGGGCAGTCTGGCTGGCGGAGAGGATGGGAATCCCCGGAGCGACGTCGGCGAAGACCGGCTTGTCCGAGTGCCAGAACCGGTACTCGAGCCGGACGTCGACCCAGTCCAGCGGATGCCGGGTGCGCGCGTACGTCACGCCCAGGGGCCGGACGTCGGGGACCAGGCGGGAGAGGTGCAGGATCGGCGCAAGCGTGAACGACTGGAGCGTCTGTGCCACGCCGGTGCGCGCTCCGTCAGGGTCGTCGAACAGCCCATAGCGCGCCGAGACGCCCAGCCACTCGAGCAGATCGTAATGAGCCAGGACGTACAAGCCGTTCCAGCCCACGTCCGCGTCGTTGACCGCGGGCGCTGCAATCGGAATCCCGCGCGGCCGGAACGAGACACCGGATTCCCCTCCGTGCACGAACTCGGCCGCAATCAAGAGCCGGGCGCTGGGTGACCAGGTCACGTCGGCGTCCACGATCCAGCGAGGCTGACTGTTCACGCCGTCCTTTTCCGGCCCCCAGAACCCGCCGATGCCGATGTTCAGCAGGCTGCTGCCTTGGATGGGCGTGAATCCGAACCGTCCTCCGACGCTCTTGGCCGCGTTGTTGTCCTCCAGGGGATCTTCGGTGGTCTCGTTCTCCCACCGGTTCACGATCCAGGCGGCCACCTCCAGCTCGTAACCGAAGGGCGTGTCGAACCTCCCCACCGAGAAGGCGATGCCGTTCCACAGCGGCGCGATAGCGGTCACGTTGAACCGGTGCAGGCTGACCTCGGTCTCGATCGCCTCGGTCCCGAACTGCTCGACGCAGGGGTCGGGACCGACGCAGCCGAAGTCAGGAGCGAAGCCGTGGCTGTGGCGCTGCGAGTGCCGTTCCACCTCGATGCTCGCAGCCGCGGAGAGCCAGGAGCCGAACGTCCGGAAGGCGCCGATCGAGAACTGATCGAATCGGAAGTCGATGTGGCCCGGCTCGGAGCTGACGGGCGCGCCGGCCGCGAACTCGGGGACCATCTGGATGCGGGAATTGTAATTCCCCGAACCGACGAAGAACCCGGAGAGCCGCAAGCTGCCCAGGTCGGGCAAGGAGATCTCGCGCTCGGGCGTCTCCTCAGGCCCGGGCGGAGGCGAAGGTTGGGCGGCGACCGGATGGGCGCGGCAGAGGACGACGACGATGGCGGACAGGACGGCAAAGCGCATGGAGCTCCCCGAGACGGAAAGCAAACGGCAGTCCGCGGCGGCAGAAAGCCGCCGGGACGATGGTCGAGCCGCTCAGGCCTGCGCGAGCGGTGGGGGAGTTGGGACGTCCAGTGCCGGTCCCGGTGGTGGCGGCTCCGCGCGCGATCGGACCGGCATCCGGATCGGCGTCGTGCGCGCGGGCTCCTTCACGACGGGCAACGCGGGAGCGAACGAGATCAACGCGACCGGTTCGGCCGATTGACCGCACGACTTGAAGTACGGTTTGCCCGACCGCATCTCCCGCAGGTCGGTGCACACCGGGCACTTGCAGTCGGCGTTTGCCGCGTGGTGCGGGCAACAGCACGCCGCCCGCGCCTCCGCCGTGAGCAGCGGCAGCCGCATCGACTGCAACGCCAAGAGACAGCCGGCGATGACGGCAAGCGCGCGGCACCAACGGGCCCCGAGCGCGGACGTCAGTGTGCCTCTCTTGCGCACCCGTCGAGCCGTCTACTTCGCGGACTCTTGCCCGTCAAGCGGACCCAGCGCCGCGGGTGCCGCGCGATGTTCAGGATCGCGGTCCCAGCCAGATGGCCGCGCCCTCCGGCCCGTCCGCCGCGCGCTCCCATCCCGACAGCCTCTGGCCGAGCAGCGTCACGATCAGTCTCGACGCCCCTTGCAGGACGAGGGCGGCGCGGTCCGGCGCCGAGGCGCGAGCGCTGCCGAGGAGCTCGCCGGCGCGCCGTGCGGCAGGGGAGACGACCACGGCCCCGCCGTCGATGTCCTCGAACAGCTCGCCTTCTCCGACGCAGACGGCGGCGCGGATGAGCACACCCTGCTCCAGCGCGCTCCGGGCGATCTCCTGGGCGAATCGCGCCGCGCTCAAGAGCGCCGCGTCGACGCCGGCGCTCCCCGGCAGCCGCTCGGAGGCGACCACCGACAGGGCGGGACCGACTTGCGAAGCCGCCGACTGATACGCCTCGAGGAAGGCGCGGGCGCGATGCGCCACGAACCCGAGAAGCTCGTGCGCTTCGCTCGGCGTCAGCCGCGGGCCGGGATTCGCCACCTCGCCCATGTAGAAGACCGCGCGCACGGCGGGCCGATCGGGCACGGGAAAGCCCGCGTCGCGGAAAGCGCGCTCGAGGAGCGCGTGCGGCGGATCGAGCGAGAACCAGGTCCGCAAGAGGCGAAGCTCCGCCGCGGAGGCGGGCCCTCGGGCCGCGATCTGGCTCAAGCGCTCGGCGGCGGTCGCTTGCGACGGCGGCGGAGACGGGAGCTCCGGCCGCACGGCGCGGATGGTCCAGAACGGCAGCGCGTCCGGTCCCACGTCGATCCGCTTGAGCGTCGCCGGGGCGACGAAGTCCGCGTCCTGCAGCTCGCCGGGGCCGATGAAGCGCACCAGGCGATGCGCTCCATCTTCGGTGGGCCGCGAGAGCACGGCCAGCGATACGCGCAGCGCTTCCTTGATCCGATCCGCCAGGCGCCGCTCGTCGAGCGCCGTCGCCGCGGGCAGCAAGCGGCCCTGCCCGCGCAGCTCGGCGGCGATCTCGCGCACTTCGTCGGTGAGCAGCCGGAAGACGTCGAACATGGACCCCAGCCGCTCGCTCTCCTGTTGCGCCACGCGCACCACCGTCCGCAGCCGGCCCCGCACCTCCGCCAGGAACTGGGAAGCGACGAGCTCCTCCAGGCCCTCGAACTGCAGGCGGGCGACGTCGTCCGCCGACAATGCTCGCAGGCAGCTGCGGATGCTCACCGAAGTCGTCCCTTCGACGAGCCAGGCATTGGCGACCGCCCGCAGCTGCGAAGGCAAGAGGACCCAGAGCAGCCGCGCCTTGGCTTCCCACGTCGCCCCGGAGGAGGCGGGGGCGGCCGGCTCCCTGCGATGCCGCGGAGGCTGATGGTCCTGATGGCCGCCGC
>WNFP01006220.1_pt1 | contig 11241 bp, 8 predicted proteins | sample 5400201 | NCBI WGS metagenome assembly WNFP01 (sample SAMN13153355, study PRJNA577476) | soil metagenome | isolation source: 115 cm saprolite under Madrone tree | place: USA:California | collected 2016-06-14
TGAATTCGCGCTGCAGCAGCTCGACGAGGTTGTGATGCGGCTTGATCTCGGCCGCGACCTTCTCGCCGTTGAGGGTGAAGCTGATCGTGCGCGTCATTCTTCGTCCCCGAGCGGCTTGTCGGCCTTGGCGCGCAGCGCGCGGAACACCGCCTCGGCGTTGAGCGGAAGCGACATGAGGCGCACCCCGCAGGCATCCTCGATGGCATTGGCGATCGCCGGCGACACGCAAAACGTCGCGGTTTCGCCCACGCCCTTGGCGCCGAACGGGCCGTTCGATTGATGAGCATCGACCGTCTCGTTCTCCATCACCCGCGGCACGTCGAGCATTCCCGGAATCTTGTAGTCGGCGAGCGAGGCGTTGGTCACTTGGCCGGCATCGATGTGCATCTTCTCGAACATGGTGAAGCCGAGCTGCATCAGCGCGGCGCCGGAAATCTGCGTCTCGACGATCTTCGGGTTCAGCGGCCGGCCGCAGTCGACCACGGTGATGAGCCGCGCGATCCGCACGTGGCCGGTCTCGGTGTCGACCTCGACCTCGGCTCCGGAAGCGGCGCACATCCAGAACGGCGTGACATTGGGAGTGAGCCCGGTCGCCGGATCGGGCGGCACGTAGTCCGGCTTGTAGCTGCCGGTGCCGACGATATTGCCGGCCTGCATGCCGTATTTCTTCTTGAACAGCTCGGGCAGGGGAATATTGCTGCCCTCGGGCTCGCCGACGTCGCGCGCGAGCGCCTTGATCTTGTCGCGCGCGTCCTGCGCGGCGAGCCGCACCGCGTGGCCCATGTGGAACAGCGAGCGCGAGCCGAGCGTGCCCATGTCGTAAGGCGTGACATCGGTGTCGCGCGGCACGATCCTCACGGTCTGCGCCGGGATATCGAGCACCTCGCCGACGATCTGCGCCATGGCGGTATCGGAGCCCTGGCCCATGTCGACGGTGCCGCAATAGAGCGTGGCGCTGCCGTCGGCCGCGATGGTGATATTGGCGACCGAGGTCGTCGGCGAGATCACCGCCTTGATGGCGAAGGCGATGCCGCGGCCGTGGCGCACTACGCCGTTGCCGTGGTCGAGCGGTTTGCCCCAGTTCAGCCGCTCGGCCACGCGGTCGAGCACGGCCTCGAGCTTGGCGTCCTGCACGATCTGGCCGGTGGCTTGCGGCCGCCCTTCGTGCAGGAGGTTCTTGCGGCGGAACTCGAGCGGATCGAGCTTGAGCGCGCGCGCGATCATGTCGGTGTGACTCTCGTAGGCCCACACCAGTTGCGGAATGCCGAAGCCGCGCAGCGCCCCGGCCGGCGGCTGGTTGGTGTAGAGCGCGTACGAATCGACCCAGACGTTGTCGATGTCGTACGGGCCCGAGGCGGTAAAGCCCGACTTCTGCGTCACCCGCGGGCCGACGTCGGCGTAGGCGCCGCCGTTCCAGTACACCTCGCATTTGCGCGCGGTGATGCGGCCGCTCTTGTCGACGCCGGTCTTGATGCGGCAGGTGCTGGGATGGCGGGTGATGGTGTAGAACTGCTCCTCCATGGTGAGTGCGACCTTGACCGGCCGCCGCGCGATCATGGAGAGCGCGGTCGCGAGCGCTTCCATCTTGATGTAGAGCTTCGCGCCGAAGCCGCCGCCGAGATAGGGCACCTTGATGCGCACCCGGTTCTCCGGCCAGCCGAGCAGGCGCGCGATCTCGGTGCGCACGAACGACGGACCCTGGGAGGCGGTGTAGATCGTGACGCCTCGCTCGTTCCAATCCGCGATCGATGCGAACGGCTCGAGCGCGAGGTGAAGCACCTTCTGCGTGTGAAAGGTGTGCTCGAACACGTGCGCGGCCTCGGCGAAGGCCTTGTCGACATCGCCCCGGCGCAGCTTGAAATCGAGCGCGATGTTGGTGCCCTTGCGGCCCTTGAGGTGCTTGAGATCGGCGAAGGTGCCGGCCGGCTTGAGTTCCTCGTGCACCAGCGTCTTGTTTTCGGCGGCCTCGACCTCGTCGAAGACCGCCGGCAGTTCCTCGTATTCTGCGACGATGAGCTGCGCCGCCTCCTCGGCCACGTGCGGGTCGGCGGCGAGCACGACCGCGACCGGTTCGCCGACGAAGTGCACCTTGTCGATCGCCAGGATCGGCTGGTCGTGGAATGCCGGCCCGTAATAGGGGGAGGGGATGACCTTGCGCACGTCTTCTGACGTGACGACGCGATGGACTCCGGGCACCGCCTTCGCGGCGCGCGTGTCGATCGACCTGATGCGGCCATGCGCGACGGTGCTGCGGAAGATCTTGGCGTGCAGCATGCCGGGAAGCCGCATGGTGTGGGTGTATTCGGCGCGCCCGGTGACCTTGTCGCGCGCCTCGAGCCGCGGCAGCGAGCGCCCGACTTGCGCGCCGACCGGGGCGTCTTGCATGGTGTTCGTTGCCATCAGTGGGTCGCTCCGCTGCCGTCGAGCGCTTGGCGCACCGCGCGCGCGACATAGACGCGCGTGAGTTCGCGTTTGTAGGCGGCCGAGCCGCGCACGTCCGAAATGCATTCGGCTTCGTCGGCGGCGGCATCGCCGGCGCGCGCGAGAGTTCTGTCATCGATGGTCGCGCCGGCAAGCGATCGTTCCGCAGCCTTCAGACGCGTAGCCTTCTCGGTCGCGGCGCTGACGACGACGCGTGCGGACTTGACTGTCGCGCCTTCGGCCTCGAGCGCAACCGCGACGCCGAGCGCCGGCCAGTCGTCGGCCGAGCCGGTGGTGACCTTGAGATAGGACGCGCGCGATTGGCCTTGCGCCGGGATGCGCAGCTCGGCGATCAGCTCGTTCTTCGCCAGCACCGTTTCGAAATAGCCGGCGAAGAGGTCTTCGACCGCGATCGTGCGCTCGCGCGTGCGCGCGCCTTCGCGTCCGACCACCGCGACCTCGGCGCGCAGCGCAATGAGAACGGGCGGCAAGTCCATGTGCGGATCGCCGTGTGCGAGATTGCCGCCGATGGTCGCCACGTTGCGCACGCGGATGTTGGAGAGGCGCCGCATAGTGCGCGTGATCACCGGGGCGGCCCGCGCCACCTCGGGCGAGCGCTCGACCGCCGCGAGCGGCGTCATAGCGCCGATGGTGAGCGCGCCGTCCTTTCCCGCCGCAACGCTCGAATAGCGCGCGCCGAGCTTGCGCAGGCTCACCAAGCGCGTGGGGCGAAATACGCCCGCCTTCATCATCAGCATCAGCGCGGTGCCGCCGGCGATCGGCCGCACCGTGGAATCGTCGGGGTCGAGCAGCGCGATGGCTTCATCCAGCGAAGCGGGCTCGACGAGTTCGAATGGAGTCATGTCGCGGTCTCGGACGTGGACTTCGAATCGGCAAATGCCGCCCGCATGCGCTCGGCGAAGCGCCGTTCCATCTCCTTGGCCTTGGCGCGCAGCACCGGCTGGCCGAGGCTGCCGAGCTTGCCGGTCAGCGCCGCCTCGATCTCGTAGCTTACCTTGGTGCCGCCGTCGTCCTCCATCAGCCGGGTCAGCGAGCGGGCGGTGAGCCGCCCGACGATGCCGAGCGGCGTTCCCTCGATCTTGGCCTCGATCTCGCGCGGCGGATCCGCCCGCGCCACCTCGACCGCGACGTTGAACTTGAATTTGAGGTACGCGACCTTGGCGTCCAATACCGCGGTGTAATGGTCGCCGTCGATTTCGTTCAAGTCCTGCACGCCCTCGACGCAGGACGCGAAGAAGCGCGCATCGCGCAGCTTGGCGAACACCGCCGCGCGCGGCGCCTTGAGGTGGATGTCGCCGGTGAACTTCATGGTCGCGTCACCGGCGCGGCGCGCGCGCCTGTTTTCACGTCTGGCGAAGGGTATTGCACGCGAACGACGAACCCCGGTGGAGCGGCCCCAGGGATGGGAGGACGTGAACAGGTGAAGGCCGCGGCGGGAATAGTCGCGCATCGACCGTACGAGGTCAAAAGTCCGGCCTGCTGGCGGCGCTTTCCGGTCGGTGTCGGGGGTGGGACCCGCGCAATGAGGTCGTAACCCGCTTTGGCAGACGTTTTTTCGAACAAATGGTGCTATTTTACCTAAATTAAAAAGCAAAGTTCCCGGAACGGATGGGCCGCTTCCGCGTTGACTGCGCGCTCAAGGGAACGATCGAAGCGAAGTCGACAAACAGAACGAGGGACGCCATGTGGATCTCGCTCTTTACGCTTGCATGTGGGGCCGCCGTTTGTCTGAGCGTCGCAGCTATTCTGATGGAGCGCGGCGGGCAGCCCCTGCGCCGGTAGCGAAACCGAACGTGGCAGGACCTGAGCGGCGGGCGGCCCCGGGCCGCCCGCCTTCGTTTTGTGCACGATCGGCATTTGCGCCGCGCCAATGCCTGCGCTTTCTACCGCGGCGGGGCGATTGTCCTTTTGCCCAAATTATCGTCTCTTAAGTCGTCGTCGCCGGTAAACCGTCGGCGCGACACGTGCCCTCGCCCCGCCATAGCGCGTTGAAGACGCGCGTGAACGCGCTTACGGCGGGGAGAGGGCACAATGGTGTTGCCATGACTTCAATTGGGTGAGGGGCGCGCTCACGAAGGGCCCCTCACCCCAACCTTCTCCCCGCTGCGCTTCGCTTGCGGGGAGAGGGAGCAGGCCGAACCAGCGTTTGTCGCGCATCTGGGCCCCGCGCCCGTTGGAACCAGCGGAAAAGCCATGTCCTCGTCTCTGCTGATGACGCGGCGCTTCGCGCCCCTGTTCTGGACCCAGTTTTTCGCGGCATTCAGCGACAATTTCCTCAAGACCTCGCTGGTCTTTCTCCTGCTGTTCCATATCGGCGGCGCGGACGCGGAGGCGCTGATTACGCTCGCCGCCGCGGTTTTCATCGCACCCTACTTTTTTCTGTCGGCGCTCGGCGGCGAACTTGCCGACCGCTACGACAAGGCCAAGGTGGCGCAGCGGCTCAAATTTACCGAGATCGGCATCGCGGTTATCGCCGTCGTCGGCTTCGGCCTGCATTCGGTGCTGTTGCTGTTCTTCGCGCTGTTTCTCTTCGGCGTGATCGCCGCGCTGTTCGGCCCCATCAAGTACGGCATCCTTCCCGACCATCTCGCCCGTTCGGAGCTTCCCGCCGGCAACGCGCTGGTGGAGGGCGCGACCTTCATCGCCATCCTGCTCGGCACCATCGTCGGCGGCATGGCCGCCAAGGACGGCGGCGACCCCGCCCACTTCGCGTTCCTGATGATCGTGTTCTCGTTGCTGTGCTGGGGCGCGAGCCTGCTCATTCCGCCCACGGGGCAAGCCGCGCCCGATCTGAAGGTGCAGAAAAACGTCCTGCGCTCGACCGTCGGATTGCTGAACTTTCTGCGCGAGGATCCGCGGCTGTGGTGGGGCGCGCTGGTCACGAGCTGGTTCTGGCTCGTCGGCGCGGTCGCGCTCTCGCTGATGCCGCCGCTGGTCAAGAACGTGCTCGGCGGCAACGAGGAGGTGGTGACCACCTGCCTTGCGATTTTTTCGATCTCGATCGCCATCGGTTCGGGACTTGCGGCTTGGCTCGCCGCCGGGCGGATCATTCTGTTGCCGACGCTGATCGGTGCCGTGCTGCTGGGCTTGTTCGCCATCGACCTCGGCTTCTCGACGATCGGCGCGCCGCCGATTCCGCGGCTGGATGGCTATTTCGCCATTTTCACGAGCGTGCGCGGCATTCATTTTGCGCTCGATCTCGCAGGGCTCGCCATCGCCGGCGGCCTGTTCATCGTGCCGACCTTCGCGGCCGTGCAGGCCTGGGCCGGCGCCGACCGCCGCGCGCGCGTGGTGGCCGCCGTCAACGTGCTCAATGCCGCGTTCATGGCGGGGAGCACGGTGGTCGTGGCGCTTCTGCAGACCGCGGGCATGACGACGTCGCAGCTGTTCTTGTTGCTCGGCGCGGCCAGCCTCCTGGTCGCCGTCGCCATCGGCCGCACCATGCCGGCGAGCGCGCTTAGCGATGCGCTCTCCATCCTCTATCGCACCCTGTTCCGGATGGAGGTGAAAGGCATCGACAATCTCAACAACGCCGGCCCCAACCTGATCATCGCTCTCAACCATGTGAGCTTCCTCGACGCGGGTCTCGCGCTGTCGCTGCGCAACCGCAAGCCGATCTTTGCCATCGACGTCGGGATCGCGAAGCTGTGGTGGGTGCGGCCGTTCGTGAAGCTGACCAAGGCGATGCCGCTCGATCCGCTCAAGCCGATGGCGGTGCGCTCCCTGATCGGAGAGGTGAAGGCGGGCAATGCGCTGATCATCTTTCCGGAAGGGCGCATCACCGTCACCGGCAGCCTGATGAAGGTCTATGACGGTGCGGCCTTGATCGCGGACAAGGCCGATGCCGAGATCGTGCCCGTACGCATCGAAGGCCTGGAGCAGACGCCGTTCAGCCGGCTCAAGCAGGGTCAGGTGCGCCGGCGCTGGTTTCCCAAGGTGACGGTCACGATCCTCGAGCCGGTGAAGCTCACCGTCGACCCCGAGCTCAAGGGCCGCAAGCGCCGGCAGGCCGCGGGCGCGGCGCTCTACGGCATCATGTCCGATCTCGTGTTCCGCACCACCTCGACCGACCGCACGGTGGTCGAAGCGGTGATGCAAGCCGCCGAAACGCACGGCCGCAGCCGCGTCGCGATCGAAGACCCCGTGACCGGCGCGCTCACCTACAAGCGCCTTCTCGTCGGCGCTGCCATCCTCGGGGCCAAGCTCATGCCGCTCGCCGCAGAGGGGCGCGCCATCGGCGTCATGCTGCCGAATGCGAACGGCGCGGTGGTGACGATTCTGGGCTTGATGACGGCGGGCCGTGTGCCGGCCATGATCAACTTCACGGCCGGCGCGGCAAATATTCTCGTCGCCTGCAAGGCCGCGCAAATCGACACCATCCTCTCATCGCGCGTCTTCATCGAGAAGGGCAGGCTCAGCAACTTGATCGCGGCAATCGAGAAGGCGGTCAAGATCGTCTATCTCGAGGACATTCGCGCCAGCATCACGGCCGGCGATAAGATCCGCGGCCTGCTCAACGCCGGCAAACCGCTGGTCGAGCGCAAGCCCGACGATTGGGCCGCGATCCTGTTCACGTCCGGCTCGGAAGGCGTGCCCAAGGGCGTCGTGCTCTCCCACCGCAACATGCTGGCGAACGCCGCGCAGGGCGCCGCCCGCATCGATTTCGGCCGCGAGGACAAAGTGTTCAACGTGCTGCCGATGTTCCATTCGTTCGGGCTCACCGTCGGCGTGATACTGCCGCTGGTCTTCGGCGTGCGCGTCTTTCTCTATCCCTCGCCCCTGCACTACCGCACGGTGGCGGAGCTGATCTATGGGGTGAATGCCACCATCATGTTCGGCACCGACACGTTCCTGGCGGGCTATGCGCGGGCGGCGCACCCTTATGATTTCCGCTCGCTGCGCTACATCCTGGCGGGCGCGGAGCCGGTCAAGGAAACGACCCGGCGCACCTACATGGAGAAGTTCGGGCTGCGCATTCTCGAAGGCTACGGCGTCACCGAGACCGCGCCGGCGCTCGCATTGAACACGCCGATGTTCAACAAGTTCGGCACCGTCGGGCGCATCCTGCCCGGCATGGAGGCGCGCCTGGAGAAGGTCGAGGGGGTCGAGGAGGGCGGCCGCCTCTACGTGCGCGGACCGAACGTGATGCTCGGCTATCTCAAGGTCGAAAATCCCGGCGTGCTCGAGCCGCCGCCCGAAGGTTGGCATGACACCGGCGATATCGTCACCATCGATGAGCAGGGCTTCGTCACCATCAAGGGCCGCGCCAGGCGATTCGCCAAGGTCGGCGGCGAAATGATCTCGCTCGCCGCGGTCGAGGCGCTGGCGTCGGAGCTGTGGCCGAATGCGCTCTCCGCGGTCGTCGCCGTGTCCGACCCGCGCAAGGGCGAGCGGCTCATTCTGCTCACCCAGCAGAAGGGCGCCACCCGGGCCGATTTTCACGCCTTCGCCAAAACAAAACACGCATCCGATCTGATGATTCCGTCCGAGGTCTGGGTGCTCGACAAGCTTCCCGTGCTCGGCAGCGGCAAGGTCGACACGATGGCCGTGGGCAAGCTCGTCGAGGAGCGCCTCGCCGCCAAGCCGGAACCGATGGCGCGCGCGAGCGCATGACGCGCGACCCCGCAGCGTGGCCGCCGCTGCCGCCGCGGCTCAAGCCGATCGTGGAGGCGGAATATCCGCGCTACGGCGCGGCCGAGATGGCGCGCCGCCGCGCCGCGGTTGAGGCGGCGCTCGCCGCAGCGGACTGCGACCATCTCGTGTTCTACGGGGCGAACCGCGCCGGGTCGGCGGTGCAATGGCTCACCCAATGGCCGGCGACGGTGGAGGCGATCGGCGTGTTCACGCCGCGCGAGCGCGACGCGCTGTTCGTGCAATGGATCAATCACGCGCCGCTGGCGAAACGGCTCGCCGCCGAGGCCGAGGTCGCCTGGGGCGGCGAATCGTCCATCCGCGCCGTCATTGCTGCGCTGGAGAACCGTGGCGCACGCGAAAATCGCGTCGGCGTCGTCGGCGCGATGAATTTTACCCAGCACGCGGCGCTCGCCGCGCGCTTCGGCAACATCGTCGACCTCAACCGCGCCTATGTGCGGCTGCGGCGCGTGAAGTCGCCGGAAGAGATCGACTGGCTGCGCATCGGCGCCTGGCTCAGCGATCGCGGCATGGCCGGGCTGCGCGACGGGCTCGCGGTCGGCCTTGACGAGCGTGCGCTCGGCGATCTGATCGAGCGCGCCTATATGCGCGAGGGCGGCACCAACGTCATCCATTTCATCGGCGCGACCTCCATGCACGATCCGCAACTGGGCGTGCCGGCGCAGTTTCCCTCGACGCGGCGCGTGGCGAACGGCGACATCGTGTTCGCCGAGATCAGCGCGGCGTTTTGGGATCATTCCGGCCAGGTGCTGCGCAGCTTCGCGGTCGGGGAGGAGCCGCCGCCGCTCTACCGCGCGCTGCACGCCGCCGCCGACGCCGCCTTCGACGCGGTCGCGGCGGTGCTCAAGCCCGGCGCAACGCCGGCGCAAGTGATCGAGGCATCAGGCGTGATCGAAGATGCGGGCTTCACCATCATCGACGATCTTCTGCATGGCTATGGCGGCGGCTATTTCGCGCCCATCCTCGGCAGCAAGAGCCGCCCCGCCGGGCCCATTCCGGCGGAGCCGTTCGAAGCCGGCATGACGGTGGTCGTTCAGCCCAACGTGGTCACCCGCGACGGCAAGGCCGGCGTGCAGACGGGCGAGCTTTTGCTGATCACGAACTCGGGCGTCGAGCGGCTGCACGCATTCCCGCGCGGCTTCGCGCGGGTGTGACGTTCGGCGCGTTTTTACGTTGCTCGCCGTCGTCCCCGCGTAAGCGGGGACCCATATTCCAGAGGCGGTGGTTATGGGTCCCCGCTTGCGCAGGGACGACAGCATAGCCCCGAGTCGGAGTTCGCTATCACTCCGCCGCCTGAGTCTTGGCGCGCGTCTTCGCCCAATAATCGGAGGCCTGTTTCGAGCGCTCAAGCGCGTTCGCGGTCTCGAAGCCCGGCGCCATCGACGCATCGGTGCCGGCGAGAATCTGGTGATGCTCGATGCCGAGCGTGCGCAGCCAGCGTTGCTGCCCCATGGTCAGCGCGACGAAATAGCCGATCTCGACCAGCTGAAATAGCCGATCTCGACCAGCTCGGGCTCGCTGAAATGCTTGTGCAGCCGCGCCCAGAACTTGTCGTCGACCGGCAGATCCCAGGTGATCGCCTCGGCGTAGGATAGCGCCGCCTTCTGCCGCTCGTCGTAGCGGCTCGAGCTCTCGAAGTTGATGAGATCGCGGTAGTCGTCCTCGACGATGCCTTGCTTCGCCGCCTTGATCGAGCGCTGGTTGCCGCAGAACTCGCACAGCACCGAACGCGAGACGTAGATGCGGCAGAGTTCCTTGATGCCGTGGTCGGCGACGCCGTTCTTGAACACATCGCGCCAGGAATTGGCGAAGGACCAGAACACGGCCGGCACATGGGCGCGGATCGCCTGGCTTTCCGGACGCGGGGTGCCCTCGCGGGCGCAGCGGTCGAACTCCGCGCGCATGGCCGCGTCCTCGACCTTGGCGGGGTCGACGTAACTGATCCGTGGCTTCGACATCGATGCTTCTCCGTTTCCTCCGCCTCAAAGCCCGAGGCGGATACGCTTTATTCACCATGCCTCGCATGCTCGTTCGCATGTTGCCGCATGGCCACAATGCGATCAACCGCGCTCGCGCGTTGTTGACCGCGCATTTGGTCCGGAAACCGCTGCTCGCGGCCGCGCGCGCATCGTTGATGGCGCGGCTGCACGCGGCGCGGGCCCGCCGTGCCGCTTGAGCCTGGCGAGGGATTCTTAACCATCGTCACCTAGCTTGAAATCACCGGTTTGTTGTGACGGCCGCAGCGTTTGGGTGTTTTCGCCTGGGCGGGCGCAACCCGATGCTTGGCCGCCGGGGGAACACGCCATGGGAGCGAGAGCTACTCGGGTCCTGCTCGCGACGGCCGCGTGCCTTCTATGGCTCAACGGCTGCGAAAGCTCGACCCGGCTCGGCGACCTTTTCCAGTCGAAGGCCGACACGGGCGCCGCAGTCCAGGACGATCCGATTACCACGGGCAGCGTACGGCCGACGCCACGCGACCCACCAGCCGCCGCGAAGGCGTCGCCCGATGACGAGCTCAGCCTCGGCAAGAAATACTTCCAGGCGGGCAATTTCGGCTTGGCGGAACGTCACTTCCGCCGCGCCGTCGAGCTGCATCCGCGCGACCTCGAATCCTGGATGGGCCTAGCCGCCTCGTACGACCGCCAGCGGCGCTTCGATCTCGCCGACCGCGCCTACGACCAAGCGACCAAGATCGCAGGCCCCACGGCGGAGATCCTCAATAACCGCGGCTACTCCTACATGTTGCGCGGCGATGCGCGCCGCGCCCGCGAGACGCTGCTGGAGGCGCAGGCCCGCGACCCCGCCAACACCTACATCAAGAACAATCTCGAAACGGTCGAGGCAAGCCTGCGCAAAAGCAAAGCCACGCAATAGGCTTGCGAAGTCATCGGCTCGTTGTCTCCGCGCCGAGACGACTCCACTCGACGCGCTCCTAACCATTCATGCCGAACAGGCGCGCCGCGTTGCCACCGAGGATCGCTATCTTCTCGTCATCGGTCAGAGTCGTCGTGGCGAAGACGTGGTCCACCGGATGCGGCTCCCAAGGGATCGGATGGTCGCTGCCAAGCATGACTTGGCTCGCGCCAACTTGCGCCACGAGGTGGCGGAGCGCCTCGGGGGTGAACACAAGGGCATCGAAATAGAGCT
>WNFP01004485.1_pt1 | contig 11240 bp, 8 predicted proteins | sample 5400201 | NCBI WGS metagenome assembly WNFP01 (sample SAMN13153355, study PRJNA577476) | soil metagenome | isolation source: 115 cm saprolite under Madrone tree | place: USA:California | collected 2016-06-14
AGAAGCTTGTTGCTGAAGGTACACTCGGAACCCACAAGTATAGCCTGTCAAAGAAAGACTTTATCGCAAAGTAGTGGATGACGATAAGGACGAATCGAGGGTGGAGTAAGGGCCCGGAACTGTCACAGTGGTTAAATGGGCGACGACGCGATCAGTATTCGCGCTCAAAGGCTCCGAACACATCTTCAAGCTGCCATTGCAACTTTGCCTTCTCGCTATTGCCTGGGCATTGCCGGTGGTGTTTCCTCAGCCCAAGTGCCGTTTGGCAGTATCCCACTGGACACTACAAGTAAATTTCATCTGTTGACAAGCTATCTGCTTGAGCATACAAGGTAACCGAACTCAATTGATCTTCGCCCCGCGCAGAGGGAACTCAACTGTTAACTCACATCCGGAGGTAATCGCGTCATGAAAAAACTGTCATTAGTTTTGCTGCTTTGTTTCTCTCCTTTCGTTGCCCGGGCGGCGCCGTTGAAAGTCGTCAACGTCAGCGCTCCGGCGATCAACTGCGTCTTCAATGCTCCGTGCACCGTCACCGTCAATGACACGTCGGACAACGTCACGATGAGTGCCGGCGGCACGGGCTTTCTGCAATCACGAACCTATAAAGGCTATCCAGGGTCTCCGGCGGACGGGTTGTACGCCTATGAATACCGGCTTGATCTGCGAAACGCAGTCGGCGCGCTGAATATCGCCTGCATCGACTGGATGACGATTGGCTTCGGCCCGGTAGTCGGCACGCTGAACTATGGCGGCGACTCAAAACCTGACCAAGTTTTCGTCGTGACCGGCGGCGGCATTGGCACCATCGGGATAGCTTCCGCGATTCAGACAGGCAGCAATATCAAATTCAAGTTCACTTCGCCGGTGTGCGAAGGGGGCGCGCCCGGAAAAGGCGACAGCAGTTTCTTCTGGGGCCTGGTGTCCAAGACGGCACCAAAATTCGTCACCGCCACGCTGCACGAAACCGGCGGCGCGACGCACGTCGTCAAGGCGCGCTCGCCGCAATAGAAGTCAAAACGCAGCGGAGACTTGCTGCTAGTAGAACCGGGAGTCAACCTTGTACGAACCAAGCTCTGATGATTCTTCCAAACTAATGCACGGTTCGCGGAAGGTCTGCTGACTCGGATTACAGGTTCCCGGATTCCTTGTCGGTGTCGCCATCCAGTGTGCTAAGATGCCGGCACTTTAGCTCGAGATCCCTGAGGGCTGTCTCAACGCGTAAGGCGTGTGGCGCGGACTCAAAGACACGCGCTTGCATTACGAACAAAACGTTTTACACTGCCTGCTTGGGGCCTTATTTCTCATGAGGTGTAATACGATGATGTCCCAATTCAGATGTCTCGCTCTCGTTTTTCAAGCAAACGTTGACCAAACTGTCCGAACCGATCCCAATCAAAGTCTTAACTTCTGGCTGGTGATAGCGGGGATAATGATTATCTTCTTCTGCATGCTTACCGTGTTCGTTCCGCGCATTAAGGAGTTCATTACCAAACCGCAGGAACTCAACCTCAGCAAGCTCGGAATAAGCATGAAGGTTTCCATTCTTACAGTCTTCGTACTCATGGGTTTTGTCCTCTCGCTGAGCAGCTTTGTTCTGCAATGGCAGGGCTACGTTAAGCGGACAGCGGATTATCAGCAGGAGATCATCGGGCTCAATGTGAAGTTAAAGAGCAAGGAGGACGAAGAAAGTCGCTCCCGGAAGTTTGACATGAGCATACTTGTCAAGCCGGACGGAAATAATGAGGATCTGAAGTCAGATTTATGGTCTTGTAAGTACCAGTTTGAGACTCCGTCGGGAGAACCGGACAGGGAGGTGGACGCTACCGTGGTTCGAAATCGAGACGGCAAGTCGTTGAGGGTGTTTCTTAAAGATGTTTCCGCAGACACACGGGTTTTCAACATCACTCTGTTTAATAAGACTAATAGTAAGACCTGGACCGTGCCGAGCTTTACGCCGTTGAAGGACGCAGAATTTCTGGCATCCAAGTAAGGAGGATCGCGGTGATGAACAGAGTTCTGAACTTGATTCCTCGGAGGGTCCTGCTCGCCAGTATGTTCATAGTCTTTTCCCTGGTTGAGGCCCATGGGCAAGGTGAGGTCAAGATAAAAAACACCGCCAAGCAAATCAAACCCGGTATCTACGAGTGCATCATATATCTTGACATAAGCAAAGGTCTCGTGAAGACCATTGACGACGTACATTATACGTTGCCCCCCGGTTATCCCGACCGCAAGAAGAGAGCTAGAAAAAACCGGCCGGGAGTGAACGGCTATTTTAGCTCAGATCCCTTCATCACCACTGAAGAAGCCACCGTCGATGTACTGATAGATTACAAGGGACCGAAGGACGCGTACCTCAACTATAAGCTTAAGCTATTCCAACCTGCCATAAAATAGGATTCCCGAAATTGCTCGTCGTGTAGCAGCCTGGTTCTCGAACCGTGTTCGACGCGCTTGGATGCTTGTCCGCTTGCTTCGATGTCAGAAACTTCGCTCAAACTCTCTGAACTCTTCTTCAAGCTTCCATTGCAGCTTTGCCTTCTCACTGCCCTGAACGAATTGGCGGCAGCCATTCGATGCTAGTTTCATGACGGCGATGTCATGCGTGCACTGCGCCACGGGAACAAACCTGCGCGCGTCGCTCCAAAGAGTCCCGCCCGAAATGAATGCATACTGCAGACTATTGCGGGCCATCATTTTGAGTTGGAGGTACCTGAGCCCCTGATCTTCGGCGGCTTTCAAAAACTCTCGCGAGATTTCCGAACGCGAGACTCCCTCGTCATCAGTGGCCAGCGCGACGGGCACCCCATACTTCAGGTAAGTCGCGAGCGGATGTTGCAAGCCGCTCACTCCCAGAATCAGATCGTTGCTCGACAAACAGATTTCGACCATCACGTCGCGCCGGGCCATCTCTTTAAGCAGCTCCGAAGGGTCGTTCTCGTGCATGATGTCCACGCCGTGGCCGATCCGTTCGGCGCGCGCGACCCTGACTGAATCGCTTATGTGAAACGTCAAACCGTCGGGAGGTACCATGCCCGGCGCCAGTTCGCCGGCGTGCAGGCTGACATGCGCCTGCGGATAGAGCGGCCGCAGAAAATTCAACATCTGCATGTGGAGTGCAAAGTTTTGCATTGACGCAAGGCCGTCTTCGGGTTGTACCAGATTTAAAGCCACGACTTTTGAGTTCGGATCATTTGCCAGGGTAAAGCCGGTCACCATCTGCGCAAAGACCTGACTGAGTGGCGCACCGCGCGAGACCTGCGCGATATAGCGAATCGTTACTGAGCAGCCCAGGTCGGCCTGAGCGGTACCACATTTCAGCAGCCGATCTTTTTCGGCCTCGGCGGCCTGTAGATTTGTGATTCCCGTCGCAGCTGCGTTGGCGATGCCGCTCGTCTTCAGCTTGTCCAGAGTGCTTTGGAAGTTTCCATCCCAACCTACTCTGTCTCCGATCTGGCTGGACATAACGCCGGTAGAAGTGCCGTCCGGAGTCAGCATCAATTCCATGTAAAGCACACGTCCGCGAGCGGCGCGCGCGACGGTTTCGGCAAGCATCTTTCCATTCTGATTCCAGCTAGCCGGTCCAAACTTACCGAAGGTGTCGAAGAAATGATCGTGGCCGCTTTGACCGGAAAGCTGCCAGTTGCGCATCGACCATGCGTCGATCATCCGGCCGTAGAGACCGGAATTCTTTAGTGCCGTGCTCGCCGGCGGCTGCTCAGAGTTTGGATCGCATTTTTTTGGCGGTGCCGGCGCTGACAAGGCCATCGTCGTGGTGTTGACACACAGAGCATTGTCCGCAGCCCACTGGATGTAAGACTCGGCATAGATCGCGCCGGAGAGGTGATTGTGAAGATCTCCGCCTTTCGGCATCTTGAGCAAGAAAGCCAACTCCTGCGGCGGCGATTTGCGAATCGATTCGAAGTACCGAGAGGTTCTTTGTTCAATTGATGAGCGGGTGCTGGGATCGTTTGGTTGGCGGCTGGGTTGGGCCTGCAGAGCGACGAAGCTCAGCAGCAGGACAAAGAGTATCCGGATGACGTTAGCCAGCCGCGACTGAAGTGAACAAAGTTCAGCCATGTTTGAGCCTCCCGCTTCCTTTTTTAATAAATTCGGTTCAGGTTCCCGCAGACTCCGCATTGTAGTGGCTGCGAGCCGAGGCGTCCAGATTTATTAAGAATTCAGCCGCTAGTGGACCTACTTTCATCGGCGGTCTAGATCGCTTGGCGGCGGCCCAGAACTCTTTAGAAACTAACAGGGATTTGCTTTGGGGAAACTGGTTCCTTTGAGCTTTTCTTTCCATTATTGGATCGTCTCGGCATCCCTAAGGCCTGAAGAAGCAAACGAAGTTAGTTAAGTAGAGACTTCGCAACCATGAAAATTATATCCAAAGCAGCAACTACGCTTTCAGCACTGATATTCATTGGAATGACCAGCGGGAGTGCCTTCGCCGATGGCATTGTGTTAGTCAAGCCGGACATTCAGAAGTTGGTGCCACCCATCGCGGCGCTCAGCCTTCAGCCTTTCGAAAACCGCTCCGCCCATGAATCAGGCGGCGTTGATTACAACGGAAGTCAGGATGCTATTTTTGGGGCCGTCGCGGGCCCTCAACACACTGTGGCATTCAGCGATTTAGGATTGGGCCGTGCCGGTGACTTGCTGATTCTGCTCAACATCAACGAATTAGGTGGAAACAAACCGCCGATTACAATCGAGGGTTTTATCCTGGCCGCTTACGATCAAAACGGTAAGCGAGCCTTCATGGCCTCATTTATTCAGGCGCCGATGTCACTTGATCCGTTCACTAGCTCTGACTACGCCTTTGGGCTGGATTCAGAAGCTGCAGCCCGCTTAGTGGCGGCCGTTGCCGCGAATCCGACTCTCCGTCTTGGACTAGCGGCGAGTCTGTTCAATGTTAGCGGTGGGCCTGAGCGATTCATGTACAGCGGCACGACCGCTCCAGTTCCGGAGCCAGCGACGATGGTCTTGTTTGCTACCAGTCTCGTCGGTTTGGCGGGAGCAGCACGGCGACGCCGCAAGGCGGCTGCGGCTTTCAGGGCAGCGAATAAGGCTGACGTTAGCTAGAACGTTGCCGCTTTCTTTGGGCAGGCATTCTGTGGTGACTCTAATGCGCCTACCGGAAGACGACCCACAAAACACGCGTATCGGAAAAGCTGTTTTCTTGAGTTCGTGTTATGTCGTTGATCATCTTATCGGCGGCACTACCAACACCGAAATCCCCGACTGAAGCCTGCGCCGCAAATACTCAAATTTTTTCGGCGCCTGTCTTAATCCCTCAGTTCAGCGTATAGTGAAGACCATGGAAATAGCGAACACTACGGAGAATGAATCACCAGCCAGCATTGTCGGCCAATTCTGCATGACACCCGATGGCCATCGGGTCCAGGTAGAAAAGGTCGGCGCCGAATTGGACTCGTCCGCGCGCGCGATTGTCCGGCGAGTAGAAGGACCAAAAGCCGGAACCCGATCCAGTTGTTTTGTCTCCAGTCTTAAGCCGCTCGGTTTTGACATCGCCCTCGAGTAGAGACCCCGACAGTTTCAGCCAGTTAAAGTATCCAGGCGATCTCTAATCGTGATTGCTCGGAATAGTGGCGTCTTGGTTTGGGAAGTTCCCTTGCCCGGTAAGACGATCCACGAAATACACGAAGCTTAAGAGTTTGTTCGTGCGATTTTTAGTGTGATTTCGTGGGATCGTTTGTTCAAGCCAAAGAAACACGAAACCAAAATGGGACGCGACCCTCGGAAGTTCCCTGTTCGCCGCCCGCCGTGATCTGATATATCCTGAACCCAAAACTGGTTTGTCTAATTACTGGCAGAAGCGAAAGGGATTCGTTTGCTTAACTTTGCGATTCAAACTGCCCGCGATGCCGGGCGATTATTGGCCGAGCGATTCGGACGCGCGCTTCAGATTACCAACAAGAGCGAACTGGATCTGGTTACGGAGTCCGATCTCGCTTCGGAGCGACTGATCATCGAACGCATCAAGACTTATCATCCGCGTCATTCGATCCTGGCCGAAGAGTCAGGCGCCAGCGGACCGGCCGATCGCGAGGGCCAGGACGAGTGGCGTTGGATTATCGATCCTCTGGATGGCACGACAAACTATGCGCATGGCTATCCGTGTTTTTGTGTCTCGATCGGACTGGAACACAAAGGAAGAATGGAAATTGGTATCGTTTATGATCCGATGCGCGATGAATTGTTCAGCGCGGAACGCGGTCAAGGCGCGTCGCTCAATGGGCGGCGCATTCAGGTTTCGCCGGTCGATACTTTGGCCGCAGCGCTGTTGTGCACGGGTTTTCCTTACGATGTGCGCGAACGCAGCGAATTCGCGCGCCACTTTGCAAATTTCATTATGAATGCTCAGGCAGTGCGCCGCGATGGGGCCGCCGCACTTGATCTCGCCTATGTCGCCTGCGGCAGATTTGATGGTTTCTGGGAAGAAGGTCTGAAGCCCTGGGATGTGGCCGCGGGTTCGTTGTTGGTGGAAGAAGCCGGCGGGCGTGTTTCAAAGTATGACGGTAGTTCTTTGAGTATTTTTACTCCACCAATCCTTGCGAGTAACGGTTTGCTGCATGCGGAGATGATGCGGGTACTTAGTATCTGAATCAGTTGGAGTGCAAATGCGACATCACGAGATCACAGCGCCGATCCAATTATCTCCGCCAGTCTGTCTGTTTCCCGGCGCGCGCATTCGCGAACGTCTTCGTTCTCGCGCTGTTGGATCACAAAAAGCGGGTGATAAATAATCTCGACCGAATGTCCCAGGCGGGGAAAGTTTAAGCTGCTCGGCCAGACCCTTTGACCGCCGCGAACCGTGACCGGCAAGATCGGCACGCCCGCTTCCAGCGCCATTCGCACCGCCCCCGGTTTGAATTTCTTCATTGAACCGTCAGGATTACCGCGGCCGCCTTCGGGAAAAAGTACCACGGCACCACCTTCCCGGACCCACTGTAGAGAAAGGCGAATCGCCCCCGGGTCGTGACCTTCCAAATTCAAGGGCCAGGAGCCAAATAGAGCCATCATCCGTCCCACCAGCGGCCAACTGAACGCCTCATTCCAAGCCAGAAATCGGACTGGACGTTTGATCCGGCTGCCAATCCAGAAAGGATCCATATAGGTCTGATGGTTACCGGCTATGATCACGCCGCCAACGTTCGGAATATGTTCCAGGTGGCGCCAATGAATCCGCCACAACAACCGGCTCAGCAGGCCGGCTGCGGGGCGTACGATATTAAGTGCCCACTGCGGGAGCATTCCTGGATAAGGACGCGCGGGTTTGCGCGGCTCTGGTTGTTCAATGCTGGTAGTCAGACTCAAAGCCGCACGTAATCCGACAAGGGCGAGTACGAAATGAGTATTAGAGGGACAGCGATTCAGCTTGCCGTTGCCCAGAAGTCAGGTAACTCTGACCGGCGCACGCGATCTTCATTCCGCCGCTTACATTGGAAGCAATCAAAACCACGGTACTCAATTGCTTCTTGTTTCGTCAAACTGATTTGATTTCTGGCCGCGCAATCCGGAAACACGCAACGCCGATCGACTTCGATCACTAACGTCGTGCGCGGAAAATGAAAGCTTTGTTTCGGCTTCGTTTGCATCACGAAAGACTTCGCCGCGTCTCCCTCACCCTTTGAAAGAGGGTCGGGGAGAGGGCTTGTCCGCATCAAGCTTCGCACCTCCCCCCTAACCCTCCCAAAAGGGAGGTGAAGAAACCAGGGAACGTTCTACCAACCTAACGAGACATACCTTTTCTGGTTTCTTATTTGATAGACCTTCTAAGGTAAAAACGATCCACGAAATACACCAAGCGAAATGGTCTTGTTAATCGTTTCGTGTTATTTCGTGGATCGCTTTTATTCTTAGCGAAAGAAAGCACAAAACCTTGCAGGACAGTCCTGAGAAGTCGCGCGGTCTTGCTCCAAGTTCACAAGTCCCACTCACATCCAACGAACTCGAGATGCAGGCGCACAATACCGTCGGCTGCGACGTGACGATTTCTGACAACAGCGAGCAGCGCCGACTTATATTGCTGACTGGTTAATTTCACGAACCGGCCCGGCGCAAGATCGAGCGTGCTGAAAATGGCCGCGCCCTGCGGGCTAATATTCTCGGTAACTGAGCTCTCACTTTGCGCAAGACTTCCATCCAGGGCAAAGACTTCAATCATCACTTCGACCGGAATACTGTGTCGAGTCTCCTTTCGTTTATCAGTGGCCGAAACTTCAGAGATCGATTCGCTCGATTCTTCCGTTACCGCCCACAGCCCCAGTTCGTTGATTGATTTCGCAATCTCGTAACGTCGTGTCGGATCCTCTTCGAAACTTCGTGGTGGACGTTTCCCGACAAACGCCACGCCGATTTCCACCAGCGCGCCTTTTTGACTGGCCGGGTCCAGGAGCTTCACATTCCGCACCAGCGACCAGACGCGATACTGATCTTCGACGTGATCGAAGCAGCGTAGCGGTCGCGGCATCGGCAAGGTCAGGAGCAGCAAGCGACCCGTCTCGGTCGGTCGCTTCAGTCTCAAGCGAGCCCCGAAAGGCGTCACATCCAACAGGCGCGAAATCTCGACCCATTCGTCATCCAGACTTTCGCGGCATTGCACGCGCACCGGCAACGTCAACTCGAATCGCTCGCGCTGTCGCTGCGATTTGCCCTCGCCTTTCTGAGCCTCTCTCGCCAATAAACTAGTCTTCCCTCCCAAGCCGGATCTCGAGTTTGCTGGCCCGGTCAGTAGCCGGGCTAAAGAGCTTGATTTTATTAGCCTTTATGCGCTTTTCGGGTTTGGTGAAGCAGCTTGTTTCGGGGTAAAATAAGCTTGCACTTTAACTGCATGAATTATTCTTGCCCCGAACCTCGAGAAAGCGTCAAAGTCTTCGAAAATTCGCGCCGGATAAAACCGGTGAGGGAACGCCACTGAGCGCGGGCAGGGCGGATTGTAACGGAAAGGTCTGATTAATGGAAACCAGTGAACGACAACACATAAGTATTGAAGACGAGATGCGGCGGTCCTATCTGGACTATGCGATGTCTGTGATTATCGGTCGTGCTCTGCCCGATGTGCGCGATGGGCTGAAGCCTGTGCATCGACGCGTACTGTGGGCCATGAACGAGCTCGGCAACACTTATAACAAAGCATACAAAAAGAGCGCGCGCGTCGTCGGCGACGTGATTGGTAAATATCACCCGCATGGTGACACCGCTGTGTACGACACGATTGTCCGCCTTGCGCAGGACTTTTCGATGCGCTATCCGCTGGTCGATGGCCAGGGCAACTTTGGTTCGGTGGATGGCGACGCACCAGCGGCCATGCGCTACACCGAAGTGCGCATGGCCAAGCTGGCGAACGAATTACTCGCCGACATTGAGAAAGAGACCGTCACCTTCCAACCGAACTATGATGAAAGCTTAAGCGAACCGACGGTCCTGCCGGCGCGAATTCCCAGTCTTCTGATTAACGGCTCGGATGGAATTGCCGTCGGTATGGCGACAAAGATCGCCCCGCACAATTTGACTGAGATCGTCGATGCGACTATCGCGGTCTTGCGCGATCCGGAAATCGACATCGAAGACTTGCTCAAGATCGTCAAGGGCCCCGACTTTCCCACGCGAGGCTTTATCTGCGGCCGCGAAGAGATCCGCAATTCCTATCTCACCGGCCGTGGCATTCTGCAAATGCGCGCCCGGGCTGCGATTGATCGCATCGGCCGCGGCACGCAGGAACGGGACGCCGTGATCATCTCGGAAATTCCCTTTCAGGTTAACAAGGCGCGTCTGATCGAGCGCATCGCCGAACTAGCGAATGAAAAGAAACTGGAAGGGATCGCCGAAGTGCGCGACGAATCCGATCGCCAAGGCATGCGGATCGTGGTTGAGTTAAAGCGCGACGCAGTGCCCCAAGTGGTCCTCAACAAGCTCTTCAAGCTGACGCCGATGCAATCTTCGTTCGGCGTAATCAATCTCGCCATCGTCAATGGCCAGCCGCGCGTACTCAATCTGAAACAGATCCTGGAAGCGTTTGTCGACTTTCGGCGCGAAGTTGTGCGCCGCCGAACGGAATATGAACTGCGCAAGGCGAAAGCTCGCGCGCACATTCTCGAAGGGCTGACCAAAGCGATCGATGCGCTGGATCATATCGTGACGCTGATTCGTAACTCGCGTTCAGTCGACGAAGCGCGACAGTGGTTGATTGGCGAGCTGAAAACGACCAGCGAGGTGAAGACCTGGAAGGGCATTCCAGGGGGCGATGCACTGAATAAATATCTGCCCAAGCTGAAAAAAGCGATGGAGGGCCTCGCTTTTTCCGAGATTCAGGCGCAGGCCATTCTTGATCTGCAGCTACGGAGATTGTCGGCCCTTGAACGCCAGAAAATTATCGACGAGTACGAGGGGATCATTAAGCACATCGCCGAGTTGGAAGAGATTCTGGCCAACGAAAAATCTCTGCGCCGGGTAATCATCAACGAACTCGAAGACGTGAAGAAAGAGTTTGGCGATGCGCGCCGGACGGAAATCACAGACGCCGGGACCGACTATTCCATCGAAGATCTGATTGCCGATGAAGACGTCGCGATTACCGTGACTAAGAGCGGCTATATCAAGCGCACGCCGATCACCACTTATTCCCGCCAGGGACGCGGCGGCAAAGGACGGTTTGGCGCGATGGCCAAGAACGACGATTACGTCGAGCATCTTTTCATCGCGTCGACCCATGCCTACCTGATGATCTTTACCGACGACGGACTGGTTTATAAGGTCAAGGTCCATGAGGTGCCGGACGCGGCCGCTTCGGCGCGCGGCAAGGCGATCGTGAACCTGATTCAGATTTCTTCAGAGCGCAAACTTGCCGGAGTCGTGCCGGTGCGCGAATTCTCAGAGGGCCGTTATGTTTTGATGGTCACCAAGAAAGGCGTGATCAAGAAGACCGCCCTTTCAGACTTTCAGAACATCCGCTCGAACGGGATCATCGCGATCAATATCGACGAAGGCGACGAGTTGCTGGACGTGGTGACCACCGATGGAAGCAAGCGCATCTTCATCGCCACCCACAACGGCTTTGCGATTCGCTTTGATGAAAAGAACGCGCGCCCGATGGGCCGGGCCACGCGCGGCACGCGCGGCATCGACTTGCGCAAAGACGATTTCGTGGTTTCGCTCTGCGCCGTATCGGCGGACGATTCGGAAAAAATGCTTTCGGTTTCTGAAAGAGGCTA